>Ga0207707_10004038_pt1 | contig 13010 bp, 9 predicted proteins | sample KBSC83BmetaG_FD_184336 | JGI IMG/M metagenome (GOLD analysis project Ga0207707, IMG submission 184336) | Corn rhizosphere microbial communities from Kellogg Biological Station, Michigan, USA - KBS C8-3B metaG (SPAdes) (version 2) | ecosystem: Host-associated > Plants > Roots > Rhizosphere ... | reverse complement strand
GGGCTCGTGGATTACGTACGGGCTGGGCAGTGAGAGCGATAACCTGCCCGCATACGTCGTGATGCCGCAACCAGAGGGCACACCCGAAGGCGGGACACCCTGCTGGGGTGCAGGATTCCTGCCGGCCGTATATCAAGGGACTTTACTGCGCAGCGGCGCGAATCCAATTCTGAATCTCAAACCGCCAGCCGGTATGACGCCCGAGCGGCAGCGAACCACTCTCGATTTATTGCAGAAGATGAACGATCTGGACACGGCCGACGGCGACAACGAGATGGCGGCGCGCATCAGCTCGTACGAGCTGGCGTTCAAAATGCAGAGCCATGCACCGGAAGCGGTCGATCTCACGCAGGAAAGCGAAGCGACCAAGCGCATGTACGGGCTCGACCAGAAGCACACGGCCGACTTCGGTACGCGCTGCCTGCTGGCGCGCAGGATGGTGGAGCGCGGCGTACGCTTCGTGCAGCTCTACTCCGGTGGCGGCCCCATCATCATGCAGTGGGACGCCCATAAAGATCTGGTATTCAACCACGAAAAAATGTGCGGCCACACCGATCAGGCGATCGCGGCGCTATTAAAAGACCTGAAACAGCGCGGCCTGCTGGATTCAACGCTGGTAGTTTGGGGCAGCGAATTCGGACGCCTACCGATGTCGCAGAGCGGCAATGGGCGCGATCATAACCCGCACGGCTTCACTATGTGGTTTGCCGGCGGCGGGGTGAAGGGCGGGCGCGTGGTAGGCGAAACCGACGAATTCGGGTTGCGCGGAGTTGGCGAGCGCTATCACATGCGCGATTTTCACGCGACCATCCTGCAAGCGTTGGGACTCGATCAGAACCGGCTCTGGTACCTGCATAATGGCCGCAACGAAAAGCTAACAGATTTTGGCGGCAAGGTCATCGAGAAGGTTTTTACGTAACGGGTTGCTGACAGGTCTGTAAAACAATCCACTTTCCGCAGGACGGGCCGAGCATGCCCGGCCCCTACAGGCACTGGTCGATATCTTCGAATACTTACTAACTATAGTTAGTAATCTAAAACTAACAGCGCGGAACACCCAAAAAAGATGAGAAGTTTGATTGAATATTGCTTAATCTAGCGCCACAATTATAGCGAAAGTACATAGGACAAAACGTTATGTATATGGCTAATTCAGAACCCGATCCAAAGACGATTCTTGTGGTAGACGACGACCTCTCCGTACTCAGCGTAATTAAATGCATGCTGGAGTGCGGAGATTACAACGTCCTGATGGCGCATAACGCCGAGAGCGCTTTGCGCATGGCGGACCGTGAAGACCTTACCATTGACCTGATGCTGATCGATGTAGTGATGCCCGATCTGACGGGGCCCGATCTCGCCGAACGCATCCTGGCCATCCGCCCGCATCTGAAAGTGCTATTCATGTCGGGGTGCACGGAGTCCGAGGTAGTGCGCGTCAAGATTCTCGACCGCGCGCTCGGTTTCCTGCCAAAGCCCTTCACATCAGACAGCCTGCTCGAGCGCGTGCAAAAAGTGTTGAGTCCTCCGACGCGGTCGGCTTCGGCCGGCGCGAACTTCCTCTCTACCTGGCGCTGACGAGTAGTTTCTAATGCGCGGTTCGGCGCGGCTTCTGCCGTGAACGGCTTTCCTCGGACGTTTTCCGATCGGATGCCGTATCGAGGTGCAGGTCGTTCCGAACCTTTGCGACGCCATCGACGCTGGCAGCCAGGCGTTCCGCCTTCGAGCTGTCCTCTGAGCTCGGAACTTCGCCGGCCAGCGTCACCACCCCATTCGAAGAGCTAACGTGAATGCCGGTGACGGTACGCAGCCCTGCGTCCGTGGCCAGTTTCGTTTTCACTGCAGTGATGACCTCTGCATCGTCCAGCTTGTGCTTTAGCACGGTGGTGTCTTGCTGAGTACACCCACAGGCGAGTGTAGCGAGCAGAACTGTCATACTCGCGCAAAAGTTTCTCATGGAAAACCTCCGGGATGACGTACTTACGTCATTTCGAGGATTAGTGAAGCAGGTTGGGGTCCAATTTGCTACGCGACGGCGATGCGGTTCCTGAGCACGCCGATGCCTTGAATGTCGACTTCGACGACATCGCCCTCATTCATGCGGTTGGTGTGGCCCGGCGTGCCTGTGTAAATCACATCGCCGGGGAATAGCGTGACGTATTGGCTGATCCAACTGACGATGGTTGGGCCGTCGAAGATCAGATCCGAGGTGTACTGTTTCTGCACCACGTTGCCATTGAGTCGAGTCTGCAACAGCAGATTTCCGTAATCGAGGCCCTGGACGATTACGGGACCCAGGGGCGCGAAGGTATCGGAGCCTTTTGCTCGCCACCATTGCAGATCTTTCTGGGGACCGCTCTGCCAGTCGCGTTCGCTGACATCGTTGCCGCAGGTGATGCCAAAAATCGAATCGCGCGCCTGGTCTGGCGAGACGCGTGCCGCGCGTTTGCCGATGACCAGGACCAGTTCGCCCTCATAATGGACGTTCTTTGCGGCGGGGGGAACCACGATGGGCTCTTCGGGATCCTGCAGCGCACTGACGGGTTTATAAAAGATCTCTGGGTGCTCGGGCGGCTTGCGATCCCCGAGGTGGCTTTTGTAATTCAGGCCGACCGCCAGAATTTTCGGCGGCTCGCACGGATACAGCAGCTTTACATCCTTGAGGGGATGGTGCACACCGGTTTCTTTGTGGTCGCCAAAAAGGTCGCCGCGAAGCTCGCGAACCGAGTCACCGTGGAGAATGCCGTAAGAGGCGCCGGAGCTCCGGCGGTAGCGCACATATTTCGTCACTTTTCGTTTTCCTTGTGCAGCGCTTGAGGCGGCCACGGCCGCTGCCATCCCGATGATCTCGCGCCGGGTATGTTTTGCATCATAACTTGGCCGGGCATGCCCGGCCGCTACAACGCAATTCGCTGGTAGGGGTCGGGCCCATTTCCCAGACATAAGAACGAGCGGTTGCAGGTTATTTTACGCCCGAAGCGGCAGCCGCCATGTTCTGCTTCAGGAACTTCACGCCCTCGAAAGCGATCGATTCGGGGGTCGGTGCGATGTCGCGCCAAATGGAGGCCGCGGCTGAAAGTTCACCGAGCGCGAATCCGAAGCTCTCGATCGTTAGCCATCCGTCATAGCGGATGTCCCGCAATGCCTGAAAAACTGCTTTCCACTCGACATGCCCCGAACCTGGAATGCCGCGGTCATTCTCGCACGTGTGCACATGCTTCAAATGGCGGGCCACTGTTCGATATCCTTCACCGATATTCTTCTCTTCGATGTTGGCGTGGAACGTGTCAAACAGGACTCCTACGTTCGGATCATTGATCTGATCGCAAAGCGCAACCGCATCGGCGGCCGTATTCAGGAAGTAAGTCTCGAACCGGTTAAGCGGCTCGATCGCGATGGTCACACCGTGACGCGCCAACAGTGGCCCCACCGACTGATAACATTCCACGCAGCGCTTCCACTCGTCCTCTGTGCGGCGCCGGCCCGGCAGATATCCGACCGGAGAGTACAATGGCCCGGCGATGATCTTCGCGCCCACATCGGCCGCAGTCTTGATGCATGCTTCCAAATGCGTACGCGTCTTGTGCCGCACGGCGGCGTCATCAGAAATGATACTGAGCTCGCGCGGAATCACGGAACAAATGGTGCATTCCAGGCCATTCTGTTCGAGTCCTTTTCGGATGTCATGGAGCGCAAAATCCGCCGGGTGGAAGAGCGAAACTTCGATCCCATCGAAGCCGTGCGCCTTAATTTTAGGCAGCAGGGGCAGATTCTCGCGCGTGAAGCTTGCCGTCCAGATAAATGTATTGACGCCGTATTTCATTTTCCGAGCCCCTTCGCGTCCGGATTTTCCGGACCGAAATGTTTCAGAATTACCAGATCTTCCTTATCACTGCGATTGGTCACGTTGACACCGCGTTTCGCCGCGCCGGCGGTGACGAACAGCTCATCTTTGGTCATTTGGCCGTAGCGGATCATGGAAGGCGTTTCCACTTCCATTTTGCCGATGGATCCCCAACCCTGCACGACGATCAGGCCGTAGGCCGCGGCATCCCGGATCAAGACGGATCGTCCGGGCTGGACCGTCAGTTCCTTGGCTGAATAGTAATCGGTGGAGTAGACGATCCACTTGTCCGAGTATCCGGCGGCAGCCATTTCCGTTTCGTCCCGCGCCGGCTTCGGTTCGAAACGGCGGTTCTTCGCGAATTCCCTATCGACGTTCGCGTCCCAATCGAGCATCCCGATGATGTAGTCAAGATCGTGCTGATGCTCCGGCGGAACGTCTTTCGCCAGCAGATCCCACGGCACGGGCCGACCCTCCACCATAGATTGAAACATGGCAAACACGTCGGAATTCACTTGCGGTTCGTAGGTGACGAGCGAGCCGGGTGCGTGCAGAATACCGGCGTCGATCTGCCAGCCGGTGCCAGGCGTCAGCTTATACGCTTTCGAGTAATGGAGGATTCCGTTATCTCCCGCGTTCCAGCGCTCCAGGCAGCGGCGAACGTCGTCTTTCGTGGTTCCGGGTTCGAGACCCATGAATGTGTAGGGAAAACTATTCTCCTTGAAGTTGTACTGGGGCGGGTAGTAGTAAGCCTCTGGCTTGCCGTGCTGCCCGACTTTGCGCGCATCCGCTTCCGATTGGTGCATGTGATGCGGAATGGGGCCGAGATTATCGAAAAACTTGCAGAGCACGTTCCAGCCGCCCTGCTCGCGCATGACGTCAACGCCGAGAAAGTCGTCACCCATGGTCTCGATGGCTTCCTTCAACAGGACGCGCCGGCCATCGATAGCGATGTAGCTTAATCCCTCGTCCTGCGGAGTGCCGGGCCCGTTTGCCGCGTTGGTGGTCGAGGAGAACCAGCGCTCGTCGATGCCGCCGCGGTGCGCGCCAAGCGCATAAAGGTCGCGCGGGTCGAGTTTCAAACGCCCGCCAGGCATGAGAAAAGATCGGGGTACCCAGCAGGGCGCCAGCCGCACGATGCCGTCGGCCGAGGCAAGAGCGTCCTTCAGCAGTGCGATGTTGGACATGCTGGCTTTATAGAATAACGCAGGAGGCGGAACCGTGTGCGGGTCGGTAAGAAACCGCGGCTACTCTGCGCTAGAGCGTAACTGCAGGCATGAATGCCTACTCCACTGAGCTGCAGGCGTGTGCGAGTGGAGTAGGCAGACTGCCGCACCTCTATGAGCGCATTCGCAGAATCGTGGATTTTACTTAGTGGCGGTCGGTTTTTGGAACGGCGAGCCTACGAGCGACCCGCTCACCTCGAGTTTGGGCTGGACTTTCAGCATGACCGGCTCGGCGGCATACCGATTCTGCTGCTGGCCGGCGCGCGTCTCGATATCGCCCGCCACCACAATCGCCTGCTCGATGGGCCTTGCGGTTGGCAGCGCTGCCAGCGTGAACTTGCGCCGGCTCTCGGTTTCATTGATCAAGACGCCATTCAATCCGACATCCAGCACGCGGACGTCCGGAGGCAGGTTGAGCACATCGACGGGAACACGCCCGCCGTATTCGTTATTGCGGCTGATCGTGACCTCTACTTCGGCTGTGCCGCCGGGCTGGAGTGTCACTTCCTTGGTCTCGGCCGTCATGACAATGTCCGGCTTGGGCATCAACGCGATGAGCTTCAGCCGATCTTCCGGATTCGCCCAGCGCTCTCCCCGCTGATTGCCTAGCTGCGCACTTCCCACGACCTCGAGCGGGACGGCGCGATCGAGCGACGCGTTCTCCTCCGCGCTCAACAAAATCGTAGTGCTGATCTGGCCGGGAGCGATGACACCAGTGGTCGCACGCAGTCCGGCGGGAACATTCTTCAGCGAAACTTCGATGGGGCCGTCAAATTCATCCAGTCGAAGCGCCGTAACAGTAATCGGGATGCGTCCGCCGAGCGGCACGTTGGGATTGCGCGGTGAAACGCTTAGCATGAAATCCGGCGCCGGCGGCCGCACAGTCAGCCGGTACGCGTAGTCAGGGCCCTTCTGTTTGCTCACATCACGGAGGCGGACGATATAGTCCCCGTCTGCCGGAGCGGTGAAGTGCAGCAGCGAGTCCTTGCCGTAGCCCGGGCCGCCGTCGTCATTTCGAAACGGCAGATGCACAACCGGCAATCCATTAGGCGCGAACTGTGCCCCAGGGGGATGGATTTGAACTTTATAAATCGCCTGGTCTATGGCGTGCGCTTCCGGAGTGGTATCCAGATATGCCAGCCGCTGGTCGCCAAATCCGGTGAATGCGAAATCGTCATCCGGGCCTCGCGGCATCGCCTCGACTTGAATAATCTCCGCGCCAACCATCATGTAATCACCCACGGCGAGCCCGGTAGGCGATGTGATCCGCAGACCGCGGCTCGACGAATCGCGATCGGCAAGCGTGATGGAACTTTCCAGAACGCAGCGGATGGTTGCGCGCTCCACAGGTACACCCTTCGTGTCGAGAATTTCAAGAGACGAATCGAGAGGCGATCCGAGGCGGTTGGCATTTACCTCAAAGACCAGCTTCTCGCTTTTGCGCGCATGAAAGCGGTAATCGTTCTCGGGTGCTTCGAGTTTACCGTTTATCGTCACGGGAGCGGTGATTGCCTGTGCCTGCTCGACCTTGGTGTTCTTACCTGTTGCGGCGATCTCCGGCTCATTTCCAAGCGCGAGCTTTACGCGATTGAAGGCCGGGCCTTTCGTTGCGGTTGGCCGGAAGATGACAGCGCGCATGTCTTCGGGCGACGCCTCACCCTTGATTTCCACCTTCTGTGTTCCCAGGTTGTAGCCTGTGAGATGAATTTCAGCGGTTTTGCCTTTTTGCAGTCCCAAAGGAAATGCCGCCAGGGCCAGAGGCAGCCGCCCGACCTTAATGCGGTAAAAATGCCCGGCATTGCCGCTTTCCTCGTAATCCGAAACACGAATGTAATACGTTCCGCCTTTCGAAAATTCGTATGCGAATGCGCTGGTCTCACGGCCGCCATCCTCGCCAAACTGCTTTACGAGATTCTGATTGGAATCGTAGATCCCGACTACAGGCTGCAGGCTGGATCCCAGTTCCGGGCCGGGGTTCTGGAAAACGAGCTGTTCCCCGTCTTTCACTTTGATCTTGTAATAATCGACGTCGCCGGGCTTTGCAATCGCGCCAACCAAAATCGTCGGCAAATAAATTTCAGTGCTGTCTTCGGGCGTATCGTTGGGCTCGCGGTCGGAAGTCTCGCCGTAGTAAGGCTCAATCGTAAAGCGTGCCATGGGACTGGTGCCTAGCGGCGTTTGCAAGCGCAACGCGACGTTCCCGATGGGGGCGTCAGGACTCACTTCCAGCTCGAGCGTTACCTGGTTTCGCGGCGGCAGAGGTCCCAGATCGACAGTTGATGGCGTCCCGTTTGAACCGAAGCGGATGTCCGGAAGATCCGCCAACTCTTTAATGCGCAAAATGCGCGCCTTGACGCCCGGCTCACTGAAGTAGATCGCACTGGTTTTCGCCAGATTCAGACCTTCCACGTTCATCTCGATGGTGGCGCCGCGCGGTACGCCCGCCGGCGAAATGGAGTTAACGGTTGGCGGCGTGGTGCGATTGCCCGTGGGCGAGTCCGCCGCAGTCTGCGCGTATGTAACCGCGGTAATCGTGGCAAACAGCAGAATGCGTTTCATATCAAACCTCAGTGTTGGTTGGTCAGCGCCTGGTGAACCGGCGCATGCAACAACTGCCCGACGTTGTAAATCTGGAGCGAGCCGTCATATCTTCCGGCGGCAAAAGTTTTGCCATCCGGCGCGAACTCGAGCGCCAGCACCCAGTCCGGCTGGTTGTCCAAAGTCCTGACCTCAGTGAGATCGGCGGCATTGAAAATCTTGATGGTCTTGTCGGCGCCGCTCGATGCCAGCAGCTTGCCATCGGGCGAATAGGCCAGCTGCAGGATGGCGTCTTCATGCGCGATGAGCGAATTCACGAGCGTGCCGCTCTTCGGTCCAAGCGACCAGATGCGGATCGTTTTATCCAGGCCGCCCGCCGCCACAAACCTTCCGCTCGGATCGATCGCAATGGTGTTGAGCCCATCCAGCGGTTCGCTCATAGTGTAGAGCCGCTCGCCGGTGGCGACGTCCCATACTTTCACGGAACGGTCGGCTGCGCCCGAGACCAGACGTTTGCCATCCGGCGCGAAGGCCAGAGCGTAGATAGAGTCGACGTGGTCTTTGAGCGTGCGAATCTCTTTACCACTCTGGACATCCCAGAGCTTGATTACTTTGTCATAGCTGGATGTCGCCAGGCTCTTACCATCGGGCGAAAACGCGACGGCGTAGATACAATCGCTGTGGCCCTTGATGCTGCGCAATTCTTTGCGCGTTTCAACATCCCAGATTTTGACTTCGCCCCAGCGCCCCGGCAGTCCCGCGGCGGCCGCCAGCAGTTTTCCGTCCGGTGAGAAAGCCAGCGACCGAACGGCTTCCGCATGCCCGCTAAGCGTGGCGACGGTACTGTTATTGGCGGGATCGATGAGTTGGACCTCTTTGTATGTTCCGAGCGCGAGCAGTTTGCCATCGGGCCGGTAGGCCAGTGCGCCGATCTGCGGCTTCACTGCGACTTTAGCTTTAATATCGGGGATGTCGGGCGTTGCCAGGCGCGCCGCGAGTTCTTTGGCCTGTTCGGCAGTCGGAGGTTTGGCGCCGGCATCAATCCATTTCCTGACGATCTCGATGTCGCCTTCGGCGAGCGCGCTGCCGCTAAGCGGCATCTTGGGCGCAAGTTTCCCGGTGATCATCAGGTAAAGGCGGCTCTCGCTGCTCTTGCCGGGTTCGATGACTTTTCCGTGAGTCCCGCCCTTCTCGACCGCTTCATAAGTGTCCAGGCTGAGGCTGCCCATGCGGACATTGGCGCCATGACAGCCCGCGCAACTCGAATTGAAGATCGGCGCGACATCCTTCGCGAAGGACGGAGCGTCCTGCGCGGGCAAAAGCGCACAGGCTAGAAAGCCCGTGCCACCGACTATGAATATGCGTCGCATCAGTAATTAAACAGGAATTCTTTGCTCGTCAGCAGGGCCCACATCATGTCTTCGAGAGCCTGACGGCGCGCCTCGCGCTGGACTTCGGCGGAGCCCGTGGTCATACGCGCATTTCGCAGTTGGGCGAGCATCGGCGCCTTCTCGGCGTCGGTAGGATAGCGGCTATATGCCGACAGGAAAAGATGGTCCAGAATTTTTGAATCCGAAAGTCCCAGCCTGATCGCCAGCGCCGGGTATGCGTCTGCCGCCATCAGTTTTTTATTCAGCGAATCTCCGTTGATCACGTGCAGCGCCTGCGCTACGCTGGGCGCGCTCGACCGTTCTCCCGCGTCGCACACAATACGCGGAGGCCTTCCGAATGACGCCAGGAATTCCGATTTCACCTGTGTGTCAGGTAATTGCAGGGCTCGCGCGCCGGCCGGATAACCGTTGAATTGCGTAGGCACGCCGGTCACCTGCGACATCGCATCCAGCAGAACCTCCGCTGCGAGCCGCTTCACAATGTATTTCGAATAGTATTTGTTATCGTTTTGATTGGTGGCATTGGCCTCCGCTGACGACTGATAGGCCGCTGAATTCATGATGGTGCGGATCAGCTGCTTCACGTCGAAATTATGATCGACGAAATCTTTGCAAAGCGCGTTGAACAGCTCTTCGTTGGAAGCGGGATTGCTTGCGCGCACGTCATCCACCGGGTCTACAATACCTCGTCCCATGAAGTTGCCCCAGACGCGATTCACGATGGAGCGCTGGAAATAGACGTTCTCTTTGCTGGTGAGCCATTTCGCAAACGGTACGCGCCGGTCCTCGGAAGAATCAAGCGAGATCGGCGTTCCATCGAGCGGCGTAGGAGCCAGCGGTTTTAGCAGGCGCGGATGATTGATGTTGCCCGAGGCTTTGGCATACACGACAATGTCGCCTGCTTCGTCACCGTTCTTCTCGCCCACGCGCGAGAAGAGGTTCGCGAACTGGTAGTACTGCTTCTGCGTCCATTTCTCGAGCGGATGGTTGTGGCAGCGGGCGCAAGTGAGTCGCTGGCCCAGAAATGCCTGTGTGGTGTTTTCGGCGATGTCGATCGGATCTTTATGAACAACGAAGTAATTGAGAGCGCCATTCTGCCGCGTATTGCCAGATGAAGTATAGATCTCGCGCGCGAATTCATCCCAAGGCTTGTTGGCTTTGACGCTGTCGCGGATCCAGTTGTAGAAGGACCACATGGCGTTTGCGCGCAGCTTGCGCGTTGAGACCAGCAGCAGGTCGGACCACTTGTAAGCCCAATAATCCACGAACTCCTCGCGTTCGAGCAGACCGTCGATCAGCTTTTTGCGCTTATCCGGCGATTTGTCCGCCAGGAAATCCTCTACTGCTTCGGCCGTTGGCAAGGTACCCGCGGCATCGATATATGCCCGGCGGATAAAAGTGGAATCGTCGGCCAGACGCGACGGCGCAATGTTCAGCGTTTTGAGCTTGTCGATCACCAGTTGATCAATGAAGTTATTGCGAGGGAATTGCTCGTAGACCGCCGCATCGACCTTGTTGGGATAGGGAACCGTCACCCGCGCATACAATACCCGGCTCGAATAATACAACGTGATAGCGGCCTCGCCGTTGCCGTTCATCTTCACGTGGCCAAGGTCATCGACGGATGCCACGCCCTCATCACTCGAGCTGAACTTCACCCAGTGAGTGATGTCGCGCACCTGGCCATCGGAATATTTGGCGCGCACAATGAGCTGTTGCTCGGCGCCGGGCGACAGACGGCTGGCGGCGGGAAAAACTTCGAGCTCGGTAACCTGCGCATCGTCGTCATGGGGACGCGGCATCCCTTGCGCGATCCAGCCTGAAAGAATTTTGTATTCGAGCGACTTGCCGTCGAATCGTTTCCCGCCGCCGTGCGGTACCACATTGGTCGGCTTCAGCAGCATCAGACTGCGCGCCGGCTCTTCAGGATCGATCCGGCGGCCAAGAGACTGGCGAGTGAGGGTATCGTAATCGACGTCCGGGTCGTACCCGCGCAGCGTGAGCTTGAACCCGTTCTTGCCGGCGAGCGCGCCATGGCAGGCGCCCTGGTTGCAGCCGACCTTCGTCATTACCGGAATCACATCATTGCGAAAGCTCCACGTGTAAGGCACCTGCGAGTCTTTCACGCGCACGGTGGAGGTGGCGGAGCGGCCATTCCCCGTGGCTGTGATGGTTGTCTGGCCGTCGGCGAAGGGCCGTACCTCGCCATTCGCGTCGACGATGGCGATCTTGGGATTCGAAGACTTCCACTCAACCTTCCGCGTCCAGTCTTCCTGATGGTCAGGCAAAGTAGCTTCAGCTAGCAGGTGGTGGCGGGCCTCAGGTCCGTTCAGCTCGATGCTATTGGGAAGAATGGCCAGAGTATCGGCCGCCGCGAGAATGGTGCTTGCGGCAAAGAACAGCGTCAGCGATTTACACATTCATTAGTTCCCGGCAAGACAGGCACAAGCCTGTCCCGTTCTACACAAAAAGTTCTTTTATCGGCTCGACGCCACGGTCCACCAAGGGAATCGGCCGGCTTTGCGCTCCAGGAAGTTCCATTTCGAGCGGTACGCCCAATCCGTTGTAAATCGTCGCGGCAATCTGAGCCGGTGTGGTCGGCCGATCTTTTGGCGTGGCGCCGATGTCGTCGGATGCGCCAATGATCTGGCCGCCCTTGATGCCGCCGCCACCCATGATGATGCTCCAGCACTGCGGCCAGTGATCGCGCCCACCCGCGGGATTCACTTTGGGAGTGCGGCCGAATTCACCCATCGCAACCACCATGGTGTTATCGAGCATCCTGCGGTTCTGCAAATCTTCCATGAGCGAGCTGAACCCGTTATCGAACATCGGACCCACCAGGTCGCGGTAGCAGCTGATCGGACTGAAGGGCTTCGATCCGTGAATGTCCCAGGTGATTTCATCGAAGACCGTTTCGAACATGTTCACCGTGACAAAGCGAACGCCCGCTTCGATCAGCCTCCTGGCCAATAGGCAGCTCTGCCCGAACCGATTTAGCCCATAACGCTTGCGCACGTCCTCGGGTTCTTTAGCCAGTTCGAACGCCTCACGCGCCTTCTGGGAGGACATCAGCGTGTAGGCCTGATGAAACGTGGCATCGAGCAGCCGCGCGTCCTGCGAAGTTTCAAACTTGCTCACGGTGCGGTCGATCATCTCGCGCCAGTTACGGCGCCGGTCCACGCGCAGCGCGGAAAGATAATCCGGAGGCAGCAGGTCCGGTACTTTGAAATTAGGATCTGACGGATCGGCGTTCAGGACAAACGGATCGAAGGTCTTGCCCAGAAATCCGGCGCTCTGACCGTGAGGCATGTTTCCGCCGGTATTGCCGATCGGGTGCGGCATGAGCACGTGCGGCGGCACGTCCCCCTTTGGTCCTTTTAGTTTCGCCAGCACGCAGCCGATGTGCGGATATTCGATGCCGCCCTGAAACAGCCGGCCGGTCTGCATCATCTGGTGGCCCGTGTCGTGTACAGCCGCCGCCGTGTGATAGACGCTGCGGATCAATGCGTATTTATCGGCGTGCTTCGCCATCCGCGGGAAATTTTCCGATATTTCGATGCCCGCAACGTTGGTTTTGATCGGCTTGTAAGGGCCGCGGATCTCGACCGGAGCGTTCGGCTTCATGTCCCAGGTGTCGAGCTGCGACGGGCCGCCGACCAGCATCAACATAATACAGTTGACATCGCTTTTGGCGGTGTCGACCGCACCCAGCGCCTTCAGGCCAAACATCTGGCTCAAACCGAGTCCGAGACACGACAATGATCCAGCGTGCAGAAAATCGCGCCGGCGTAAGCCGTCGCAGAATTCGACCGGCTTATCGGCATCCAGGCGGAACATGATGGTTGTACTCCTTCGCGGCCGCTAAAGGCTATCGAATTATTTTACCGCAAACATTAGCAGGAAGGTGGAACGGACGTATACCACCGAACAAGCGTGACCTATGTGGTCCTTGTCACCCACGCATAAGTCCCGGACGTACGGCGGAACGCATAAAAGGTGGCCGGCTGT
>Ga0207707_10004037_pt1 | contig 13014 bp, 10 predicted proteins | sample KBSC83BmetaG_FD_184336 | JGI IMG/M metagenome (GOLD analysis project Ga0207707, IMG submission 184336) | Corn rhizosphere microbial communities from Kellogg Biological Station, Michigan, USA - KBS C8-3B metaG (SPAdes) (version 2) | ecosystem: Host-associated > Plants > Roots > Rhizosphere ... | reverse complement strand
GATGAACTACCGGCTGAGCCTGGACTGGAAGTTGCCTTGGGACCTGTTCGGCACCCACGATATTTCGGTTGGCATTGACAACATCACGACCAGGGACATCGACGACGGCACGGATATGACCGGCCCCGGATATCAATGGATTTACGGGGTGGGCGATCCCGGCACTCCGATCATCGGTGGCTGCTGCAACAACATCAACGACCCGCCCTACGTCGGACCGCCCGATTCCAACCCGGATGGCGCCGGCGGCTATTTTGTATTCAAGAACATCTTCATCAATCAGGCCAGCGTGCGGGTGGTGCAACGCGCCCAGTATCTCGAGGACAACTGGCAGATTACGCCGAACTTCCTGCTGAACCTTGGGATACGCAGCGATCAATTCACCAATTACAACCCGATCGGGTTGCCGTATATCCGCCTGACCAAGCCGCAATGGCAACCGCGCATCGGCTTCAGTTGGAACGTGTTCGGCGACTCCTCGATGAAGGTGTTCGGCAACGCCGGCCGTTATTACCTCGCGTTGCCGGCGGCGGTGGCCCTGCGCGGTGCCGGTGCGTCCACCTTCACCGGCGAGTTCTACACCTACTCGGGCATCGATCCGGTGACCGGCGAACCGACGGGCCTGACCCCGATTCCCGAGAACCCGATCAATGGCGTTTCGGCCAACAATGAATATGGCGAAACGCTGGATCCCCGTACAGTAGCTGCGACGAATGTCAAGGCAGAATATTCCGACAACTTCGTGCTCGGCATGCAGAAATTGTTTCATTTCAGGGACATTCCGCTGGTATTCGATGCCACTGGCGTTTACCAGAAACTGGGCCGAATCGTGGACGACTGGGACGACCAGCAGCGGACGTGCGCGGCGGGCTTTTCGGAGGGCCTGACCTATCTCACTCCAGACGCCTGCACGAACTACACCCTCGGCGCGGTGCTGATCAACCCGGGTGAAACGCAGACGATCCTGGTGCACAATCCGAGTGGTGGTCTTGATCCGGTCACCGTTTCGATGGCCCAGCAGGGCTTCGAGCGCAAGCCGATCCGCAAATACTACGCGCTCAACTTGTCGCTGGAGCACCCCTGGGACGGCAGGTGGTTCGGCAAGATCGCCTACACGTTTGCCAAGGACTACGGCAACACCGAAGGACCGGTGGACTCGACCATCGGCCAAGGAGGCTCCTCTGTATCGATCACCGAGCAGTGGGATTTCGCGCAGTTGATGGAGTGGTCGTACGGTGAGCAATTCAACAGCCAGCGGCACCAGTTGAAGATTTACGGTGCCTATGCATTGACTCCCGAATGGACACTGGGTGCCAATGCATTCATCGCCTCCGGCCACCCCAAGATCTGCCTGGGCCATTACGGAACCGCCGAAAACGACCCGCTTGGCTACGGCAATGCCTATCACTGGTGCGGCGGCCAGCCGGCACCTCCCGGCTCGACCGGGCACACTCCGTGGGAACATCAATTGGATCTGAGCGTCCAATACAAGCCCAAATGGGCAGACAACAAACTTGGATTCACGCTTGCCGTATTCAACGTGTTCAACAACCAGACACCGCTGCAGTTCTCTTCGGGCTATGGCACCACGGCTACCCCGCGCGTAACCTATAACAGGGTGCTGGGGTGGCAGTCACCGCGTTTCGTGACCTTCTCCGTGGCCTACGACTGGTAAGTACCGGGCGTTGAGCAAGATGGCCGCCGGACGGAAGTCCGGCGGCTTTTTATGACGGGTTCGGACCTTGTAACCTTCGGTCAATCCGATCCATGTACTTGCTGAAATGACGGATATCGAGCCCCAATCCCAGGCAACGGCATTGGCGGGAACACTTTCGCCGGTGGCTTCGCGGCTGCTGGCGCGTGCTCAAAGCGAATTGCAAAGCGGCAACGTTGATGCCGCGACGCTGACTTTGTCCAACGTGTTGACGCTCGCGCCCGACAGCGCCGAGGCAGTGCGCTTGCTGGCCATCGCGACGCAGAATTCCGGAGATTACGCGAAAGCCGCCGAATATTTCCGGCGCGCGCTTGCGGTGTGGCCCGATGATGCCGATTTGCATATCGGGCTGGGTGTTGCGTTGTATCAAACCAGCGACGTGAACGAGGCCATTTTGCACCTCAGGCGTGCCTGTGAACTGGCGCCGGAATCCGCGTCGGCCTGGTACAACCTTGCCGAGGCGCTCAAGCCGCAGGTCCATACGCTAGAAGCGGCCGAAGCCTTGCAACGCACGCTGGCGCTGGAGCCGTCGCACCTCCCGGCGCGTCTCGCGTTGGCGCGTGCATGGACGAGCCTGGGGCGAATCGATGCGGCGGTTTCCGAGCTGCGCGAGATTCTGCGAAGGGAGCCCAGGCATGCCGAGGCCTGGTATGCGTTGTCCAACCTGAAGACGATCGCCCTCGATGCGCGGGACGTATGGCTGCTCGAAAACGCTTTGGCCCAGTCGGATCTCGCGCCCGAGTCGCGCATCTGGCTCGGGTTCGCGCTCGCGAAAGCGCTGGAGGGTCAAGGCGATTACGCACGTGCTTTCGATGTTCTGCATGAGGCCAATGCGCTGCAACGCAGTCGGGGGAGATGGGACGCCGCGGGAGAGCGCGCACGCGTGGACGCGATCATCCGGATATTTGCTGACCTGCGGCCGCGTGAACAGCTGAACATGGACCTCGGCCGCGAGGTCATCCTGATCGCGAGCATCCCGCGTTCCGGATCGACATTGGTCGAGCAGATACTCGCCTCGCACCCGGAAGTCGAAGGGGCCAACGAGATCAGGGATTTGCCGCGGTTGATCGAATCGGAAACACATCGCCGCAGGAGCAACTTTCCATTGTGGGTGCCCGAGGTGTCAACCGCGGAATGGCAGGGCCTTGGACAGCAATATCTCGAACATACGGCGCGCTGGCGGCGAAGCAGGCCGCGCTTCACCGACAAGAATCTCCTGAATTGGGTTCTCGCGGGCGCAGCATTGATGATGCTGCCAGACGCGCGGGTGATCGTGTGCCGGCGTGATCCCCTGGAAACCTGCCTGGCGTGTTACAGGCAATGGTTCGGCAACGAAGCGGCCTTTACCTGTGATCTGGATGAAATGGCGGATTTCTGCATCGACTTCATTCGCCTGACACGGTTCTGGCTCAAGAAATTCCCTGATCGCGTGTTCGATCTGGAATACGAAACACTGGTCGTCGATCAGGAGCCAACAATCCGGCGGTTGCTGGATTTCTGCGGCTTGCCCTTCGACCGTACTTGCCTGGATTTTCATAAAACCGAGCGCACGGTGCTGAGTGCGCCCAGCGCCGCACAGGTGCGCCAGCCGTTGCGCGCCGATACGGCACGCGCGGACCGTTACGGCGACAAGCTGGATCATTTGCGCGCACGCCTGCGCGCCGCCGGCTTGTGATCCGGGGAGCCACGGAACCGCGCATGTCCCGGATAGAAGCCCGTCTTGCCGAACTCCGGCTGACACTGCCGCCGGAAGTCAAGCCGCCAGCGGGTGTGGTGTTGCCGTTCCGCTTCGTGCGCGTGCTCGGCAACCGCGCGCTGATTTCCGGGCACAGTCCGCAGGCCGCCGACGGTTTCGTCGCGGGGCCGTTCGGAAAAGTGGGTCGCGAGCTGACGGTGGAGCAAGGCTATGCCGCTGCCAGGCTCGCGGCGCTATCGATGCTCGGCAGCTTGCGGCGCGAACTGGGCGACCTCGATCGCGTGAAGCATTGGGTGCGCCTGTTCGGCATGGTCAACTCCGCGCCAGGCTTCGATCGTCAACCCGCGGTGATCAACGGCTGTTCGGATTTGATCCTGCAATTGTGGGGCGACGAAGCCGGTGCGCACGCGCGCAGCGCGGTCGGCATGGCCGAGCTGCCATTCGGTATTCCGGTGGAGGTCGAGGCGGAAGTCGAGATCGAGTAGGGTGGGTCTTGACCGCCTTCGTGTATCCACGGCGGGTTGAAACCCGCCCTGCATTCTGCGCCACGTTGCCGCGCACCTTGCACAGCTACCGCGATAGCTGCGCCGGCATTATCTGCAGCCGATGCCTGGCGAGGCGATCGTAATGCGGTCGGCATTGCTCCGCGAGTTGCAATTGGAAGTCGGTGAGCTTTGCCTCGTGATCGCGATACGGCGCGAAACCGGTCGTGCGTTCGACGGCGGCGTACCAGTGCGGCGCCCATACGCCATCGGAAGCGCGTGAACCCACGGGCCAACGCAGCATGCGTTCGGTGAAAGGGATTCCGAGTTTTGCGCATAAAGCGCTCAAGGTTTTGCGCGGGTCTTTCAAGACATCGGCCGCGTCGATCACGGGCGGTGTGTGGCCCAGCCGGTCGCAGACGTGATCGAACAACCACGCCTGCTGCTCGAAACCGAGTTCCCATGCCGCGGCGTCGGGTCGCTGGATGGTGAAGGAGGCCACCACCGCTTCCGGATTTCGGATCAGAAAGCAGTTCGTCACGCGATCCAGCCAGTCCAGCGGCATGTCCGGCAGCATGTGCTGGGTCATGTGCTTCTGGTACCAGATGGCTTTGCCGTCTGGAATCGGGCCGGTCAGCGTGGCCGCGACCCTCGCGTCATCGTTTTCCTGCGCGGCGATCACTTCGTCGCGGCCGGGATGGTTCACGCCTGTTTCGACGAGATAATGCGCGTAAAACGGTTCGTCGATCACCGCGGTGTCCTCGCGGTTTTCCCAGGCGCGCATCATCGCCGTGGAAATATTGCGCGGCCCCGACCACATCGCAATGCGCAGGCCGTCGCGCATCGTCACACCTGCAAGCCCGCGCGGCTTTCGGTTTCGACGAGCTGCTTGTAGACATCCTGGAGGTGCTTGCACATCGGGCCGCGCTTGCCGTCGCCGATGATGCGTCCGTCGATCTCGTGCACCGGCGTCAGGCCCGCGAACGTGCCGGTGACGAAGGCTTCGTCGGCGCCGTACACGTCCGTCAGGCTGAAATCCTTTTCGAGCACTGGAATTCTGTGGTCGCGGCACAGGCGCACCACGTTGGCGCGCGTGATGCCGCCAAGGCAGTACTTGCCGGTCGACGTCCACACCTCGCCCTTGCGCACGATGAAGAAGTGCGTGGAATTGCAGGTGGCGACGAAGCCGTGCGGGTCCAGCATCAGCGCTTCGTCGTAACCGGCCTTCTGCGCCTGGATGCAAGCGAGGATGCAATTCAATTTGGAGTGGCTGTTGAGCTTCGGGTCCTGCACGTCGGGCGCGCCGCGACGCACGTGCACGGTGAACAAGCGGATGCCGCGCTCGACGGTTTCCGGCAGCGGTTCCTTGTATTCGGGCACGATCACGATGGTCGGCGGACCGATCACGAAGCGCGGGTCCTGGTGCGGCGTCGCCTTGACGCCGCGCGTCACCATCAGGCGGATGTGCACGTGCTCGCGCATGCCGTTGGCGCGCAATGTCTCGACGATGCGCTGCGTCAACTCCCCACGCGTGAGGCCGATATCCATGTCGATGGCCTTGGCGCCTTCGTACAAGCGATCCATGTGCAAGTCGAGGAAGGGCAGGCCGCCGTCGTGCACGCGCAAGCCTTCCCACACGCCGTCGCCAAGCACATAACCCGCGTCGAACACGGAGACTTTCGCCTCGTCGCGCGCGACCAGCTCGCCATTCAAGTTGATCTTGATCGCGGCGTTGCGCGGATCGGGCGTGTAATCGTGGGTGCCTTTGGTCATGCTTCTTGTCTCATCATGGCGATTGGGTCGTCGAGCTATTCAGTAATAAAGCCGTTCGCGCTGAGCCCTTCGGCAAGCTCAGGACAGGCTACATGAGCAAAGCGAACGAAGTCGAAGCGCTGGTGTCCTTCGACTCCGGCCTCATCTTTATTGAAGATGAGGCCTACGCTCAGAGCCTGCCCCGGACGTGATCCGGGGACGAACGGTAAGGCTGAGTGTTCTATACTCTCCAGATTTCCTTGAATGCGCGGCTGAAATTCAGGCCCAGCACCTTGTCGACGACGCGCGCGGAATAGCCGTGTTTCAGCAACGCGTCGGCGACGCGTTCGAGCTTGCGTGGCGTGTTGATGTCGGGGATGTAGGGCGGACGATTTTCGCCCGGCGCGCCGACGCCCTGCTGGCGGCGGTCTTCCGCCTCCTGCTTCAAGGCCTTCAGTTCGACGTCAGTGACGGTGAAGAACGCGGTGTCGGTGCCGATGCCGACATGATCCTCACCGCACACCTTCAGCGCGTGCGTCATGTGCTGCATGTAGTCGGCCAGCATTGGCTGGCGATCGTCGGGTGTGAGGAACGGCAGCATGTAGATGCCCATCACGCCGCCCTTGTCGGCCAGCGCTTTCATCTCTTCGTCGCGCTTGTTGCGCGGGTGCATGAATACCGCGCGGGAGCCGGCGTGGGTGATCAGCGGCGGTTTGTGCGAAAGCGCGATGGCCTCGGCGGTGGTCCGGGTATTGGAATGGCTGAGATCCAGCGCTACCCCCAGCTCGTCCATGCGCGCGACGGCCTGGCGGCCGAGATCGGTGAGACCGCCGGTTTCGCCATCGAGGCAGCCGTGGCCCAGCGGCGTGTCGTGGTTGTAGCTCAACTGCATGATCAGCACGTCGAGCCGGCGGAACAGGTCGATGCGTTCGAGCTTGTCCGCCAGCATCGAGGCTGCCTCGAACGAGAGGATCACAGCCAGCTTGTTCTCCGGCTTGGCGCGTTCGAGGTCGGCGTGACTGCGTACCTTGATGAAACTGTCGGGGTGCCGTTCGACCAGCGCTTGCGCGGCAGCAACATCGGCCACGGCTTCCTCGAACGTGCCGTTGGCACCGCCCAGCGTGGTCTTCAGTGCGGTGACGCCGGAATCCGCAAGTGCCTCGAACCGTTGTGCGTCCTCGAACTGATGTCCGATGGATTCGAGGGCGTTGCAATCGAGCACGAACGCGTTGCGATAAAGGTCGGTGCTGTTCATGACCGTGGGTGCTTCCGATGCCTGCAGCCGCGCACCCGATGCCGGGGCAATCTTGGCAACGTATCACGAATCGAAGCGGCGCATGATCTGCCAAGGGTCATGATCGCGCGGCTTGTCGCGCTTGCGTCGCTGTGCGCCATTGAACGCGTGCGCGCCGCCCATGTTGGGTATAGTGGCACCTGATCCGCGGGTGATGTGGGGTATCGCCGGGAGCGGATTCGAATTGAACGGGACAGCAATCACGCTGTCCGCGGGAGCACGCAAACAGGATCCGATTCCGTGGATGCGTGCCAGCTTGTCCATCCGATCGCTCGCGTTCGCGAGTCAAATCAAACTTGGGGACGACGCATGAAAAGCAGAACTGTCATGGCGGTTGTGGCACTGGGCGCACTTCTGGCCGTGTCCGGCTGCACGTCGGAAAGTGCCGGCGACGCATCGACGGGAACGCCCACGGCGACTCCGAAGTACGCGTCGATCCTGCAGAAGCGGATTCCCGAGATCATGAAGGCGAACGCCATACCGGGCGTCGTCGTGCTGATCAAATCGCCCCGGCAGGGCGACTGGTCGCACGCGTTCGGCACCGCGGAGATCGGCAAGCAGGTGCCGATGTCGCTGGACGACTACTTCCGTATCGGCAGCAACACCAAGACGATGACGTCGACGATCATTCTGCAGCTTGTCGAAGAGGGCAAGCTCGCATTGAACGACCCGATTTCGAAGTTCCGGCCTGACGTGCCGAACGGCCAGAACATCACGATTGCCGAGTTGTCCGAGATGCGCAGCGGGCTCTACAGCTACTCGTTCGACCCGGCTTTCAACGCGACCCTGGATCACGACCCCGGCAAGGCGTGGACGCCGGATGAGCTGTTGTCCATCGCCTTCTCGCATCCGGCGGATTTCCCGCCCGGTCAGCGCTACGAGTACAGCAACACCAACATCGTGCTGCTCGGCACGGTCATCGAGAAGCTCACCGGCATGTCGGCTTCCGAGGCGTTCCAGAAGCGCATCTTCGAACCGCTCGGGCTCAAGCACAGCTCATTGCCGGCGAAGACCGATGCCTCGCTGCCGGCGCCCCATGCACAGGGATACCAGTTCGGAACGAACGTCGCCACGATCGACTCGTATGCCGTTCCCGCAGCCGAGTTGCCGGCCGCGCTCGATGGGACGCTCAAACCGATCAACGAGACGGATGCCAATCCCTCGTGGGCCTGGACGGCGGGAGGAGCGATCTCCACGCCCGGCGATCTCGCGGTATACGTCAAGGCGCTCGTGAACGGTGGCCTGCTCGACAAGAAGACACAGAAACTGCGCCTCGACAGCATCCAACCCGTCGTGCCCGGACAAACCGACGGTGTGGGATACGGGCTCGGCATCGCGCAGTTCGCCCCCGGCATCCTCGGTCACGACGGGCAGATCCCCGGGTACTCGTCGTTCATGGTCTACGACACCAACACCGGCGACACCATCATCGTCGAATCCAATCTCGCGGCCTCGCCAGTCGATGGCGAGAACGCTGCGGTGCTCGTCGCCAAGACGATCATCGCGACGCTCTACGGCTCGGCCGATGTACCCGGCGGGAACCCGGCCGCGCCGCCCACGACGGCACCTGTCGCATCAGGACAATAATAAGATGCGTCGCGGATTCTTCGTCGCAGGACAGGCGCGGGCAGAACGGCCTTGGGAATCTCTGATCAACGTCCTTCGCCGTCGCGCCGGCGCAGGCCGGCGCCCAGTTTGACTTTGTATCGAGGCACTCACCTGCCCGAAATCGCTCCTGCGGTTCACCGCGGCGGAGGGTGCCGGAGGTCATTGCGAAATGGCAAACCGCTTACTGCTCAATCAACGTGTACTCGACTGGCTCGACGACGTGTTTGCGAGCCAGGAATCGGTGAATCGATGATGGCGAGTGGCAGAACGGATTTTCTGCCGACCCGCAGAGAGAAGGGAACCTTCCGAGGGAATCGTGATGTTGCTGGAACCGATCAAGCTGGGTGAGTTGCATCTGCGCAATCGCATCGTGGTGTCGCCGATGTGCCAGTATTCCTCGCCGGGCGGCGTGCCGACCGACTGGCACCTGGTGCATCTGGGCAGCCGCGCGGTGGGTGGCGCGGGGCTGGTATTCACCGAGGCCAGTTCCGTTTCACCCGAAGGCCGCATTTCACCTGGCGACGCCGGCATCTGGAACGACGCGCAGACGCAGGCGTGGTCGCGCATCGTGCAATTCATCCGCGGGCAGGGTGCGGCGGCAGGCATGCAGCTTGCGCACGCGGGGCGCAAGGCCAGTACCGATGCGCCGTGGCGTGGTGGTGGTCCGCTGGATGCCGCGCACGGCGGCTGGACCCCGGTCGCGCCGAGTGCGATTGCGTTCGATGAGGGTTATCCGTTGCCGACCGCATTGGATGCCGCGGGTATTGCGAAGGTAATTGCCGATTTCCGCGCAGCGTCGCGTCGTGCGTATGACGCCGGATTCGACGTGATCGAAATCCATGGCGCGCACGGCTATCTGCTGCACCAGTTCCTTTCGCCGCTGTCGAACACGCGCACCGATCAGTACGGTGGTTCGCTGGAAAACCGCGCGCGGTTGTTGCGCGAAGTGATCGCCGCAGTGCGTGAAACCTGGCTCGCGCCGAAGCCGCTGTGGGTGCGCCTGTCTGCCACCGACTGGGCCGAAGGCGGCTGGGACATTGATGAATGCGTGCAGCTTGCGCGCGTGCTGCGCGAGGACGGCGTGGACGTGATCGACGTGTCGTCCGGCGGCACGGTGCCGCATCCGAAGATTCCGACAGGCCCGGGTTATCAGGTGCCGTTCGCCACGCGTATCCGCCGCGAGGCCGGCATCGCCACCGCGACGGTCGGCCTGATCACCGATGCGCACCAGGCCGAAAACATCCTGCAGCGTGGCGAAGCCGACCTGATCGAAATGGCGCGCGAGTTCCTGCGCGACCCGTACTTTCCTCGACACGCGGCGAAGGAGCTCGGCGCATCGATCCGCGTGCCGGAGCAGTACGAGCGGGCTTGGTAGTGCTCGTTCGCGTTCGGGCGCGTGCTATTGCGTTCGGGGACTGTAACGACGCAGTAGCAGGAATCCGGCAACTTCTTCGGATGCTCTCAAGCAAAGTCGCTGGATCCCGGCCTTCGCCGGGATGACGAGCAAAGGGCGATTGTCGAGACGCCCGGATGGTCTCAATTCATCCCGATCGCGCCTTGCATCGACTTGAAGATCGCGGCGGTGTCGTAGCCGACGCCGTTCTTGAACACCAGCGGCATGTGCTCGATGGCGGAGACGTTTTTCATCGGGTCGCCGTCGATCACCACGATGTCGGCGCGCTTGCCGACGGCGAGAGAACCGATGTCCTTGGCGCGGCCTTCGAATTGTGCTGCATTCAGCGACATGATCCTGACTGCTTGCGGGAACGTGAAACCGTCGGCCTGTACCAACAGCTCGATCTGGCGTTTGGACGAAAAGCCCGGGATCACGCCGCCGTAGCCAGTGGGATCGCTGCCGCCCATCAGCAGGCCGCCGGCTTCGACAAACTTCTTCTCGAGTTGGGTCGCCTTGGCGAATTCTTCCTGCATCGTCTTCGCGCGCGGTGCGGGCATCGCCTGCACTTTCTTCCAGGTGGTTTCGTAAAGGTCGCGCAGCGCAGGGTTCAGCAGGTCCAGCGCAGCGGGTGATGCTTCAGGGCTGCCGGGCGCGAAGGTTTCGAACACGCCGAGGGTCGAGGTCAGTGCGACGTGTTTGTCAACCAGCAACTTGATCAGCGACGTCACTTCAGGCGAATCCAGATTCAGCGATGCGAGCGAGGCGCCGACACCTTTCGGGCACTCGTCCGGCTTTTTGTCTTTCACGAAATCCGAAGCGACGAAGAACGCGTGTTCGAGATTGTCGATGCCGAGATCCGTCGCCTCGCGGAAGGTCACCGAGCACAGGTGCCCGGTGATCTTGTCGTGGTGCGCGTGGGCGGCGTCGATGGCGGCCTTCAATTCCGCGCGGGTGATGTGGTCGTAGGCCTTGAATGACGTGACGCCCTGTTCGGCCCAGTAATCGACCGTGCGCGCGGCGTCGGCGGGGCCGGCGAGGCGGGGCAGGTCTTCGGTGAATCCATCCTTGCCGTTGAGATACGGGCCGGTGACGTCGATGTCGGGGCCGATGCGCTTGCCGGCGTTGATGTCATCGCGTACGTTCAAATCCGCATACGGCATCATCGAGCCGGTGGTGCGGATGGTGGTTTCGCCGCCGGCGAGGTAGAGCGGCGGGAAGCTGTACGGCATGGCGGTGCCGTAGAACGCCGGGCTTGTCCGGGTCGTGTAAAACAGGTGCTCGTGCATCATCACGAAGCCGGGCAGCAGGGTCTTTCCGCGAGCATCGATCACAGTGGCGCCGGCTGGAACCTTGGTGCTTGCCGCGGGACCGAGCGCAGTGATGCGGCCCTTGTCGATCACCAATGTCCGGTCGGGCTGCGGAGCCGCGCCGGTGCCATCGACGATGGTGGCATGGGTGAACGCGATGACGGGTTGCTTGTAGGCCACCCAGTCCTTCGTGTCCGCGTGCGCGACCGACAGCGATGCAAACACCACGACCAGCAAAACGAAAGTGCGTCTCACGACAACCCCCTGTGCGGTGAATGCCGACCGCGTTGCGCGGTTGGCGGCGTTCAGCCGCCGGGATGGTACACCCGCTTGGCGTGATCCTTGAGTTGCTCCGGCCAGAAGTACACGGTGCGCAGGTCGCCGCTGGCCCAGCGGTGTTGCTGGTCGGTGAAGTGCGGTGACTTCGGATCGCCGCTTTGGCCGCCCACGTGGACCGCGCGCGCACTGACCTTCGGGCCAAATTCGATCACGGCCACGAAGCTGTTGCCGCTGCGGCCGTAATATTTTTTCGTGCCCGGCCATTGGTGCGTATTGGACGCGGCGAGCGAGCCCCAGCGCGACGAGGTGAAGGGCACCGCGATGCTGGGTTTGTTGTCGTCGAAATGCGGATGCACGGAGTTGTCCAGCCGCTGGTAGCGATTGACCGCGCCCCACGGCACGCCCCAGTAGCCGAAGTCTTTCGTGAGCGTGTCGATCGTTGCAGCCAGCGCTTCGAGACGCGTTTTAGAATCGGTCTTCTCGGCGATGTAGTCGATTTCGCGCATGTCGGTTTCGTGGGCATCGAGGCCGCTGGCTTCCGCTTTCGCGGCCACCTCGTTCCACAGCGTGTCGCCCCACCACACCGCGAGCGTGGTCGGGATCGAGGCGATACCCCAGCGGTCATCCCAGGTGCGCAGCACGCGGATTGGGCCCGCGAGTTTCGCCTTCATCGGATCGTTTGCGGGCAGCGCGTCGTAATCCTTCACCAGGATCGGAATCAGCCGCGCGAACGCGGGCAGATACGAATCGAACGCGTCGGTGATCAGCTTGGCCTTGGTGAAACCGCTCGCGCCGGTCAGCATTTTGGTGGCGTGTTCGCCGCGCGCATTCGGGCCGAACGAATCCATGTACTGCGGAAAATCCGCACGCTTGGGGCTGTCCTTGCCGGACGCAGAGTAGGGCCAGTCGTTGGTGTTGAATACCCAGCCGGTGTCCGGATTGATGACGTTCGGCATGTCCTTGAGCGGCGTCATACCCTGCCAGGCGGTGGCGGGATTGCTGCCGTCGACGGGTTTCAGGTAATCGAAGGCGTTATCGCGTTTCGGAATGAACTGCGGCGCGAGGAACGCGATCTCGCCCTTGTCGTCCGCGAACAGTGTGTTGTTGGACGAATTGGCCTTGAGGTCGGCGACTTTCATGTAGCTGGCAAGGTCGGTCGCCTTGGTACGCAGCCAGCTTTGTTCCAGCGCGGGAATCGGGCGATTCATCAGCGCTTCGGCGATCCATTTGCCGTTTTCCTCGGCGACGATCGGGCCATGCTGGGTGAAGTAGGCGGTGAACGTGCGCGCCTTGATCGTGCCGCCGCCGGCCCGGTAGCGGATGGTGATGTCGTGGCTCGTTACCGGAAGTTCCTTGTCGCCGAACTTGTAGAAATACTTGCCATCCTTCTTTGAGATGGTTTCGGCGAATTCATCGACCGCATCCACGCCGGTGGAGGTGTGCATCCAGCCGATGTGCCGGTTGAAGCCCTGGTAGATGAAGAACT
>Ga0207707_10004036_pt1 | contig 13014 bp, 11 predicted proteins | sample KBSC83BmetaG_FD_184336 | JGI IMG/M metagenome (GOLD analysis project Ga0207707, IMG submission 184336) | Corn rhizosphere microbial communities from Kellogg Biological Station, Michigan, USA - KBS C8-3B metaG (SPAdes) (version 2) | ecosystem: Host-associated > Plants > Roots > Rhizosphere ... | reverse complement strand
AGGAGTTCCCATGCTCAAGTTCTACTATCATCCGGCTCCCAACCCGGTCAAAGTGGCGCTGTTCCTGGAAGAAGCGGCCGTGCCCTACGAGGTCGTGCCGGTCGACACGCGACGCGGCGAGCAGTTCATGCCGCAGTATCGCGCCATCAATCCGAATGCCAAGACACCGGCCATCGACGACGATGGCGTCGTAGTGTTCGACAGCAGCGCCATCCTGCTGTACCTGGCCGAGAAGACCGGCAAATTCCTGCCGCCCGACACGCCCGCGTTGCGCGGGCAGTTGCTCTCCTGGCTGATGTTCGTCGCTTCGGGCATCGGTCCGTACTCCGGACAGTGTGTGCACTTCAAGCACTTCGCTCCGGAGCCCAAGGACTACGCGGTGAATCGGTACTCGTACGAGGCGCATCGTCACTGGGGCATCCTCGATGAGCGTCTGTCCGCGCGCCGTTATGTTCTCGGGGACACTTACACGATCGTCGATATGGCGGTATGGGGTTGGTCGCGCGCCATCGGCTTCGTGTTGGGCGATGAGGCGGGGAAGTATCGCAATCTCAAGCGCCACTGCGATGAGATCGGCGCGCGCCCGGCCGCGGCGCGTGCCGATGCGCTGAAGTCGAAATTCAACTTCAAGACCGACATGGACGAGGAGGCGCGTCGGTTCCTGTTCCCGCACCTCGCCAAGGCATAACTTCGGCCCCCCGCTTGCTGGAGTCGGGGCATGGAATACGCTCTGCCCCGACTCCCCTGGTGCATCGCGGTGGCGATGGCCGCGAATCTCGCCGCTTGCGCGGATACAGCCAAGCTGCCTGCCGGTGCGGATTTCGGCACGCAAGCGCAGATCGTCGCGCCGCACCGCTCCCTGGTTCCGACCGTGCACATCGCCCCGGCCGCGGGTTGGCCCGTGGGCGGCAAGCCGACCGCGGCTGCGGGAACGGCCGTGGGCGCGTTTGCGGCGGGCCTCGATCATCCGCGCTGGCTATATGTTCTTCCCAACGGAGACGTGCTGGTTGCCGAGACGGATGCGCCTCCGAAGCCGCAGGATCAACGGGGTTTCAAGGGCTGGGCGATGAAGAAGCTGATGGGTCGGGCAGGCTCGGGCAAGAAGAGCGCCGATCGCATCACGCTGTTGCGCGACACTCGTGGCACAGGAGTGGCAGACACTCGGACGGTGCTCATCGATGGCTTGCACTCTCCGTTTGGAATGGCGCTGATCGGTGACCGACTCTACGTGGCCGATTCGGATGCGGTGTTGAGCTTTGCCTACGTGGCGGGCGAGACGCACATCGCGGGAGAGGGCACCAAAGTCGTCGATCTGCCGGCGGGCCTCATCAATCACCACTGGACCAAGAATCTCATCGCCAGTCCGGATGGATCTCACCTCTACGTCACCGTCGGCTCCAACAGCAACGCCGCCGAGAATGGCATGGAGAACGAGCTCGGGCGCGCGGCCGTGTGGGAAGTCGATCCGCGGACCGGCTCACATCGCCTGTTTGCCTCCGGCCTGCGCAATCCCAACGGCCTGGCCTGGGAACCGAGTACCGGAGCGCTCTGGGTGGCCGTCAACGAGCGCGATGAGCTCGGAAGCGATCTCGTCCCCGACTACATGACTGCGCTGGTGGACGGAGGGTTCTACGGTTGGCCGTACAGCTACTACGGGGCTCATGTCGATGCTCGCGTGAAACCTGAGCACCCCGATCTGGTAGCTAAGGCCATCGTCCCGGACTACGCGCTGGGTGCGCACACGGCGTCGCTGGGACTGACGTTCGGCGCGGACGATGCGACCAACGATCTGGCGCGCGCATCCTTCGGCGGCGGCATGTTCGTCGGCCAGCATGGCTCCTGGAATCGCCGCCCTCGCAGCGGCTACCAGGTTCTCTTCATTCCGTTCAAGAACGGCACGCCGGCCGGGGCCGCCTCAGTGGTGCTGAGCGGATTCGTGGATGACCGCGGCAAGGCGTTGGGACGACCCGTGGGCGTCGCATTCGATAAGCGAGGGGGCTTGCTGGTGGCCGACGATGTAGGGAACACCGTGTGGCGTGTTACGGCGGCGGAGCACCACTCCGCTTCCCGGTGAGCGGCTCATCGAGCCCCGCGTGCCGTCGCTCGTGCTCGATCTCCTCATTCTCCATGCAACACATGTCGAATCGCGCGGCAGGGAATAACTCCAGGCGTGCCCGATCCATGGGCTTCCCGCAGCGCATGCAGAATCCGTAGGTGCCTGCGTTCAAGCGCTCGAGCGCGGCGTCCACCTCTCGAAGCTCGTGCAGATTGCGCTCCAGTTGTGCACCGGAGTCGACGTCCGCGTTGGCGGTGGCGCGCCGCAGCTGCGTTTCGCGCGCCAGGAGCTTGAGCTGGAAGTGTTCCAGATCCCCGCGTGTTAGGTGGGACTGCACGGATCGGATTCTCGGCCAAGAGCTGTGACTGACGCAGCATAAATCGCTCCCCCTGGCCCTGGGGTCGAGCCGGACGGCCAAGACGCTGCCTACGCTGCGGGAGCCGCGCGAAGGGCGTCTACCGCTGCGATTTGCCCTCGTCCTTGCGATTGGTGAAGTGGGCGTTTCCGAGCCCCGTGCCGATCGTGAGGACGCCCCAGTGCTCGATGTCCTGCATCTCCGGCAACTCGCTCAAGCCTTGCACCACGGCGTCGTTGTGCATGACCACGACGGTGTCGTGATCTCCGATTTTCGGGATTGCCTCTCGCACTCGCTGCGGTAGATTGAACCCCTTGCTCTCCCAGTTGCCGGGCAGGTTCTGCCCGCCGCGCTCGATCGTGCCATCCGCGCGAATCACCCCGGGGCAGCCGATACCGACGAAAGGGGCCAGCGTGAGGTCGTCCTTGTCGGCCCGCTTGATGAGGTCCGTGAGGATCTCGATGAGCCGCGTAACAGCGTCCTCGCGTTTGGGCTGGTCATCGCAATGTCGCCACAGCTCGAAGCGACCGACTTCGGCGGCCGAGAGGTCTGCCCGCTTTTTGGTGCGCAGCTCGACGAGTCCCGCCCGGATGTTGCTGCCTCCGATGTCGACGGCAAGAATGCTGTTGTGCCCTGCGAGAATCCAGGAGGGCACGAGTTGCACGCTCCCGATGAGTCCCGCGTGGTCCGATGGATGACGTATCGGCCGTAGCTCGATGTCGCAACCGCCGGTCTTGAGTATGACGGCGGCACGGCCTATAGCGAGCTCGCCGACGCGGCTTTCGCGCAGACCGCCACCGACGACGATGCGTTCGGTGTCCTTCCACTCCTTCAGGCGCAGGAAGCGGCGGATGACGGCAGCGAGCTCCTGGGAGAAGTCCTCGATGGCTCCGTGGATCAGGCCGGCCGTTTCGGCATCGCCGTCCGCCAGCAGCTTGTCCAACGTCTTCTTGCTGATCTCCTCGCTCGGAGTCTCTCCGAGCGGATCCTCGCCGGCCTTGCGCATGCGCTCGCGCCAATCCTCGAGAATCGCTTGGAACGCTCGTTTGCTGGCTCGGTCCCCCAGAAATCCTTCGGGCGTGCGCAGCTCCGCGTTATAGGCGTCCACGACGACGCGACTGAGCTCCTGACCTCCGTGCGTGAAGGGGGTGGAGGAGGGTGAATCGGCGTCTTTGTCGGCCATAGGTTGGCGCTAAATGCTTGGGCGCGGCAATCGTTCCTCTTGTGAGAGAATTCCGCATCGATTTGCCGATGGAGCGCTCCGGTGAAGAACTTCTCGACAGTGTCGTCCCTGCTCGTGCTGGGGCTGGCCGGGACCGCGCTCGCGACTGCCCCCTCGGCACCGCTGAGCTATCCGCTCGCCGAGCGTGGCGATCACGTCGATGACTATCACGGCGTGAAGGTGCCGGATCCGTATCGCTGGCTCGAGGATATCGACTCGCCGCAGACGCGCTCCTGGGTTGAAGCGGAGAGCGCTCTCAGCTCGAAGTATCTCGCGGCGATTCCCGGCAGGGACGAGATCGCGCGGCGCCTGAAGCAGATCTGGAATTTCGAGCGCTGGAGCCCTCCCGAGAAGCACGGCCAGTACTGGTTCTACACCCACAACGACGGGTTGCAGAACCAGGCGGTCATCTTCGCGACCTCCGACGCCGACAAGCCGGCCCACGTGCTGCTCGATCCCAACACTTTGTCCAAGGACGGTACGATCGCGCTGCGGGAGCGGGCCATCAGCAGCGACGGCCGCTACTTCGCGTATGCGCTGTCGGATGCGGGATCGGACTGGCAGGTCTGGCACGTGCGCGAGGTGTCGACCGGGAAGGATCTCCCCGATGAGATCCGCTGGTCCAAGGCCGGGGGCGGCTCCTGGCGCAAGGACGGCAGCGGCTTCTACTACACCGCGTACGAGGCGCCCAAGGCGAACGAGGTGCTCAAGGCCTCCAACGAATACGAGAAGCTGTACTTCCACAAGCTCGGCTCGCCGCAGTCGCAGGACACGCTCGTCTACACCCGCACGGACGACCCTCAATGGTTCGTCAGCGGAGTCGTGACCGACGACGGCCGCTATCTGATCATTCAGGCCAACCACGGCGATGAAGTGCAAAACACCGTGCTGGTGCAGGACCTCACCGCGGCCGGCGCGCCGATCGTGCCCGTGATTCCGACGCCGACGGCCGTTTACAACGTCATCGGCAACATAGGCTCGAGGCTGTTCGTGCAGACCGACGCGGGCGCACCCCGTTATCGGGTGGTTGCGATCGATCTCGCGCAGCCCGATCCCCGGAGCTGGCGCACGATCGTGCCGGAACAACGGGACACGCTCGAGGCGGTCACGCTGGTCGGCGGGCAGCTCGTGGGCTCGTACCTGAAGGACGCGCACAGCGCGGTGCGCCTCTTTTCACCGGACGGTCAGCCCAGCGGCGAGGTGCCGCTGGACGGTCTGGGCACCGCGGCAGGTTTCCAGGGGCGGATCGAGGACCCCGACACCTACTACACGTATAGCAGCTTCACCACGCCGCCTACGGTGTATCGCCTCGGTCTGAAGAGCGGCAAAAGCGCACTGTGGCGCCAGCCGAAGCTCGCGGGCTTCTCCGCTTCAGAGTACGAGACGCGACAGGTGTTCTACGCGAGCAAGGATGGAACGCACGTGCCGATGTTCATCGTGGCACGCAAGGGGACGAAGCTCGATGGCTCCAACCCGACGATCCTGTACGGATACGGCGGATTCAACATCGCAGAGGAGCCCGGATTCTCCCCGTCGGTGGCCGGATGGCTGGAGATGAACGGTGTGTTCGCGTTGGCGAATATTCGCGGGGGCGGAGAATACGGTCGTGCGTGGCATGAAGCCGGCATGAAGACGCACAAGCAGAACGTCTTCGACGATTTCGCCGCGGCCGCCGAGTATCTGATAGCGCAGAAGTGGACCAGCGCGCAGCGCCTGGCCATCCGTGGCGGCTCCAACGGCGGGCTGCTCGTCGGGGCGACCGTCGAGCAGCATCCGGAGCTGTTTGCCGCAGCCGTACCGCAGGTCGGCGTCATGGATATGTTGCGTTTCCGGGACTTCACCGTCGGTAAGGGATGGGAGTCCGACTACGGGTCCGTCGACAATACGGACGAGCTCGCCGCGATGCTGCGCTATTCACCGCTGCAGAACGTGAAGCCCAACGTCAAATATCCGCCGATCCTGGTGACGACCGGAGACCACGACGATCGGGTATTCCCCGCTCACAGCTTCAAGTTCACGGCGGCCATGCAACACGCCGATCCGCACGGCAATCCGATTCTGATGCGCATCGAGACGCGCGCGGGTCACGGGTCCGGCAAGCCCACTTCAAAGCAGATCGACGAGATGGCCGACATCTACGCCTTCATCCGGAATGCGATGGGCCTCGCGGGAGGCCCATCGAGCTGACGGCCGACATGCCCTGTGGGTCAGCCGCCGGCGGATGCCCAGTTGAGCCACGCCGGCGCCCGCCGTGTGGATTCGGAGGCGACCGGCTCGGACAGTTTCCAGGGTCGCGGCAGCGCAAACTTGCGTGCAATTCTTACAAGGCGCTCGCTGCCTGGCTCGATTCGATCGTCCGACAAGGTCCATTGGCGCAGGAACTCCGCGCGGGCGGCGAGCTGTGCCCGCAGGTAAGTCGCATACGGCGCCGGGACTTCCGCCCCGACCCCCTGCGAGTGGGCATCCGTGACGAGCTCCTTCAGACAGCTCTCCGTCAATGGAGTCCTCACGCCGCGTGCTTCCAGCTCCTCTTTCAGCCAGCGAGTCGCAATTCCCAGCGCCGGAATGGCATACCGGATCGTGCTGTCGACCAACTTCATTACAACTCTCCCCGAGCGCCGATGCGTAGGCGCAACAGTAACCGCGAGAGGCTATGTGCACGGGGCGTGCCAGCTCCGGCCGGTGGACGGAGCGGGCGGGTCACGAGGCTGAGGTCAGCTTTTGGGGTCCGGGGGCCGTAGAGTCGCAATGAGCTCCGGATTCACCTTCTCCGGCATCGCCGCGAGGATCGCCTCGTGTCGGGCCATCGCGGCAGGCCGCCATTCTCCATGGGTGATGACATAAAGCACATCGTCGCGAATGGCTTTGAGGATCCGGGCGCCGACTTCGGCCGGCTCCATCCACAGCTGCGAGAGAACCCGCTCGCCGAGCCGTTGTGCGGCGGCCTGGAATCCTGCGTTCGCGGCGAAGCGCTCAGGACGGTTCTTCGCCAGCTCGTGGATGTTGGATTTCACCGGTCCAGGACAAAGCACCGTGACTCCGATTCGCTCCGCGGCGAGCTCCTCTCGGATCGCTTCAGTGAGGGCGACCACTGCGGCCTTGCCCGCTGCGTAGATGGCGAAGTGGGCTGGCATGGTGACGAGGGCGGCGAGCGATGCGGTGTTGACGATGTGTCCGCCCTGACCGAGCGCGCGGATGCGCGGCAGGAATGTCTGCAGGCCGTTGACGACGCCTCCGAGGTTGACCCCGAGGCCGAAATCCCAATCGGCAAAGGTGGCCTCCCGCAACGGTCCCTCGATGCCGACACCGGCGTTGTTGACGAGGATCTGGACCTTGCCGAACACACGCTCCGTCTCGTCCGCTGCCCTGGCGAATGCGTCCCGGTCGGTCACGTCCAGGAGGAGTGTGTGGATGCTCGCAGACTGGCCGCGCGCGGCGAAGGCATCCTTCGCCTTGCTCAGGTGATCCGGACGCAGGTCGGCGAGCACGACTCGGACGCCGGCGTCTGCGAGGGCCTGTGCGATGCCCAGACCGATTCCGCTCGCGCCACCGGTGACGAAGGCGACTTTGCCCTGGACATCCTTCATGCTCCAACCTCAAAGGAATCGATGCGAATGTGGCAGGCAGTTTCCGCTCTAGCGCGAGGGTTTGGCAACTTCTGCGGGTTCATGCGAAGCCCCCGTCCGCGCCCATTGGTGCTCGTCCTGCTGCCGGCCGCGCTGGTGCTGGACGCGGCTGCCGGATCCGCATGCGCAGCTGCGCCCAATCCTGCGCGCTATGATCCTTCAGAAACGTTCGCGCCGTTGACGCTTCCTCAGCCCGTGAACCGCTATCGCTCTGCGAATGGCGCCCCGGGCCCGGATTACTGGCAGAACCGCGCCGACTACGAGATACACGCGCGCATCGACACCGCCACCCGGCAGCTGGCCGCCGACGAGGTCATTACTTACACCAATCGCAGTCCCGACGCGCTGACGAGCCTGTGGCTGCAGATCGACCAGAACACGTATCGCCGAGATGCGCGATCCGTCTTCTCGGACCTGGACAGGCACACCGAATTCACCGACGGCATGCAGTTCGATGAGGTCGGTGTCGAGCTTCACGGACATACCCACAAGGTGGAGTTCCTGGTTTCCGATACGCGCTTGCAGATTCGACTGCCGCAGCCGCTCGAGCCCACGGGGGGCAAGGTTCGTGTGCACATCCGTTACCGCTACACGATTCCCGGCAAATTCGGCGGGCGCACTTCCTGGGTCGACACCAAGCACGGTGACATCTACGACATCGCGCAATGGTATCCGCGCATGGCCGTTTATGACGACCTGCGGGGGTGGGATACGCTTCCGTATCTGATCCAGGAGTTTTATCTCGAGTACGGCACTTTCGATTACTACATCACGGTGCCGTCCGACATGGTCGTTGCCGGCAGCGGCCTGTTGCAAAACCCACAGCAGGTACTCACTCCGACCGAGCGTCGGCGTTGGGACCTCGCGCGCAACAGCGATGCAACGGTGATGATTCGCACAGCTGCGGACGTCGACGCGGCGGCGCCAAACGGCACGCGCACATGGCAATTTCGCATGGAGAACTCGCGGGACGTGGCCTTCAGCGCCTCGCGTGCTTTCATTTGGGATGCGGCGAAAATCAATCTGCCCGATGGCGCTTCTGCCGTGGCGATGTCGTTCTACCCCCCGGAGAGCGCTGGCGAGGCGGCCTGGGGCCGCTCGACGGAGTACCTCAAGCACGCGGTCGAGGAGTTCTCGCGACGGTGGTATCCCTATCCCTATCCGGCCGCCGTCAATGTGGCCGGCGGCTCCAGCGGGATGGAGTATCCCGCGTTGCTGTTCGACGGTATCGAGGACAAGGGCAAAGCGCTCTTCTGGATCACGGCGCACGAGATCGGCCACACCTGGTTTCCGATGATCGTCGGCTTCGACGAGCGGCGCGATGCGTGGATGGATGAGGGATTCAACACGTTCATCGACGTGTACGAGTCCGATGCCTTCGGTAACGGAGTCTACGGACCCAAGCGCGATCCCGAATATGCCCCGGGAGGCGGCAACCCGGCCGATGAGATGGTCCCGATCCTGGCGGATTCCAACGCGCCGGTGCCGATGACCCGCGCGGATGTCATCCAGGAGAAGTACCGCCATCCGGTGACCTACTTCAAGTCGGCTTTCGGGCTGATCCTGCTGCGCGAGCAGATTCTCGGGCCCGAGCGCTTCGACGCGGCGTTCCGGCATTTCATCCGGGCGTGGGCGTTCAAGCATCCGCAGCCGTCGGACTTCTTTCGTTTCATGGAGAGCGAGGGCGGCGAGGACCTCGGCTGGTTCTGGCGCGGCTGGTACATGAGCGACTGGTCGTTGGACCTGGCCGTCAAAGGCGTCGCGTATCCGGACAACAACTCAGCAAAGGGCGCGCAGGTCACGATCGAGAATCGCGACCGCCTGGTGTTACCCGCGCTCGTCCAGGTCGAATTCCAGGATGGCAGTCGTCAACGCATCCGCGTTCCGCCGGAGGCCTGGATCCAGAAGACAACCACGACGCTGTACCTGGATAGCACGCAGCCGGTCCGTGAGGTCGTCATTGACCCCGATCGCGTTCTGCCCGATGAAGATCGTTCCAACAACGTGCTGCGACCTGCGGCCTCTCAGTAGGAGCTGCGCTGGGCCGACAGTACCCCGCGCTCCCGATAACGCTCGGCCAGAAACTCGATGAAGGACCGCACTTTCTTCGGCGGCGCGCCATGCGTGGGGAATACCGCATACACCGGTGTCCGCGGAGCTTCGAACTCGGTCAGAACCCGCTGCAGGAGACCTGAGTCGAGCTGCTGCTGAATCAGCCAAGTGGGTAGGACCGCGAGACCCGCGCCAGCCAGCGCTGCATCGACCAACGCCTCCTGGTTGTTGGCGCGGAGCCGCCCGTGGACCTTCACGGACACCGGCTCTGCACGGTCGCTGAAGTTCCACTCGTCGGCACGCAAGTAATGAGTGAAGTGCATGCAGTTGTGCCGAGAAAGCTCACGCGGGTGCTTGGGTACGGGGTATCTGTCGAAGTAGGCTTTCGACCCGACGACGGCTCTTTGGATGTAGCCGAGCCGACGCACCGTCACGCCTTGCATGCGGAGCGTAGCGACGCGAATGGCGACATCGAGTCGCTGCTCGGAGAGCGACTCGTACCGGTCGGTGAGGGACAGATAAAAGGAGAGTCTGGGGAAGCGCTCGAGGAACTGCGCGACCGAAGGCGCGACGTGATGGCGACCGAACGTGACAGGAGCCGTGACGCGCAACTCGCCTGAGGGGGCTTGCGCGTGACTCTGTACGGCTGCATCGGCTTCCCGCAAATCCCCGAGTATCTTCTGGCACCGCCGGTAGTACAGCCGGCCGCCATCGGTTTCCGCCAGCCCTCGCGTCGTGCGCGAAATCAAGCGCACGCCCAGTTCTTTCTCCAAGGCGGCGAGCACGCGACTGACCGTCGGTAGCGACAGGCCGAGGGTAGCGGCCGCGGCGGACAGGCTGCGTCGGTCGACGACGCTGACAAAAACGCGCATGGCTTGCAGGCGATCCACCAGTCAAGAATGTTGTCGCGCGCTCGCGGTTCCTCCTGCGGCCGGCGGAAGGGTTCGTTTCAGAAAATGAAAGAATGGGCGCCGGGGGTAAACGCTATGCCCGCGTCGCGGTCCAACCTCTGGCGGTCGGATTTGCCCGGACCGGTCATCGACACATGAGCTTGAGCACGTCACATCGCGCACTGAGCCTGCCCATCGGGGCCGTCATGGCGTGTATGGCCTGCACCCTCGCCCGGGCAAACTCTCCGACCGCCGTCCAGCCCGCGGTCTGGGTTCCGCGTCAGTTGCTCGTCCAGCTGCACAATCTGCCGAAGCGGTACGCCTGCGAAGCGCTCGAGCGCAAATTTCGCGACGTCCTGACGACGCTCGGCGCCCGGGGCGATGTTCGCTCTCTCGCCTATAGCTGCGGACCCGACAGCGGTTCCGCGGGGTACTCTCCGAGCGTGCACCTGCATTTCGAGATTCCGCTGGTGGTGCAGGGCGCGCAGCCGGACTGGTCCAACTTCGACGCCAATCGCACGAATGTCCGTCCCGCAACCGTAGAGCTGCGGCCGGGCAATCCGGCCTCCCTCGACGCCGGCGACTGTGAGCTCTTGAGCCAGATGAAAGCGGCGCTGCTCCCCGATTTGTCGATTCACGTAGTCAACTACCGCCTTGCGTGTCAGGCGCCGCCGTCGGCGCAGTCTCGCTTCGACCTGTCGGTCGCGGCGCTGATACCCACCTCCGCCGGCGCGGCGCGCGTTGCCTCCCGGAGGTAGATCCATGAGACCCGTACACAGACATGCGTTATTAGCGGCGATCGCGACCCTGGCGGCGATGGCCGTTCCCTGGGCGGCGATGGCCGATTCCGACCTCGATCAGAAGATGGGCAACCCCGACAACTGGGCCGCGCAGGCGGGCGATGACGCCAATCTGCGCTACAGCGACTTGAAGCAGATCAACGCTGCCAATGTCGGCAAGTTGACGGTGGCGTGGACGCTCTCGACCGGAACGTTGCGCGGCCACGAAGGCTCGCCTCTGGTCATCGGCGACACGATGTACATCCAGACACCCTTTCCAAACAACGTGTATGCCGTGAGCCTGAAGGATCAGACCTTCCGATGGAAATACGAGCCGAAGCAGGATGCGGATGTGGTCCCCGTCATGTGTTGCGACACCGTCAACCGTGGCCTTGCGTACGGCGATGGGAAGATTTTCCTGCAGCAGGCGGACACGACGCTGGTGGCGCTGGATGCAAAGACCGGCAAGGTGGTCTGGAGCGTCAAGAACGGCAATCCCAAGATCGGTGAGACCAACACCAACGCGCCACACGTCTTCAAGGACAAAGTCATCACCGGCATCTCCGGGGGAGAGTTCGGCGTGCGCGGCCGCTTGATCGCCTACGACATCAAGACGGGCAAGCGGGACTGGATTGCCTACAGCACCGGACCGGACCGCGACCTGCGCGTGGATCCGCAGAAGACGCTGACCTGGAAGGACGGCAAGCTCGAGCCGATAGGCGCCGACTCTTCTTTGAAAAGCTGGCAGGGCGATCAGTGGAAGTTGGGTGGCGGCACCACGTGGGGCTGGTACTCGTACGATCCGAAACTGAATCTGCTGTATTACGGCACCGGTAACCCAGGCACGTGGAATCCCGCGCAGCGCCCCGGCGACAACAAGTGGTCCATGAGTATCTTTGCCCGCGACCTCGACACGGGGATGGCGAAGTGGGTCTATCAAATGACCCCGCACGACGAGTGGGATTTCGACGGCGTGAATGAAGTGCCGCTGGTGGACCTGACGATCAAGGGCAGGAAGGTGCCGGCGCTGGTGCACTTCGACCGCAACGGCTTTGCGTACACGCTCAATCGTGAAACCGGGGCGCTGCTGGTCGCGCAGAAATACGACCCCGCGGTGAACTGGGCCACGCAGGTCGACATGAAGACGGGACGGCCGCAGGTGAACAAGCAGTATTCGCCACAGACCACCGGGCCCGACGTCGACGTGAAGGACATCTGTCCCGCGGCTCTCGGATCGAAGGATGAGCAGCCTTCGAGCTACGACCGCAAGCTCGGCTGGTTTATGGTCCCGACGAACCACGTGTGCATGAACTACGAGCCCTTCCAGATTGAATACACGGCGGGTCAGCCGTATGTCGGCGCCACGCTGAGCATGTTTCCGGCGCCCAACGGCCACGGTGACATGGGTAACTTCATTGCGTGGGACCCCGTGGCTGGCAAGATCATGTGGTCGGATCCGGAGCGCTTCTCGGTCTGGTCGGGCGCGCTGACGACCGCTGGGGATGTGGTGTTCTACGGCACGCTCGAAGGCTACCTGAAAGCCGTCGATCCCAAGACGGGCAAGGAGTTGTGGAAGTTCAAGCTGCCCTCCGGAATCATCGGCAACGTGTTCACCTATCGGTACGACGGACGTCAGTACGTCGGCGTGTATTCCGGAATCGGTGGCTGGGCCGGCATCGGCATGGCTGCGGGCCTGCAGGAGCCGACTGCCGGGCTCGGTGCCGTCGGCGGGTACAAGGATCTCGCCAAGTACACGACGCTGGGCGGGAGTTTGTTCGTCTTCGCGCTGCCGGAGGAGCAGCACCGGGTAGCTAACCGGCGCTGAGGCGCCGCGCAGACAAGCAAGCGGAGGGTCTGCTCACGAGGCCGCAACCGAGACCCAGGTTGCGCTTCGTGAGCCTTTCATTTCCTGGCACTTCTTGAGCCATCCGCAGCCGGGCTAGGCTTCGGTCTGATGATGCACACCTGTTGGAATTCAGGGCCCGAGTCGCGTTAGCCGCGATGCTGAGCTTTGCATGCCCGGTTGTGGCAACG
>Ga0207707_10004033_pt1 | contig 13023 bp, 14 predicted proteins | sample KBSC83BmetaG_FD_184336 | JGI IMG/M metagenome (GOLD analysis project Ga0207707, IMG submission 184336) | Corn rhizosphere microbial communities from Kellogg Biological Station, Michigan, USA - KBS C8-3B metaG (SPAdes) (version 2) | ecosystem: Host-associated > Plants > Roots > Rhizosphere ... | reverse complement strand
TGGCTCGAGGAGTGGCTGCGCGCCTACAAGGGCACGCTGCTGCTGGTGTCACACGACCGCGAGTTCCTCGACGGCGTGGTGTCGCGCATCCTGCACATCGAGGGCGGCACGCTGCGCGCCTACGCCGGCAACTACAGCGCCTTCGAGGTGCAGCACGCCGCGCAACGCGAGCGCAGCGCCGCGCTGGTCGCGCGCCAGCGCCGCGAGGTCGAGCACGTCGAGAGCTTCGTGGCACGCTTCCGCGCCAAGGCCAGCAAGGCGCGCCAGGTGCAGAGCCGGCTCAAGTGGCTGGCGCGGCTGCCGGCGATCGCCGCGGTGCACGACGAGGCGGAGTTCGCCTGGCAGTTCGCCGCCCCCGCCAGACTGCCGCAGCCGCTGGTGACGCTCGAGCGCGCCGCGGCCGGCTACGGGACGCGGCGCGTGCTCGGCGCGGTGTCGCTGAGCCTCAGCCCCGGCGAGCGCCTCGGCGTCCTCGGCCGCAACGGCGCCGGCAAGTCGACGCTGATGCGCCTGATCGCGGGCGAGCTGGCGCCGCAGGCGGGCGAGCGCACGCCGGCGCCGGAGCTGGCCACCGGCTTCTTCGCCCAACTCGAGCTCGAGCAGCTCGACGGTGCGGCCAGTGCGCTCGCCGAGCTCGGCCGCCGCGGCGGCACGGCGGTCGCGGCCTGGACGGCGCAGCAGCAGCGCGACCACCTCGGGCGCTTCGGCTTCGGCGGCGAGCGTGTGTTCGAGCCGACCGCGAACTTCTCCGGCGGCGAGCGCTCGCGCCTGGCGCTCGCCATCCTGGTGGCGCGCCGCCCCAACCTGCTGCTGCTCGACGAGCCGACCAACCACCTCGACCTGTCCATGCGCCACACGCTGCTCATGGCGCTGCAGGAGTTCGCGGGCGCGGTGGTCGTGGTGTCGCACGACCGGGCATTGCTGCGCGGGGTGTGCGACCGCTTCGTGCTGGTCGCCGGCGGACAGGTCACGGACTTCGACGGCGACCTCGAGGACTACGCCGCCTGGCTCGGCGCGCAGCGCGGCAGCGCCGCGCGGCCCGTGCCCGGCGCCGAGCCGCCCTCGCGGCGCGAGCAGCGCCGCCTCGAGGCCGCGGCACGCGCGCGCCTGAGCCCGCTGCGCGGCGAGCAGCAGCACCTCGAGACGCGGCTGGCGCAGCTGGCCGGGGAGCGCGTGGCGCTGGAAGCCCAGCTCGCCGACCCGGTCACCTACAGCGATGCGCCGCGCGCCGAGCAGGAGCGCCTGGCCCGCCGCCACGGCGAGCTGGCCGCCGAGACCGCACGACTGGAGGAGCGCTGGCTCGAGGTCATGACGGCGCTGGAACGGGCCTCATGAGGTCGCGGCGGCTGGTCGTCGCCGCGCTGGCCGCCGCCTGGGTCGGCACCAGCTGCTGGCAGGCGACCAAGCCGCTGCCGCCCGGCACGCGCCTCGCCTCGGCGGTGTGCCCGGTGCGCGCCGCCGACGCCGCCTTCATCGCCGACATCAGCGCCGCGGACGCCTACGGGCGCGCGGTCGCGAGCCAGGCCATCTTCGAGGAGGTGCTGCGCGTGGTGCGCGGCGCCCGCCGCTTCATCGTGCTCGACTACGCGGACTTCGGCGCCGGCGGCGCCGGCGCCGCGCCGCAGCGGCGCCTGGCGGCGCAGCTCACCGATGCCCTGCTGGACCGGCGCCGCGAGTTGCCGCAGCTGGCGGTGCTGTTCGTGGTCGACCCGGCCAGCGAGGACTATGGCGCCACGCCCGCACCCGAGCTGCAGCTGCTGCGCGCTGCGGGCGTGCAGGTGGTGCCGGTCCAGCTCGATGCGCTGCGCGACTCCAACCTCGTGTACTCGGGGCTGTGGCGCCTCGCGTTTTCCTGGTGGGACGGGCCGGGCGGCCCGGCCGGCGTCGCGACCCGGCGCCTGAACTTCAAGGCCGACCACCGCAAGCTGGTGATCGCCGACGACGGTGAGGGCGGTCTCACCGCCGTGCTGGGCTCGGCCAGCCCGCTCGACCGCGAGAGCAGCTGGTCGAACGCCGCGGTGCGCATCAGTGGCGCGGCGCTGCCGGCGCTGGTGGCGAGCGAGCTCGCGGTGGCGCGCTTCTCCGGCTGGCGCGGCGCGGAAGGCGCCTTCGCCGCCGCGCCGGGCGCCGCGGCCTGCACCGGGCCGGTGCCGGCAGAGGGCGACTTCGCCGCCGGCGCGGCGCTGCACGCGCAGCTGCTCACCGAGGGCGAGATCCGCGATGCGCTCCTGGCACACACCGACGCCGCTGCCGCCGGTGATGCCATCGACATCGCCGCCTTCCGCGTGGCCGAGCGCGGCGTGGTGGAGTCGCTGCTGGCGGCGGCGCGGCGCGGCGTCAGCGTGCGGCTGATTCTCGACCCGGGCGAGGACGCGAGCGGCGCGCACGGCGCCGGCCTCCCCAACCAGCCGCTCGCCGCCGAGCTGGTGTCACGCAGCAACGGCGCGATTCACGTGCGCTGGTACCGCACCCACGGCGAACGCTTCCACAGCGCCGTGGCCATGGTGTACGACCGCCAGCGCGCCTGGCTGAGCGTCGGCTCGGCCAACTTCACGCGCCGCTCGCTGAACGACTACAACCTGGAGGCGAACCTCGCCGTCGAGCTGCTGCGCAGCGCGCCGCTCGCCCAGCAGAGCCGGGACTATTTCGAGGCGCTGTGGGGCAACAAGGCGGCGCTCGGCATCGAGTACACCGCCGACTACGCCGCCTTCGCCGACCCCTCGCAGGCGGACTACTGGCTCTGCCGCGTGCTCGAGGGGCTGGGCGCCGCGCCGTTCTGAGAGGCGCGGTCGCTGCGCGCGGCCTGCGCGGCCTGCTGCGCCAGCGCCGTGAGCGCAGCCCCCGCGGCCTGCTCGAACGCGCCCACCACCTCCGAGAGACGGTTGGCGCCGGCGGCGGCGCTGCCGCTGGCGACGAACGTCGCCACCACTTCGCGTCCCTCGCGCCGCCCCATGATGCAGTCGAGCACCACCTGCACCGTGGGCGCCTGGCCGCCGCCGGTGTAGTCGGCCTCGAAGCGGCGTACCGCGATCTGCAGCAGGTAGCTGGAGGGGAACGGGCTGCGCGAGTCCTCCACCGAGGCCCACTGCTGCGAGCCGCGCAGCGTCTGCACCGTCAGCGCCTCGACCAGCTCCGGCACCGGCGCGGCCCAGCGGCCGCCGACGTAGAAGTCCATGCGGTGGTCGGCGCGCACCAGCATGATGTGCGGTGAGTCGAGGCCCGGGTCGGTGGAGGGGTGGCCGACGCGCAGCGACACCGACAGGGCATCCGGGGTGACGACCGCTGCAGCCGCCGGCGCCGGCGGGCCCGCCCCGGGGGCGCGCAGGTAGTAGGTCTGCTCGGGCTGGGCGTTGCTGTGCAGCAGCCCGCCGCAGCCGCCGAGCTGCGCCGCGAGCAGTGCCAGCGCGCCGGCGCGCAAGGCGGCAGTTCTCACCGTGCGATCTCCACACCGCGCTGCGGCGGCTCGTACAGAAGCTGCGCGGGGTTCTCCCGCAGGCTGTTGGACAGGGCGCGGATGTCCTCGGCCGCGGCCCGCCCCTCGCGCACGAAGCGCTCGATCTCCGGCAGCCCGTCGCGCGTGAACGAGCGCAGGTCCTGGCGGTTCTCGGCGATCACCTGGTTGAGCTGCTCGGTGGCGTGCGCGAGGTTGTCGGCCACGGCGCGCAGCCGATGCGAGGCCGCCTCGACGTCCGGGCTGACGCTATCGATCACGCGGTGCGCGCTCCTGGCCGAGCCGCCGAGCTCGGCGGTCGCGCCGCGCAGCTCCGCCACCAGGGCGTTGAGGTCGTGCACCGTCTGCGGCAGGTGGCTGCTGGCCGCGTCGATGTGACTGAGGGCATTGGCCACCGCCTTGAGGTTGTCGTCGTTCACCAGCCGCTCGGCGCGCTTCACCACCTCGGCGGCCGTGCCCACCAGCTCCGGCAGACTGGACAGGAACACGTCGAAGCGCGAGGGCGCCGAGCGGATCACCGGGTACTTGAGCCCGCCGACCGCGGGCGCCAGGCGCTTGTTGGTGCGGTCCTCGCTCAGGTCGATGTACAGCAGGCCCGTCACCCCCTGCAGCTGCAGCTCCGCCACGGTGCTGGCCGAGATCGGCGTGCTGGAGTCGATGTCGACGATCACCTCGACCCGGCTCGAGTCGCGCGGGTCGATGCGCAATTCGGACACGCGCCCGACGCCCACGCCGAGGTAGCGCACCGCCGCGCCCTTGTCGAGGCCGCTGACGCTGCCGTTGAAGTAGATCTCGTAGCGGTTGTAGTCGCGGTGCTCGCGCGTGTCGGAGTACCAGTAGACGAACAGCGCCCCGAGCAGCGCCACGAGCAGCACGAAGGCGCCGACGGCGGCGTAGTTGGCGTCACGTTCCATGTGCCGCTCCGGCGCGGGCGCGCGCCCGCTCGCCGTGGAAGTAGGCCTGGATCCACGGGTGCGGGTAGTCGACGATGCGCTCCAGCGTGTCGGATTCCATGCGCTTGTCCACGATCACCCCGACACGATTGCAGGTACGGAAGATGCTGTCCAGATCATGGGTGATCATGACGATGGTGAGCTTGAGGTGCTGCTGCAGGTATAACACCAGCTCGTCGAAGGCGGCCGCCGACACCGGGTCCAGGCCCGAGGTCGGCTCGTCCAGGAACAGCAGCGTCGGATCGAGCGCCAGCGCCCGGGCGATGGCGGCGCGCTTCACCATGCCGCCGGACAGCTCGGCCGGGTACTTGCGCGCCGCATCGGCCGGCAGGCCGACCAGGCGGATCTTGAGCAGCGCCAGCTCGTCGCGCGCCGCCGGCGGCAGATCGAGGTGCTCGATCATGGGCAGCTGCACGTTCTGCAGCACGGTGAGGCCGGAGTACAGCGCCCCCTGCTGGAAGGCCACCCCATAGCGCGCCTTGATGGGCCGCAGCTGCGCCTCCGACAGGCGCGTGATGTCGCTGCCGTCGATGCGCACCGTGCCGGCCTGCGGCCGTTGCAGGCCGAGGATGGTTCTGAGCAGCACCGACTTGCCCGAGCCCGAGCCGCCGACGATGCCGAACACCTCGTCCGCCTGCACCTCCATGTCCAGGCCGTCGTGCACCAGCTGCTCGCCGAAGCGGTTGACGAGCCCCTGCACCTGCAGTGCCGGTTGCATCTACAGGTCCATTTTCAGGAACAGCACCGCGAACAGCGCGTCCGCCAGGATCACCAGGAAGATCGCCTGCACCACCGCCAGCGTCACCTGGCGGCCCAGCTCGCGCGCCGAGCTGCGCACCTGCAGGCCGTGGTAGCAGCCGGCGATGCCGATCAGCACCGCGAACACCGGCGCCTTCGCCAGTCCGACCCAGAAGGTGCTGGGGGAGATGGCGTAGTTGACGCGGCTGACGTACTGGGTGAGCGGCATGTCGAGCAGGTAGCGGCACAGCAGCGCCCCGCCGGTCAGCCCCACCAGGTCGGCGATGATGGTAAGCAGCGGCAGCGCGATGGCCAGTCCCAGCAGGCGCGGCAGCACCAGCACCTCGTAGGGGTTCACGGCGGTGGCGGTCAGGGCGTCCACCTCCTCGTTGAGCTTCATCGAGCCCAGCTCGGCGGCGAAGGAGCTGCCGGAGCGGCCGGCGACGATGATGGAGGTGAGCAGCACGCCGAGCTCGCGCAGCACGCCGATGGCGACCAGGTCCACCACGTAGATGTCGGCGCCCAGGCCGCGCAGCTGCTGCGCGCTCATGTAGGCGATGATGACGCTGATGAGGAAGGCGATGAGCGCCACGATCGGCATGGCGGTGATGCCGGTGTCGTAGACGTGGCGCGCGATGGAGATCGGGCGCAGCCGCGCGCGGCCGCGGGCGCTGGCGAGTGCGCTCGAGGTGCAGCGCCCGAGAAAGGCGAGGCTCAGCAGCAGGTCGCGCCAGGCGCCGACCGCGTAGCGGCCGATGGCGCTCAGGGCCCCGGTGGCCTCGGCCACCGCACCCGGGGCCGCGCCCGGGGTGGCCGCGGCCGGTGCGTCCTGGAGCGCCTCGTCGATGAGGCGCAGCTGGTCGGGCGGCTCGCCCTGGAACGACACCGCGGCGCCCGCCGCCTTCGCACGCCGCACGAACTCGCGCAGCACCCAGGCCCCCGACAGGTCGAGCCGCGTCACCCCGGCGGTGGCGATGCGCAGCTCGCCCGCCGCGCGCACGTCGACCGCGGCGAGCTGTGCCTCGAGGCGTGTCAGCTCGCCTGCCCCCCACTCGCCGCTCAGCTCGAGGGTCAACCCCTGCGCGCTACGCCGGACCTCGACTCCCATGCTGGCGGCAGTGCGGACTTCAGCGCTTGGCGTGCAGGTGTGCCTCGAGGAACCAGAGGTACTTGTCGGTGTCGCGCGAAATGCCGGTGAACAGGTCCGCGGTATCCGCATCGCCCAGCTCGTCCGCGCTGCCGATGGCGGCGCGCAGCTTGGCGCCATAGGCCGCCAGCGCCCCGGACAGCGCATCGACGTGCGCCAGGCCCTCGGAGATGTCCTCCGGGTAGGGTTTCAGGGTGGTGCTGCGCACCACCGCGGCCAGCGTGCCGCGCGCGGTGCCACCGAGCGCGGTGACGCGCTCGGCGATGGTGTCGATCTGGTCCTCGACCACTTCGGCCACCTTGTCGAACAGTTCATGCAGGGCGATGAAGTTCGGGCCCTTGACGTTCCAGTGCGCGTGTTTGGTCTGCGCGCCGAGATCGATGGCGTCGGCGAGCCGCGCGTTCAGCAACTCGATGACCTTGGTGCGGGTGCCGGCCGGCAGGTCATTCCTGGTATCGAACATGAGGCCTCCTTTGTGCATGGCGGCATTTAAGCACCCGGCCACGGCGCCCGGCCAATCGCTAGTCCGGATCGCGGCCATGGGTGCGATCTATGGGGCGCACCTGGCGGGTGTTTACCCGAGGATGTCGGCGTCTATTGTCGCTCGCGGCCGCTGCCGCGTGCCAGTTTGCGGGCGCTTGGTGAGGAGTGGGCAGGCCACCGCGGAGGACGTGCCCGGCTCGTTCGGGCCGGCGCGGCAGCTGCGGCGCGCCGCCGCAGGCTAGGTCTCGTCGCGGTAGCGGCGGATGCGGATGGTGGCGTAGATCAGGACCGCAGCCACCACCACCCCGGACCAGAGACCCGCGTCGGCGAAGGCGGCACCGAAGTGCAGCTGCTGCATCAGCGCCGAGCTCAGGGTCTGCGACTGCATGGTCTCGGGATTGATGTTGAGGTCGTGGAACAGCACCGCCCAGATCCCCGCGGTGCGGTAGTGCAGGAAGTTCCATACATGGTGCGTGCCGAAGGCGATGCGTTCCAGCACCGGCGCGAAGATCGTCGGCAGCGTCGCCCACAGGACCGGACGGCGCACCCAGGCCGACAGCAGCAGCATCGCCGCCGCCGCGGGCGCGTACCACAGCACGCCGAGGATGAGCTCGCCGAGCATGATCATCTCAAGCTGCAGCCAGGACAGCGCGTCAAAGAGCAGCAGGTCGGGGGCCGTGCCGATGGCGACGCGCACCGCGATAATGAGTGCGAACACGAAGTAGGTGACCATGGCGAGCAGGAACACCCCGAGCGGCACCACCACGAACGCGGTCAGGAGCTTCGAGGCCACGGTCAGACCGTCCGACACCGGCAGCGACTTCCAGAACAGGATGCTGCGATCGCGCCGCTCCGCGCTCAGACAGTCGAGCAGGTAGTAGCTCAGCACGAACAGCATGATCAGATACAGGGGAATCGACAGCACCCACTGGGCGAAGGTCGACACGCCGCGCCGCCCGGCCGGGCTCAACAGCATCTCCAGCCTGCTGTTGTGCTCGTGAGTGAAGTCGAAGTTCACGTGTGCGCTGATAGCGGCGAGCGCGACCAGCGCCGCCGCGACCACCGGGCCGAGCCACAGCACCCGGTACTCCCAGAACTCGCGCCGCACCAGCGTCACGAGCGTGCTCGCGAGCGGCCTGCCAGCCGGCGGCGCCGCCGCGGCCGGTGCCCCGGCGCCGGCTTCGGTGAATACGCTGTTCATGTGCTGGCACTCCGCGCCATCTTGGCGACGAACAGGTCGGCGATCGAGGGAGTGCGCAGTTCACCGTAGCTGCCGAGTTCGGCCGCCGAGCGGCCCTCGAACAGCATGGCGACGCGGCCGAACACCTCGCGCTCGTAGAACGGCTGCAGCGCCCGCGCCCGCGGCGCCGCTTCGGTCGTGGTGGTGAGCTGCTTGTAGCGCTCGCCGAGCTCCTCCACCGAGGCGGACAACGCCACCTGGCCGTGGTTGATGAAAATGATGTCGGTGAACAGGTTCTCCACTTCCTCCACCTGGTGCGTCGTGAGGAGGATGGTGCGCTCCTTGTCGAAGTAGTCGTTCAGCAGCGTGTCGTAGAACTTGCGCCGGTACAGGAGGTCGAGGCCGATGGTGGGCTCGTCGAGCACCAGCAGCCGCGCGTCGATCGCCATGATGAGCGCCAGGTGCAGCTGCGTGACCATGCCCTTGGAGAGCTCGCGCACGCGGCTGTCCATCTGAATGTCGGTCTTCTTGAGGAAGCCTTCCGCGATCGAGCGCTCGAAGCGCGGGTGCACGCCCTGGCAGTAGTCGAGCGCGTTGCGCACGCGCAGCCAGCGTGGCAGCACGGCGACATCCGCCATGAAGCACACCTCGCGCATCAGCTGGTCGCGCTGCGTGCGCGGGTCGAGGCCGAGCACGTGGAGCTCGCCTGAAAAAGGCGTGAGTCCGAGGATCGCCTTGAGAGCCGTGGTCTTGCCGGCGCCGTTCGGCCCGATGAGGCCGACGATGCGGCCCGGCTGCACGCTGAAGCTCACGCCGTCGAGCGCGCGCTTCGCGCCGAAGGACTTGGCGAGCCCGCGGGCTTCAATTACTGCTGTCATCTTCTTTCCCCTGCGTGGAGTCCGGAGTGGCCGGCCAGGCGGTGGCGGGCGCGGCGGCGCCGGCGCGCTGCAGTTCGTCGGGGGTGATCCCCAGGCGCTGGATGGTCGCGTAGACCTTCGGCCACTCGTCCTCGAGGAAGCGCTGGCGCTCGTCTTTCATGAGCGCCTTGCGCGCGCCGGGGCTGACGTACATGCCCCGGCCGCGGCGCTTCTCCACCAGCTGCTCGTCGACGAGCTGCTGGTAGCCCTTGAGCACGGTGAGCGGATTGAGGCGGAAGTCCGCGGCGACGTTGCGTACCGAGGGCAGCGGGTCCCCTTCCTTGAGCACGCCCTCGAGGATCATCGCGACCACCCGGTCCCGCAGTTGCCGGTAAATCGGCAGACTCTCGTCCCACTGCGGATCCATGATCGTGTCCACGGCTTCTGTGACGGATGACTAGCTGACTAATCTACCAAAACGGCCGGCTCGGGCTGGCCGAACCACGCGTGCTGCGGTTGCAGCGCGACAAAGTGAGTCGTCGTCGCCGCACGCATACCCGGGGGGACCGACGTGGACTGGATGAAAGCCACGCTCAGGATCAGCGTGATGAGCGCCGCGGCCGCGCCGCAGGTGACATCGCGATACAGGGTTGTGACGATCGTGTTCATGGTCGACTCCTTTCGGTCATCGGGTGAGGTCTGTGCCCTCACGCCTTGTGGGACGCGCTGCTCTGGGCGGTGCTGGCGACGGCCTGGACGCTCGTGCGGACCACATTGGTGGACTGGACGAAGCTCAGGGCCACGACCAGGCTGATGACGGCCGCAGCGGCGGCGCAGGTCAGATCGCGGGTCAGGGCCGATACGAAGGTGTTCATGGTCATCTCCTGTCTGGGCGGTTAAGGGTCTGTCTGTCTCTGGTCGGCTTACCTGCTTCATCAGGCCGCCTTCCATGGTGTTATACTCTACTAGAACACTACTTGAGTGTCAAGCTAGCTCACTAAAACAAGATCGGGGGTGGTCCGGGTCCGTAACCCCTTGAATAGTCAGGGTTCCGGTGGTGCCCGGCCTTCGATACGGCCGTATCAGCGGGTAGGCGCCTTGTTGGAGGGGCCCGCGGGGCAAACCGTTTGAGGGACTCGGGGCGCGTCTAGGGCGGCAGGGATCCGCAGGCTACACTCGTGCGCTGTTTTTTCTGGGTAAGCACGCCATGAAACCTGCCGTGAACGTCGCGATCACCGGCGCTGCCGGACAGATCGGTTACGCGCTCGCCTTCCGCGTCGCCTCGGGACAGCTGCTCGGGCCCGACACGCCGGTGAACCTGCACCTGCTGGAGGTCACGCCGGCGCTCGCTGCGCTTGCCGGCGTGGTGATGGAGCTCAACGACTGCGCCTTTCCAACACTCAGCAAGGTCCTCGCCAGTGACGATGCGCGCGTCGCCTTCCGCGACTGCCAGGTGGCGCTGCTGGTAGGCGCGCGGCCGCGCGGCCCCGGCATGGAGCGCAAGGATCTGCTGCTCGCGAACGCGCAGATCTTCTCCGCGCAGGGCAAGGCGCTCAACGACGTCGCCGACCGCAAGGTCAAGGTGCTGGTGGTCGGCAATCCCGCCAACACCAACGCGCTCATCGCACGCGCCAACGCCAGGGATCTCGAGCCGCGCAACTTCACCGCCATGACGCGCCTCGACCACAACCGCGCGCTGTCGCAGCTCGCGCACAAGACCCACACGCACGTCGCCAACATCCGCCGCATGACCATCTGGGGTAATCACTCCGCCACGCAGTACCCGGACCTGTCGCACGCGCAGGTCGGCGGCAAGCCGGCGCAGTCGCTGGTGGAGCGCAAGTGGATCGAGGAGGAGTTCATCCCGGTCGTGCAGCAGCGCGGGGCGGCGGTGATCAAGGCGCGCGGCGCATCTTCGGCCGCCTCGGCCGCCTCGGCCGCGATCGATCACGTGCATACCTGGGTGCACGGTACGGCGCCCGGCGACTGGGTGAGCATGGCGGTGCCGGCCGAGGGCAGCTACGGCATCGGCGCCGGCGTCATCTACTCCTATCCGGTGACGGTGCAGGGCGGCGACTACCGCATCGTCGCCGGACTCGACATCGACGAATTCAGCCGCGAGCGCATGGACGCGACGCTCGCCGAGCTGCGCGAGGAGCGCGAGGGCGTGAAGGAGCTGCTCGGCTGAGGTTTCGGGCGCCGGCCACCGCGCTATAGTCGCGTCGCGCACGGCGCGGAGGACGCTTCAATGTTGGGTGCAGTCGTCTCCCTGGTGCTGGTGGTGGCGGCCGCGTTCGCGGTCACCCGGGTGGGCGGCGTCATCACGCTGCTGTTCATCGCCGCGGTGCTGTTCCTCGCCTACCGCCGCCTGTCGCTGCTCGCCTTCACCGTCACCTTCACGGTGCTGCTCACCGCCTACACGGTGCTGGGCGCGAGCAGCGCGCCGGCCGGGCTGTGGAAGGGCTTCCTGTGGCTGCTGCTGGCGGGGCTGTGGCTGCTCAACGTGCGGCCGCTGCGCAAGGCGCTCATCACGCGCCCGTTCATGAGGACCTATCTCAAGCTCCTGCCCGCCATGTCAGACCGAGAAGGAGGCGCTGGAGGCCGGCACCGTGTGGTGGGACGGCGAGCTGTTCACCGGCGCGCCGCGCTGGGACAAGCTCTTGTCGGCGAAGGCGCCGCAGCTGTCGGCCGAAGAACAGGCCTTCCTCGACGGCCCGTGCGAAGAGCTGTGCCGCATGCTCGATGACTGGGACATCACCCACGAGCGCGGCGACCTGCCGCCCGAGGTGTGGCAGTTCCTGCGCACCAAAGGCTTCTTCGCCATGATCATCCCGAAGAAGTACGGCGGCCTGGAGTACTCCGCCTACGCGCATTCGTGCGTGCTGGCCAAGATCGCCAGCCGCAGCGCCACCGCCTCCTCCACCGTGGCGGTGCCCAACTCCCTCGGCCCGGCGGAGCTGCTGAACCACTACGGCACCGAGGAGCAGAAGAGCCATTACCTGCCGCGCCTGGCGCGCGGCGAGGAGGTGCCGTGCTTCGCCCTCACCGGGCCGCGCGCCGGCTCCGACGCGAGCTCCATCCCCGACACCGGCGTGGTGTGCCGCGGCACCTGGCAGGGGCGCGAGGTGCTGGGCCTGAAGCTCAACTTCTCCAAGCGCTACATCACGCTGGCGCCGGTGGCGACGGTCATCGGCCTGGCGTTCCGCATGTTCGACCCGGAGCGGCTGCTGGGCGGCAGGAGCGACATCGGCATCACCTGCGCGCTCATCCCGCACGACACGCCGGGGGTGAGCATCGGGCGGCGCCACTTCCCCATCAACATTCCGTTCCAGAACGGGCCCATCGAGGGCCGCGACGTGTTCGTGCCGCTCGACTGCATCATCGGCGGCGCGGCCATGGCCGGCAGCGGCTGGCGCATGCTGGTCGAGCAGCTCTCGGTGGGACGCTGCATCTCGCTGCCCTCCAACGCCACCGGCGGCGCCAAGGCCGGCGTATGGGCCACCGGCGCCTACGCGCGCATCCGCACCCAGTTCAACATGCCGGTGGGCAAGTTCGAGGGCGTAGAGACGGTGATCGCGCGCATGGTGGGCCTCACCTACACCATGGATGCGGCGCGCTCGGTCACTGCCGGCGCCATCGACGGCGGCGAGAAGCCGTCGGTGCCGTCGGCGATGCTCAAGTACCACGTCACCGAGATGGGCCGCCAGGTCGCCAACGACGCCATGGACATCCACGGCGGCAAGGGCATCATGCTCGGGCCCAACAACTACCTGGCGCGCGGCTACGAGGTGGTGCCGGTCGCCATCACGGTCGAGGGCGCCAACCTCCTCACCCGCAACCTCATCATCTTCGGCCAGGGCGCGATCCGCTGCCACCCGTTCGTACTGCGCGAGATGACGGCGGCCCGTAATCCCGACCGCGCCGCCGGCGTCGACGAGTTCGACCGCGCGCTGTTCGGCCACATCGGCTTCACCACCTCGAACGCGGTGCGCTCCTTCATCATGGCGCTCACGCACGCGCGCTTCACGCGCGCGCCGGTCACCGGCCCCACCGCGCGCTACTACCAGCACATCGTGCGCTTCTCGGCCTCGTTCGCCTTCGCGGTCGACGTCGCCATGCTGACCCTCGGCGGCTATCTGAAGAAGAAAGAGGGCCTGTCGGCACGCCTCGGCGACGTGCTGTCCGCGCTCTACCTCGCCTCCATGGTGCTCAAG
>Ga0207707_10004030_pt1 | contig 13026 bp, 12 predicted proteins | sample KBSC83BmetaG_FD_184336 | JGI IMG/M metagenome (GOLD analysis project Ga0207707, IMG submission 184336) | Corn rhizosphere microbial communities from Kellogg Biological Station, Michigan, USA - KBS C8-3B metaG (SPAdes) (version 2) | ecosystem: Host-associated > Plants > Roots > Rhizosphere ... | reverse complement strand
CGCTGGCGGCGGTGCTGGCGGTGTGTGTTGCCACCGCGGTCATCGCATTGCGGCTCGCCTCCCGCCGGCTGGACCAGCTGGAATACTGAAAGCGGGGCGAGAGACGCGGGTCGCGGGACTTTCGAGTCCTGAGTCCCGCTTCTTTTTTCGCCCTGATTCGCGTTTCTCCGGTACCAGTGCATCAGGCGGTCCTTCCGACCTTGGAGTTTCACTCCACGGGAGGATCCCATGCGCAAGACATTTCTGCCGCTGCTGCTGCTGGCCGCGGCCTGCAGCAACGGCAACGAAGGCCTCACCACCCCGACCGACACGCCGGCACTGGCGCAAGGTTCGGTGGCCAGTATTGACGCCCATCGTGAGCAGCTCGCCCGCACGTTTGCCCGCGCCCTCAGGCAGCCGGCGTTCCGCGGCTACATGCGCGCGGCGCTTGACACGTCCTCGGTCGCCGAGGGCAAGATCGCGGTTGACCGTTTCCTCAGCGCGCAGCATGGCCGAGCCGCGCAGGCACTGCGCGACGCCGACCCGGGCGAGCCCGACGACGCCACCGCCGCCCAGCTCGAGCTGTACTTCCCGGTACCGGCCCACCGCGCGTCATGGCGAGGTGACGACCACCTTCTGGTCGGTACCATCGGCGCCGATGGTACCATGCCGGTCGGATTCACGCTGGACGGTCAGCGTGTGACGCTCGATCCGGATCAGCCGCCGTCCACGCCGGTGCTCGCAGTGGTTCCGCGCGAGACCGACTTCGATGCAATCGGTCATCGCACTATCTCCTTCGCCATGTGCACCGAATGTGACGGGGGCGGAGGCGACACCGGAGGCGGCGGTACTGGCGGTGGTGGCACCAGCACCGGCGGCACCGCCAGCCCGGTGGGACTGTACCTGACCCAGAGCCATCTGAACGACACCTTCGAGTCGTGGCTCAAGGGCAAGCCGGAGATCGAAATCTCGGTGCTGGGACAGAAAGGCGCGACCGATTCACTCACCACCTATCAGTGCATCAACGAGGGCGCCGCGGGGCCATACAATTTCAACCAGGACAGCAAGGACTGGAGCGGCTCCACCCTGCTCATGAGCCAGGCGCAGCTCGACAACTTCAAGGCCGCGCATCCGAACCAGGCTCTGCGGCTGTTCTTTGTCGAGGACGATGACACCCCCTGTGTCATGAAGGCCAACATGGCCGACCTCAAGTCCATCATTCAGGCGGTGGATGCGTTCGTGAAAGGGCTGGCAGGCGGGAAAGACGTCACCACCTGGTACGGCAAGGCGTGGAAGTACCTGCCGGTCGTTCAGCAGGTGGTCTCGCTGGGCTCCTCGCTCATCAAGACCAACGACGATCTGATAGGCAACGCGGTGGAGGACATCACCACGACTGAGCGCCACGCCGGGTACAACTGGATCGTCAAGGGGAAGAACGCGGAAACCAACGGCTACATCGCCGTGGAAATGCGATGATGCCGCGCGCCTCGCTGGGCGCCTGCCTGATGCTGCTGGCCGTGCCGGTTACGGGCGCGGCCCAGCAGCCGGGCGGCTGGCGCCTGACCGCCTCAACGGCGCAGACGTGGTTCGGCGCCGCCGCCGAGAATGACGCAACCCGCTTCGGCCCGTCGCCGGGTCTCGGCATGGACCTCGGAATAATCCGGCAACTCCGGCAGTGGGAAGTGGGGCTTGAGTTGGGAGTACAGCCGGCCGTGCTTCGCGCCGCCGATTCGGCCTCCGTAATCGAGATCCCGTCGGTTTCGTTCGGCCGCAGCGGCGCCGCGCTGGTCGTCGCCCGAACAATTGCCTATGTGGGTCGAGCCGCCGTCGTGGGCGGTGGCGGCCTGCGCGCCGATGCCTGGACCCTGACGGCGGAAGAGACTCGTTTCCGATTGGGTGGGGAGCTGCGCCTGGGGATCCGGCTCGATGCCGGCTTTTTCAGGATTGATAATGTGGTTTCGGCGGGACGGTCCGCTAGCCCGTTCGAGCCGGACGACCTGCCGGAGGGCTATCGGAAACGACCGCTGCGATGGATCAGTGCGGGAATGGTGGTGTCGGTCGGGTTATGAACGCGGCGTATCGTGGGGAGTGCGGCGGCGTAGGGGCGCAAGGCCTTGCGCCCCTACGCCGCCGCCTGGCGCCCGCATCGCTCACAGAACCGGCCGTCGGATGGCATGGCCGCACCGCAGCCGGCGCAGTAGCGGCCGGTCGGCAGGCGGAGCCCGCAGCTGGAGCAGAACACGGCGTCGGATTCGGGCCGGGGACCGCAGGTGATACAGTCGTCTCCGGCCAGTCCCTCCCGGCGGGCTGCAATCATCGCTTCGATGTCGGCGTCGTCCGGCGTCGCGGCGCGCTCTTCCCGCATCGCCTGAACGGCCAACCCGGTGTAGCGTGCCTTGAGGCTGGCATAGTCTTCGTCCGACAGCTTGCCCGTCGCGCGGTCAAATTCGATCTCGCGAAGCGCGTCTATGGCCCGGCCCCGGCGGGTTTCCTCCACATCGAACGGATCCACGGTCCGCGCAACGGGAAGGCCAGGCCGGCGAAGCGGCGCCAGGATAAACCAGACCGCGCCACTGCCCAGCACCAGGGCGGCCAGCAGTTCCCAGATCACTTGCTATCCACGTCCGCGATGGCCCGCTCGAGCTCGGCAAGCTCCGCCTCCGTTGCGCCGACGGGCGGTGCTGGCGGCACGCCAACAGGCGCCACGATGGCCCGGCGCCGGAGCAGCACCCACGCCAGCACTGCCCCCAGCATGAGGATGAGCACGCCGGGCACCAGATACCCCGCGAGATTGAATCCCCTGGCCGGCGGTGCCATCAGCGCCTTCTCGCCGTATTCCTGCACGAAGGTGGCGATGATCTGGTCTGCGGTCTTGCCGCCGTTCCACAGCCCCATGATTTCCTTGTGCAGCTCCGGCGAGTAGGTGCACGTGAAGTCAGTGGTGCGGCAGGTGTAGATATCGAGGCCGCACCCGCAGGAGCAGCGCAGCCGCTTTTCCAGCGTCTGGATGGCGAGGTCGTTGTCGGCTGCCGTGGTGGGGGCCATGGGGCGGCCGGCCAGCCCGGGCGCACCAAGTTTGCCGATGGTCCCTCCGCCGGCCAGACTGTCCTGGGCCTGATCCACCGCCTGCGCCGCGAGCAGGCTGGTGCCCGCTACGGCGAGCACGGCGGTGAGCACGCCTCGGCGCGTCATGGTCCTGGTATCATCAGCTCGCACCTGCGCCCGCTCCTTCCAGCGTCACTGCGTAACCAGCCTGCGACCGGCGCGGACCCGAGCCCGGCGGCTCGCCGGGCCACATGGTGATGAGGCCGCCGATGGCCAGCAGCACACCACCATACCAGACCCACCACACGAGGGGGTTGATGGTAAACCGGTAGACCGCTTCCTCGGTGCCATCCACGGCACCGGCAAAGACGATGTAGAGATCTTCCCTGAGATCGCTCCGGATGGCCACCTCGGTGCTGGGCTCGAAGGATGCCACCTCCTCACCGTTCTGCACCGTGAAATGCTGGCGCTTTTCCGACGTCATCAATCCGAGGTTCTTGCCGTCCCGCGACACCCGGACCGTCGCGGCCGTCACGAACCGGTTGAGCGCCTTGTACTGCGAGACGCCGACATGGGTCAGCGTGTAGGTGTGGCCAAAGGGACTGGCAAGCTGAATGCTCTGGCCCGGCTTGAGCGTGGCTTCCCGCTCGGTCTTGAACGCCATGCCGGTGAAGGCCACAAAATAGATGACGATCGCGGTGTGAACGAGGTAGCCACCATAACGGCGCCGGTTCCGGCCGATCAGGTGCGCGAACGCCATCGCCACGTTCTCGCCGTACATCCGCCGCCGGGCACGAACGCCGCGCCAGAACTCCTGGGACACTGTTCCCAGCACAAATCCGCCGAGGGCCAGCGCCATCACCGGATAGATATCGCGCATGCCGGCGATCAGCAGGACAAGCGCCGTTCCCGCTCCCGCGGCGAGCGGGACGGTGAATTGCCGCTTGAGGTTGGCGCGCGAGGCTCGCCGCCAGGCAATCAGCGGCCCGATGCCCGTCAGCGCCAGCAGCAGCAGGCCCAGCGGAATGTTCACTTTATTGAAGAAGGGCGGACCCACCGTGATCTTGGTGCCCCGCACCAGTTCGGAAATAATGGGAAAGAGCGTGCCCCACAGGACCGAGAACGCGATGCCCACGAGCACGAGGTTATTGAAGAGAAACGCCGCTTCCCGGCTCAGCATGCTCTCGAGCTGGCTCTCCGGCTCCAGGGACGGCCAGCGGGTGTAGAGCAGCGTGTAGGCAAAGGCTCCGGCCAGGACCAGGAATCCAAGGAAGAAGTAGCCGACGTTCGATTGCGTGAAGCTGTGCACGCTCGCGATCACGCCGGAACGGGTGATGAACGTCCCGAAGATGCTGAGCAGGAACGAACCCACCACCAGGCCCAGGTTCCAGCGCTTGAGCATCCCGCGCTTTTCCTGGATCATCACGGAATGGAGAAACGCGGTCATCGTCAGCCAGGGCAGGAAGCTCGCGTTTTCCACCGGGTCCCACGCCCAGTAACCGCCCCATCCCAGCTCGACGTAGGCCCACCACATGCCCAGGGTGATGCCGATGGACAGGAACAGCCAGGACACCAGCGTCCACTTGCGTATGGCGACCACCCAGCCCGAGTCCATCCGCCGTGAGAGCAGGGCCGCCACCGCAAAGGCAAACGGAATCGTGATGCTGATGTAGCCCAGGTAGAGCATGGGAGGATGGATCACCATGCCGACGTTCTGGAGTTGCGGATTCAGACCCCGGCCATCGAGCGGCGTGAAATCCAGCCGGCCAAAAGGATTGGCCGCAAAGATCATCACACTCACGAAGAACACCGTGACGGCCTGGGTGACACCGGCCACGTATGGCAGCAGGTGCGCGTGACGACGGGCCGTCAGCAGCTGGGCCACCGTGGCGAAGGTGGACAACACCACCGCCCAGAACAGCAGCGACCCCTTCTGGCCTGCCCAGAACGCCGAGATGACGAAATAGGTCGGCAGGTTGCGCGAGGTGTAGGCCCACACGTACTCGATGTTGAAGTCGTGCGACAGCAGGCCCTTCCACAGGCAGATCGAGGCCACGACCAGCGCGCCGAACACCACGAACACCGAGCGGCGCACGCTCCGCGCCAACTCGGGCCGGCCGCGCCAGCGTCCCGAAAACGATATGACGGCGCCCCAGATGCCCACCAGGAACGCCGTCCAGAGCGCAAATTGTCCGAGGAATGTCATCTGGGGTCAGGCCTGCCTGCGCGCGTCCTTGGCCGCCGCTTCGTAGCGCGAGCCACACTTGGCGAGCACCTCGGTGGCCCGGATGACGCCATCGTGTCCAAGGCTGCCGTCCACGATCACCTCGATGTCGTCAGCGCCGGTAAAGGTGTCCGGCACGATGCCATGGTAATTGACCGCATAGATCTGGTGACCATCAGAGATGCGGAAATCGATCTCCTGTGAGGCGACATCGCGGGTAACCGAGCCCGGCACCACCTTGGCCCCGCCCACCCGGACGCCCAGGCCGTAGTAGCTGGAATCGGCCGCGGCCTTCTGCGCCAGTTCGGTGGGCGTGAGATAATAGACTCCAGTCTGCCGCACTCCCGCCACGATGAGCCAGCTGACGGCCGCGACAATGACGGCGGCGCCGATCAGGAACTTGGTTCCGGCTTTCATGATCAATCGTTCCTCGCCTGCCCGGCTGACGGACAGATGCAGTGGTTTACTGGCGTGCATTATATCCCGGGGGCCCGGCATCTGGCAGGCCGGGACAGTATCACTACTGGTATCATCGCAGAACAGGGGACAAACACGCCTCAGCGCGGTCCGGTTCCCTGGCCGACGGACGCCAGCGCGGCAGCAATGGCTCGCCGCCATCCGGCCAGCCGCACGGCGCGATCGTCCGCCGCCATGGCAGGTGAGAACCGGGTATACCGTCGCGCCGCCGAAAAATCATCCGCATCACGCCACACCCCCGCGGCCACACCCGCAAGCCCGGCCGCGCCCAGCGCGGTCGTCTCCACCACATCCGGGCGATACACCGGCTGGCCCAGCAGGTCCGCCTGGAACTGCATGAGCCAGTCATTGGCTGCCGCACCGCCATCCACCTTGAGGGCGGACTCCCCACCCATCGCCTGGTAAAGCTCGGCGCTGCCAAACGCCATTGCCTCGAGCGCTGCACGTACCAGGTGCGCTCGGGTGGTGCCCCGGGTGAGGCCGACGATCGTTCCACGCACATCAGGCGCCCAGTAGGGTGTGCCCAACCCCGCAAACGCCGGCACGAAGTACACCCCGCCGGTGTCGTCAACGCTCCGCGCGAGCCCCTCAGTCTCCGCCGCCGAACTGATGATGCCAAGGCCGTCGCGGAGCCACTGGACAGCGGCGCCCGCCACCAGAATGCTGCCTTCCAGGGCGTAGGCCGGCTCCCCTCGGGGACCACACGCCATGGTGGCGAGTACACCGGTCCCGGGAGACGGCAGCACATCGCCGTGGTGCACCAGCAGGAATGCGCCAGTGCCATACGTGTTCTTGGCTTCACCGGAACGCACGCATCCCAGCCCGAACATCGATGCCTGCTGGTCGCCGGCGATGCCGGCAATCGGCAGCTCCGCCCCGAAGTGCTCCCCGCCGGACATACCGACGCTGCCGCTCGACGGCACGATGTCGGGCAATATTTCTGGCGGGACGTTGAACAGCCGGAGCAGGTCGTCGGCCCAGCCGCGAGCAGACAGGTCATACAGCAGCGTGCGCGAGGCGTTGGTGTGATCGGTGACATGGACCCGGCCACCGGTCAGCCGTGCGATGAGCCACGAGTCGATTGTTCCAGCCGCTAGGTCACCCTGCGCGGCCCGCGCTCTGAGTCCCGTGTCCTTCAGCATCCACTCCAGCTTGGTGGCGCTGAAATAGGGATCCGCCACCAGGCCGGTGCGGCTCCTGAGCAGCGCCTCGGTGCCGTCATCCTTCAATTGCTGGCAGCGCTCCGCCGTCCGCCGGTCCTGCCACACGATGGCGCGCGCAACCGGCCGCTGTGTGCGGCGCTCCCACAGCACCGTCGTCTCCCGCTGGTTGGTGATCCCGATCGCGACCGGCATCTCGCCCGCTGCGCGAACGGCGTCACGCCCCGCCTCCACGGTGAGGCGGAAGATTTCTTCTGCGTCGTGCTCCACCCAGCCCGGCGCCGGGAAGAACTGAGTGATTTCCCGGTACCCTCGGCCCAGCACACGGCCATCGTCGTGGATGACGAGTGCGGTGGAGCCGGTGGTGCCCTGGTCAAGCGCGAGGATGGAGGGCATGGTGGACTCGGGACGCGGGACGCGGGACGCGGGACGCGGGACGCGGGACGCGGGACGCGGGACCAAAGCTCACCCGGTCGTCACCCCGGTGCAAACCGGGGTCCAGAGCGGGATGACGGCATTGTAAACCGAACCACGCGGCTCCGCAGACCTACGCGCTTCCGTGTTTCGAACTAGCGTCGGTCCTCTGGACCCCGACGTTCGTCGGGGTGACGTGCGGGGAGTCTCCTCGTTCCTCGTCTATATTCCATGCTCCACTCCACACTTGGAAACCAATGCCATTCGAGACGCTGTTGCTGGACGTAACGGATCATGTCGCGCTGGCAACCATCAACCGGCCCGACAAGCTCAACGCGCTGAACGGCACGGTGATCCGTGAGCTGGGCGATCTGGCGGACCAGCTCGCGTCCGACGCCGACATCCATGGTCTCATCCTCACCGGCGCCGGCTCCAAGGCGTTCGTAGCCGGTGCCGACATCTCCGAGATCGCCGAGCAGGGCGCGCTGGATGGTGCCGGCCGGGCACGCATGGGCCAGCAGGTGTTCCGGAAGATCGAATTGCTGGGCAAGCCGGTAATCGCCGCGGTCAACGGCTTTGCGCTGGGCGGCGGATGTGAACTGGCCATGTGCTGTCACCTGCGCATTGCCGCAGAGGGAGCCCGGTTCGGCCAGCCTGAAGTGAAGCTCGGCATCACGCCTGGTTATGGTGCAACCGTTCGGCTGCCCCGCCTTGTCGGGCGGGGCCGGGCCCTTGAACTGCTGCTCACCGGCGCCATGATTGACGCCGCCGAAGCGTGGCGCATCGGGCTGGTCAACCGGGTGGTGCCGGCGGAATCATTGCTGGCGCAGGCGGAGGAGGTGCTGCGGCAGATCCTGGCCAACGGGCCGCTCGCGGTGGCGGCGTGTCTCGCGCTGGTGGATGGCGCGTTCGACGTGCCGCTCGACGCCGCGCTGGCCCAGGAGGCCGCTCAATTCGGGCTGCTGTCCACCTCCGCCGAAATGCGGGAAGGCACGGCGGCATTTCTGGCCCGCCGCCCGCCCGATTTCCGCCCTCAGACCGCGTCCTGAACCCTCGTTTTTGCACCCTCAACCGGCTATCTTTCCTCCGATGTGGCACCCTGCAAATTGTCGGCTGAAGGCCCCTCTGCTGACAGCCACCGCCGTGGGTGTTCTGGCGGTGTCCGGATGCAGCGAGCGAGCGCGCCTTACCTTCGAACCTGGCAGCACCCAGACAGGACCGAAGGTGTTCATCGATGTCCCGGAAACGGAATCCATCCAGGTGTCGGCCGGACCGATGGCCACCGTGGCTGGACGGGCCATTGACGCCGATGGCGTGGACTCGCTGTATGTGATCGTGGTTGGCGGCAACGATCACTTCAACACGATCCGGCCGGAGAATCCCACGGATACGCTCCGGTTCATCCTCCCCATTTCGACGACCGGCCTCCGGGGCGATACCCTGACCGTCCTCGTCTATGCCACCGATGCTGCTGGCACCCGGGGCGATACCGCGTCGCGCACGCTGTTCATCAAGTAGTGCGGCTCGAGCGACTGGTGGCACGCGGCTTCCGCAATCTGGAGGACCTGGATCTCGCGGTGCCGCCAGCAGGGATGATGTTGCTGGGTGAGAATGGCCAGGGCAAGACCAACCTGCTCGAAGCACTCTGCTATACGGTCCTGTGCCGTTCCATCCGGGGTGCCGCGGATGCGGAACTGGTGCGGTTTGCTGAACCCGGTTTCCTGGTCGCGACCTGGGGCAATGGCAGCGAGGTCTCGGCGCGGTGGACCACCGGTGAACGGCGCAAGCGCATCACCGTTGGCGGAGCCGAAGCCAGCCGGCTGTCGGATGCGATCGGCTCCTGGCTGGCCGTCGCGTTTCTGCCCGGCGATGTCGCGCTGGCATCGGGACCGGCGGCAGGGCGACGGCAATACCTCGATCGTCTGCTGGCGCTGGCAGACCGTGGCTACCTGAGCGCACTCTCGCGTTACCGCGAGGCGCTGGCGCAGCGCAACAGCGCATTGCGGCTTGGCCGAGGCGATCTGGCCACCGTATTCAACCAGCCACTCGCCGAAGCGGGTGCTGCCGTGGTTCGATCACGCATTGCCTGGGTGGCGCGGGTCGAGTCGGCGTTCGAGGCGGAGATCATGGGGCTGGGCGAGCGGGGCGAGGCCCGGCTCCTGTATCGGGGCAATGCCGAGCTGGTGCAGGAGAGTGCCTGGAATGAGCTGCTGCGCGAACACCTCGCCCGCGACCTGGCGCGCACCGCGACGGGCATCGGCCCGCACCGCGACGACCTGCGCCTGCTGCTCGATGGCCGGGACCTTCGGACGTTCGGCAGCACCGGCCAGCAGCGGACGGCCGCGGTGGCACTCCGGCTGCTTGAGTTGCGCACGCTGGCTGAAGATCGCGGAACCGAACCGGCCCTGGCCCTGGATGATGTCTTCGCCGAGCTGGACGGGGCGCGACAGGAGCGGCTGGCGGCGCGGCTGCTGGCGGCCACCGAGCGGCAGGTTTTTCTCACTGCTCCGCGACATGAGGAACTTCCCGCCGGGCTGGTGCTGCCGGTGTGGCGGGTGAAAGGCGGCCGGGTCGTCGCATGACGGATGAGCATCGCCCCCTCGGCATCGCCGATGTGCTGGCCGGCTACCTCAAGCGGAGCGGGCTGGCGCGGCGGGTCGAGGCGGCCGGGATTGTCGCGGAATGGGCCGAGCTGGTCGGGCCGCAGATCGCGTCGGTCACCGAGCCGGACGCGGTAACCGCCGACGGCATCCTGTGGGTGCGGGTGACCACCGCGGCATGGGCGCAGGAACTGCGCATGATGACACCACGCATTCTGGCCAAGCTCAACCAGGGCCGGTCGGGACGCGTGCGCGAGATTCGCTGGGTTGCCACGCCGCCACGGCGTGCGCCCGAAACCTGACGGACAGCAGCGAGGGACGATGAGCACCACTGCGGAACCGCACTACAAGGCCGACTCCATCCAGGTCCTCAAGGGCCTGGAGGCGGTCCGGAAGCGCCCCGGCATGTACATCGGGTCCACCGGCGAAAGCGGCTTGCACCACCTGGTCTACGAGGTGGTGGACAACTCCATTGACGAAGCACTGGCCGGCTTCTGCGATGCCATCAGCGTCACCATCCACCCCGACAATTCCATCACGGTGGTGGACAACGGCCGCGGCATCCCGGTGGACATGCACCCGACCGAAAAACTGCCGGGCGTGGAGCTGGCACTCACCGTGCTGCATGCCGGCGGCAAGTTCGACAAGAACAGCTACAAGGTTTCCGGCGGTCTCCACGGCGTGGGCGTGTCGGTGGTCAATGCATTGTCGGAGCGGCTGGAAGTGCTGGTGGACCGCGATGGCCAGCGCTACCACATGAGCTTTGCGCGCGGGCATACCACCAAGAAGCTCAGCGTGCTGGGCAAGTCGCGCACCACCGGCACCACGGTACGGTTCAAGCCGGACCCGGAAATCTTCAACACGCTCGACTTCAATTATGACACCCTGGCCGAGCGCCTGCGCCAGCTCTCGTTCCTGAACAAGGGCGTCCGCATCACCCTCAAGGATGAGCGGGGCGACGGTCAGGAGAACGAATTCCTGGCCAAGGGCGGCCTGATCGAGTTCGTGCAGTTCCTCAACCGGAACCGGAAGCCGCTGCACGCCAAGCCGGTCGCGTTTACCACCGACAAGGACGACGTGGACGTGGACCTGGCGCTGCAGTATGACGACGGGTACAACGAGAACACCTTCACCTTCGTGAACAACATCAATACCCACGAGGGCGGCACCCACCTGACCGGATTCCGCGCGGCGCTCACCCGCACCGTCAACGATCTGGCGAAGAAGTCGGGCGCGCTCAAGAAGGAAAACTTCACCCTCACGGGCGACGACATCCGCGAGGGCATGACCTGCGTCCTGCACATCAAGGTCCGCGAGCCCCAGTTCGAGGGCCAGACCAAGACCAAGCTGGGCAACTCCGAGGTGGAAGGGATCGTGCGCCAGGTGGTGAACGAGCACCTGGGCGCCTATCTCGAAGAGCACCCGCCGGTGTTGCGGGCCATCGTGGACAAGGCGGTGGCGGCGGCTGTCGCCCGCGAGGCGGCACGTAAGGCGCGGGATCTCGTACGCAAGAAGTCCGGCCTGGAAAGCGCCGTCCTGCCCGGCAAGCTGGCGGACTGCTCCATCACCGATCCCGCCATGACCGAGATCTATCTGGTGGAAGGTGATTCGGCCGGCGGCAGCGCCAAGCAGGGGCGCGACCGGCAGTTCCAGGCCATCCTGCCGCTGCGCGGCAAGATCCTCAACGTCGAGAAGGCGCGGATTGACCGGATCCTGGGCAACGAAGAAATCCGCTCCATGATCACCGCGATCGGCACCGGCGTGAAGGAGGACTTCAAGCTGGAAGATGCCCGCTACCACAAGATCATCATCATGACCGATGCCGACGTGGACGGCGCCCATATCCGGACCTTGCTGCTCACCTTCTTCTTCCGCCAGATGCTGGAACTGATCGAGGCGGGCTATGTCTACATCGCCCAGCCGCCGCTCTACCGGGTGGCCCGCGGCAAGGAGGAGTTCTACGCCTACACGGAAGAGGAGCGGGGCGAATTCGTGAAGCGGCTGGGCGGGACCGAAGGCAAGGGCAACATCATGATCCAGCGCTACAAGGGTCTGGGCGAGATGAACCCCGACCAGCTGTGGAAGACCACCATGAACCCGGAAACCCGCACGGTGCTCCGGGTTACCATGGAAGACGCGATCGGAGCGTCCAAGCTGTTCGAGGAACTCATGGGCGACACGGTCGAGCCCCGGCGGGTGTTCATCGAGAAGAACGCCAAGTACGTGTCGAATCTGGATGTGTAGTCTGTGGGCCCTGGTCGAGGAACTGAGCGCCAGCGCCTGGACACTCACTGGACGGCCACTGCCCACTTACAAGCGGAGCGAAATCCCCGTTGTGTTGAGGCGGCTCCGATGAACGAGGCCCTGGGCGAGCTGCCACCGGAGGGCCATCGTTCCTGAGAGATCAGGTCGTCCTCGGCTGCTGGCGACTTGCCCTCCGCCACCGTATTCTTGGGCAACCCAGCTACATAGCCCCAGCTCGCATCGCCGCCACGGCGCTCACACATGGAATGACGCTCGCCACTCTCAACCACCGTGGGTTCAATCGCGTCCTCGGCCTCCGCCTGGTCCCGATGAAAGCATTCGTCGATTGATGACACGCTTCCGTCGCGCAAGCGCTTCGCTAGCGCTGTGCCTTGCAGCGGCCACCATACTTCACGCACAGCAGCCCGGCGCCAACCTTCGCATCTCCGTCATCACCATCGGCCCCGGCGCCGAAGTGTGGGAGCGTTTTGGCCACAACGCCATCATGGTGGAGGACACCGCGACGGGCGATGCACGGTGGTACAACTATGGCATGTTCGACTTTGCGGCGCCGGATTTCTGGCCCCGTTTCCTCAAGGGCGACATGCGCTACTGGATGGCCGGCGGCGATCCGCGCCTGGAGCTCGGCGCCTACATTCAGCACAATCGCACGGTGTGGGTACAGGAGCTGAATCTCGAAGCGCCCCAGCGGCTGGCGCTCAAGCAGTTTCTGGAATGGAATGTCCTGCCCGAAAACAAGTTCTACCATTACGACTATTTCTACGACAATTGCTCCACCCGGGTCCGCGACGCGCTGGACCGGGTGATCGGCGGCGCCATCAAGGCCCAGACCGACAGTATTCCGTCGGGTACCACCTTCCGC
>Ga0207707_10004029_pt1 | contig 13026 bp, 18 predicted proteins | sample KBSC83BmetaG_FD_184336 | JGI IMG/M metagenome (GOLD analysis project Ga0207707, IMG submission 184336) | Corn rhizosphere microbial communities from Kellogg Biological Station, Michigan, USA - KBS C8-3B metaG (SPAdes) (version 2) | ecosystem: Host-associated > Plants > Roots > Rhizosphere ... | reverse complement strand
ACATCGCGCTCGCGTTCTTCGACCCAAGGATCAGGAATGCCATCTCCGAGTAGCGGCGAGACCAACCTATGGCTGGCGTCCGGGGCATCTGCGGCAGAGCCGCGGCCGGCGCTCCAGGACACGACCCCGGCGCCAGGGGCCGCGCGGAGGCTGCGCCGCGCGTCCGGCGGGCAGCGGTTCGGTCTCGTCCCGCGGATCGGGCTGGTCATCTTCGGCCTGCTCCTGCTGGCGAGCCTGCTCGCGCCCGTGCTGCCGATCGACGACCCGCTACAGCAGACCCTGTCGCTGCGCAACGCCGGGCCGTCGCCGCACCATCTGCTCGGCACCGACCTGGTCGGCCGGGACATGCTGAGCCGGATGATCTACGGCTGCCGCTCGGCGTTCGAGGGCGTGGCCCTCGGCGTCCTCGCGATGCTCGCGATCGGCGTGCCGTGGGGGCTGGCCGCCGGTTTCTTCGGGGCCGCGGTAGACGAGGTGCTGATGCGGGTCGCCGACGCCCTGCTCTCGTTCCCGCCGCTGATCTTGGCGATCGGCGTCGTCTCCGCGCTGGGGCCATCGATCTCGCACGCGATGGTGACCGTCGGCGTCATCTCCGCGCCGGGCGTCGCGCGGTTGCTGCGGTCGGCCGTGCTACCCGTGCGCAACGCGCAGTTCGTGCTCATCGCGCGGTCGCTTGGCGTCACCCGCCTGCACATCGCCGCGCGCCACGTGCTGCCCAACGCGATGGCTCCGGTTATCGTGCAGACCGTCGCCGCGGCCAGCTACTTCCTCATCGTGGAGGCGGCGCTCAGCTTCCTCGGGCTCGGCGTGCCGCCGCCGTCCTCGTCGTGGGGCGCGGACATGGCGAGCGCGTACCTCAACTTCACCGCCAACCCCGCGGCCACGGTGGTTCCCGGCCTGGCCATCACGCTCGGCGCATGGAGCATCAGCGTGATCGGTGACGGCTTGCGGGACGTGCTGGTACGAGCATGAGCGGGCGGGCTCACGGGTTGGCCTGGTCCAGCAGCTTGCGCAGCGTGGCGGTGTACCGCTCGAGCGCGGCCCGGCCCGCGTGGGTCAGGTAGACGGCCGTGTGGCTCTGGCCGTCACCGGGCGGCTTGACGCTGGCCACGTAGCCGGCGTCCTCGAGCTTGCGCAGGTGCGTGATCAGGTTGCCCGGCGTCAGGTCGAGCAGCCGCTGGAGCCGGGAGAACGACAAGTAGTCGCCCTCGCGCAGCGTCGACAGCGTCACGGTGATGCGCAGCCGCACCGGAGCGTGGATGACCGGATCGAGGTCCGCGTCGGTCATGCCCGGTTCCGCCAGGCGACCAGGGCCGACGCCGCCAGGAAACCGCCGCCGCCCGCCACGGCGTCCATCAACAGCACGGTCACCGCCAGATCCCGTGGCGTAGCCCCGGCCCTCGTCCGTGTCGCGGTCAGCGTGCTCATCCCCGTACCTTTCGCCAGCGTGAGCCGTGCTTTGCAACGCAAAGTAGCCTACTTTGCGTTGCAAAGTCAACGGGGCGGCCAGCGGCCGGAGCCAGTTGCGTGCGGGTCAGCGGGTCCGGTCGTTCCCCTGAATCATCGCGAGGTCGGCGGCTGCCGCTCGCTTGACCGCGTCCATACGCCGGCGGCGGTAGCCGCGAGGGCGGCGCCCCCTGTTCACCAGGCGCGGACGACGCGGGCGCAGCACTGACAGCAGCAGCACGAAGATGACTACCAGCGTGACGAGGAGGACAAGCCCGGTGCCTATGGTCATGCGCCACTCCGAAGATCTGAGTTACGGACCTGCGCTGACACAAAGGGCAGCCGGTACGTCCTCCCGCTTACGCTTCCCCGCGGGGACTTCGTAAACCAGGCGCTATCGGGCGCGTTCGCGGCCTTCGGCGAAAAACCCGGTGACGGCTGTCGCGTCGGGAAGTTCGCGCAGCGGCGACGCGGCGCCGAACGAGGCGTTCCAGAACGCGTCTCCGGCGGGCGGCGAAGCCACCCCCACGTACGCGTACGGCTCCTCGATGAAGTCGTCACCCGGCGAGACGCCGAAGTTCATGTCGTGCACGCGGATCGCCACGTCGAAGTGCTCAGGCCACAGCACCGGCGTCTCGTCGGGGGCAAAGGCGACCAGCGCGTCGTGGCCGAGGCCCAGCGCTCCCACGATCACGTCGGCCTGGTCGGGGTCCAGGGTCAGCGTCTCATCGGGATCGACTCCGGAACCGCCCTCGTAGGCGCCTTCGGGCCGACCCGCCGTGACCCCCAGTTCCGCTGCGATGGCGCGCGGGGTGCGGCCGCCGATGGCGACCGTGACTCCCTCGGGGTCCGCGACCAGGGAACGGGCCACCCGCAGCCGGGGTGTCAAGATTGTCGCGAAGCCGCCAGGGACGACGCTAAGCCGCAGTTTGCCCGTGGTCCGGTACTGCGGGCCGGCGAGGACGAGTTCGGCTACCCCGTGCAGACTCCGACGCGTTACCGCAAGCTCACTGTGCCCCATGACGTCATTCTGCCCGGTACCTGGGCGGTGACGCGCCGGCGGCCGCGATGTGACGGCCGGCGTCACGGTGTTCCGGCGGCTGTCACGCCTCAAGGGTGTCAGTTTCACCCCTCAGGAGGAGGACAGCATGCCAAGCGCCAACCGGATGGCGACTCCGGTCGCGGTCGACGAACCGCAGATCGAGGGCCGCTACGCCGCCCTGGGCGGCTACACGGTCAGCTTCGAGACATATCGGCAGGACGCCGACCCCGCGCCGTACTTCGCTGGCTTGCCCGGCGACCGCTGCCAGTGCGCGCACTGGGGCGTCGTGACCGCCGGCCAGCTGACCTTCCGCTGGCCCGATCATGACGAGACCTACATGGCAGGCGACGCCTACTACGCGCCGCCGGGGCACCTGCCGCTGGTGACCGCGGGCACCGCCGTCGTCGAGTTCAGCCCCACGGCCGACCTCGAGGCCACCATGGCCGTCGTCCAGCGGAACCTGACCGGATCGGGGACACCGGCATGAGCGCGCCGCCGGACGCCCGCGCAAGCAGCGGCACGACGGCACCGCACAGCCAGCGGGACGCGAACGCGGTCGTGGCGGACCTGATCAGGTTCCTCGAGACCGGCACCGTCCCCGACGGGCTGTTCGCGGCCGACGCGTTCGCCGACCTGTCGCTGCCGCGGTGGCGGGTCCAGGCCGCGACCGCGGCGGAGATTATCGCCATCAGGACCGAGGGCCATCCCTGCCCCGGGCAGGTGCGGGTCGAGCGCGTCGAGGAGACCGGCCACGGTTTCACCCTCGAGTTCGAGGAACGCTGGGAGGACGGGGGCCAGCGGTGGTACTGCCGGGAGATGATCCGGGCCGACCTGGCCGGCGGCGGCATCGCGGAGTTGTCCATCTACTGCACCGGCGACTGGGACGAGGCCAGGCAGCGCGAGCACGCCGCGGCCGTGCGCCTGCGCAGGGCCTGACGGCGTCCGGAAGCCTACGATGAGGCATGGCGACGGATTCGCCTGCCGTCCGTGATCTCCTCGGTCGCGCCAACGCCGCCCGCGTGGCCGGCCGGGGAGCGGACGCCGCGCGCCTTTACGACGAGGCGGCCGCGCTCGGCCGGGAAGGAAACGACCTCGACGGGTGGACCGAGGCCGTGCTCGGTGCGGCGTCGGTCTACGTGTTCGGGGCCGCGCCCGGCAAGCTGCCAGCGCAGTTGTACGACGTGCTGGCGCGCACGACTGACGACGCGACCCGGGCGCGGCTGGCCGCCGCGCTCGCCCGGTGCTGGGCGTACGCCGGCCATCCGGAACGCGCCGTCCGGTTCGCGGACGAGGCCGTGGCGCGCGCCGAGCGCACCGGGACCCCCGAACTGGTGGCCGACTGCCTCGATGCCGCGCTCGCCGTTCACTGGGGACCCGACGAACTTGACGTGCGGCGGTCGCTGGCCGCCCGGCTGGACGAAGCCGCCGCCCACGTCCTCGATCCCGCCGCCCGGCTGCAGGCGCACCTGTGGGCGCTGCAGGTCGCCTGCGAGGCACTCGACATCCAGGCGATCCACCGTGAGATGCGCGCCCTGGAACTGCTCGGCGAGGAATCCGCCCGGGCGCTGTTCTTCGCCGCGTCGCGACGGCTGATGCTCGACCTGCTGCGCGGCCGCACCGACACCACGGACCGGCTGCGGAGCATCGCCACGGCGGCGGCCGAACGGGCGTCCCTCGCCGATGCCTGGATGGTGCTCAAGTCCATGGCCGCCTACTCGGCGGCGCAGTCCGGTGATATCGCGGTCTGCGCGGCCGGAGCGGCGGAGTGCGAGGAGTTCGGGCTGGCCGAAGGTTCCGCGGTGCTCTGCGCCGAGGCCGCCTACCTGTGGTCCCGCACCCCGCAGCTGGACCGCGCCCGCGCCCTCGTGCGCACCTTCCACGGGCCCGCCCTCAATGACCTGCCGCGCGATGTGAACTGGCTGCTGACCCTCCAGTGCGTGCTCGAGGCCGCGCTCGCCGTCGGTGACCGTGACGTGGCCGCGGACTGCGCCCGGCTGCTGGCGCCGTATGAGAACCGGGCCGTGTTCAACGCCGGCGCGGTGATGTTCCACGGCGTCACCGACGACACCCTCGCCCGCGCCGCGGCCCTGCTCGGTGACCCGGCGACCGCCGCCCGGCTGCGCGGCCGGGCACTGGCGACCTACGAGCGGCTCGGCGCCTCCTGGTGGCGGGACCGGCTCGCGTCGTGGCGGCCACCGGCGGCGGACGACACGTTCGGCAGCCCGCGCCGGGTGCACCTGCATCCCGTTCCCGGCGGGCTCTGGCTGGTCGGGCCGGCCGAGGCAGCGGCGTCCCTGCCCGCCCGGCGCGGCTTCTGCTACCTGCGGGAACTGCTGCGCCGCCCGCGCCAGCCGGTCGCCGCGCTTGACCTCGTCGCGGCGGGAACCGGGACCGTGGCGCAGCCGGGTCTTGACGGCCTGCTCGACCGGCAGGCACTCAGCGCCTACCGGGAACGCCTGCGCGATCTCGACGCCGAACTCGCCGAGGCCGAAGAGTGGGCCGACATCGGCCGGGTGAACGCGCTGTCCGCGGAGCGCGACGCGCTCCTCGCAGAACTCACCAGCGCCGCGGGACTCGGCGGACGCGCCCGCACGGTCGGCGGCAGCGGCGAGCGCGCCCGGGTCGCCGTGAAGAAGGCCATCAGCTCATCGATCGACCGCATCGCCACCGTCGACGAACCGCTCGCCCGGCACCTGCGGGCCCGCATCCGCACCGGGCTGAGCTGCGCCTACGAACCCGACCCGGCGGACAACCGGCACTGGATCCTCGACTAGCGCGCCGCCCGGCCCCGGAACGCAGCCAGGCGACCGGAAGTGGCGGTGCCGTGTGGCGAAGCGACAACTCGTTCGGGATGATGATTTTGATTTTCCTATCCCGAACGGATTCGCGGTTCCCTCACTCGGTTCCGCGTCGCCCCGCCGACGTCACGATCGTCCGCTGGCTGTCCGTCCGCCTGGCCCAGCGGCGCAGCCACAGCAGGCCGAAGACGGGCAGGACAAGCGGGACGAAGCCGTAGCCGCTGCCGTAGCCGGACCACACCGTGGCGTCGGGGAAGGTCGCCGGGTCGGCGACGCTCCAGGTGCCGATCGCGATCACGCCGATGAGTTCGACCGAGCAGGACACGACGGCGATCCGGCGGGCGGCCGGGCTGCCGACGGCGAGGGTGATCGTGGCGAGGATGTAGACCACGCCGGCGAAGGCCGACAGCAGGTAGGCGACCGGGGCGTGGTCGAACTTCGTCGCGATCTGCACGGCGGCCCGCGCGGTAGCGGCCAGCGCGAACAGCCCGTACACGGCGATCAGCAGCCGTCCGGGGCCGGTCCTGGTCGAGTCCGGGCGCGCTGCGCCGGGCTCAGGCGATCCCGCGGGCTCAGACACCGATCACCGGCCAGATCTCGTGCAGCCGGACCATCAGCACGGCCGCGACCAGCCCGGCCACGGCGATGACCGCCGGGCCCCAGCGAGAGCGCTCCATTGCCCCCCAGAACCCCGCGACCAGCGGGACGAACGGCATCGCGATCAGGTAGCCGATGAGCGTGGCGACGCTGGCCGGGCGCTCGCCGCCGGCGAGCTTGGCCACGACCATGCCGACCAGGACAAGCAGCAGGATCTCGAGGACGCCGAGCGCGGCGAGCAGCACAAGACCCATTCGCCGGTTGAGTGCGGTCATCAGCAGCGCGTACCCGGCGAGCGCGAGACCGGCCACGATGATCGTCGTGGGAACAGCGCCGTTCACGGACGACATGGTACTACGTTTCGTAGTAACTGGTGCGGTAAGGGTCGCGGCTGGCTACTTCCGTGACCTGTGGTGGGCGGCCCTTCGGTTGAGCTAATTGTCAGGCAGCTTCACGCTGTGCTGCGCGACGATCTGCCACCCTTCGGGGCGGCGGACCCAGACCTGCAACACGTCGAGGAGCGACCCGTAGTGCGAGTCGCCGCGGAACGGCTCGGCGTACCGGTAGACCGAGCTGCCGGAAAGCAGCGCCACGTCCCCGTAACCGCGCACCGTGAGCCGGTCATGCTCGACCGCCCGGCGGCGCTTCTTGATTCCCGCGATCCAGGCGGCCTTGTCCTCGGTCTTGCCCACGGAGTGGGTGTAGAAGAATTCTTCGGCGAGGATCGCGTCGAGCGCCGCCCAGTCTTCCGCGGCGATGGCCGCGCAGCGGCGCTCCTCCGCGGCGAGCACTTCGTTCGTTACGTCATCCGCCATGACACCCTCCTCGCGGCAGCAACACAATAGCGGGCACCGGGCGGCCCGGCCGGGGCCGGGCGGGCCTTCTTGCGCGGCCCGCCCGGCGCGGTTCTTCCTAGCCGATCCTGGCGAATAGGTGGGTCTTGGCGAATAGGTGCTGTTCCAGCGACTTCTCGGCGGTGACGTCGGCGTTTGACACGACCATGATCTCGACCGCGCCCTGGCGGGCGACGAGCGTGTTGGCTGACAGCCCGCCGTCTCCCTCGGCGAGCGTGGCGGAGAACGCCTCGTCGCCGAGGCCCGCGACGGCTTTGGTCTGCTCGGCCTTCGCCATCGTTTGCTGTTCCACCGACATCTTGTCCGTGGTGGCGTCGTTGATCAGGTTAAGCGAGACGATGCCCTTCGGGCCGCTGTAGACGCAGGAGGCGCTTCCGTCGTGGACGACCTGTTTCGGGTCGCCCAGGCCGGCCACGCCCAGGTCCGTGCTGACCAGGGACGATGGGGCCAGAGCGCAGGTCAGTGATGCCGTCGCGCCCGTGCCCGCCCCCCGGCTCGCGGCCGCGTCGGCCGGGGCCGGGGCCGAACTGGGCGGCGCTCCGGCCGCGCCGCTGTTCGATGACGAGGACGCGGCACTTCCGCACCCCGCAAGAAGGACGGCAGCCGCGACGCCGAGAAAAATCGATCGGGTTGTTTGCATGTTGATTGAACATATTGCAATGATGAGTGTTTTAACAAAAGAGTATTTACGCAGGTAGGCGATATAATTGGCAATTATCTATGATGGGATATTAGCGCGTCTCACTAGCCGGCCGGGGCGGACAGGCAAACACCAGGGCGGGAGGCACGTCTCTGGTATGTGGATCGAGTGACGGAGACGCCCGCGCCGCCCGCCGGGGCGGAGGGCCAGGTGACCGCGCTTTACCAGGCGCACGCGACCGGCCTGGTCCGGCTGGCGATGCTCATGCTCGGCGACCAGCCGTCCGCCGAGGACGTGGTGCAGGACGCGTTCCTCGGGCTGTACCGCCGCTGGGGCGCGCTCGGCGACCCGGGCCGCGCGGTCGCCTACGCCCGCGCGAGCGTGCTGAACGGCTGCCGCGACGTGCTGCGCAGACGGTCCCGCAAGATCCCCGCGGCGCTGCTTGAGCCGCACGCGGAGTCCGCCGAGGCGCGGGCCCTGCTCGGCGAGGAGCACCGCGAGGTCCTCGCGGCGCTGCGCCGCCTGCCCGGTCGGCAGCGCGAGGCGGTCATCCTGCGGCACTGCCTGGGCCTGCCGGAAGACGAAGTAGCGGAGGCGATGAAGGTCAGCCGGGGCACCGTCAAGTCCGCCTCCCACCGGGGGCTCGCCGCCCTCGCCCGCATCCTGAAGGAGGCCCAGTGAGCGTCGAAGAGCGCCTCCGCGCCACCACCGAGGCCGTCACCGCGGCCATGCGCCCGGTCCGTCCCCTCGACCTCCCGCCAGAGCCGTCCGCTGCCCGTTCGGCCGCCCGGCCGCGCCGCGTCCGCCCGGCGCGCCGCTGGCCCGGCTGGCTGGTCCCGGTCGCGGCGGCCGCCGCGGTCATCGCGGTCGCCGCGACGCTGGTGGCGGTCAGGCATCTCTCAGGCGCCGGGCCGGTGCCGCGGGTCACGCCCGCCGCGACGTCGACGGCGGCGCTGCCCGACGGCGTGCCCCGGTACTACGTCGCGCTCAGCCGCCCTGGCACCAGCAAGGGCGGCACGCCGGTGCGGAACGCATTCCTGGCCGACGCGGGCACCGGCCAGCGGCTGGCCACCCTCAATCCGCCGTCGGACGCCCTCTTCACCGGCGTAGCGGCCTCGGCGGATGACAAGACGTTTGTTCTGGACGCCGTCGCGGGCCCTGGCCTGGGCACGTCAGGCTCTAGTCACGCAGACACGTCGTCGGTACCGCAATCGCACATCTTCTTCGTGCTCCGCCTGACCCCGGGCGCCGCTCATCAGGTCCGGTTGACTCGTGTCCCGATCGCTGCCTCCTTCACCCACACGTCGATCGGGGGGCTCGCGGTGTCACCCGATGGCCGCACGCTCGCCATCATCTTCCAGGTCTATCTCGGTGACGCGACACCCGGCCCGGAAACGCTGCGGACCTACTCGCTGGCCACGGGCCGGGAGCTGCGTAGCTGGACCGAGCCGGTTCCCAGTTCGCAGAGCTCCGGGATACCCGGCTTGGACAGCTTCGACAGACTGTCCTGGCTGGGCGACGGCCGCACGCTCGCGTTCGCCTACTCTGCCCTCGCCGCGCACCCGGTCCTGCGTACCGTGCGCACCGATGGCCCTGGCACCGACCTGATCGCCGACAGCCGGCCGGTATTTCCGGTGCCGGCCGACTGTTACCTCCCGCTGATGACCGCGGACGGCCAGGCGGTGATCTGCGGCACCGAGACTGTCAACCACGGGTGTGTCAAGGGACAGCCGGAACTGACCGCTTACGCCGTAGCGACGGGCAAGCTGGAACGCGTCCTGTACCGGTACCCGGGCGGCGCCTGCATTTCCAGCTTCGCCCAGGCCGAGTGGGCCAGATCCGGCACGCTCGCGATCGGCAATATCCAGATCTCCAGGCCAGGCGTCCCGTCGGCTCCGGGCACGAGCATCTTCGGCGCCATCACCCCCAACGAGTTCACCTCGCTGCCCGTCAGCCCGATAGAGGCCACGGTGATCCCCGGCGCGATGGCCTTCTGACGCCGGCGACCAGGCTAAGCGCCGAGCAGATAACGCACGAGGGACGCGGGCTGGGCCAGCGCGATCAGGTGGCCGCCGGGCAGCACGTCGGCTTCAACCCCGAGACGGTCGCGGGCCACCCGCCGCTGGAACTCCACCGGGAAGAACCGGTCGTCGGCCCCGGCGACCACCTGGACCGGGACGGGCGGCCAGCCGCCGAAGTCGCAGACGGACCCGAAGACGGCGTCCGCCTCGGGCCGCTGATGCGCTTCGCCCGCGGCGGCGACCTCCGCGGGCACGTCGTGCAAGAAATACGTCTGCAGGTCGAACTCGGCGCTGTAGCCGCCTCGCTCAGCCGCGGCCGCCCGCGCCTGAGGCTGCCCGGTCTTATCCCACCAGGCACCTGGCGTCTCGCCGGGAACCGGGATCATCGCGTTGACGAACACCATCGCGGATACCGGGACCGTCACGGCGACCATCGGCGCGGTAAACCCCCCGAGTGACTGCGCCACCAGCACCACGTCGGGCCGGCCGTCAACCGCCGCGCCCACGAGGCGCGCGTACTCGGGCAGGCCAGCCCGCGGGTCATCGCCGGGCAGGTCGACGGCGATCGCCTCGTGTCCGGCCTCGCGCAGCAGCGGAATCACCCGGTGCCAGTACCAGGCCGCGCCGCCGGCGCCCGGAATCAGGACGAAGGTCCGGGTCATGCCGTGGCCCACGGCACGGTCCCGTCCCACCCGTTCCAGTGCGTGGTCTCGGCCGTGGGCTTGCGGCTGGTGGGGCCGAACCTGCCCCTCGGGTAGCCGAGCGGGATCGCGAAGTGGAAGCCGATGTGCTCCGGGATGCCGAAGAGCGAGCGGAACTCGCCGTAGTCGTCGGGATGCAGCCGGGTCGGCACCGAGCCGATGCCGAGCGCCCGCGCGGCGAGCATCAGGTTCTGGGCGGACAGCAGGACCGACTCGGGAAGGTGCGGTGGCTCGGACAGGATGAAGGCGACGCACGGCACGTCCTTCATCTCGTCGGCGAGGCGCATCGCCGGCGCATGGGACGTGTTGCCCGGCGGGACGTCCTCGGGACCGTTCCAGCCCCGGTCCACCTTGCGCTTGGCCCACCACGACCGGTGGTACAGCTCGCCGAACGCCGCGATCTTGTCCCTGTCGGTCACAACGAGGATCCGCCCGATCTGACTGTTACCGCCGCTCGGTGCCTTGACGGCCGCCTCGACGACGAGCCGGAGGTGTTCGACGGGGATGGGGTCCGGGCGCATCCGACGGATCGACCGCTGGGTGAAGATCGCTTCCCCGATGGGCATCGAAAGCTCGGCCACATCAACACTGTCCACACATGCCTCCCTCGTCGAGTACCGCAAGCGGCTAAGGTCAGCCTCCCATGGCGCGCAGGAGCCGATGTCGAGGGGCACGGCCGTCTGAGCGATTCCTTTTCCGCTCTCGTCGGGTCTCCCTGGTTGAACGCTTGCCAAGGAAAGGAATCCGATTACCATGAGCATCCCCGCTACCATGCGGGCCCTGCAGCAGCCTTCCCTGAACGGCCCGCAGGACCTGCGACTGATCGCCGACGCGCCGGTCCCGGTCCCCGGCCCGGGGGAGGTCCTGATCCGGGTCACGGCCGCCGGGGTCAACTTCGGCGACGTCTCGCAGGCCTACGGCACGTTCCTCGGCGGCCCGCGACCTCCGTACCTGGCGGGCTTCGAGGCGGCCGGCGAGATCGTCGCTGTCGGTGAGGCGGTGACCGGCCTGGAACCGGGCGCCCGCGTCATCGGTGCCGGCCTCGGATGCGGCGCCTTCGCCGAGTACACGGCGCTGCCCGCGGCCGCGGTGCTGCCGGTGCCAGCGGGCTGGGCCGAGAAGGAGGCGCTCGGCCTGGTGGTGAACTGGCCCACCGCGCTGGCCGCGCTCCGGCCCCTGGGCGGCATCACCGCCGGGCAGACCGTGCTGATCCACGCCGCGGCGGGCGGAACCGGCCAGGCCGCGGTGAAAATGGCCAAGCACTACGGGGCGACGGTTATCGCCACCGCCTCGTCTGGCAAGCACGAGGCAGTGCGGGCCCTGGGCGCCGACCACGTGCTCGACTCATCCGGCGCCGATCTCACCGCGGAGGTACTGCGGCTGACCGGCGGCGCCGGCGTCGACCTCGTGCTTGAGTCGGCCGGCGCCACGCTCGGCGTCAGCCTGGCCGCGGCCAAGCGGGTCACCGGCCGCGTCGTCGTCTACGGCGTCGCCGGCGGCGAAGCCGCGATAACCAGCTGGGAATTGATCTACAAGCACCAGGTGCACCTCATCGGCCTGAACATCGGCGTGCTGATCCAGGCGGCGCCGCAGATCTTCGGTGAGATCATGGGCGAGCTCTTCGCGCTCATCGCCGCCGGAGTGCTCACTCCCGGCCACCCCACCACGTATGAGCTCGCCGACGGCCCGAAGGCGCTCGCCGAACTGGAAACCAGGGCCACCGTCGGCAAGCTGGCCCTGGTGCCCTGAGCAAGAGAGGGCGGTGTGAGCCGTGCCCGATAGCGCCGGATTCGTCCAGGACACCGAACCGTTCCGGCGGGAGCTGCTCGCGCACTGCTACCGCATGCTCGGCTCAACGCAGGACGCGGAGGACCTGGTTCAGGAGACGTACCTGCGCGCCTGGCGGTCCTACGGCGGGTTCGAGGGCCGGTCCTCGGTGCGTACCTGGCTGTATCAAATCGCCACCAACCGGTGCCTGACCGAGCTGGCCAACCGGGGCCGGCGAGTACTGCCGTCCGGCCTGTACGCCGCCGAACAGGATCCCGGAGCGGACCCGGAAGGCGCCGGGAAGGAAGTGAACTGGCTGCAGCCGGCGCCGGATGCGATGATGACTCCGGACTCGGCTGATCCCGCGGCCATCGTGGCCGCGCGCGAGGGACTGCGGCTGGCGCTCATCGCCAGCCTGCAGTACCTCCCGCCCCGGCAGCGCGCCGTGCTGGTCCTGCGGGATGTGCTGGCGTTTCCCGCCACCGAGGTCGCGGTCATGCTCGGCACTACGACGGAGTCGGTCAAGAGCGCGCTGCAGCGCGCCCGCGGCCGGCTGCGGGAACTGGCCCCGGCCGCCGACCAGATCACCGAGCCGACCGAGTCGCAGGCCCGCGCGCTGCTCGACCAGTACATCGCGGCGTTCGAGAACGCCGACGCCGCCGCCCTGGAGCGGCTCCTGCTCGCGGACGCCACCATAGAGGCGCCGCCGCTGCGCACCTGGTTCGCCGGCCGTAAGACCTGCGTGCCGTTCCTGCGCGACCGCGTCCTTGGCTCGCCTGGTGACTGGCGCATGCTGGCTACCAGCGCCAACGGGCAGCCCGCCACGGCGGCCTACACCCGTGACCAGCACGGCGGCTACCAGCCCTACGGCATTTGCGTGCTCACCGTCACCAGCCAGGGCATCAGCCGGGTCAGCTCCTTCGGAGACCCCGGCCTGGTCACCGTGTTCGGGTTTCCGCTGGACCCGTCATAGCTGTTTCTGGGACACCACTGCCCTCAGCCGGTGCCCTTGTAGTTGAGGACCTGGGTGAGAACGTGGAGGACTTCCGTCAGGTCGGACTGGTCGGCCATGACCTGCCGGATGTCCTTGTAGGCGCGGGGATCCTCGTCGATCAAGGCCGAGGCGGAGTCGGCGTTCCAGGCCTTGCCCTTCATCTGGG
>Ga0207707_10004027_pt1 | contig 13030 bp, 10 predicted proteins | sample KBSC83BmetaG_FD_184336 | JGI IMG/M metagenome (GOLD analysis project Ga0207707, IMG submission 184336) | Corn rhizosphere microbial communities from Kellogg Biological Station, Michigan, USA - KBS C8-3B metaG (SPAdes) (version 2) | ecosystem: Host-associated > Plants > Roots > Rhizosphere ... | reverse complement strand
CCGGCGATGGTAGTCGCAGTTGGGACACACGTTGAGATTGCGCACGAACTTCTCGCGCAGATCCGTGTGCCCGCATGCCTCGCACTTCTCCCACGCATCCGCGGGAATCTCGAGGCGCTCGCGACGGGGCTGCCGGACCTTCCTGTCCTTTCGAAACCAGGCCATTCCCGTAATGTGGGCGGTGCGGACAGGCCAGGCAAGAACGGTGGCGTCAGATGGCCAGATCGCCGACCTTGGCGCCGCGCCCTTCGAGTGCAATGCGCGCCAGCAACCCAATGGCCAGCCAGCAGGCGAGCATGAAGGAACCGCCGTAGCTGAAGAACGGCAGCGGGATGCCCGTGATCGGCATGAGGTTCAGCGTCATGCCCACGTTCACCATGATGTGCACCATCCAGCTCGACGCCAGACCGAACGCGAGCAGGCTGCCGAACGAATCGCTCGCGCGCTCGGCGATGCGCACGGACCGGAAGAGCAGAAAGAGAAAGAGCGCGAGCGCCAGCGTCACGCCGAGAAAGCCCAGCTCCTCGCCGAGCACGGCGAAGATGAAGTCGGTGTGCTGCTCCGGCAGAAACGCGAGACGCTTTTGCGTGCCTTCCAGGAACCCCTTGCCGAGCCAGCCGCCGGAGCCGATCGCCACCTGCGACTGAATCACGTGCCAACCGGAATTGCGCGGGTCGATGGAGGGGTCGAGGAAGACGAGCAGGCGGTGTCGCTGGTACGGCGCCAGCCGGTCCCAGAGGATCGGCGCCACGACGCCCATCACGACATTGGCCGTCATCAAGGCCACGCCCTCCAGCATGAACGGCTTGTACCAGAGCACCAGCGCGAGCAGCACGAGGAACCACGCGCCCCACACGTTGGTGTTGAACGCGAGAATGAGACTCACCGCGGGCGATGCGAGGAGCAGCAGCAGCGGCAGCGGCACACCCGACCAGAACAGCATGGCGAAGAAGATGCCGATGAAGACAATGCCCGTCCCGAGGTCGGGCTGCATCATGATCAGCACCCAGGGGACGGCCACGACGGCCGCGGGCTTCCACAGATCGAGCAGTGACCTGGGCGGTTCGCGCCGCTCTGCCAGGACACGCGCGAGCATCATGGCCATGGCGATCTTGGCCAGCTCTGAAGGCTGGCCCAGCCGGACACCGCCAATGGCGATCCAGCTCTTCACGCCGGCCGCCGTTCCCGCACCGGTGCCGATCACGAGGAGCGCGGCCAGCAGGAAGATCGAGAGAATGTACGCGGGCAGCGTCACCCACTCGTAGAAGCGCACCGATCCGCGCGTGATGCCCCACGCGGCAATTACACCGAGTACAAGCCAGCGGAGCTGTGAAGCCCAGGCATGCAGCGCGGAGGTGGGGACGTCCGTCTGTCCGGCGGAATACACCATGGCGACGCCGTAGGCGGAAAGCGCCAGCGCGGTCACCACCAGCGGTACGTCGGGCACGACACGGCGCAACATCACTCCTCCGCCTTGAGGAACTGCGTGGTGGTCGTGTGCAGATACGCCTCGACGATCTTCGAGGCGATGTGCGCCGCCCGCGGGCCGTGCAGCCCGAACTCCAGCATCACGGCCACGACGATCCTGGGATTGTCCGCCGGAGCAAAGCCCACGAACCACGCATGATCGCGCGTCGGGTCCTGTGAGTTCTGCGCGGTTCCCGTCTTGCCGGCGAGCACCACGCCCTGGATCTGTGCGCTGCGTGCCGTTCCCGCCTCCACCACGCCGGCGAGCGCCGTACGCAGGCCGTCCATCTGCTGGTCGGTGAGCGTGAAGATGCGGTTGTGGCGCGGTGCGCGCCGGGCAATCTCCGGTGTCGCGGCCTCGCCACCCTCGGCCAGTGCGGTGTAGAAGCGGCCCATGTTCGCGACGGTCTGGGCATTCTCGCCCTGTCCGATGGACAGGTTGAGCACGACCGCCTGACTCCAGCCGCGCTTGCCGTACTTGCGGTCGAAATATCCGTCGGCGTCGGCGTACGGAAACAGCGGTCGCGATTCGTCCGGCAGATCGATGCCGGAACGCTCACGCATCCCGAATTTCAATCCACCCGCGACGAGATTCGCGAGCCCGAGCTTCAACCCGAGCTGGTAGAAGTAGACGTCGCATGACTGCTCGATCGCGCCAGCGAGCGAAATGCTGCCGTGTCCCTTGTGATCCCAACAGCGAAAATAGCGGCTGCCGAACTGAAAGCCGCCGGTGCACGGCACGGGCATGTGCTCATCCATGGTGACCAGTCCATCCTGGAGCGCCATGGCGGCAGTAGCGAGCTTCCAGGTGGAGCCCGGCGGGTATCGGCCCTGGATGACCTTGTTGTACAGCGGGTGTCGCGGGTCGTCGGTGAGCTGCTTCCAGAGCGCCGTGGGAATGCCGCCGATGAACTGGTTGGGGTCATAGCTCGGCGCGCTGTACAGCGCGAGGACACCGCCTGTCTTCGGGTCGAGCGCAATGGCGCCGCCCTGCAGGGAGTCCGCGAAGATGCCGGCGACGAAGCGCTGCAGGTCCATGTCGATGTTGGTGTACAGCGGCGCACCGGCCTGCGGCAGCAGATCCTGCCGGGCCCCGGCTTCGCGTACCACGCGCCCCCGCGCGTCCACCTCGACGAAGCGCACGCCCTCGCGGCCACGCAGCGTGTCCTCGTATTCGCGTTCGAGACCGCCCTTTCCCACCTGCTGGCCCGCCTTGTAGCCATGATAGCGCGGGGAGGCCAGCTCCGCGTCCGTGATTTCGCCCACGTAGCCGACGAAGGATCCCACCGCCGCCCCATCGGGATAGAAGCGCTTGGGTGCCGTCTGGATGATGAGACCGGGAAATTCAATACGCCGTTCCTCGAGCACGGACACCACATCGAACGGAGCGTCCGAGAGCAGTACTGTCGGACGGGCGGGCGCGCGCTCGTAGCGTCGCACCGCCATCTCGATCTGGTCGCTGCTCAGCGGGACGATCGTGGCGATTCGATTGAGCGACGCGCGCAGGGAATCCGCGGACGGACTGAGCAGCAGTACGGAGTAGCCCGGGACGTTTTCCGCGATGACATGATTGTTGCGGCCGTAAATGATGCCGCGCGGCGCCGGCAGCGGCACCTCCCGCAGCCGGTTCTCCTCCGACTGGAGCGCGTAGCGGGAATTCTCGAGGATCTGTGTGCGGAAAAAGGCCGAGAGCAGCAGCACGAACAGTACGACGAGTCCCCACGACGCCACGCGCGCACGGCGTGCGAGGTCGTTGGGATGAAAGCTCACGTCGGGGATGCCCGGAGAATGGGGCGCAGCAGCATCAGCGTCAGCAGGCCGAAGATCGCTGTCACCACGCCCTTGAGCGGAGACCAGACGAGCATCTCGATGAACAGTTCACCGACACCGAGGCGGTGCTCGGCGAGCAGGAAGATGATGTCGAAGGCCCACTTGCCGAGAAAAAAGAAGAAGGCGTTCAACAGGACGTCGTCGGCGAAGAACACGGCCTTGAGCCAGGACGCGCTGAAGCCGACGAGGGCCATGCCGAGCGCGCCGGCGCCGAACGCGTGCAGCTCGAGCGAATCCGACACAATGCCCATGCACAGCCCGATCACGGCCGCGCTACCGGGACGCACCCGGATCGACACGAGCAGCAGCGCGATGATGAGAAAGTCGGGTGACACGCGCCAGCCGAGCAGCGGCCGCAGCGTGTAGTGCAGGAGCACCAGCACCACGAACGCGGCAATGGTGCGCGCCAGGTCGGTTGGTCTCACCGGCGCACCACGGAATCCGGTCGCGACGCCGAATCCGCGCGCAGTGCACGCAACGCGCGCAGGGAATCCGTCTGCACCGAGTCCGCGTGCGCCGCGGCGCGCGCGGCGCGCTCGAGCGCTTCGCCGGCGGCGACCACGGTCTTCACCGCCGAATCAATGTGGACGCCGGTCTGCCACACGCCGTCCACGCCGCTCGCCACACGCTCGGGTCGCAGCACCATCACCGATGTCATCTCCGATGGCAGCACCGCCGGCCGCAGCAGATAGGTGCGTGCCCAGAGCTCCGAGGTCTTCATCTCCCCGAGCACGGTGCCAACGGGAATGCCCCGTGGGAACGTGCTGCCCAAACCGGAGCTGACGATGAGGGTGCCGGGCTTGAGCAGGGTGCGAACCGGCACGCCGCGCATCTCGAGGAGGTAGCGTTCGGGTTCGCTGGAGCCGTGCGCCGCCACGATGCCGAAGGCGCCGCCATCAGCGCTCATCGCGCTCACGCGAAAGTCGGGGTGCGACCAGACGATCGCGATGCTCATGGTGGGGTCCACGGTCTTCACCATTCCGACGAGCCCGCCGGGCGCGATCACGGGACTGAACTCCCGCACGCCGGCACGCGATCCCGCGGACAGGGCCACGGTGTATTCCTCGCCCACGCCGCGCCCCTGCAGCACCTCCGCCGGGACGAAGCCCCACTGCAGCCGCGCGCCCAGACCCAGCAGCGCTCGCAGATGGTCGTTGTCCTGGCGGACCGCGTCGAGGGCCATGGAGCGCAGCACCACGCTGTCGCGCGTGGCCACACGATCCTCGCGCGTCAGCCACGCCCGGTGCGTGAGCTCGGCGTCCCGCTGCAGGGCCACGAGCGGCGCCAGTACCGTATGCCGAAGCGCCGCCGCAAGGGGATCGCGCGTCCGCTCGGGCAGCACCTGCGCAATCAGCGCCAGCACGACGCAGGCAACCAGCAGAATCGTATCACGACGACTGTACGAACGGGCGGCGGTTGCCACGGCGGACGGTCAGGACTGGAGAACGGACCAGTACTTGTCTTCGTCGTCCAGGATTCGGCCGGTTCCGCGCACGACGCACGTGAGCGGATCCTCGTCCACATGGATGGGAAGATTCGTCTCCTGACTCAGGAGCAGATCCAGCCCGCGAATCAGCGCGCCGCCGCCGGTCATGACGATCCCGCGGTCCACGATGTCGCTGGCCAGCTCGGGCGGCGTGATCTCGAGGGCGCGCCGCACGGCATCCACAATCTGCTGGATGGGTTCCTGGATCGCCTCGCGAATCTCGCTGGAGTGCACGCGCACCGTCTTGGGAATGCCGGAGACGAGATCGCGTCCCTTCACTTCCATCTCGCGCTCCTCGCCCACCGGAGCCGCCGATCCGATCTGGATCTTGATCTGCTCCGCCGTGGGTTCACCAATCAGCAGATTGTAGTTCTTGCGCATGAACTGCACGATCGCGATGTCGAGCTCATCGCCGCCCGTGCGAATGGACGTGTCGCTCACGATGCCGGACAGCGCAATGACCGCGATCTCCGTGGTGCCGCCGCCAATGTCGATCACCATGTTGCCCGTTGGCGTCTCGACCGGCAGACCCACACCAATGGCCGCCGCCATGGGCTCGGCCACCATGAACACTTCCTTTGCGCCGGCGCCAACCGCGGAGTCGCGCACCGCGCGCTTTTCGACTTCCGTAATGCCCGACGGCACGCACACGATCACACGCGGCTTCACCTTGAAGATGTGATTGTCGATGATCAGCGTCAGGAAATAGCGGAGCATTTTTTCCGTGACGTCGAAGTCGGCAATGACGCCGTCCTTCATGGGACGGACTGCCAGCACGCCATCAGGTGTTCGCCCGAGCATGCGTTTGGCCTCGAGTCCGACACCCTTGATCTTGTTGGTGGCGCGATCGATCGCCACGACGGAGGGCTCGTTGAGCACGATCCCTTCCCCGCGCACGTAGATCAACGTATTCGCGGTGCCGAGGTCCACGGCGATCGCGTTTGCGGGGAAAAACGAACCCGCTTTGAACAAGGGCCAGCGCATCGAAGCTTTCGTCTGACGCTCCCGCGGGAGCGTGGTGGGCGGCGGGGAGGACACAGGGCGTTCGGCGGTTAAACTAGCCGCAGAGCAGTGCTGCGGCAAGGCGTTGGCTTGACACGACGTAGCTACTGCGGGTATCCTCGCCGGCATGCCGGCAACTCGCCTCCCCGAAGTGGCAGTCGTCGATCAATGGGTGTGCGACGCGTGCGGGCTCTGCCTCCCGCTCTGTCCGCCCATGGCGATCCAGTTGCGCCGCGAGGGTCTGCAGATAGACGATTCAATCTGCACGGGGTGTCGGAAGTGTATCGCACCCTGTCCGGTGGGGGCGCTGGCGATGGTCCCGCGGGCCTGATGTCGACGTCTCATCGCTGCGATGTCCTCGTCATTGGCGGGGGTCCCGCCGGCCTCATTGCGGCCCGCGAGGTTGCCGGCCGCGATCCGGGACTCGACGTGCTCCTCGTGGAGCGTGATCGCGCCATCGGCAGTCCCGTCCGGTGCGGCGAGGGCGTGGGCAGTGCGGGGCTCTCGGAGTTCATTGACCCCGCGGGCGCGTCGTGGGTGTCGCGGCGCATCACGCGCGTGATCTTCCGCGCTCCCGGCGGCCGGGAAGTGCGTGTGGCGGATGGCGATGTCGGCTACATCCTGGACCGCGCGCGCTTCGAACCGGCGCTCGCCGCGGAGGCCGGACGGCTGGGCGTGGACATTCGGGTCGGCACCGAGGCGACCGGGATCACCCGCTCCTCGCGGGGATGGACGATCGCGCTGCGGGGTCCCGGCGGCCCGCGCGACATCACCGCCCGCCTCGTGATCTGCGCCGACGGCGTGGAGGGAATGGCCGGACGCTGGGCCGGGCTGGACACACGCGTTCCGGCGCGCGACATGGAGAGCTGCGCGCAGTATGTCGTCTCCGCCATTGAGTTCGATCCGGACGCGATCTACCTGCACTTCGGTCAATCCGTGGCGCCCGGCGGCTACGCCTGGGTGTTCCCGAAAGGCGGCGCCACGGCGAACGTCGGCCTCGGCATTGTGGCGTTGCGTGCCGAGCCTGGCCGGACGGCACGCGACTATCTGGATCGCTATCTCGCGGCGTATTTCCCGACCGGAGTGACGACGGGGTACACCGTGGGCGGCGTGATCGTGCATCCAACCATCAGGCGTACGGTCACCGACGCGCTGATGGTGTGTGGCGATGCCGCGCACATGATCAACCCGCTCTCAGGTGGCGGGATCGTGAACGCCATGAAGGCGGGCCGCCTCGCGGCGCATGTCGCGGTTGACGCCCTGCGCGCAGGCGACTGCTCCGCGGCGCGACTCGAGCGCTACCACGCGCAGTGGATGGCGCTCCTGGGGGACGACCACGTCCGCTTCCACAAGCTCAAGGACACGCTGGCGCGGTTCGACGATGCGTTTCTGGATGGCCTTGCCGCCACGGTACATGACATTCCGCTCCCCGAGCGCACGCTGCGCCGCATTTTCGTGGCGGCGCTCACCCGCCATCCCACACTGCTTCCGGTCGTGGTCAAGTACTTCGTGTAGGCAGCGGCTACGCGTGCGAGCGTCTCCAGCGCTGCCAGAGCGTCGTGCCGGCCGCGCACCGGTTGGCACCGGCCGCGCCGAGGCGCTCGAGTCCGGCCAGGGCGCCAATCCCGGGTCGCGGCGGCGCCCACATGTAGACGGGATGGCGGGGGATGGACATCAGATCGCCGCGCCACCCGCGCGCCAGCGTGAAGGCCAGCGAATAGCCCTGCCGTCGCGCCAGGAGGCGTTCTCTGGCCCCGAACGCCCCGAAGGGATAGCTCAGGGCGTCGGCCGGCGCATCCAGGGCCTGCATCAAGGTCTGGCGCGACGCCGCCAGCTCGCGCTCGACCCGCGCATCGTCCATCCAGGTGAGTCGCGGGTGCGTCGCCGTGTGCGACCCGAATTCGATGCCGCGCGCCTGCCAGCGACGCATGTCGCGCCATTGCAGATGCGCGAACCGGCGACCGCCGTAGGCCACGTCCCATCGATTCAACTGCCCCGCGAACTCGGTAATGACGAAGCAGGCGGCGCGGAATCCGTGCGCCGCGAGCACGGGAAACGCGTGCTCGCGAAGACCGCGATAGGCATCGTCGAACGTGATGACGATCTCGCGCGCACCAACCGCACGCACGCCGCGCGCGCAGGCCTGCAGTTCTCCCAGCGTCAGCGTAGTCCAGCCGTCGCGTGCCAGACGGTCGATCTGGCGCGCGAAGCGGCGCGGTGAGATGCGTGTGACGCCGAGCTCACGGCGCCGCTCGATCTTGTGGTAGCAGAGAATGGGCGGCAGCACGCCCGTGGCGCCCATCGTGCCGGTGCTCTACTGCAGCACCTGCTGCAGCGGTGTGCACTCCATGCCGAATGATTCCGCCACGGCGGGATAGACCACCTTGCCGTCCACGACGTTCAGCCCCTTGGCGAGGGCCGCATCCGCGTTCAGTGCCTTCTTCCAGCCCAGGTTCGCCAGCTGCAACGCATAGGGGAACGTCGCGTTGGTGAGCGCCAGGGTCGAGGTGCGCGGCACGCCGCCGGGCATGTTGGCCACGCCGTAATGGATGACGCCGTCCACGGTGTAGACGGGATTCTCATGCGTCGTGGCGTGGATGGTTTCCACCGAGCCGCCCTGATCAATGGCGACATCCACGATGACCGAGCCGGGCTGCATGAGCTTGAGATCCTCGCGCCGCACGAGACGCGGTGCCTTGGCGCCGGTGACGAGCACGGCGCCGACGACGAGGTCGGCGGTGGCGATCTGCTCCAGAATCGTGTGCCGGTTCGAGTACACGAGCGTCACGTTCGCGGGCATGACGTCGGAGAGATAGCGCAGCCGTTCCAGGTTGATGTCGAGAATCGTCACCTTGGCGCCGAGACCGGCGGCCATCTTCGCGGCATTCGTTCCCACGACGCCGCCACCAAGAATCACGACCTTTCCCGGCGGCACGCCCGGCACGCCGCCCAGGAGCACGCCGCGCCCGCCGTGCAATTTCTCCAGATACTTGGCCCCCGCCTGCACCGCCATGCGGCCGGCCACCTCCGACATGGGCGTCAGCAGCGGCAATTCACCATCGGTGCGCTGCACGGTCTCGTACGCGATGCACGTGGCGCCGCTGGCGATGTGTGCCTTGGTGAGCCGCTCGTCGGCCGCAAAATGGAAATACGTGAAGATGGTCTGCCCGCGGCGCAGGCAGTTCCATTCCTTCTCGATCGGCTCCTTGACCTTCATGATCATTTCGGCGTCGCGCCAGACAGCTCCCGCATCGGGCGCAATCGTCGCGCCTGCTTTCGCGTACAGATCGTCGGGGAAGCCGCTTCCCTCCCCGGCACCGCGCTCGACGAGGACGGAGTGACCGTGGGCGACGAGCGACTCGGCGCCCGCCGGCACGAGCGCGACACGATTTTCATTGGTCTTGATTTCCTTCGGAACGCCGATGCGCATGGCTTGAGTGATTCAGGTGAGAGAGGATGTCGCCGCGCCGCTGCTGCCGGCGGTGCACGCCGGACGGTCGTCGCGACGGGGTATATGGTAACCGAAGCGGCAGGCGGGGCGCCACTGCGGTCGCCTGCGGCGACCTCCGGGAAGCGGTCGCCGCAGGCGACCTGCTTCCCGCCTGGCATGTGGGGCGCACCGCGCCCCACATGCCAGGCCCATCACCCCCGCTTCGGTCCCAGCGTCACCGCGGTCTGCCGGCCGGGCGGGAAGAATTCGCGGCACACCGCCGCGATCTCATCCGGCGTGATGGCGTCAATGAGCGCCAGCACTTCGTCCAGCGTGCGAAAGGGCTCATGATAGAGCGCCACGCCCGCTGCGCGATACATGCGCGACGAGACGCTCTCGAGTGACATCGCGACCTGGCCTTTGAACTGGCTCTTCGCCATGCCGATTTCTTCCTCGCTCAGTCCGTGTTCGGCCAGGCGTGCCAGCTCCTCGTTGATCGCCGCGCGCGCCGCATCCGCGGATTCCGGCGATGTCCCCACGTACACGCCATGAATGCCCGTATCCGGGTGAAACGTCTGGAAGGTGTACACCGAATACGCGAGTCCCAGTTCCTCCCGTACGTGCTGGAAGAGGCGCGAGCTCATGCCACCACCCAGCATCATCTCCACGAGGACCAGCGGGAAGCGCCGTGGATCACCGTGGGCCACCACGGGAGAGCCGAGCACGATGTGTGTCTGCGCACCGTCGCGCTCCAGGTACCGCTCGGCCGGCTCGACGAGCGTCAGGGCCGGCGCGGCCAGCGGAGTGTCGTCGCCGCGAGGAACGGCGGCCCAGCCGGTACGCTCCAGCGCGGCCAGCAGCGCATCATGTTCGACGTTGCCGGCGGCGGCCACCACGATCTGCGCCGGATGGTAGGCTCGGTCATGCAGTTCGCGCAGCTCGCGCACGCCGAGCGCCGACACGGTCTCCCGCGTGCCCAGAATCGAGTAGCCGTACGGATGGCTTCCCCACATCGCTTCGTTGTGCAGCTCGAACACCAGATCGTCGGGCGTATCCTCCATGAGGGAGATCTCCTCGAGGATCACCTTTCGTTCGAGCGTGAGATCCTGCCGGCGCAGCAGTGGATGGAAGATGAGATCGCCCACGACATCCACCGCCTGCTCGAGATGTTCGGACAGGACGCGGGCCTGGAACGAGGTGTGTTCACGCGCGGTGTACGCGTCCAGCGAACCGCCCAGCACTTCGAGCGACAGCGCGATCTCGCGCGCGCTGCGCGTGCGCGTGCCCTTGAACACCATGTGCTCGAGCAGGTGCGACACGCCCATGCGTTCGCGCGTCTCATGCACCGAGGCCGCACGCACCCAGGCCCCAAAACTGACCGACCGCACCCCCGGCATGTATTCCGAGAGCACGGTCAGTCCATTGGGCAACTCGGTGCGACGCAGGCCGGAATCGGGTGTCTGCGTCAGAGGGCTCACCGCCGCGAGCGACCTCCGCCACCCCCGCTGCGGCGCGGGCGGGACGGGCGCCGGCCCTCGCTCCCGCCGGCTTCTTCTCCGCCGCCGGCGTCACCGCCGGACGCCGCAGCCGCCGCGGCCGGTTCGCGACCCTCGCCGGATGCGCCACGCGACGAACGTTGCTCGCGTGCATGTCCGTTGCCCTCCTCTTCCGCGCCTTCCGGCTTGGGCAGGAGTGCGCGCATCGACAGTCGCAACCGACCGCGTTCGTCCACATCGATGAGCTTGACCTTCACGCGGTCGCCGCGCTTCACGACATCCTCGGTCTTCTCCGTGCGACCGTGACGCAGCTCGGAAATGTGCACGAGTCCTTCGGTGCCTGGCAGGATTTCCACGAACGCGCCGAACGCCGTCGTACTCTTGACCGTCGCATCATACGTGGAGCCGATTTCCGGCTCCTGCGTGAGTGCCTTGACCATGGCACGCGCGCGCTCCATGGCCTCGCCGCCCACGGCGGCGATCGTCACGAGGCCCGTGTCGTCCACCGTGAGCTCCGCGCCCGTCTCGTCCTGAATGCCCCGGATCGTCTTTCCCTTGGGGCCGATCAGGTCGCCGATCTTTTCCGGGTTGATGGTGAGCGTCACGATGCGCGGTGCGTACGGTGAGAGATCGGCGCGAGGCTGGTCGAGCGCCTTGTTCATCTCACCGAGAATGTGCAGGCGCCCCGCGTGTGCCTGGGCCAGCGCTTCCTTCATGATCGAGAGTTCGAGCCCCTCGATCTTGATGTCCATCTGGATGGACGTGATGCCCTGCGCGGTGCCGGCCACCTTGAAGTCCATGTCGCCGAGGTGATCCTCGGTGCCCAGAATATCGGTGAGGATCGCGTAGCGCTTTCCTTCCTTGATGAGCCCCATCGCCACACCCGCCACGGGCGCGCCGAAGGACACGCCGGCATCGAAGAGCGCGAGCGAACCACCGCACACCGTCGCCATGGACGAGGAGCCGTTGGACTCCAGGATATCGGACACGATACGCACGGTGTACGGGAACTTGTCGAAATCGGGGAGCAGCGGCTGGAGCGCGCGCTCCGCCAGGTTGCCGTGGCCGATTTCGCGGCGGCTCGTACCGCGAACGGGTCGCACCTCACCGGTGGAAAACGGCGGGAAGTTGTAGTGCAGCATGAACGTCTTCGTGGTCTCGGCAGCGTCATCGATGGAGTCGAGACGTTGCACGTCGTTCGCCGTGCCCAGCGTGACCGCGACGAGCGCCTGCGTCTGCCCGCGCGTGAACAGCGCGGAGCCATGCGCGCGGGGCAGCACCCCGGTCTCGATGGTGATGGGACGCACTTCGTTCAGCTTGCGCCCGTCCACTCGCTCGTTCGTGTCCAGCACCTGCGCGCGCAGCGCGTCGTACTCCACATCGCCGACGAGATCCGAAATCGCCCGTCCCTGTTCGGGAAAATTGGCGGTCAGCGTGTCGACGATTTCGGCCTTGATCGCTTCCACCGCGTGGATGCGCGCATGCTTGTCGCTGGCGTTGAGCGCGGCCGCAATGCGGCCCTCGGCGAGCTCCTTCACCCGCTCCGCCAGCTCCGCCGGATGCTCGACTTTCTTCCACTGCATCTTCGGCACCGACGTCGTGGCCAGCAGTTCCTGCTGGATGCCGACGAGGTCCTGGATGGCCCGGTGTCCGACGGTGAGTCCCTCGAGCATGTCGGCTTCGCTGACTTCCATGGCGCCGCCTTCGACCATGACGATCGAGTCCTTCGTGCCGGCGATGATCACATCCAGGTCGCTGTACTCCAACTGCTGGAAAGTCGGATTCACCACCCACTTGTCCTGCAGGCGGCCGATGCGCACGCCGGCGAGTGGTCCGAGGAACGGGATGCGCGATGCGTTGAGGGCGAAGCTCGTGGCGAGCAGTGCGGCGACGTCCGCGTCATTCTCCTGGTCCGCCGAGATGACGAAGATGAAGACCTGCACTTCGTTCTTGAATCCTTCCGGGAAGAGCGGCCGAATGGAGCGGTCGATGATGCGCGCCGAGAGAATTTCCTCGTCGCGCGGGCGTCCCTCGCGCTTGATGAACCCGCCGGGAATCTTGCCGGCGGCGTAGGAGCGCTCCTTGTATTCCACGGTGAGGGGGAAGAACGGCAGCGGGCTCTGCGTGTCGCTCACCGTGACGGCGGCGAGCACCATGGTCTCGCCAAACTGCACCAGGGCGGCGCCAGCCGCCTGCTTGGCCATCTTTCCCGTCTCGATCACGAGTTTGCGGCCGGCGAATTCCTTTTCAACGCGTTGCATCATTGCGATTGTCCTTGCGGGAACACAAAACGCGCGGGGACCGCAGCATCGGTGCCCG
>Ga0207707_10004024_pt1 | contig 13040 bp, 9 predicted proteins | sample KBSC83BmetaG_FD_184336 | JGI IMG/M metagenome (GOLD analysis project Ga0207707, IMG submission 184336) | Corn rhizosphere microbial communities from Kellogg Biological Station, Michigan, USA - KBS C8-3B metaG (SPAdes) (version 2) | ecosystem: Host-associated > Plants > Roots > Rhizosphere ... | reverse complement strand
GCCGCACAGGTCGGGGCGTCGCTGCCGGCGCTGGATGTCATCCGGGCGCAGTACGCGCGCGCGGTGGATGCCGGGCACGGGGAGCAGGATTTCGCGGTGGTAAGGGAGGTGGTCTGATAGGGGGCTAGGGGATAGGGGGCTAGGGGATAGGGGTCGTACCCGAGCCCCCGCACTGGGCACACTGCACGGTGCAGCCCGTCTCCAGTAGCTTTCTGACCATGGATTTCTGGACACGGCTTCAGAACAGCTTTCTGCAGGTCGCGGACTATGTGCCGGCGCTCCTCGGTGCGCTGGTCATCCTGTTCGCGGGGTATCTGCTGGCGAAGCTGATCGAGCGGGGCGCCGACCGGCTGCTCGCGCGCATGGGGCTCAACCGGTGGCTCGAACGCGGCGGCGTGCTCGACGCCGTGGAACGCACGGGGTGGCGTCGCGCGCCGTCGCGACTCATTGGCACCATCGTGTTCTGGTTCGTGATGTTCTCGGTGATCCTGCTCGCCGCGAACGCGCTGGGATTGTCGTCACTGGCGACCGTCTTCACGCAGCTCGTGAGCTACATCCCGAGCGTCATTGCCGCGGTGGTGATCATTCTCGTCGGCATTGTGCTCGGCGAATTCGTGGACGGCCTCATCATGGCGTCGGCGGGCGGCATCCATGGTGGTCCGACGCTGGCGCGTGTGGGCCGCGGCGGCGTGATCGTGCTCGCGATCTTCATGGCGATGCAGGAGCTCGGCGTGGCGACCGAGATCGTGACGATCGCGTTCGCGATTGTCTTCGGCGCGCTCGCGCTGGCGTTTGCGCTCTCGTTCGGAATGGGGAATCGCGATCTCGCGGGTGAGGTGACACGCCGCTGGTATGAGCAGATGCGCTCGGAGCGCGAAGCCATCGCGCGCGAGGCGGAAGCGCGCGAAGCCCGTGAGACGGCCGAAGAGGAGGAATTCGTGCGCGAGCGCGACGGCGCCGAAACCCAGACCGTCCGCCTCGACTGAAGGCGACTGCAGGGGCAGCCCATGGGGCTGCCCCATGGGCTGCCCCATGGGCTGCCCCTGCAGTCGCCCCTGCAGCGCACTAAGTATTGCTCCCTCAATAACTTAGTCGGTCTTCCAGAGGTTGAAATTGACCCCCTGGCGGGGTTATATTTCATCTGTTGTCCGCCATCGTCCTGTCCCACCTCAGTAGAGCCTCATGACCGCTCCGAACAATCGGGAACGTATCGTTTCGCGCCTCATCGACGAGGAAATCAAGGAATCGTTCATCAACTACTCGATGAGCGTCATCGTGTCACGCGCGCTCCCCGATGTGCGCGACGGGCTCAAGCCCGTGCACCGGCGCGTGCTGTACGCGATGAACGAGCTCGGTCTCGTTCCCGGCCGTCCCTACAAGAAGTCCGCGACAGTGGTGGGCGATGTGCTCGGCAAGTATCACCCGCACGGCGATGTGAGCGTGTACGACGCGCTCGTGCGCATGGTGCAGGATTTCTCGCTGCGCTATCCGCTCGTGGATGGGCAGGGGAACTTCGGTTCGGTGGACGGCGATCCGGCCGCGGCGTACCGCTACACCGAGGCGCGCCTCACGCAGATCGCCATGGAAATGCTGGGCGACATCGACAAGAACACCGTGGACTTCTCGCCCAACTTCGACGACCGGCTCGAAGAGCCCAAGGTATTGCCCGCGGGTTTCCCGAACCTGATCGTCAACGGGTCGTCGGGTATCGCGGTCGGCATGGCGACGAACATTCCGCCGCACAACCTGCGCGAAGTGATCGCCGCGGTCACGCACCTCGTGGATCACCCCGACGCGACGTTCTCCGATGTGCGCAAGCTGGTGACGGGGCCGGATTTTCCGACAGGCGGCTACATCTATGGCCGTGCCGGCATCAAGGACTATCAGGAGACGGGGCGCGGCCGCATCGTGATGCGCGCGCGCGCGGTCATCGAGGAGAAGGAATCGTCGAGCAAGTCGCAGATCGTGGTCACCGAGATCCCCTACCAGGTGAACAAGTCGCGGCTCGTGGAGCAGATCGCGCAGCTCCACGCCGAGAAGAAGGTGGAGGGCATTTCCGCGCTGCGGGACGAGTCGGACCGCGAGGGCATGCGCATCGTGATCGAGCTCAAGCGCGATGCGATTCCGCGTGTGGTGCTGAACCAGCTCTACAAGCACTCGCAGATGCAGGCGACGTTCGGCGTGATCAACCTCGCGCTGGTGCCGGACGCGCACACCGGACAGCTCGTGCCGAAGGTGATGCCGCTCAAGGAGCTGCTCGAGCACTACATCACGCACCGCCACGAAGTCATCGTGCGCCGCACGCAGTTCGATCTCGACAAGGCGCTCGAGCGCGAGCACATCCTCGAAGGGCTCAAGATCGCGGTCGACCACATCGACGAGGTCATCAAGCTCATTCGCAAGGCGGCCGACACGCCCACCGCGAGCGCGCAGTTGCAGCAGCGCTTCAAGCTCTCCGAGCGGCAGGCCGAGGCGATCCTCAACATGCGCCTGGCCAAGCTCACGGGGCTGGAGCGCGAAAAGCTGGAGGAGGAGCTCCAGGAGGTGCGCGCCTTCATCAAGGAGATGCGCGCGATTCTCGGCTCGCGCGACCGGCGCATGCAGATCCTCAAGGACGAGCTGCAGCAGATCGCCACGAAGTTCGGCGACGAGCGCCGTACGGAGATCACGAGCGACGAAGGCGAGTTCACCATCGAGGATCTCATTGCCGAGGAGGACATGGTGGTCACCGTGTCGCACTCGGGGTACATCAAGCGCAGCTCCGTGAGCGCGTATCGCAAGCAGCGCCGCGGCGGACACGGTCGCAACGGGCAGACGCTCAAGGAAGAGGACTTCGTCGAACACCTCTTCATTGCGTCCACGCACGATTACATCCTGTTCTTCACCGACGACGGTCGCTGCTTCTGGCTCAAGGTGCACGAGATCCCGCAGGCGTCGTATATCGCGCGCGGCAAGCCCATCGTGAACCTGATCAACGTGACGCCGGACACGAAGCTCTCGGCCATGGTGCCGGTGCGCGAATTCAGCGAGAGCCAGTTCCTGCTGTTCGCGACCGTGAAGGGCACGGTCAAGAAGACGGCGCTGTCGCAGTATTCCAGTCCGCGTTCCAGCGGCATCAAGGCGATTCGCATCGAGTCGGGCGATGAGCTGTTCGACGTGCAGATCACCGGCGGCAACAACGACGTGGTGCTCGCGACGCGCCACGGCCTCTCCATTCGCTTTCACGAGCAGGACGTTCGCCAGATGGGGCGCGACACGACCGGCGTGAAGGGGGTCGAGCTGCGCAAGGATGACAGCGTGGTCGGCATGGTCGTGATCAAGCGCGAAGCGACGCTGCTGGTGGTGACCGAACGCGGCATGGGGAAGTGCTCGCCCATCGAGGACTACCGCGTGCAGCGCCGCGGCGGCAAGGGCATCATCACGCTCAACCGGACGGAGAAGACCGGCGACGTCGTGGCGCTCAAGGAAGTGCTCCCCGAGGATGGGCTGATGCTCATCACCAAGCTGGGCAAGATCATACGGATGGCCGTGAAGGGCATCCGCGTGAGCGGGCGCAACACTCAGGGGGTGAAGCTCGTCTCTCTGGATGACGGTGATTCCGTCTGCGACGTGGCCCGGGTGGTGAGTGAGGCGGAGGAGGAGGGCACGGAGGAGCCGGTAGAGCAGGTCTGACGTCAGTCGCGGGTCGCTGGCCGGTTGTCACTGGCGGCACACGCCAGCGATCGGCAATTCGTGCCCACATGCAACCAATGCCCCCAACTTCGTCCCTCGTTTCGCTTTCCGACATTCGCGCCGCGGCTGCTCTGCTCCGCGGCGTGGCTGTACGTACACCCCTCCTGCCGGCGGACGAGCTCGCGCCGCCGGGCAGCGGCGCCACGGTGTGGCTCAAGCCCGAGACGCTGCAGCGCGGTGGGGCATTCAAGTTCCGGGGCGCCTACACCTTCATCGCGCGACTCGATCCCGCGCTCCGCGCGCGCGGCGTCATCGCCCCGTCGTCCGGCAATCACGCGCAGGCCGTCGCGCTCGCCGCGCGGCTCTTCGGTGTACCGGCCACGGTCGTGATGCCCGTCACGGTCACCGCGGCCAAGCGCGCGGGCGCGGAACGCTTCGGTGCGCGCATCGAGCTGGCTGGCACGACTACTGCGCACCGCATGGATCGCGCGGTGGAACTGTCGCGCACCACAGGCAGCGTGCTCGTTCCACCGTACGACGATCCGGTCATCATTGCCGGCCAGGGTACGACAGGTCTCGAAATCGTGGAGGATCTCCCCGAGGTGTCTACGGTGCTCGTTCCGGTTGGTGGCGGCGGACTCTCGGCGGGCGTCGCCAGTGCGGTGAAGCTGCTTGCCCCGACGGCGCGCGTCGTGGCGGTGGAACCGGTGGGAGCGCCCAAGCTCACGCGTGCACGCGAGGCCGGCGCTCCGGTGCGGCTCGAGCGCACCGCCAGCATCGCGGACGGGCTCATGGCCGTGGAGATCGGCGCGCTCCCCTTCGCGCACCATCAGGCCTACGTGGACGACGTCGTGCTCGTGGAGGACGCCGCCATGCGTGACAGCGTGCGCTGGCTCCTCGATCGCATGAAGCTCGTGACCGAGCCGAGCGGCGCCATCACGGTCGCGGCGCTCCGGGCGCAGGTCGTCACGCCGGTCGGTCACACGGTGGCGATCCTGAGTGGCGGCAACCTGGAATGGGATGGCCTGGCGGAGCTGCTCGCCAATGGATAGAGCGCGCGTGCTCATCGCTGACGAGGACGAGGTGCTGACACGCACCGTCTCGTGGCTGCTCAAGGAGCAGGGCTACGAGGTGGAGACGGTGTCGGGCGGAGAGCAACTGATCACGGCGCTCGCGACGCACCAGCCGGATGTGCTGCTCATCGACATCCTCATGCACGGCACGGACGGGCGCGAAATGCTCCGCCTCATCAACGAGGACGAGCGCTGGCGCGACATGCCGGTGCTCGTCATGTCCCGCATGGCGGCCGATGTGGCAACCACGCAGTTTCTCAGCCTGGGGGCCACGGACTTCATCAGCAAGCCGTTCCACGTGCGCGAACTGCTCGCGCGCATTCGCGTGCAGCTCCGCATCCGTCACGAGCTGCTCCACGCGCGCGCCACGCTGCGCGACACGGAAGTCGAGCTGACGCGCGTGCGCGCGGAAGCGGAGAGCCGGCGCGAACTCGTGGACATCCTGCACGAGGTCACGGGCGACTTCTCCGCCGAGGAACTCTACCAGATTCTCGTGCGGCGCGTGTCACGCGCGCTCGACGTCTCGCACTGCTCGCTCATCCTGGGGCGCGCGGGCGACAACGTGGGCACCGTGGCCGCGGCGTACGAAGCGCCCGGCCTGGGACGCCTGGACATCGACCTGGAAAAGTATCCGGAGATCCGCAGCGCGCTGGCGAAGGAAGAGCCGGTGCTCATCGAGGACATCAACGAGAGCGCACTCTACAACGAGGCGCGCATGGAGTGGGCGGTGTCGGGCACGATCGTGCCGTTCCGCTCGGTGCTCGCGCTCCCCTTCAAGCTCGATGGCACGCAGGTGGGCGTCATCTTCCTGCGCACGCTGCTCGACGAGCCGCCGCTGGGCCGATCGGACGTGGAATTCGCGGACACCGTCGTGCGCGCGGCCGTCACCGCGATCCGTCGCGCGCAGATGATCGAGACGGCGCGCGTCGATCGTGAGCGGCTCGAGCTTCTCGCGCACACCGATCCGCTCACGCAGACGCACAACCGGCGGTCGCTCATGGCGCAGCTCAACGCCGAGCTGGAGCGCGCCCGCCGCTACGGCCTGCACCTGTCGCTGCTCATGGTGGATCTCGACCACTTCAAGGCGGTCAACGACACCTACGGTCACGTCGTGGGCGACGACGTGCTGCGCGGCGTGGCGCGCGCGCTGCAGCGCGAAGCGCGCGCCGTGGACGTCGTGGCGCGCTACGGCGGTGAAGAGTTCGTGCTGGTGCTGCCCGAGACCGCCGAAGACGGCGCCGCGCGGCTCGCCGAACGCATCCGCGCGCGCGTGGCCGAACTCGCGCCGATAGCCAGCGGTGAATACGGCTGGCTGCACGTCACGGTGAGCATTGGCATGGCCACCGTGCCGTCGCCGCGAGCCAGCTCCGCCGAGGAGCTGATCACACTCGCGGATGAGGCGCTCTATCGCGCCAAGGCGCAGGGACGCAATCGCGTGTGCACGTGAGCGGCACGCGCTGTCCCGCCTGCGGAGCGCGCTTCGCCGGCTTCGCGCGCTACTGTCCGGCCGACGGCACCCTGCTCGACCCTGATCCCCCGCTGCCTGCACCGGGTGCCCCGGGCGAGACCGCCGACGGACACACGCGACTCGCGGGTCAGCTGCTCGCCGATCGGTACCACGTGGGCCACAAGGTCGGCGAGGGCGGCATGTCCGTGGTGTACGTCGCCCGTGACCAGGTGACCGGCGAGAAGGTCGCCATCAAGGTGCTGTCCGCATCGCTCGGCCGCGACGCGACCGCGATGGCGCGGCTGCGCCGGGAAGCCGAGCTCGCGGGTCAACTGGCCCATCCCAACGTGGCGCACATCATGCGGCTTGGCGAGACGGCCGACGGGCTCGTCTTTGTCGTCATGCCCTTTCTCGACGGCGAGCTGCTCTGCGATCGCATCTACCATGAGCGGCAGGTCGCGCTGCGCACGGCCGTGCGATTCGTCAGCGACATCGCCGCCGGGCTGCACCACGCGCACCTGCTGGGAATCATTCACCGTGATCTGAAACCGGAGAACGTGATGCTCTGCCGTGATGCCGGCGGCGCGGACCGCGCCGTGGTCATGGACTTCGGTCTCGCCAAGCAGCGCCGCATGGGCAGGGAAGCGCGCAAGCTCACGGCCACCGGCATCGTCCTGGGCACGCCGGAGTTCATGAGCCCGGAGCAGATCCGCGGCAAGCCGCTCGATCCGCGCACGGACATCTATTCGCTGGGGCTCGTGACCTGTGAAATGCTGACCGGCCAGTTGCCCTTCGTGGGCGAGACACAGCAGGAGATCATGATCGCGCGACTCACTGGAGATCCCGCAGCGCTGGGCCAGTTGCGTCCCGATCTCCGCTTTCCCGCCGCGGTCGAAGCCGCGATCGCGCGCAGCCTCGACCGCGAGCCCCGGGCGCGTTTCGCCACGGCGCCGGAATTTGCGGTCGCGCTGCGTGATGCTTCGCGGTGAAGCGGCGATATGCGGGAAGCGGCGGCCGTTGGCCGCCTGCGGGAAGCGGCGACCTGTGGTCGCCTGCGGGAAGCGAGCAGCTCCCTTCGGGAGCGCCCTGCGGGACGCGCCGCGCAACGCGCGGCTGCGGCACGCCCTGCGCCCGCTGTTTCGATTCCCCATTCCCGATTGCCCATTCCCTGATTCTGATGAAATAGGGGTGAGGCGGTAGGGGGCGGATTGCCTCCCCCATTCCCCCATTCCCGAGTGCCGATTCCCCGTTTCTGGAAATCGGGCAGGGGCGTGGCGCGCCCTCGCACATTCCCTCACATTTGCTACATGCACCGTCACGCACCCTACGAGCCGCCGGAGTTCCTCGCCGAACGATCCATCCAGGATGCCGCTCGCGACGTGCAGTCGGTGCTCGAACGCGACGCCGAGCGCGCCGCCATCATCGATGGCCTCGAGCTCAACACGCTGCTCGACCTCTATCGTGGGCTCGTGCGCAACCGGCTCACGGACATCGCGCTCAAGCGCATGGTGCGGCAGGGCGTCATCTCCAAGGCGTGGCTCGGTACGGGTGAGGAAGCCACGACGATCGGTCCCGTGCACGCGCTGCGCCGTGGCGCCGGCCACGATTTGGTCGCGCCGATGATCCGCAACGGCGGTGCCTGCCACGAAATGGGCATGCCGGTTGCCGACATCCTGCGCGCCTACATGGGCACCGGGGACAGTCCATCGCGCGGCCGTGACGGGCATTACGGCGACTTCGCCATTGGCGTGCTGCCGCCGATCAGTCATGTGGGCGACATCGTTCCCGTGGTCACCGGCCTCGCGCTCGCGCTCAAGCTGCGGGGCAGCGATGGCGTCGTGATGACGTGGGTTGGTGATGGCAGCACCAAGGCTGGCGTGACGCATGAAGGATTCAACTTCGCCGCCGTGCAGCGGGTGCCGGCCATCTTCATCATCCAGAACAATCAGGTGGCACTCGGCACGCGGCTCGATCAGCATCACCTGGCGGCGGGGCACGGCAACTTCCGCGACTGGCCGAGGGCCTACGGGATGTGGGGCGGCGTGTTCGATGGCAACAACGTGCTCGACGCGTACGCGCTCGCCACACTGGCGGTGCGCCGCTGCCGCCACGGCGAGGGGCCGGCGCTGCTCGTGGCGGAGACCTTCCGCATGGGCGGCCACGCGACGCACGACGAGGCGGAGGCGCGCCGCACATTTCCCGCTGCGCTCTTCGAGGAATGGGGGCGCCGGGAACCCATCGCGCTGTTCGAGGCGTATCTCACAACCAGGGACGTTCCGCGCGATACGCTCGCCGCCATCGAGCGGGAGGTCGAGCAGGAAGTCGAGCACGCGGAACAGGAGGCGCTCGAGAGTCGCGAGCATCATATGCCCGACGGCGCGCAGGCGCTGCGCGATGTGTATGCGGGCGCCACGGCGCCCGGGGAGAACGGCGCATGATCCGGATCACACGGACCACGCTCGCGGGATGCTCACTTGCACTCGTGCTCACGGCCGGCTGCTCCGCGCAGGACCGCGACGCGCAGCCCACCACGCCCGGCACCACGCCCGGCACCATGCCCGCACTCGCCGACCGGCTGACTGTGCCGGCCGGATTCACGGTTCGCTACTTCGCGCAGAACCTGAGCGGTGTGCGTTTCCTGGCGCTCGGTCCCGACGGTGCCGTGTATGCGAGCGTTCCGGGCGCGAACAAGGTCATGCGCCTCACGGATGTGGACGGTGACGGCGTGGCGGACAGCAGCGTGGTGGCGGTGTCCGGGCTCAACCGCCCGCAGGGGCTCGCGTTCCACAAGGGCTACCTCTACATCGCGAACACCGATGGGGTCGTGCGAGTGCGGCTGGGCGCGACTGGTCGCGCGAGCGGCGAGCCGGAGGCGGTGAACCACTATTCGGGCGGCGGTACGCACTGGACGCGCAGCATCGTGTTCGGCGCGGACAGCGCGATGTACGTCGCCGTGGGCTCGTCGTGCAATCTGTGCGTCGAGAAGGACTCCACGCGCGCGGCGGTCATGCGCTATGACGAAGACGGTCGCAATGGCCGCGTCTTCGCGCGCGGATTGCGCAACGCGGTCGGGATCGCGCTGAATCCGGCCACGGGACAGATCTGGGTGTCGCAGAACGAGCGTGACAACATCGCGCCGGACCATCAGAACCTGCCTCCCGAGGAGATCAACATCCTGCGCGGCGGCGGCGACTACGGCTGGCCATACTGCTACTCGCTGCACGGGGCCGCGGTGCCGAACCCCGAGTACCACGACGGGGCGCGCTGCTCCGGCACCATTCCGGCCGCGCTCGAAATGCAGGCCCACTCGGCGCCGCTCGGCATCACGTTCCTCCATGACGCCACCAGCTTTCCCGAGGAGTATCGCGGTGACCTGCTCGTGGCATTCCACGGATCATGGAACCGCGACGAACCCACCGGCGCGAAGGTCGTCCGCGTGCACATCATGAACGGGCAACCGGTGTCGGTGGAGGATTTCGTCACGGGATGGCAGCTCGCCAACGGCGAGCGCTGGGGGCGTCCCGTGGACGCCATCGTCTACCGTGATGGCTCGGTGCTCATCTCCGATGACGCCGGCGGCGCGATCTACCGGGTGTCGCACTAGCGCATGCGGATCGCGCGATGCGCGCCGGCGGCGTTGCGGGCAACGGTGCTCGCGGCGGTGGTCGCGGCACCGTTCGCGGCGCCCGCCTCACTCGCGGCGCAGGAATCTTCGCACGGGCGCAACGGCCTTGACGTCACCAACTACGCGCTCACGCTCGATCTGCCCGACACCGGCGCGACGATCCGTGGTCGCGCGGTCCTGACCATCGCGCGGTCCTCGCATGCGGACACGCTGCGTCTCGATCTCATAGCGCTGCACGTCGACAGCGTGCTCGTGAACGATCGCGCCACGACATTCGTGCGTGACGATACGTCGATCCGCATTCCTCTGCCGGCGGGCGGCAACGACACGCTCGCGGTTGCCGTGCGCTACGCGGGTGCGCCCTCGGATGGACTCATCATTCGCACGGACTCCACCGGACGGTGGACCGCCTTTGGCGACAACTGGCCGCAGCGCGCGCGCTACTGGATACCGAGCATTGACGAGCCCGGCGACAAGGCGACCGTCACGTGGACGGTGGTGGCGCCGAGCAACCGGCGCGTGGTCGCCAACGGCGAGCTGCTGGAGGAAACGCCACTCACGGACAGCGCTGCGCCGGTAGCCATGGCCGGCGGAATGACGGCGACCACGGAGCGGGCACCGCGCACGCTCACACGCTGGCGCGAGTCGCGTCCCATTCCGCCCTACCTCATGGTGATCGCGGCGGCGCCGCTCGCCTACTACGATCTGGGACGCTCGGCGTGCGGGCGCAGCGACTTCGGCGGCTGCGTGCGCCAGTCGGTGTACGTGCTGCCGGAAGATCTCCCGTTTCTCCCCGGTCCGTTCGCGCAGGCCGACGACATCGTGAACTGGTTCTCGCGGCTCGTCGCTCCGTTCCCGTACGAGAAGCTCGCGCACCTGCAGTCGCTCACCCGATTCGGCGGCATGGAGAACGCCACCGCCATCTTCTACAACAACGAGTCGTTCCGGCGCCGCACGCTGAGCGTCGGGACCGTCGCGCACGAGACCGCGCACCAGTGGTTCGGTGATGCGGTGACCGAGGAGACATTCGCCGATCTCTGGTTGTCGGAAGGATTCGCGACGTACTGGGCCATGCTCTGGACGCAGCATGCGCAGGGCGACAGCGCCTTTCGCGCCGGGATGGCCGCGATGCGGCGCGAGATCATCGCGTCGCCCGTGACCGTGGCGCGCGCGGTGCGCGATACGGTGGAAACCGACTACCTCAAGCTGCTCAACTCGAACAGCTATCAGAAGGGCGGCTGGGTGCTGCACATGCTGCGCGCCGAGCTGGGCGATTCGGCGTTCTTTCGCGGCGTGCGCGCGTACTACCTGGCGCACCGCAACGGGAACGCGCGCACCGACGATCTGCGCGCGGCACTCGAGCACGCCAGCGGAAAACCGCTGGGGTGGTTCTTCGACCAGTGGGTGAAACGGCCGGGGTTCGCCGAATTGACGACGAGCTGGCGTTACGAGCCGGCGACACACCGAGTCATTCTGGAGATCGATCAGGGCTCGCGCTTCCCGCCCTACCGGTTTCCGCTCACCGTGCAGGTGCGCGACGCCGCGGGGCGTTCCAGTCGCACCACGGTCCAGGTGCGCCCGGAGCGCTCGCAGCACATCACGCTCCCACTCCGACTCGATGCCGCTCCCGCTTCGCTCCGTCTCGATCCCGACGTCACGTTGCTCGCGAGCTTCACGGAACGCTGACGTGGGGGTCGGTCCTGTCGTACGCCGGCCGCCATGCCCGTTACTGCGCCGTGCGGCCGCCGCGATCGGCTTTCTCTTGCTCGCGGTGCCGGCTGGCGCACAGGCATCCCCGCCGTCTCCAGCGCCGCCGCTGGTGCTGCGCGCGGACCGGCTGTTGAATGCCGGGCGCGTCTTCGCGGCCGAGTCGCTCTATTACGACGCGGTGCAACAGGACCCGCGCAATCCCGCGACGCGTCTGGCGCTGGGGAAGTATCTTGCCGAGCGCGGCGCGTTGCGGGTGGGCGCGGTGCTCATGGAGGAAGCCCGCTACTTTGGCGGCGATGCCGCGGTCATCGCGCATGATCTCGTGCCGGTGTATGAGGGACTCGACGACTGGGCGTCGCTCTCCGTGCTGCCCGCGAGTCCGCTGTCGCCTGCCGAACGGAAGCGCGCCGAGTGGCTGCGCGATCACGCGCCGGCGGTGGACGGTCCCGACTCGGCGACCGTGATGTATCGCGTGACCGACACGGATCTGCTCGGCCAGGTTGAGCTGCGCGTGGGGACCACGCGGGTGCTGGCGACGATTGACGGGCGCGCAAAAGGGCTGGTGCTCGACACGTCGTTCGCGCGCGGCCGTACGCTGCGCCTGTTCGCCGCGTCCGGCGGAGTGCGCGCCGGGAGCACGCCGGCCGCCGTTGCGCCCGCCGTACATCTTGGCGACTTCACGCTGCGCAACCTGCCGGTGACGCTCGCCGCCGAGCGCGCCCCCGATCGTGCGACTATCGGACTCGATCTGCTCGCGCGCCTCGCGCCGACGTTCGATCCCGTGAGCGGTCGCATGCTGCTGCGCAAGTCGGGACGGGTCGAGCGCGGGCGCGGCTTTCCCATTCCTACGCTCACCAGCAGCAACGGCATCTTCGTCGTGAAGACGCAGACCGTTTTCCCGTTGCGGCACCCGGACGTTCAGCAGTATCTGCGGCGGGTGACGTGGACGCTGGATGGGCGGAAGGGGGAGATCGTCGTCGCGAGTCGGTAGCGGCCGCACCCGGCTGCGGGCGCTCGGGTAACCTCCCCCCATTCGCGCCCCCTGAGCCTGCTTGTCGATTTCCGCGTTTCCCATTCGACGCACTGGTAGAAGCGTACTACCACGAACCCGAATGGAGATTCCGACAATGCGATTCATGGTGATGGTCAAGGCCAACGCGGATAGCGAGGCCGGCGTGATGCCAAGCCAGGACCTGCTGGCGGCGATGGGGAGATACAACGATGAGCTCGTGAAGGCCGGCGTGCTGCTCGCGGCGGAAGGACTGCAGCCCAGCTCCAGGGGCGCCCGCGTGAAGTTCTCGGGCGCGAAGCGCACGGTGATCGATGGGCCGTTCGCCGAAACCAAGGAGCTGGTCGCCGGATTCTGGCTCATTCAGGTGAAGTCGAAAGCGGAAGCCATCGAATGGGTCAAGCGCTGCCCGAATCCAATGGAGGGTGACTCGGAGATCGAGATTCGCCAGGTGTTCGAGGCGGAGGACTTCGGCGATGAATTCACGCCGGAGCTGCGGGAACA
>Ga0207707_10004023_pt1 | contig 13046 bp, 8 predicted proteins | sample KBSC83BmetaG_FD_184336 | JGI IMG/M metagenome (GOLD analysis project Ga0207707, IMG submission 184336) | Corn rhizosphere microbial communities from Kellogg Biological Station, Michigan, USA - KBS C8-3B metaG (SPAdes) (version 2) | ecosystem: Host-associated > Plants > Roots > Rhizosphere ... | reverse complement strand
GACCTTGGGGGTAAGGGAATAAATAATACTGTTCTTGTAAGAGATTACAACCCTTCCGGAGGTCTTGGCTTAATTAATATGTTGGCCTCAGCAGGTAATTGCAGTGGCAGCCGTATTCACGACATGTCTATTGAAGCCCAAGCAGGAACCTCAGGTGGATGTTTAATATTTGCACAGTCTTCTTCTTCAATTGCTTTAGGAGATATCATTCTTGAAAATCTCTGGGTAACCAATATTGGAGCAGGAGCTAATGACACCCAAGTCAATTGTATTGTTTTTGACGGAACTTTAAAATCTTCAGCACCTAATGGAATTCGTAGTTGTGATTTTAAGAATGTAAATGTCTTTGGTTCAACATCTTATTCAGTAGTTATATCCGGTGCAGAAGGCTTTACTTGGCATGGTGGAGGTATTTATGGTGCCGGCGCAGACACTGCATTTGCAGGAGCTCTTCAAATTACAGGTACACCTAGCGTTCAATCAAATTATATAGATATTTCATTTTCTACTTGTAACGGCATGTCATTAAGTCAATGTAATTTTGTAAATATAACTTGTCCTTCTATTGGTGCTGTCTTGACTGGTGGAATTTCAATTAGTAATGACGGAACTTGTACTTTTACATGTGTCCACGGTGCTCCTTCAGGTACTGTTTTAGGAAATTGGGGGCATTCAGGAATACGTCGTCCTAATGCTGCATTTTCAGTAACATGAAACAAAACTTCAACGATTGTCTTTCTAGACTTCTCAAAGACGAAGGTGGATATACTAATGATCCAAATGATTCAGGCGGTCCTACTAATTACGGGATTACTCTTAATGACTACCGTAGTTATATCAATCGGGCCGGAACTGCTCAAGACGTCAAGAAACTCACGGTAGCTCAAGCGACTACAATCTATCGTGAGAAATACTGGAATGCTCTTGGTTGTGACGACCTCTCTTCTGGCGTTGACTATACTTGCTTTGACTATGGTGTTAATAGTGGTCTAGGACGCCCTAGGAAGGCTCTACAGCGATTTAAATCACTGTCAGGTACTAAACTAATCAATGCTGTGAATGACGAACGTACAGCTTTCCTACACAGTATTTCCGGAGGTAAAAATGAAAGATTCCTTAAAGGATGGCTTGCTCGCGTGGCGCGAGTACGCCAACACTCACTAGACCTCGCTCAGACTAAACCTATCGCCGGACCAGTGGCAGGTACAGCCATGGTGGGTCTATCAGCTTACTTATCTCAACTCTGGCATTCTCACGAATATCTCGTACTTGGAGGCGGTATCTTGTTAGCTATTGCTTTTGGGTATGCAATCCATAAAGAACTAAACAAAGGTAAATAATGTTCCCACTTCCCGATCCCACTCCCGTAGCTCAACATGTTCATCACATCGCTCATCATGCTAAGCACATAACGCACCCCGCAATTATACAAGGATTTTCTATGTCTACTCTTTTAATTTCTAACGCTGTCACTGCCGTGATTGCAGCCGTTGCAGGCTGGTATGTCAAAGGTCGTGGCTGGTTCGGCGTCAAAGTTGATGCCACTAACGCAGTCAATAAGGTCGAAACCGTTGCCAAAGAAGCAGAAACAGTCGTTCATACAACGCCTGTGGCGTAACTCTCAGACTAAAATCTGGGCTGCTGCTCAGGCTTGTAGTGCTGCTGGCTTAGGTGTTGTCGATTATTTAAATCACGTCAGCACTAGCGACCAGTTCAATAAAGTTCTCAGCACTATTACAGTTCCATGGTATATCCCAACTGGTATTGCTACGATGGGTTTGATTTCGTATCTAGCTCACGGACACGATGCTTAGATGAACGGCGTTCATCATGCTTAGTTGGCTACCTCTAATAGGACCAATACTTCAGGGTCTTGGAAGTACAGCTGTATCTTTATACAGCACCTTCAAGAGTACTGAAGTAGAACAAATCAAAGCAGGAGTAACAGATGCTCAAACATCTGCGCAGATTATTAGAGATACAAACGACGACATCTGTCTTCGGTTACTTCGAGATGCCGCTCTGGTATTTCCCATTCTTTGGTCTGCTATTATTGGCTGGGATACCGTTGTTGCTTATCACTATCCTGAACTGATGTGGAGAGTTCCTGACTATCCTGTTGATGTTAGATACATTCCTTATGGAGCATTCGCATTCTTATTCGGTCTATTAGGTTTCAAAGTCTGGAAGAATAAATGAAACAAACTCTTCTACAAATGACGCAAGACATTCTGTCTTCAATGTCTTCAGATGAAGTCAATTCTATATCAGATAATGCTGAGTCGTTGCAAGTTGCTACAATAATTCGTACTAAGTACAATGACATTATCAATCGTCTGGGTCTTCCTGACCATGATCAATTCATTCAGCTTAATCCTAGTCTTAATCCATCATCTCCTGTATTGATGACACTACCATCAGGCATATCTGAAATAAAATGGATTAAGTATTTCGATAGCAACACTCTAGACGGTAATACAGCCACTGATTTTAGTCATGATTTGAATATTGATATAACATCAAGTCAGAATTCAGATAGCAACGCTCCTCCGGGATATCTCTACGTTACTATTCTTCCAAACGATGAATTCATAGATATGGTTCAAGGTTTTAATCCTAAGAATACTAATACAGCTACGTATTCATTCTATGACGCTAGTAATAACTATCCCGGTACATATACGCTGTACTATAAGACAAATCAACAACCTGTATATTGTACTGTGATTAGTAATTTCTATGTCCTATTTGATGGGTATGACAATACTCAGGATAGTACACTTCAGAGTTCTAAAACCATGGTATGTGGTAGAGTCATACCACCATTCCAGATGGTAGATACATTCATACCTGATCTCTCTGAAGACTTATTTCCATTGTTATTTAATGAAGCTAAGTCCTTAGCTTGGCAGGAACTTAAACAACAGCAACATCCTCTAGCAATGCGTGAGGTTGAGCGATATTGGAGTATTATTCAGAAAACTAAAGCTGTTGTCAACCGTCCTAGTTATTTCGATGAACTTCCAGGGTTTGGGCGTAAGCGTGGGTATTATGGCTACCGTGGAGGTTTCTGGGGCTATCCTGAAAATAAACGAGGAGGCTTATATTAATGGCTACTATTTATGAAAGTCGTGTCTCTGAAGAAAGTAAGATGCGTACTCCTGATCGTATACTTGAATTAAAAGTTATGGCAGGGAAAAAACCATTAGATACGCTTATGAGGGTTGACCCAAGGTTATTTGAAGGAGAAAACAAACTTCATGCAATCATGGATTTACATACGTCACTGTGGACATTGAAATACGATAAAGGTTCTGTACCACCTATTCTATCTGGAAGGTATACAGGTTTTAGACAAGCATTCGATGCTGCTAAAAATTATTACAATCAACGTAACATTGAGATTACTCAGGTCTAATGCCTGCACAGGTAACTACAACTACTGAGAATAACTTCACCCGTGGTTTAATAACAGAAGCCACGGGATTGAATTTTCCAGAGAATGCTGCAACATCTTGCATCAATAGTGAATTTACACTCATTGGTGATGTCGTGAGACGTCAGGGCATTGACGTTGAAATCAATGGCCAACCCCAAACAATAGATCGTACTAATTTAGCTATTTCCGAATATGTATGGAATAATCCCGGTGGAGATGGAAATTCAAAACTATTAGTAATTCAAGTAGGTTCTAATCTATATTTTTACAATATAGCAACAGTGACTTTAACCACTCCTGTGTCCTCTCAATTCTTAGGACAGTTGAGTATTTCGAGTATGACTGTTCCTGGTGTTACTTTTGATTCTACTTTAGAATGTGCTTTTACTGATGGCAATGGATTTTTATTTGTTTACCATCCTTCGTGTGATCCATTTTATGTAACATATAATGCCGGAACACACGCATTCACCCAGGCTTTGATTACAATTAATATTCGTGATTTTACAGGATGTGTCGATAATCTAGGTCCAAGCACTAGACCGGCGACATTATCTGTTGAGCATCAATATAATCTTCTTAATCAAGGTTGGGTTGCAGGAGCACCTTGGGCTGGGGTATCAACAACTCCGTATAGTTTCCAAACGGGTGACTTTACTTTTATAATACAAACTGGACTGACTATATCCATAGGTGCTTCAGTTACTGTTATTTATACAGGAAATACTATTGCTGCTAAAAATAGTACTCAATTAGTTAACTTCACTGCCGGTACAGCCGGTTGTATTGGAACAGTAGTTTCTTATACATCTGCTACAGGAGCGTTAGTTCTTAACTGTAGTCTTGGTTCGGCTTGGTCAGTCGCAACTGTTATTCCTAGTTCTTGGTCGTTAATTCCATCTACTACTGGTATGATTGGGACTTTTGCAACGGCAGCTAATGTCTACCCAAGTAATGCAGATATATGGTGGTCTTTTAAAGACGACACGGATACTTTTAATCCAGCGGGGACTTTATCAAATGTAACACAAGTTGCAGGCAATGCCCCTCAAGGTCACTTCGTTCTTCCTGCTTTTAATCAAAATCGTTTATTAGTTTCAGGAACTAATGTTCAATCTACCGTAACTACTTCACGCCCTACTACTGGAACATGGTATGCTGGGAGAGTTTGGTATACAGGTGTAAATGCATTTCAAGATACTATATCAGATGCATCATTCTATACTTGGACTGAAAATATTTACTTCTCACAAGTAGTATCTGGTGTCAGTGATTTTGGAAGTTGCTATCAAGTAAACGACCCTACATCTCAAAACCTGAATGGGTTACTTCCTACAGACGGTGGTGTAATAACTATCGTAGGGAGTGGAACCATTCATAAATTATTTCCCATCGCTAATGGATTACTTGTATTTGCTAACAATGGTGTATGGTTTATTACAGGTAGTCAAGGAATTGGATTTGCAGCTAATGACTATACTGTTACTAAAATATCTTCTGTAAAAGTCCTTAGTCAAAAGTCTTTTGTAGATGTTCTTGGTCTTCCTTATTTCTGGAATGAAGAAGGAATATATCAAGTCATTCCAGCTCAAGGTGGAAGCCTCACGGTTGTTCCATTAACAGTTGGGACTATACTTTCATTTTATAACCAGATACCTCTTGTTAGTAAGAAATACGCAAAAGCTGCCTATAATCCTATTACATATGTAGTGCAATGGGTATATAAAACTACTCAAGAAACTTCAGTTACAGATAGGTATGCCTATGATGGTATTCTCAACTATAATACTTATAACAAAGCATTTTATCCCTATTCTATTGATAATATCAATAGTAGTATCAATGGTATCATATACATTAATTTCCCGTCAATAGGTTCTGCAACTCCTATTCCAGTTATTAAATATATCTGTACTACTGGAAGTAATTTATCATTAGCTGATGAGCACGATAGTAATTACGTAGATTGGAGTAGTATTAATTATACCAGTACATTTACTACAGGATATAAACTCCATGGCCAGGGATTGAAGAGATTTCAAATTCCCTATATTTATGTCTATTCCCGTAATAGTGGCTATTCTGCTTATACTGTGCAATCTGCATGGGATTATGGAATAGATTTTGATAGTAATAAATGGTCTCAACCCCAATTTATAGAACTCAATGATTCTAATTCCGGTATGATTTTTAGACGTATTAGGTTGCGTGGGAATGGGATAGTGCTTCAATTAATGTTTAATTCAGTCGATGGTCAGCCTTTTGATATCATTGGTTGGTCTATCTTTGAGACTGTCAACGCAGGTGTGTGATGGACCCAATTAGTTTAACTCTTGGTATAGTAGGTTTAGGAACATCTCTTTTTGGAGGTTTCTCTGGAGCATCTGCTAGTAAACAATATGCACAACAATCTGCTGCTCTTTCTCAACAGATAACTCAGAATGAACTTCAGCAGAATGCTGTCCGACAGCAGGCTATGGAAATGTCAGCCAGACGTAATCAATTAGAAGTTCTTAGAAATACTCAACGGGCTAGGGCGCAAGGACTTAATGCTGCTGTCAATCAAGGTGCTCAATACGGCTCAGGCACGGCTGGTGGATTAGCCGAAGTAACTAACGAAGGAGCTTTCGGTGTTCAAGGGGTTCGTAATGAACTCCAGCTTGGTGAGAGTATGTTCGGTCTTACTAATAGTCTTACAGGTCTTCGTGGACAGTTTGCTCAACTTCAAAGCCAATATCAGAGCACTGAAGCTACTGATCAAGGTATTGCAAGCCTTGGGGGTGCTTTGATGAAATCTGGTCCAATGATTGGCAACCTCATGGGTGGTGGCAAAGGAATGGGTAATCTCTTCGGTAATATGACTAAAGGATTTACGAGTTGGACGGGTTAACTCTAGACCAACCATCACAACAACCTCAGATATATCTAGGGGATACTCAAGTTCCTCTAGACGATAAGGTATTGCAGAATCGCGCAGCTAAAGCTGAGATGGGATTGTATGGTGTAACTGGCCAAGGCTATGATGATGTCTATAATCAATTCATACAGGGTCAGGAACCTACGTACAGAGATAAAGCTGCTGCTACTATAGACTATAAGAAACAAGCTAGTGTTCCAGACCAGCTTGCTGAACTGTCTAAGCAAGAGCATGTCTCACCTGAAGATGTAGATAGAATTATCAATAAGCCTCCAACCAATCCTGATACAGTGATTGAAAAGGCTTACGCAGATCAATACATCACAAGTGCATCTGATTTAGCTCAACGTATGGATAATACATCATACGTAGGTGCATTGCAGCAACATCCAGATCAGATGTCTGCTTCTATGGGTAAAGCCAATGATGTTCTAGCTTTGAGGGAATATATCCTTACTCAAGCTCAGAACATTCAGCCTGACGTAGATGCTGATCCTTATTTCAGAGTTCCATTCATTGATACCCCACTCACACCGGGTGGAGAAATTGATGTAGGTTCTAAGACCGCTCCTTACTCTTCAGCATTGAATTGGTTGACTCTAGGTCTCTATGGAGGCATCCGTGAAGAATACCTCATGCGAGGGAATACGCCGGATACCTCTGCATTGTCAGGTATATTTGAAGGCAGTAATCTCAGAGATCAAGGACTGGAGCTATTAACTCAACCTTCGTTACAGCAAGGTAAAGACCTCTTCGATAAAGCATTTAATCGTCTCAAAGAACAAGACCCAACACTAGCTCAGCAATGGGCGATGTCAATGGTAGGTATGTCTAACGACGAAGTCATGCTTCGTAATGTCATGTCCGGTCTTAACGTAGCTGGTGCATTGGGAGCAGCTAAAGGACTTAAAGCTGCACTTGAAGGGGCTGGTAGGTCTTCTCTAGCCAATCTAGGACCTGCTGCTGAGAGTGAGGCTTTACAATCAGCTAGAGCTAATCTTGAAGATGTTTTAAGACAATCTCCCGCTTCACCCAGTAAAGCCAATGTCGCAGAAGCTCAGGGTGATATCACCGAAGCTGCTGTCCAAAAATCCATTGTATCTTTTACTAATCCTGACCCAGAGAAAGAAGCTGTAGATACTCTTTTGAGTATGCATCGTTCTAATATGGATGCTATCAGAAATGCTCCAGGTAATCTCAGTCGTGAACAACACACACGTATCCTTGATGCTGGTGAAGCATCTGAAGCACAAGATGTAGAGAATTTAGTCAAGACTAGTCGGATAGTCCGTCTACCCGAACTGGCTGAGAATGGCTTTAGAGATATAGCTGATAAGATTTCAGAATACTTCCGTGGTAAAGAAAATACTATCGGTGATGTAGAAATCATCCATGATCCTGTATCCAATACAGAACACCATGTAGTCAATATTCTTAATTATGATGGTAATAACTTCAGCAATTCCCAACTTGCTATCAACCATGCTGAACGTAATGGCTATGGTCATCCGTATATAGTTGGTCAAGACCCTGATATTGTCTATCTTCCTAAGACTGCTGTTTTAGAAAGACATTTCCCAACTCCTGATACTGAAGAATGGAGACCTAACCCTAACTTTATCATCAAGTCAAATGACGAAGGGCATCGTTTCTTTCTAGGCCATCCTGATGGAACTGAAGCTGAAGTCATACCCAGTCTTAAGCCTGACCCGACATATCTTCCGTTTAATCTCAAGGACGGTAAGTTCGAAAAGACTACGCCGGATATGTACGTCGATAACAAAGGTATGGGTTATGTAATCAAGTGGACTATTCCTCTCGATGAAACTCAAGACTTAGTTAGAGATAATCTAATAGGCTCTAGAACTACATCTGCTTCTACTCGTAAAGAAGGTAGAATCACTAATGGTATATTTGGCTATTTCAGACTACCTCAGGATACTTTATCCCAAGCAGAAGCTGAGAATAGAGCTAAAGCTGCGTATCTTCAGAACAGATATTTAGAAAGTATTAAAGGAGATATGCAGTATGTAGAGAATCTGTATCACGGTATTCTAGATGAAGGTAACTACGCCAAACGTAAGTCGCTGTCTTATCTAGGGAACCTAACTGGTAGGAATGCCAAGGTCTGGAATGACTTTGTCCGTATGCTTAAGGTTAGCCAGAAACTTCCTGATCCTGTGACTAAACTACCGGGTTACTTCTTTGAGACTCCTGCTGAGATACAGGATGCATGGCAGAGATATTTAGGACGTGAAGCTTCGTTTCCTGAGCAACAGGCTTATCTAGCATTCAGGCGTCTATGGAATAAAGACCTTATTTACCGTAGTCTTGCTCTCTACCGAAACAAAGCCAGACAAGGTGTGATGAGTCATGTCCTGACTAACATCACAGAGGATGGTAAAGTCAAAGGTCAACCATTTGAAGGGGCGATGGTTAAAGGCAGTGTCCCTGAAGGTAATACTGTTGTTGCTATTCACGACAAGAGTGGGGACATTTCCTATTACAACAACAAGAACCCTGAATATAAAAAGCTATTTAAGGCAGACGTCAATGCAGGGAAGTACAGAGGTATTAAATTATATTCTCCTGATAAATACCCATTAAATCTTAAAGATGACAATGGCAATCCTCTTCGTGTTCAGTACGTTTATTCTAATTCAGTAGAGTCTTCTCCAATCAGTTACCGTCAGATTGAGTATCGCGGCGGTGGTCACTGGGACTATGCCTACGAAAGGTACATAAAACAACCCATAGTTAGACGCCAAGTATTCGGTGGGAAGGAAACTCTTAACTATGACGGAGATGCTACGTTTGCCCCCATACATTCGAATAAAGACGGTGAATTCATTGCAGGAAAACTAAATGAAATTAGACAACTCCTAAAGGACAAGCGAGTAGCTGAGGCTAAAGCTGTTCATATGTCTTATTCAGATCAGGAATGGAAGGACTTCGTTAAGAACTTTTATCCTAGAAAGAATAGACAAACTGGACTGATCGAACCTGCTACATATAATCTCGATGAAGACTTTAGAGTAGTTCCCAGAGGATTTACTATTCTTGAACATGATAAAGGATTTGGTCAGAAGTTTAAAGGCAGGAATTTCGTAGACGCTACTAGAGAAGGTAGTCCAGATCGTAACTTCCAAGTCGAGTTCACCGGTGCAAGAGACAGTCGTGATTTATTTGAACCCATTAGACAAGGTTCGGTATCTAATCCGACGTATAAGTTTGAACCAGCTGAGTTGACTGATCCGGTTGTTACAATGACTCGTGCATTGAATCGTATAGTCAATTCTAGTTACATGGATGACTATAAGATCAGTGCTGTAGAACACTGGCTCCAAGAGAATAAATCTATTCTGAATGAAGATGATATCAAACGTATGAGAGCTTCTCCGTTCTGGTATTTCAGGAATGGCGATCTCACCCGTGGTTCTCGTGGTACCCTTCAAGGCCAGATCGCAGAAAGCAACCGATATAAAATCAATAAATTCATCGGTATGCCCTCTAAAATAGACACACTTCTGCATGGACTTAAACAGGAACTGGCAGACCAGATGTTCGAGACTGATAGTAAAGTCAAGAAAGCTTTACTAATTACACCGACATGGATGCTTGATAGAATTCATTCTCCAGTTAATTTCGTCCGTAGTATGGCATTCCACGAGAACCTTGGATTGTTTAATTGGATGCAGCTTGCTGCCCAGAATATGGGTTGGATCAATGTCTTTGCATTGTCACCTACCCATGCTCCAGCAGCTATGTTTGGGTCATGGATGCATATTTGGTCTGAAGTCAATGCTCATCCCAGTATACTTTCTCATCTAGATCAGTTGGCTGGTACATTTGGTTGGAGACCCGGTGAATGGCAAGAAGCTCGTGAAGCTTTGATGTCAACAGGTTTTCATAAGATTGGTAACACACTCTCTATAGATGTTGGAGAACACAAGCAGAACTTTATGGTAAGTGAAGGAAAACGTCTTCTTCGTAAAGGAACTATCTTCTTCGATATGGCTGAAACTAATGTCAGGCTAGGCGCATGGTTTGCAGCTTATCATGAATTCAAACGAGCGTTTCCTAACGCTGTTATGAATGATGTCAATACTGGTAAAGTCCTACGTCGTGCTAACGATATGTACATGAACATGGGTAGAGACAGTAAGACAGCACTTAACACTGGTGTCACCTCAATGACGTTACAGTTCTTCAAGTATATTGAAAACGTAGGTCAGATGTTCTTCTCTAAGCGTATCGGAGATGTCTTTGGAAAGGACAATACATGGCAATTACGAGCCCGCCAGCGCGCTCAAATGATACTAATGTATTCCCTCGCCTTTGGCCCCGCAGGCGCTACAGGGCTCTCCCTGCTGCCTACAGGGGATATTCTACGGAAGAAAGCGTTAGAGAACGGATACGTTCCCGGGCAAGACTGGAAGTCAACACTATTGATGGAAGGTCCTCTAGCCATGGCAGGAGCTTATCTCTCAGGATGGTACCGCACTGGTGCGTTGGATGAAAGCAAAGGTACATTCTATAACTACAATAACCGTTATGGTGCCAATGGCTATCAAGTCATGCGTGATCTGTTTGAACCAAGCAACACATTCTGGAAGATTATTCTAGGTGCATCAGGTTCTACAATGGCTAATACATTAGCTGGATTTACTCCATTCACTAATGCAATGTATTCTGCATTTACAGATAACAACGACAATCCATTCCGTTTGACTTTCGATAGCTGGAAGCAAGGACTGCGTAATATCAACTCAATGAGATATGCTGAAAGACTTGTATACGCATTAGAATTCGGTAAATGGATAGATCGTCATGGTCAGAACATTCAGAATATTGGAGATGTCGATGCCGTCTTTAGGACAATACTCGGTACTAATGATGTCAAGATAGACGACCAGTATCTTAAACACATGACTCAGCAGGAAGAGAAAGAAATGTACTCTACCGCTGAAAAAGAATACCAATACTATAGACGATTGGCTGAGCAGGCTGCTGATGTCAATGATACAACTAATGCTGATATTTATAATCAGAATGCTATCTTTGCATTGAAGTCAAGAGGCGTTCCATGGGATGTTGCTTCAGGTATTTTCGCTAGAGACGCTACACTTAATAAAGAAAGTCTTAAGCGTACTAACGACAGCTACTATCTCAAGAAGGTTCCGACATATCGTCAACCAGCGGCTTCTCAAGCATACCAAGAAACATACAGGCAAAATCAGTAATGGCTACATTCAACCCACAGTTCCAATCTCAAGACCCTAACTACTGGTTCTGGGCGAGGTCAGGACAACCTGAACGTCCTATAGCTGATACTAGTACTGGTAAGACGTTGGAGACTATAGGTAATGCCATAGAAGGTGGTGCAGCATTAGCTGATACTGCTGTTAAGCAGTCTATTAAAGATGAAGAGTATACTCGTCTTAATCAAGAACGGGATGACTTCTCTAGGACTTTAGATACTGCATTAGGTAATAAACCTAATCCTCTTGATGCTAATGCGGCAGCTACTGACCAAGACTTGATGCCAGATAAAGGACAGCCTGTGCCTCAGGATGTCACTACTGGATTACAGAAGCTACAGACTATCCAGAATGCTAAACAGTATTCAGGTAAGGTCAGAACTACTGATCTAGATACCAACGCCAGTGTTATTCTCAAAGACCTCAGGAGTCGTTACCCAGGCTATAGAGACTATATCGATCAGACTGGTAGTTCTATTATGGGTTATAACGTAGCCAATAAGCTTGTGCAAGATAAAATTGCACAGCTGAATGAGCTTCGCACTAATGCCCAAGCTCAAAGTAATTACTGGGAAAGACAGATTGTAAACTCTGGGATGCCTGGAGCTAATAATCTACTAGATGAATTTCATCAGACTGGTAATATCTCTAAAGTCCAGCACGTACTAGCATCTTATAATTCTCAAGTAGAAGGAGTTAAACAAAAACTCGCTAACTTCGAACTAGCTAGTAAGACTACAGCTGATCTTAAGCAGCGTGCAGAAGATGCAGCTAATTCAGCAGCAGGACACGCCGCTATTGCTAACTTCTATTCCAGAGACCTTATGAGAGGTAGTGGTGATCCTAATGATCCTACTATAGGTTCTTCATATGAGGTCAGCAATAAGATAAGAGACCTTCAACTTCATCCTGAGAATATTGATCCTAATGCTGTACGCAATCTTGGTATGCAACTACAAGCACAAGCTGCACAAAGTGCTCAACAGTTACGTATGATGCTTGTAGGAACTAAGACCAGTGATGGTCAGTCTGTTGCAGATGTTCTAGGTCCTCAACGTATTAATGAAATCGTTCAGTCTAACATAGATGGTCTTTACAAAAGACAGTTAACTGATCTCAGTAATGGTGACATCGGTTTAGTCCATGCTGCACAGAATGCAGCAGTAGATAGAGTCACTAACGTAACCTCTAAGATGCTTGCTGATCCTAGTATTAAACAAGCTGTTGGAACCATGGCTGCATTGAGTAGACTGGGAGTATCTCAACTATCTCCTGAAGTAGCTGCTAAAGTCATTGGTGGTGGTCAAGGAGATGCACTTGCAAAGTTTGCTACTTCGCAAAGTCAGCAAGCTATCGCCCAAACTGGTGGTACAGTCGATAAAGGCAATGGTGTTTCAGCTTATACTTTCCGTCAGGCATTGGACGAACA
>Ga0207707_10004022_pt1 | contig 13047 bp, 12 predicted proteins | sample KBSC83BmetaG_FD_184336 | JGI IMG/M metagenome (GOLD analysis project Ga0207707, IMG submission 184336) | Corn rhizosphere microbial communities from Kellogg Biological Station, Michigan, USA - KBS C8-3B metaG (SPAdes) (version 2) | ecosystem: Host-associated > Plants > Roots > Rhizosphere ... | reverse complement strand
CGCAACAATGTGTCAAGTACAGAAAATAGCACTGGAGGAGCCTTTAGGCCTCGCGGGTCGCCGTCGCCGGTCGATGCAGCGAGACCGGCACCTGACTCGGTTCGCGGTCCTGCACCACGGGCTCCGTGCTGCGCTCCGCTTGAGTAACCTGCCCCCAAGAGTTTCGCATTTTTCACGGTGTCTCAGGACCTGCATTAGGTAGCGCGCCGGGGGTGTCTCGGACGCACACGTTTCTGACGCGGACCGATGGTTAATTATTTATCGCCACCGGCCCGTGTATCTGACATTCAGCTATTTTGCCGCGTGGGAATTGACGACGGCACATAGGAAATAAAACTCAGTGTCGATCTCGATCGCCACCGGAGAGCCATTGGGCAATGTCGCGCCCAAAAGGTTGTCAACCGCTGTTTCGGACTTTGCCGGAAGGTAAGTCGCATATGCGGCCGAGATGGCAGCGTCGTTTGCCGGGTCGCCTCCGGTAAGGAACGAATATGCCGGTACAACCAGGTACACATGCCACAGCGGGCTGAATTCGCCATGGCCCGGGCTCGAGGGCATCGAGTCAAGCACATGATCATGAAAGTCGATGAAATCTATCCCGCCGCCATCATGATCACATGGATTGCACTGCGGCGGAGCTAAACCCAAGTCTTGCCAGCCGATCGGGTATACGACCTGGTAAAAATCAGCCTGTGCTGTATCAGGAGCATGGTTCGGTACATCGATCGCATTGATGGTGACTGTCTTACGGCCGACATACGCGTTCTCATATCCTGGCTGCGCGTAAGCAAGACTACCCAATAATAGTAGAAGGGAGATGACAAGAAGCATTCTTACTCTCATTGATTTCTCCATAAACTTGAAAATTTTGACAAATCCGAACGCCGTCCCTCGCTGAAGAGAACGACGGAAGCCGGGCCTGTCTTGTCGACAAGCCGCGGAATGGGTAGATTTCAGCGTCGAATGAGCGGGAATATATACCAAAGCGGAGGTTTCCGCAACAGCGCGCACGCAACAAATATAGGCGATATGGCGCGGTCCCGTTTCGAGAATCCTCTCTCGGTGTTGTAAAGTCTTGGACGAATGTCCGTTTACGAAAACCTCGAGCCAATCGATCTTAATGAAATTCGAACATACGAGCTGGCTTCGAGACCAAGCATGGTGACGGTCGAGAATTTTGCGCGGCCGGTGAGCGAGAATGAGACGCTCGCGGGATTTCTCGATAAATTACCAAATATTTTGGCTGTACGGTCGATGCGTGAGCTTGTCGGCCGCATCCGCCGCGCACGCGAGCTGAAAAAGCCGATCATCTGGGGCGTGGGCGGGCATGTTGTAAAGACGGGCCTGTCGCCGCTGATCATTGATCTGATGGACCGCGGGTTTGTGACGGCCGTCGCGGCAAACGGTTCGGTGCTGGTGCACGATACGGAGATCGCGCTGGTCGGTTCGACAAGTGAAGATGTCGACGCGACGCTTGGCAGCGGCGATTTTGGAGCGGCGAAAGAGACGGGCGAGATATTGAATGCCGCTGCCTGCGCGGGACGCGACGACGAGATCGGCCTTGGCGAGGCGATGGGCCGTGAACTGACGCGAATGAAGCCGATCAACGCCGACAAGTCTCTGTTGTGCGCGGCACACTCGCGGCGGCTGCCGTTTACGGTGCATCTCGCGATCGGAGCTGATATCGGACATTTTCATCCGTCGTGCGACGGCGCTGCGTTGGGCGATACGACTCATCGCGATTTTCGTCTGATGTGTTCGCTCGTGCGCGAGATGAATGGCGGCGGTGTTTATATCAATTACGGCTCGGCTGTCGTCCTGCCCGAGATCTTTTTAAAGGCGGTCACCGTCGTCAGAAATCTCGGTCACGAGCTTCGCGACATCACGACCGCCAATTTCGATTTCGTTCAGGGCTACCGGCCCGCGACAAATGTCGTTCGGCGGCCGACCGCGGACGGCGCGGGAAAGGGGTTTGCGATCACGGGACATCACGAACTGACGCTGCCGCTGCTGGCCGCGATGTTGATTTCTAACACGTAGCTGGGAACCGGGAGAGTTCATTTAATCCGACTATGCCAAAGCCACTTTTGCTGATCGTTTTGTTGTTGACCGCTGCGATTGCGACATTCGGACAAATAGCTTTAACCGACTCGATGTACCGCGTCTACGACGGGCAGGGAAATACGGCGACGCTCGATGACATTGTCAAAGGCATGGCTGCGAACGATGCTGTCTTTCTTGGCGAACAGCACGACGACGCCGTCGGACATGCGATCGAGGCTGAGCTTTTCAGACGCGCGGTCGAGAAATATTCCGCGCAGCGTCACGTCGCGCTGTCGATGGAGATGTTTGAACGCGACGTTCAGGTCGTCGTAGATGAGTATCTGCAGGGCCTCATCAGCGAGCCGCATTTTCTGCTGTCGTCGCGGCCATGGCCAAATTATAAGACCGACTACCGTCCGCTGGTCGAGCTTGCAAAGGAAAAGCATCTCGATATCATCGCCGCCAATGCTCCGCGTCGATATGTAAATATGGTCTCGCGTAATGGCCGCGATTCGCTCAACGCTCTCTCTCCTCAAGCAAAGGCCTGGCTTGCGCCGCTGCCTTATCCCGAACCTAGTGCGACGTATCGCGCCAAATTCGCCGCATTGATGAGCGGCAACACCGGCGACCCCGCCGCAATGTCGGGCAGCGCAAATCTCATCTATTCTCAGGATCTCTGGGACGCGACGATGGGAAATTCGATCGCGAGCTATCTGAACAAGAATAAAGGAGCGCTGGTCGTACAACTCAACGGCTCATTTCATACTGAAAGCCGCCTTGGAACGTTTGAGCAGCTGCTGCACTATAGCCCCAAGACAAAGGCGATCGTCGTGACGATGCTATATGAGGATGATTTCCAGAGATTCGATCCCGCGAGGCAAAAGGGCCTTGGTGACTTTGTTATTTTGACCGACGCGAAACAGCCACGAAGCAAGAGATAAAAAAATAGCTGACAGCTATCGGCCGACAGCTATCAGCTATTTTTGTCATTGCGAGTTTTTAGCGATAAACGTGATCGCCGTGATAGTTGTTTCGCCACTCGTTCTCGATGTACGCCGCATCCTCATCAGATCGCGGCGTTACGCCAAGGACGGTGCCGCCGCTGCGAATTCCTTCCTCGTAATAGTTCGCGTGCTCTTCGGGAATGCCCCATCCGATGAGGGCGCCGATGATGCCGCCCGTCAGACCTCCGGCTCCCGCGCCTGCAAATGCCGCGGCGATCGGGCCCCAAACGATCAGGCCGATTCCGGGCATCACAAGGTTAGTGCCGATGGCCGCGATGCCGCCAATGATGGCGCCGAGTGCGCCGCCGATGGCACCGCCGGTTCCCATCCCTTCGAGAGCTTTGCTGTCTTCCTCAACAACCGGACTGTTTGCCGAGTAGTATTTATCGCGCGTCGCGTCAGACATCATCACATTGATGTCCTTGTCGCTGTAACCGCGATCCCTGAGCGCCTGGTAGGCGCTTTCGGTACTCTGGCGGTCACGAAACAGGGCCGTAACCAATCTTTTATCTTCCTGGCGTCGTGTGCCTTGATCAACCATAAATTTTCTCCCTTAGATCGATAAATTTAGCTTTCGCTATCGCTCGCATAATTGCAATAAACGTGCCGTTTTGTGTTAACGTAAGCCCTTTATTTTCACGATTAAGGCGACTCTTCCTCCGATGCTTCCGCAGGATTTGCGTACGAAAGCAAGACAGAAAAACGGCCCGCCATTTTAGGACGGACCGTAATCGCTTGAACCTGTCGACGCGGTTATTTGTTACGCGTCGCCGTGAACGGGATCGAGCCAAACTGTGCGTTCTCGAATGTTCCCGACATCTTATCGCCGTCAACCGTGCCCGACATCGTAAAATCGACCGGCTGGCCCTGAACATCCGCATGAAGCAACGCGGTAAAGGTGTTGCCTGTGATCTTGCCGCTTTCGATGGTGCCGTTGCCAATCTCGGCCGCGGTGCCGCCGGTGAAGGTCGCTCCGGTTTGATTAAATTCCACGGCGATTGGAAGCTGCTGCCCGCCGGCGTCAGCAACGAGTGACCATTTTCCACCGATGTTTGTGTTCGCGGCCGCAGACGCATCGACCACCTTTGCGAGCGAGACTGTTTTCGGATCAACGGTGATCTCACCAAGCCGTTTGCTGACCTCGGGCGTCATCGTGTCCTGATAACGGCCGCCGAGATATTTGGCGAAAAATTTCTCACTTGCCGCAAACAGCGCCATGTTGTTGACCGGACGCTGAAAGCCGTGCCCCTCGTCATCGGCCAAAATGTACTGCACCGGATAACTCCGATCGCGAAGCGCGACCACGATCTGATCGGCCTCGGCCTTGTTGACACGCGGATCGTTGGCTCCCTGAACGACCATCAGCGGAGTCTTGATCTTGTTTGCCGACAGCAGCGGCGATTGGCGATCAAGCTGCGCTTTGCCTTCGGGTGTTGTAGGGTCGCCCATTCGCTTATAGAAAACGACACGGCCGGCTTCCCAATAAGGCGGGATCGATTTCAACAGCGTGCTCAGGTTTGATGGAGCACAGTACGCGACCGCGGCCGAATAAAGTTCGGGCGTATAGGTCACACCGGCCAACGTCGCGTAACCGCCGTAGCTGCCGCCCATGATGCCGACGCGTTTCGGGTCGACTATGCCTTGCTCGACAAGGTATTTGACGCCCCAAGTGATGTCGTCCTGCATCTTATCGCCCCATTGCAGATTGCCTGCGTCGAGGAATTTCTTGCCATAGCCCGTCGACGCGCGGAAATTTGGTTCGAGCACCGCGTAACCGCGGTTTGCCCAAAACTGCGCCCACGGATTGTAACCCCACGAATCCCGGCCCCACGGACCGCCATGCGGAATGACGAGAAGCGGCAGATTCTTTTCGCCAAGGCCTTTTGGCACGGTCAAATATGCCGGTATCTCAAGCCCGTCGGAAGATTTGTACCGGATCGCCTCCATCGGCGAAAGCGACGCCCGAGGAAGCTTTTCGCGAGACTGATAAAGCTTGGTCAGACTCTTGCTGTTTCGATCAAAGATCCAAACAGTTCCCGGATCAACGTCACTATTCGATGACACGATAAATTTGGTCTCGTCTTTGCTGCTCGAGCCCATATTGATCTCACTGTCGCCCAATTTGCTTTTCAGAAATTTGTAATCTGCCTCGTACTTTTTATCCTTCCAATAAATTCGCTGTTTATCATCGTCGTAAACGGTCGCAATGAGATCGTGCGTCACATTTGAAAATGAAGCATCGCTAAGATCGACGCGTCCGAGCGGGTCCTGCTCGATAAGCTGTTCTTTGCCGGTTTCCGGATCAAGAAGTACAAGCTGCGCAAGGTCTCGATCGCCCTTGTTTGTGGACAAATAAAGCGTCTTATCGTCCTTGCTAAATCTGAGCGGCGCGCAGGATTCAAAAATGCCGCACGAATAAACCGTTGTAAATTTATCGCCGTCTACCTTCAGTATCTCGGTCGTGCCGTCGGCCAACGCACGCGTCGCCATGCGGACCTTTCCGGCGTTGTCGAATACCCAGCCGGTCAAACGATCCTTATTTTCGCGAAGAAGTGTCTTCGCGCCGGTCGATATCTGTACCTTATAGAGGTCGTGCCAGGCTTTGTCGCGGTCGTTGATTCCGACGTATATGAAATCCGGCTCCGCTTCCGGCACCTCGTAGATCTGAGTGCGAACGCCCTTGGCATTTGTCAGGTTCGTCGGTGCCGGGACCTTTGATCCTGCGGCCGGAGCGGCCGACGGGCTGACGGCAAAGACGTTGAAATTTTCGTCACCGTCATTGTCCTTGGTGAATAGAACATATTTACTGTCCCAACTCCAGAAATAGCCCGAGATCGGCCGCTTGGTTTCCGCGGTCAGCGGCCGGGCCTTTTCAAATGGCTCATCGACGCCTTTGACCCAGACGTTGCGGACGTCGTTCAACGGCTTAACGAAAGAGATATATTTCCCATCCGGCGATATCTGGGCACCCGAATATTCGGGGTTACCAAAAAACAACTCGCGGTCGATCAACGGCGGCTGTTGGGCGGCCGCCAACGCCGAGAGAAACAGGGTCAGAGCCAGTAAAATAATGATCTTTTTCATAGGGGGTCCTCTAGGTTGTTGAGATTACTACGTTCCAAAGCTGCTGAAGTTCAAAAATGATCCTGCCAGGCTTCATAATTCCAAGATCGCTTGCGAAACTGGCTCTCCGACCATAAGCCTCGGATCAGCTCGATTTGTGGCTCGCAGCCTGGGGCCATTAATACCGTGACGGCGTCAAATCGATAAGGCATTTCAAAGACGCCAAAGAGTCGGCGGTAAACTTTTGCGGTCCGCGTGATCTGACGCTGCTTGCGACGATCGATCGCCGTGATGACCGGAGTAAACGCCTCCGATCTTCGCGTTTTGACCTCCACGAAACACAGTGTCTCACCGTCGAGAGCAATGAGGTCGATCTCGCCGGTCACTTGCGCTCCGCGGCCGTTGCGGCCAACAGGAACCTTGAAATTTGCCATCACGATCCGGTAGCCGCTTTCTACAAGGAACGTACTCGCAAGTTCCTCGCCCCGCGAGCCGAGCACTTCGGTCGGTCGCCGCTCGGACGCGGATATTTCCGGATCTAAAAGAAAAACTTCCGACATTGGATTCGCGAACGCCGGAAGTATATCAGAATTCGGGAAGTTTACTACTGAGCTGCTGGCGGCTTAAAACAAACTTTGGTAAGTCCCTTATCATTCTCGTCTTCATCCTCGTATGTGAAGATATACATACGCCGGCGCGCTTCGCGACCCTCGCCCGTATACACATCGACGTGCTTCCCATGGACCGAAACGCCCACATCCGTACTCTTAAAAACCAGCTTCCCAAGATCGCCGGGCAGGTCGGGAATGGTAACGGTGCTTCCGGCCGGAATCACCGAACGGTCTACGGCCACGGCATCCGGCTGGAGCGGTTTATCATCGGCATCAAGCGGCGCGTTGGCCTTATGCCAGCCGCCGTTGTAGTTGCCTAGGTACCAACCAAACCGCGTCTTGCCCCATCCTTCGCCGTAGCCCTTATCATCATCAAAGATCGTCCTCAAAAAATCCGCATTGAACGTTTCTTTTGTCGTCGTGTGATCTGGCCCGCGGACCTCGATCTCCCGAGTCTCAGGCGTCGTGTAATCAGTCTCGATCGGTGTGTAATACCCCGTGATCCGCCAGCCATCTGAACAATCCATTCCAGCGACCGTAGAAGGAGCGGCTTTTGCGCCGCCGGTTTCAAACTTCATCGCAACGCCTGAAAAAAAACAAATAAGGGCTATCGCAAGAATTACAACTTTCATAAAAACTCCGAAAGTTATTGGATGCGACACTTTATATCCGCGCAGTCCGAAAGCCTATGCAACCGCAACTTTTTTGCTGAGCCCGCTCAGCATCATTCTTATCTCCGCCAATCGCCCGGAAAACTCATCAAAGGCCGCAGCGGAGAAAAATTCCAGGTCGCGGGCCATGATGCCATAGTATTCAAGCCGGTTAGAAAACCCTATAGCGACGTTGAGAGAATGCGTAAGCTTCTGTGGATGCTGCTTGCCGCATCCCTCGGCGATAACCGCTGGAATATCGATACTTGTCTTTCTCATCATATTCCGGAGGCCGAAAACCTCATCACGCGGAAAGTCATTCGTGATCCGGTACGTGTAAAGCGCCAGCTCGTGGGCCTTCTTCCAAACGCCAAGTTTTCGAAAGTCTTGCATATGAATATCAAGGACAGTTACCAGTCGTCAGTCACCAGTTTTCAGTTTCCCTGTTTTTACTGGCAACTGAAAACTGCTTACTGGAAACTGTTCTAAACTTCTTCTCTAAAAAGCCGGCTCTTCGTACACACCGAATACATCACGGAGAGCGACGCAGATCTCTTCGACCGTTGCATAGGCTGCGACGGCCTCGATTATGGCAGGCATTGTGTTTTCATTTTGTTTTGCCGCCGACTTGAGTTTGTCGAGAGAATTCCCGACGGCGCCGTTGTCCCGCGTTTTTTTTACGCGGGCGAGACGTTCGAGTTGATGGTCGCGGACGGTTTCGTCGATCTGCAGGATGTCGACCTTTGACGGTTCTTCGTCCATTACGTATTTATTGACGCCGACGATGGTCTGTTCGCGGCGCTCGACGGCTTTTTGATATTGGTAGGCGGACTCTTGAATTTCGCGCTGCGGGAAGCCGGCTTCGACTGCTTCGACCATGCCTCCGAAACCGTCGATCTTGTCAAAATAATCAAGACATCCGCTGATCATTTTTTCTGTCAGAGATTCGACATACCAACTGCCGCCGAGAGGGTCGACCGTGTTCGGAACGCCAGTCTCTTCGGCGATGATCTGCTGCGTGCGAAGCGCGATCAGCGCTGCCTCGTCCGTCGGCAGCGCAAGGGCCTCGTCATAAGAGTCTGTATGGAGCGACTGCGTTCCGCCGAGGACGCCGGCGAGTGCCTGAATCGCTACACGGGCAATGTTGTTAAGCGGCTGTTGGACGGTTAGCGACACGCCGGCCGTTTGCGTGTGAAAACGAAGCTGCATCGTGCGAGGGTTTTGCGCGCCAAAGCGTTCCTTCATCGTTCGCGCCCAAACGACTCGCGCGGCTCGATACTTTGCGATCTCTTCAAAGAAGTCGTTGTGCGCGTTAAAGAAAAACGATAGACGCGGCACAAAATCGTCCACATCCATCCCACGGTCGACGCCGTACTGCACATACTCGACACCGTCGCGAAGTGTGAATGCCAGCTCCTGCAACGCCGTCGCACCGGCTTCGCGAATATGGTAACCGGAGATCGAGATCGGGTTGTATTTTGGAACGTTTTTGGCGCAGTATTCGAAAGTGTCGATGACCAGCTTCATAGCCGGCTTGATCGGATAGATCCATTCTTTTTGAGCAATGTACTCTTTGAGAATGTCGTTTTGCAGCGTGCCGGATATCTTTTTGAAATCGGCTCGCTGCTTTTCAGCGACAACCAGATACATCGCCAAAAAGATCGGGGCCGGAGCATTGATAGTTTGCGAAACGGTTACCTGGTCGAGTGGAATGCCGTCAAATAAAACTTCAAAGTCCGCCAGCGAAGAAACCGCGACTCCACACTTGCCGACCTCGCCTTCCGCCAGCGGCGAATCGGCATCGATGCCCATCAGGGCTGGCAGATCATATGCGACAGACAGGCCCGTCTGGCCGTGCTCCATCAGATATTTGAACCGTTTATTCGTGTTCTCGGGGGACGAAAATCCGGCAAACTGACGCATCGTCCAGAGCTTGCCGCGGTAGCCGGTCGGATGAATGCCGCGTTTGTATGGATATTCACCGGGAAAACCGACGTTGATCCCTTCACTGTCAGCTTCTGCATAGAGCCTATCGACCGGTTCGAGCGAGACGCCTTCGAATGAGCGCTTTCGCTCAGGAGTTTTTTCGAGAACTTTTGCGAGCGTTTCTTCTTCCCAGCGTTCTTTTTCGGCTTCGGCCTGGCTAACGGATTCTTTTATCTGGCGGGTCATAAATAATTTTTATATACCTAAAACTAAACTTCAATTTTAACATAGATCACTGGTCCGCGGCCTCGTCCATCCATGTCCGCAAGGCGGTCATTTCGCGTTCAATAGTGCGTGACGCCGCGTACAGAGTAACGGCGAGTAGAACGATGAGGCACGGAATAACGAACATCGCAGATTGAAGCCCCTGTGCCTTGAAAGGTTCGAGGCTCGCGGTAGTAAACTCAACGACACCGGCAGCCGCGGCTGCCCGTCGCGTAAACATATCGCTAAGGAGGCCGGTGGCATAGGGGCCGAACGATCCACCGAGAAGATAAAACGCCATGAAATAGATCGCCATCGCCGTTCCGCGAAGTCCCGGCTCGACAATGTCGTGGATCGCGGGATAGACACAGACATAATAGAAATACATCAGCAAACAGCCGGCGCCCATCAGTAGTGCAAACGGTACAAGCTCGCCAGGCCTCAACTCCAGCGCTCCGTAAAACAGCGGGGCCGCGACGAGGACCGCCGCTGCGGAAACGAGCATCCGTCCATTCGCCCATTTCTTCATGGTCTTGTCGCCGACGTAGCCGCCGATCAGCAGGCCCAGGCTGCACATTACCCCGAATATGAATGTCGAAATATAATTTGCCTTTGCGATGTCGGCGCCGTGAAACCGCATCAGATACGGCGTCAGAAACGACGAGATCGCGTACATATTAAAGTTGTGAAAAATGCCCGACAGGATGATCAACAGCATCGTCGGCGAACGGAGGATCCGCGCGTACGGTGAGCCGGGTCGCCGTCTCGACAGGATCTGTTGCGATTCCGATTCGCCGCGGGCCGGCTCTCTGATAAAAAGCACCGCGATCGCGACGATAATGCCCGGCAGGCCCGCTACCAGAAACGCGGCCCGCCAACCGTATGCCTTTGCGACGGCGCCGCTTATTGCGTAGCTCAATGCGATGCCGATCGGCAGACCGAGCATAAAGATCGACATCGCCCGCGCTCGCCAATTTGCCGGAAAGAGATCGCCAATCATCGACGTCGCGGCCGGCGCGCACGCAGCTTCGCCGACGCCGACGCCCAGACGCATCGCAAAGAGCTGTCCGAAGTTTCGAGCAAGACCTGACGCCGCCGTCACCAGCGACCAAACAAAAACGCCGATCGCTAAAATGCGTTTCCGGCTAAACTTATCGGAAAATCGGCCAAACGGTATGCCGATTACCGCGTAGAGCAGAGTAAACGCGGTGCCGAGCAGGCCAAGCGATGCATCGCTGAGATCGAACTCCTTTCTGATAGGCTCACCGATCGCGCCTAAAATTTGTCGATCGAAAAAATTTAGCGTGTTGATCGCAAACAGCAGGATCAATGCATACCAAACGGCAGTTCGTGACGATCTCATTCGATGATCTGCGGATTAATATTCTTTTCTGTTGAGGTCCTGCTTTAGCGTACGGTCCTCCCCGTAGTTGACATCATCGATCACCCACGCGCCATGCTGGCGGACCAAACCGATAGTGTATGTCGGCGCATCGGTGTCCTTGCACGGTCTGGGAAAAGGGAAGGATGCGGTCACGACCGCACGGTCGCCCATCGTGTCGGCCGGTTTTACCACGACTGTCCGATGAAGGTTTTGGCGGCCCGCCTTGCAAACTTCATCGATCGGCTGGAAGGGACTTCCATCGCCGAAATAAGGTTTGTCACCGGGATTCTTTTTTAGGTAGGCGGCTTCGCGTTTTAGCTCGTAAAGAAACAGGTTGTAGAGTTCTTTGGAAAACCATTGTTTCCGAGCGTCGACGTATCGGGGGTTAAAGATCTGCGAATGCGACCGGTCAAATTGATAAAATGCCTTCACCCTCGCCGCGGGAGACTGAGCAGCGGTGGAAGCTGCCAGACAGGCGACGACGGCGAGTGCCAATATAGATAGAATTTTCATACATTTTAGTTAGGGCGCAGATGGCGCGTCGGCATTGCAAATAAACTGAAGCTGTGCCTATTATTACAAGAATGAAAATCAGGAACGCTGTCGCGAGTTTAGCACTCTTCCTGTTTCCTGTAATCCTCACATCCTGCGGCGGCCCATCAAATACCAATTCGCAAAACACGGCCACCGCAAACAGCAACGCGGCCAATTCTAATGTTGCGAAAACCAACGTCGAAGAACTCGGAATGCTCATCAACGTTCCCTACGAGAGCGAAGAGGCATTTTGGAAGGAGGACGCCGCGCATAAAAAGCTGATCGCGGTTCTGCGCTTTGGTCAACCTGAAGCAAACCGGCTGATCGCCGACGCCGAAAAGATCCGTCCGGCTCAGCAGACGAGCATTCCCTCCCAATCTTGGTTCCCACCCGAGCTGATCGCCCAGGGCGACGTCAGCGGTGATGATACCCTCAACGGCAAAGCCTACGCCGCGAACGCATTCTTCCAGGACCCCTACAATGACGGCCGCATCACTCGCATCGAGGACACAGATTATTTTGTCCTCGAGCTTTCCGCCAAATAACTTTCAATTATTCTCGAAGCGTTTGAGCTTTCGATAGAGCGTCGACAGATCGACGCCCAGGATTGCGGCCGCCTTTGCCTTATCGCCGTCTGATGACCGCATCACGTCCTCGATATATCGCCGCTCAACTTCATCGAGCGTCATCCGGCCGCCTCCCATCTCAACCGCACCGGCCGAACCATTAGCTGAGGTGCGTATTTTCATCGGCAGGGTCTCGAGACCGATCTCGGCATCGCTTAGAATGAATGCCCGCTCGACCGCGTTTTCCAGCTCGCGGACATTGCCCGGCCAGTCGTATGACATGAGCGCCGTCATCGCCTCGCCAGAAACCGCCTTTGACTCAGTATTCTGGCTGCGGGCGGCCTTTGCGACAAAATGTTTTACAAGCAGCGGTATGTCATCGCGGCGTTCGCGAAGCGCGGGAACCTTTATCTCAACGACATCGAGACGGTAAAAGAGATCTTCACGAAATCGGCCGGCGGCGACTTCCTTTTCAAGGTCCTTGTGCGTGGCTGCGACGATCCGCGCATCAAATCGTTGTGCCGCCGCCGCTCCGACGGGCGTCACCTCATGTTCCTGAAGCGCACGCAGCAGCTTCACTTGCAGAGACAGAGGCATGTCGCCGATCTCGTCCAAAAACAGCGTGCCGCCGTCGGCCGAACGCAGCAACCCGCGCTTATCGGCGGTCGCACCTGTAAACGACCCGCGTACATGACCAAACAGCTCGCTTTCTAACAGCGACTCGGGCAGCGCTCCGCAGTTAACGGCGAGAAACGGCTTGTCGGCGCGAGGGCTGCCGTTGTGAATGGCCCGCGCGACCAGCTCCTTCCCCGTGCCGGTCTCGCCCAGCACAAGCACGCTCGCGTTCGTCGCGGCAACTTTTCCGAGAAGATCGAAAACGCCCTGCATCGCCTCGCTCGCCCCGATCATATCTTTCGCACGGTGAGCCTGGCGCAGCTCGCGTCTTAGCAGCCGATTTTCGATGAAAAGATTCCGCTGTGTGATCGCGTTCTTGATGGTCTG
>Ga0207707_10004018_pt1 | contig 13060 bp, 6 predicted proteins | sample KBSC83BmetaG_FD_184336 | JGI IMG/M metagenome (GOLD analysis project Ga0207707, IMG submission 184336) | Corn rhizosphere microbial communities from Kellogg Biological Station, Michigan, USA - KBS C8-3B metaG (SPAdes) (version 2) | ecosystem: Host-associated > Plants > Roots > Rhizosphere ... | reverse complement strand
CCGCCCTCGTGCAACCGATCCGCCATCCGGCTCCTGCGGGACCGAGGGCGGATCAAAGGTCGGAGACGAAAGCGTGGACCGGTCACACAAAGAGGCCCTGGTCACGACGCTGCACGAACAGCTATCCGACACCGTATGCGTCGTCATCACCCACCAGACGGGCTTGTCCGTCGCGGAGGTGACCGAGCTGCGGCGTCAGATGCGTGCCGCGGGTGCCAGCTTCAAAGTGACGAAGAACCGGCTCGCCCGTATCGCTCTTACCGGCACGAAATTCGAGCGACTCTCGTCGCTGTTCACCGGACCGACCGCGATCGCCTTTTCGCGGGACCCGGTGGCGGCGGCGAAGGTGGCCGTCGAGTTCGCCAATAAGAACGAAAAGCTGGCCATTGTCGGGGGAAGCCTCGGCGACCAGCAACTCGACGCCCAGGGCATCAAAGCCCTGGCAAGCTTGCCGTCGCTCGATCAGCTTCGCGCCAAGCTTCTGGGCCTGCTGCAAACTCCGGCGACTCGCATCGCCAGCGTGCTGCAGGCGCCCGGGAGCCAGGTGGCGAGGGTGCTGGATGCCTATGCGCGCAAGACGGGTTAGCGGTTTAAAGCGTCGAAACGACTTGAAAAATTCTCAGGAGTGCTAAAATGGCTGACTTGAATAAATTGGTCGAAGAGCTGTCGAGTCTCACCGTCATCGAGGCGGCGGAGCTGTCGAAGAAGCTCGAGGAGAAATGGGGTGTGTCGGCGGCCGCGCCGGTGGCGGTGGCGGCGGTCGGTGCCCCCGGCGGCGGAGCGGGTGCCGAGGCGGCTGCGGAGAAGACCGAGTTCACGGTCGTCCTGGCCGCGGCTGGCGACAAAAAGATCAACGTCATCAAGGAGGTGCGCGCGATCACCAGTCTCGGCCTGAAAGAGGCCAAGGACCTGGTCGAGGGCGCGCCCAAGCCGGTCAAAGAAGGGGTCAACAAGGACGAGGCGGCGAAGATCAAGAAGCAGCTCGAAGAGGCGGGTGCGACGGTTCAGATCCAATAGCCCGCCGTGGCATGGCCGGATGAAAGCGGGTGCAGAGGCGACGCGTGGCGTCGCGCTGCCCCGCCTTCGTGCCGGCGGGAAAGCCGGGTCGCGGCGCTGTCGCGGCCAACGGCTTTCGTCGTCTTTGTGGGGCCGGGCGGCGAGCGCCTGCATCGCCGAGGGTAAGGTCGAGTTTCTGATGAGGAGAATCCATGGCTAAGTCGTTCACCGGTCGGAAGCGCATCCGCAAGAGCTTTGGGCGCATCCCCGAAGTGGCACCGATGCCGAATCTCATCGAGGTGCAAAAGAGCTCTTACGATCACTTCCTGCAGATGGGCGTGACGGCGGAGAAACGCACCAGCGTGGGCCTCCAGGAGGTCTTCAAGTCGGTCTTCCCGATCCGCGACTTTTCCGACCGCGCGCGTCTCGAATTCGTCAGCTACGAGCTCGAGACGCCGAAATACGACGTCGAGGAGTGCCAGCAGCGCGGCATCACCTTCGCCGCTCCCTTGAAGGTCACGCTTCGCCTCGTCGTCTGGGACGTCGACGAGGAGACCGGCGCGCGCTCGATCCGCGACATCAAGGAGCAGGACGTCTACATGGGCGACATGCCGCTCATGACGAAGAACGGCACCTTCATCATCAACGGCACCGAGCGCGTCATCGTCTCGCAGATGCACCGCTCGCCGGGCGTGTTCTTCGACCACGACAAGGGCAAGAGCCATTCCTCGGGCAAGTATCTCTTTGCCGCGCGCGTCATTCCCTATCGCGGCTCCTGGCTCGATTTCGAGTTCGACGCCAAGGACCACCTCTATGTCCGCATCGACCGCCGCCGCAAGCTGCCGGTGACGACGCTGCTCTATGCGCTCGACAGCACCGAGACGGCAAAGCTCCGGGCCGAGCGCGCCGCTCAGAGCAAAGGCTTGCAGCCGCACGAGGCGCAGGGCATGTCGAAGGAGGAGATTCTCTCCGCCTTCTACGCGCCGGTCGCCTTCTCCTTCGACAAGAAGGGCTGGAAGATGCCCTTCGATCCCTCGCGCTATCGCGGCTTCAAGACCACGGCCGACCTCGTCGATGCGAAGACCGGCAAGGTCAAGGCCGAACTTGGCACCAAGCTCACGCCGCGGCTCGCCAAGAAGCTCTATGACGAGGGTCTCAAGGAGATCCGCGTCGGCCGCGAGGACATTCTCGGCAAATATCTTGCGGTCGACGTGGTGAACGACCAGACCGGCGAGATCTATGCCGAGGCCGGCGAGGAAGTCACCGATCAGCTCATCGACACGATCGAGCAGTCGCACATCACCGAGCTGCCGGTGATCTCGGTCGATCACATGACCGTCGGCCCGTACCTGCGCAACACCTTGATGATCGACAAGAACGCCAGCCGCGAGGAAGCGCTCATCGACATCTACCGCGTGATGCGCCCGGGCGAGCCGCCGACTCTCGAGACCGCGGAAGCGCTCTTCAAGAGCCTGTTCTTCGATCCCGAGCGCTACGATCTCTCGGCGGTCGGCCGCGTCAAGATGAACTCGCGCCTCTCGCTCCAGACCGAGGATACGGTCCGCGTCCTGCGCAAGGAGGACATCATCGCCATCCTGCGCGTGCTCGTCGAGCTGAAGGACGGACGCGGCGAGATCGACGACATCGACAATCTCGGCAATCGCCGCGTGCGCTCGGTCGGCGAGCTGATGGAGAATCAGTACCGCGTCGGCCTGTTGCGCATGGAGCGCGCCATCCGCGAGCGCATGAGCTCGGTCGAGATCGACACGGTGATGCCGCACGACCTCATCAACGCCAAGCCGGCGGCGGCGGCGGTGCGCGAGTTCTTCGGCTCGTCCCAGCTCTCGCAATTCATGGATCAGACCAATCCGCTCTCGGAGATCACCCACAAGCGCCGGCTTTCGGCGCTTGGGCCGGGCGGCTTGACGCGTGAGCGCGCGGGCTTCGAGGTGCGCGACGTGCATCCGACCCATTACGGCCGCATCTGCCCGATCGAGACGCCGGAAGGGCCGAATATCGGTCTCATCAACAGCCTCGCGACCTATGCGCGGGTCAATCAATACGGCTTCATCGAGAGTCCCTATCGCCGCGTCGTCGGCGGCAAGGTGACCGACGAGGTGGTCTATCTCTCGGCGATGGAAGAGAGCCGCTATGCGATCGCCCAGGCCAATGTCGAGCTCGACACGCATGGCAAGGTGAAGGCCGATCTGACCAATTGCCGCAAGAGCGGCGATTTCGTCATGGCGCGGCCGCAGGACATCGACTTCATCGATGTCTCGCCCAAGCAGCTGGTCTCGGTGGCGGCCGCGCTCATTCCCTTTCTCGAGAATGACGACGCCAACCGCGCGCTGATGGGCTCCAACATGCAGCGCCAGGCGGTGCCGCTCATCCAGGCCGAGGCGCCGCTCGTCGGCACCGGCATGGAAGAGACGGTGGCGCGCGATTCGGGCGTCACCATCATCGCGCGGCGCGCCGGCATCGTCGACCAGGTCGACGGCATGCGCATCGTCATCCGCGCGACCGAGGACACCTCGGCCGACGCGCCCGGCGTCGACATCTACAACCTCTTGAAGTTCCAGCGCTCGAACCAGAACACCTGCATCACCCAGCGCCCGCTGGTGCGCGTCGGTGATCACGTCAAGACCGGCGACGTCATCGCCGACGGGCCTTCGACCCAGCTCGGCGAGCTCGCGCTCGGCCGCAACGTGCTCTGCGCCTTCATGCCCTGGAACGGCTATAACTTCGAGGATTCGATCCTCATCTCCGAGCGCATCGTCTCCGACGACGTCTTCACCTCGATCCATATCGAGGAATTCGAGGTGATGGCGCGCGACACCAAGCTCGGCCAGGAAGAGATCACCCGCGACATCCCCAATGTCGGCGAAGAGGCGCTGAAGAATCTCGACGAGGCCGGCATCGTCTATATCGGCGCCGAGGTGAAGCCTTCCGATATTCTCGTCGGCAAGGTCACGCCCAAGGGCGAATCGCCGATGACGCCGGAGGAAAAGCTGCTCCGCGCGATCTTCGGCGAGAAGGCCTCGGATGTACGCGACACCAGCCTGCGGCTGCCGCCGGGCGTTTCCGGCACGGTGGTCGAGGTGCGCGTGTTCTCGCGCCGCGGCGTCGATAAGGACGAACGCGCCCTCGCTATCGAGCGCGCCGAGATCGAGCGGCTGACCAAGGACCGCGACGACGAGAAGGCGATCCTGGAGCGCAGCTTCCAATCGAGGCTCGAGCGTCTCCTCCATAACCAGGAAGCGGCGAGCGGGCCCAAGGGTCTCAAATCCGGCACCAAGCTGACGAAGGACGTGCTCGATCAGTACACGCTCGGCCAATGGCGCCAGATCGCGATCAAGAACGATCGCCGTATGGCCGATATCGAGTCGCTCAAGAAGCAGATGGACGAAACCACCCACAAGCTTCAGGAGCGGTTCGAGAGCAAAGTCGAGAAGCTGCAGCGCGGCGACGAGCTGCCGCCCGGCGTGATGAAGATGGTCAAGGTCTTCGTCGCGGTGAAGCGCAAGCTTCAGCCCGGCGACAAGATGGCCGGCCGCCACGGCAACAAGGGCGTGATCTCGAGGATCATGCCCGCCGAGGACATGCCCTATCTCGAGGACGGGACGCCCGTCGATATCGTCCTCAATCCGCTGGGCGTGCCGAGCCGCATGAATGTCGGGCAGATCCTCGAGACGCATCTCGGCTGGGCCTCGGCCGGCCTCGGCCGGCAGATCGGCGAGATGGTCGACAAGGCGAAGCGTCATGACAAGCAGACGCGCGAGCTGCGGCGCCACCTCAACACGATCTACACCGACCGCACCGACCAGAACGACATGAAGGAGCTCGACGACGATCAGCTCTTCGAGCTTGCCGACAATCTGCGGCATGGCGTGCCGATGGCCAGCCCCGTCTTCGACGGCGCCCGCGAGGACGACATCGTCAAGATGCTGCAGGAAGCGGGGCTCGACGCGTCGGGCCAGGTGCGGCTCGTCGATGGGCGCACGGGCGAGTATTTCGATCGCCGCGTCACCGTGGGCTACATCTACATGCTGAAGCTGCACCATCTGGTCGACGACAAGATCCACGCGCGTTCGATCGGGCCCTACAGCCTCGTCACCCAGCAGCCGCTGGGCGGCAAGGCGCAGTTCGGCGGGCAGCGTTTCGGCGAGATGGAGGTCTGGGCGCTCGAAGCCTATGGCGCCGCCTATACGCTCCAGGAGATGCTCACCGTCAAATCGGACGACGTCTCGGGCCGCACCAAGGTCTATGAGGCGATCGTCCGCGGCGACAACAATTTCGAGGCCGGCATACCGGAATCCTTCAACGTCTTGGTGAAGGAGCTCCGCTCGCTCGGCCTCAATGTCGAGCTCGAACAGCGCACCTACTGACGAGAGCGACGGCGACAGGATTTATCGGAAGAGGGATCGTTCATGAATGAATTGATGAACATCTTCGGCCAGGTCTCGGGCCCGCAAAGCTTCGACCAGATCAAGATCTCGATCGCAAGCCCGGAGCGCATCCGCTCCTGGTCCTATGGCGAGATCAAGAAGCCGGAGACGATCAATTACCGGACCTTCAAGCCCGAGCGCGACGGCTTGTTCTGCGCGCGCATCTTCGGGCCGATCAAGGATTACGAGTGCTTGTGCGGCAAGTACAAGCGCATGAAGTATCGCGGCATCATCTGCGAGAAATGCGGCGTCGAGGTGACCCTCTCGAAGGTCCGCCGCGACCGCATGGGCCATATCGAGCTGGCCTCGCCGGTGGCGCATATCTGGTTCCTGAAGTCGTTGCCCTCGCGCATCGGCCTGCTGGTCGACATGACCCTCAAGGATCTCGAGAAGATCCTCTATTTCGAGAGCTATGTCGTCACCGAGCCGGGCCTGACGCCTCTGAAGCTTCATCAGCTCCTCACCGAAGAGGAGTATATGAAGGCGCAGGAGGAATTCGGCGAGCAGGGCTTCGAAGCGTCGATCGGCGCCGAGGCGCTGAGGAAGATGCTTGAGAAGATCAAGCTCGAGGGCGATGACGGCGAGCGCGAGCGGCTCCGCACCGAGCTGCGCGAGACCACCTCGGAAGCCAAGCGCAAGAAGCTGGTCAAGCGCCTGAAGCTGGTCGAGGCATTCATCCAGTCGGAGAGCCGGCCGGAATGGATGATCCTCGAGGTCGTGCCGGTGATCCCGCCGGAGTTGCGGCCGCTCGTCCCCTTGGACGGCGGGCGCTTTGCGACCTCCGATCTCAACGATCTTTATCGCCGGGTCATCAACCGCAACAACCGGCTGAAGCGCCTCATCGAGCTGCGCGCGCCCGACATCATCGTGCGCAACGAGAAGCGCATGCTGCAGGAATCGGTCGACGCGTTGTTCGACAACGGGCGGCGCGGCCGCATCATCACCGGCGCCAACAAGCGGCCCTTGAAGTCGCTCTCGGACATGCTGAAAGGCAAGCAGGGGCGGTTCCGCCAGAACCTTCTCGGCAAGCGCGTCGACTATTCGGGCCGCTCGGTCATCGTCGTCGGGCCGGAGTTGAAGCTCCATCAATGCGGCCTGCCGAAGAAGATGGCCTTGGAGCTGTTCAAGCCCTTCATCTACTCGAAGCTCGAGCTCTACGGGCTTGCGAGCACGATCAAGGCCGCCAAGCGCATGGTCGAGAAAGAGCGCCCGGAGGTGTGGGACATCCTCGAAGAGGTGATCCGCGAGCATCCGGTGCTCCTCAACCGCGCGCCGACCTTGCATCGCCTGGGCATCCAGGCTTTCGAGCCGATGCTGATCGAGGGCAAGGCGATCCAGCTTCACCCGCTGGTCTGCACCGCCTTCAACGCCGATTTCGACGGCGACCAGATGGCGGTGCACGTACCCTTGTCGCTCGAGGCGCAGCTCGAGGCGCGCGTCCTCATGATGTCGACCAACAACATCCTCTCGCCCGCGAACGGCAAGCCGATCATCGTGCCGTCGCAGGACATCATCCTGGGGCTCTACTACATCACGATGGAGCGCGCCGGCGAGAAGGGCGAGGGCATGTCCTTCGCCGATATGGGCGAGATCGAGCATGGACTCGAATCCGGCGTGCTGTCGCTGCACGCGAAGATCAATGCGCGGGTCGAGACTGTCGATAAGGACGGCAACATCGTCATCAAGCGCCTGGCGACCACCGCCGGCCGCATGATGCTGTCGACCATCCTGCCGCACAATCCCCATGTTGGCTTCGATCTCCTCAACCGGCTTCTGACCAAGAAGGAGATCTCGAACGTCATCGACCAGGTGCATCGCCACTGCGGCCAGAAGGAGACCGTGATCTTCTGCGACCGGCTGATGACCATCGGCTTCCAGCAGGCCTGCAAGGCGGGCATTTCCTTCGGCAAGGACGATCTGATCATCCCGCCGGCGAAGGAAAAGCTCATCCACGAGGCGCAGGAGAAGGTGAAGGAGTACGAGCAGCAATATCTCGACGGCCTCATCACCCAAGGCGAGAAATACAACAAGGTGGTCGACGTCTGGTCGAACTGCACCGAGAAGGTCGCCGACGAGATGATGAAGGCGATCCGCACGCCGAAGAAGAGCGAGCCGATCAATCCCGTGTGGATGATGGCGGATAGCGGCGCGCGCGGCTCGGCGGCCCAGATCAAGCAATTGGCCGGCATGCGCGGGCTGATGGCCAAGCCCTCGGGCGAGATCATCGAGACGCCGATCATCTCGAACTTCAAGGAAGGCCTGACCGTGCTCGAGTACTTCAACTCGACCCACGGCGCCCGCAAGGGCCTCGCCGACACCGCCTTGAAGACCGCGAACTCGGGCTATCTCACCCGGCGCCTCGTCGACGTCGCGCAGGACGCGATCATCACCGAGATCGACTGCGGCACGACGCGCGGCCTAACCATGCGCGCCGTCGTCGAAGGCGGCGAGGTGATCGCGCCTCTGGCCGACCGCATCCTCGGCCGCACCGCCGCGGTCGATATCGTCGATCCCCTGAGCGGCAAGGTTCTCGTGCCGGCGGGCGAGCTCATCGACGAGCCGACGGTCGATCTCATCGACCGCTCGGGCATCGATGCGGTGGTGATCCGCTCGGTCCTGACCTGCGAGACGCGGGTCGGCCTCTGCGGCAAGTGCTATGGCCGCGACCTGGCGCGCGGCACGGTCGTCAATATCGGCGAGGCGGTCGGTGTCATCGCCGCCCAGTCGATCGGCGAGCCGGGCACCCAGCTCACCATGCGGACCTTCCATATCGGCGGCGCAGTGCAGCGCGGTGCCGAGCAGTCCTCGATCGAGGCGGCGTTCGACGCCAAGGTGCGGATCAAGAACCGCAACGTGGTCGTCAACTCCGCCGGCATCCCGGTGGTGATGGGCCGCAATTGCGAGCTCGCCTTGCTCGACGAGGCGGGCCGCGAGAAGGCGCGCCACCGCGTGCCTTACGGCGCCAAGATCCTCGCCGATGAAGGGACGATGGTGACGAAAGGCCAGCGTCTCGCGGAATGGGATCCCTACACCATCCCGATCATCACCGAGCGCGACGGCATCGCCTCCTATGTCGATCTCGTCGAGGGCGTCTCCATGCGCGAGGTGGTCGACGAGGCGACCGGCATCTCCTCGAAGGTCGTCATCGACTGGAAGCAGCAGGCAAAGGGCGGCGATCTGAAGCCGCGCATCCTCTTGAAAGGCGCCAACGGCAAGACCTTGACCTTGGCGAACGGGATGGAGGCGCGTTACTTCATGTCGCTCGATGCCATTCTCTCGGTCGAGAACGGCGCCGAGGTCAAGGCCGGCGACGTACTGGCGCGCATCCCGCGCGAATCCTCGAAGACCCGCGACATCACCGGCGGTCTGCCGCGCGTCGCCGAGTTGTTCGAGGCGCGCCGGCCCAAGGACTTCGCGATCATCGCCGAGTGCGATGGCCGGGTCGAGTTCGGCAAGGACTACAAGACCAAGCGCCGCATCCTGGTGATCCCCACCGAAGAGGGCGCCGAGCCAGTCGAGTATCTCATCCCCAAGGGCAAGCACATCTCGGTGCAGGAGGGCGATTTCGTCCAGAAGGGCGACCTTCTCATGGACGGCAACCGCGTTCCCCACGAGATCCTGCGCGTCCTCGGGGTCGAGGAGCTGGCGAGCTATCTCATCAACGAGATCCAGGAGGTTTATCGCCTCCAGGGCGTGCGCATCAACGACAAGCACATCGAGGTGATCGTTCGCCAGATGCTGCAGAAGGTCGAGATCGACGATCCCGGCGAGACCACCTTCCTTTCGGGTGAGCAGATCGACCGGATGGAGTTCGAGGCCGAGAACGCCAAGGTCGAGGCGGAGAATTTGAAGCCCGCCAAGGCCCATCCGGTGCTGCAGGGCATCACCAAGGCGAGCCTGCAGACGAGTTCCTTCATCTCGGCGGCGTCGTTCCAGGAGACCACCCGCGTCCTCACCGAGGCGGCGGTCTCCGGGCGGATCGACGTGCTGTCGGGCCTCAAGGAGAACGTCATCGTCGGCCGGCTCATACCGGCCGGCACCGGCAGCGTCATGGGCCGGTGGCGCCAGATCGCGGCGGCCCGCGACAAGGAGCTCGCTGCGGGTCAGGCGAAGCCGACGCCGGCGATCGAGGCCGATCAGAAGATCGCGTGATCAAGGGACCGCGCCGCTCACGGCGCGGCCTCCAACGTCTCAAAAGGGGCCGCCTGGCGGCCCCTTTTTCTTTGCCGCGCTGCACGATCCGCGCGCCCCGCGTTTTCTCCGCCACCGGCGCGCCATCCGGCTTGACGGGCTCCGGGCTCAACACTAGTATCCGCGCACTTTCGAGGGGCTGGCGGTAGGGTAGCCATCCTAGACGCAGTCTGGTTGGACGAGTAAGTCAATGGCTCGGCGCCGCAAGCGACGGCGCGCTTATCCGGGAAGTTCCACGACCGCCGGCGGTGCCCTGAGCATCCCGTGCGGTTTACGTCTTTGAGTGCAGGTTTGACGAGGGTTCTCGAGGGATGCCGACGATCAATCAGCTGATCCGCCTCGGGCGGATGCCGCAAGCGGCGCGCAACAAGGTGCCGGCGCTTCAGGAAAGCCCGCAGAAGCGCGGCGTCTGCACGCGCGTCTACACGACGACGCCGAAGAAGCCGAACTCCGCGCTGCGCAAGGTCGCGCGCGTGCGGCTCACCAACGCCTTCGAGGTGACGAGCTACATCCCGGGCGAGGGTCACAATCTGCAAGAGCACTCGGTGGTGCTGATCCGCGGCGGACGCGTCAAGGACCTGCCCGGCGTGCGCTACCACATCATTCGCGGCACCCTCGATACCCAGGGCGTCAAGGATCGTCGCCAGCGCCGGTCGAAATACGGCGCCAAGCGGCCGAAGTAAGGGGGCAGGTCATGTCGCGCCGTCGCGCCGCGGTCAAACGGGAAGTGCTGCCGGATCCGAAATTCGGCGACGTGATCGTGAGCAAGTTCATGAATTGCCTGATGTACGAGGGCAAGAAGTCGGTCGCCGAGGGCATCGTCTATGGCGCGCTCGACCGCATCGCCAAGCGCTCGGGCCAGGACCCGCTGCGGATGTTCCACGACGCGCTCGGCAATGTCCGCCCGGCCGTCGAGGTGCGCTCGCGCCGCGTCGGCGGCGCCACCTACCAGGTCCCGGTCGAGGTGCGCTCCGATCGCGGCCAGGCCCTCGCCATCCGCTGGATCATCGGCAGCGCGCGCGACCGCTCGGAGCACACCATGGAAGAGCGCCTTTCGGGCGAGCTCATGGATGCGGCCAACAATCGCGGCGCGGCGGTGAAGAAGCGCGAGGACACGCACCGCATGGCCGACGCCAACAAAGCCTTCTCGCACTATCGCTGGTAGGAGCGCGCGCCACCGCGCGCCCATCGGAGTTCTCGAATGCCTCGTACGACGCCTCTCGACCGCTACCGCAACATCGGCATCATGGCCCACATCGATGCCGGCAAGACCACCACGACCGAGCGCATCCTTTATTACACCGGCCGCTCCTACAAGATCGGCGAGGTGCATGAAGGCACCGCGACGATGGATTGGATGGAGCAGGAGCAAGAGCGCGGCATCACCATCACCTCGGCCGCGACCACCTGCTTCTGGAACGATCACCGCATCAACATCATCGATACGCCCGGCCATGTCGATTTCACCATCGAGGTCGAGCGCTCCTTGCGCGTCCTCGACGGCGCGGTGACGGTGTTCGATTCGGTCGCGGGCGTCGAGCCGCAATCGGAGACGGTGTGGCGCCAGGCCGACAAATACGGCGTGCCACGCATCTGCTTCGTCAACAAGATGGACCGGATCGGCGCGAACTACCCGCGCACGATCGAAATGATCAAGGACCGGCTGGGCGCGGTGCCGCTCGTCACCCAATTGCCGATCGGCGTCGAGAGCGATTTCAAAGGCATCGTCGATCTCGTCCAGATGAAGGCGATCGTCTGGCAGGAAGAGACCCTGGGCGCGAAGTTCGACGTGACCGACATTCCCGCCGATATGGCCGACCAGGCCGCCGAGGCGCGCCACACCATGCTCGAACTCGCGGTCGAGCAGGACGACGCCGCGCTCGAAGCCTATCTCGGCGGCAAGGAGCCCGATGTCGAGACCTTGAAGCGCTGTATCCGCAAAGGCACGATCAGCTACGCCTTCGTGCCGGTGCTGTGTGGCTCGGCCTTCAAGAACAAGGGCGTGCAGCCGCTGCTCGATGGCGTGGTGGACTTCCTCCCGGCGCCGACCGACGTTGCCGCGATCAACGGCGTGAAGATGGGCACGGACGAGCCGATCGTCCGCAAATCCTCGGATGACGAGCCTTTCGCCGCGCTCGCCTTCAAGATCATGACCGACCCGTTCGTCGGCTCGCTGACCTTCGTGCGGATTTATTCGGGCGTCCTTCAGACCGGCACCGCCGTGCTCAACTCGGTCAAGGATCAGCGCGAGCGCATCGGCCGCATGCTGCAGATGCATGCCAATCATCGCGAGGACATCAAGGAAGCGCTCGCCGGCGACATCGTCGCGCTGGCAGGCTTGAAGAACACCACGACGGGCGACACGCTATGCGACCCGAACGCTGCGGTCGTGCTCGAGCGCATGGAGTTTCCCGAGCCGGTCATCGAAATCGCGGTCGAGCCCAAGACCAAGGGCGATCAGGAGAAGATGGGCCAGGCGCTGGCGCGGCTCGCGACGGAGGATCCGTCCTTCCGCGTCTCGGTCGACCATGAGAGCGGCCAGACCGTGATCAAGGGGATGGGCGAGCTCCATCTCGAGATCATCGTCGATCGCATGAAGCGCGAGTTCAAGGTCGACGCCAATATCGGCGCGCCGCAGGTCGCCTATCGCGAGACCATCACCCGCTCCTCGGACGTCGACTACACCCATAAGAAGCAGACCGGCGGCTCCGGCCAGTTCGCGCGCGTCAAGATGCATTTCGAGCCGCTGCCGGCGGGCTCGGGATTCAGCTTCGAGAGCAAGGTCGTCGGCGGCACCGTGCCGAAGGAATACATCCCCGGCGTCGAGAAGGGCGTCAAAGGCTCGCTCGACAGCGGCGTGCTCGCGGGCTTCCCGGTGATCGACTTCAAGGTGCAGCTGATGGACGGCGCCTATCACGAAGTCGATTCGAGCGCGCTCGCCTTCGAAATCGCGGCGCGCGCCGCGATGAAAGAAGGCCTCGCCAAGGCCGGGCCGAAGCTTTTGGAGCCGATCATGAAGGTCGAGGTGGTGACGCCGCGCGACTATATGGGCGACGTCATCGGCGATCTGAACAGCCGGCGCGGGCGCATCACCGGCCAGGATCAGCGCGGCAACGCCGAAGTCATCAACGCGATGGTGCCGCTCGCCAACATGTTCGGCTACGTCAACACCCTTCGCTCGATGAGTCAGGGACGCGCGCAATACACCATGCATTTCGATCACTACGAGCAAGTGCCGCAGGCGGTGGCGGACGAAGTCCGCGCCAAGATGGCTTAACTCGGGACCACGGAGAACAGAGAGATGGCGAAGGCGAAATTTGAGCGGACGAAGCCGCACTGCAACATTGGGACGATCGGTCACGTCGACCATGGGAAGACGTCGCTGACGGCGGCGATCACGAAGGTGCTGGCGGAGACGGGCGGGGCGA
>Ga0207707_10004015_pt1 | contig 13065 bp, 13 predicted proteins | sample KBSC83BmetaG_FD_184336 | JGI IMG/M metagenome (GOLD analysis project Ga0207707, IMG submission 184336) | Corn rhizosphere microbial communities from Kellogg Biological Station, Michigan, USA - KBS C8-3B metaG (SPAdes) (version 2) | ecosystem: Host-associated > Plants > Roots > Rhizosphere ... | reverse complement strand
CGTTTTCGTCGAGCCTGGCAAAACGTTGTTGACGGTGATGCCGAACGGCGCGAGCTCGGTGGCCAGCGTCTTGGACCAACTCGCCACTGCCCAACGGGTGGTGTTGGAAACACCGAGGCCGGCGAGAGGTTCCTTCACCGACGTCGAGATGATGTTGACGATGCGGCCGTACCCCGCCGCCTGCATGCCCGGAATTACGCTTTCCGCCAGCACGTGGTTGGCGACGAGGTGCTTGCGGTAAGCATCCAGGAACGCATCGACTTTCGCGCCGTGCGCGGGGCCGGGCGGTGGTCCGCCGGAGTTGTTGACGAGGATGTGCACGGGATTTGCGGCCGCCAGCTTTTCCGCCGCGGCGCGCAAGCCATCGGTGTCACCGGAATCGGCGACCATGAAATCGTGCGCTTGCGACGCATGCGTGCGCGGCAGTTCTTCAACGAGTTGCTTCAGCACTTCCACGCGGCGGGCGAGGGTGGTGACGTTTGCGCCGAGTTTCGCGAGTTCCATCGCGCAGGCGCGGCCAATGCCTTGCGAGGCGCCGCAGACGAGCGCATGGCGGCCGGTCAGATCAAGGTCCATGTTGTTCTCCTTGAACGATGATTTCTCACGAGCCGGGTCGGGGCTGCGCGGGTTTCTGGAGCTGGATCTTCGGCGCGATACTTTCTAGCGATTTTGCAGCGCGTTACGCAACTCCGGCAACAACCCCGCGCCCACCGTAGGCTTGCCGCACAGACCATTGTCGACCGCGCTCGCGTAGTCCGGTGTCATCTCGCCGAGAGACAACGTGCCTTCCGGGCCGTGCGGCACGTCGAAGCTGCCGCTGGTGACGGGCGCCGCGGGCTTGATGCTGGCGAACGCCGAGGCCGTCGGTACGTTGACGTTGCTGAAACTGGTCGGCGACTGCGCCCAGTACGTCGTCGAAGCGAGCTGTTTCCGTGAAGTGGTTACGACCAGGTACTGCGCGTTGGGATTGTCGACTTTCACCGCGCCGAAGCCGCCCGACATGCTCGGCCGCCAGTTAATGTACACGCACAGCGAAACGTCGGTGCTGGAAAGCGGCTGGTAGTTGGAATTCAACAACGTCACCGTCGGCGCCAGCAGAAAGCTGTTGCCCAGATGCCGCGCACTGGGCTGCGTCTGGAACACCACGCGATAAGGCTTCTTGTACTTGGGCAGCACAAAGGTGAGGAAATGCGTGCGCTCGCCATCGATGTCCGCGATCGGGCTGAACTTGTCGATGGTGAATTCGCGTGGCGCTTCCGGCAGCGTGTCATGGAAGGGCAGGTCGGCCCACACGTGGCAACACGGTGTCGCGTTCTTGAGATCCTGCATGGCCGTGGCACGCGAGGGCGGCGGCGTGCTGTCGAACGTGCCCAGCAGCGGCAACTTCACGGCGTGGGTGCACGCGGCCAGCAGCAGAGCGACGCATGGGAAGATGGCGAGGCGGAGGAGACGGGTCACGGCGCGGAATGGAATACGGATGACGAAGGCGCCGCCAGATGCGTGGCCGGCGACGTGCGGGACGACATTGGGTTCATGCAGTGTACAGATTGCGGTGCGACGGAAAACGGGTCGAAAGTCTTGGTTTCGGGGTTTTGTGGCGGCCGCGGGCTTTGCGGGCTAAGTCCACCAAATTTCGACTCGCGCGCGGCGGCGGAGTTTCCGCGGCGGCTCAGAATTCCGCGTGGCCCGGCGTGCGCGGGTACGGAATCGCATCGCGGATGTTCGAGAGACCGCACACGTACACCAGCAGCCGCTCGAAACCCAGGCCAAAGCCCGCGTGCGGCACGGTGCCATAGCGGCGGAGGTCGCGATACCACTGGTAATGCGCGGGATCGAGGCCGAACTGTTGCATGCGACGATCCAGGTAATCCAGCCGCTCTTCGCGCTGCGAGCCGCCGATGATCTCGCCGATGCCGGGCGCCAGCACATCCATCGCGGCAACGGTCTTGCCGTCGTCGTTGAGACGCATATAGAACGCCTTGATCTCCTCGGGGTAGTTCATCACCACCACCGGCCGCCCGATGTGGGTTTCGGCCAGCCAGCGCTCGTGTTCGGTTTGCAGGTCCACGCCCCATTCGACCGGGAATTCGAATTTCTGTCCGGATTTCTGCAAAGCCGTAATTGCATCGGTGTAATCAATACGTTCGAATGGCGCGGCGATGAATTTTTCAAGGCGGGAAATGGCATCTTTCTGGACGCGCTCGGCGAAGAACGCCATATCATCGGCGCGCTCCTCCAGCACGGCCTTGAAGACGGCCTTCAGGAAGGCTTCCGCGCAATCGGCGTCGGTGGCGAGATCGGCGAACGCGATCTCCGGTTCGCACATCCAGAATTCGGCGAGGTGCCGCGGCGTGTTGGAGTTCTCCGCGCGGAAGGTCGGGCCGAAGGTGTAAACCTTCGACAGTGCAAGGCAGTACGCCTCGACGTTCAACTGGCCGGATACGGTCAGGAAGGCTTCGCGCGCGAAGAAATCCTTGCGGAAATCGATCGCGCCCTTGTCGTCGCGTGGCAAGTTGGCGAGATCCAATGTGGACACGCGAAACATGTCGCCCGCGCCTTCGGCATCGGAGGTGGTGATGATCGGTGTGTTGACCCAATAAAACCCTTCCGAAGTCAGGTGCCGGTGCACCGCCGTCATCATGGTGTGGCGGACGCGCGAGATCGCGCCGAACAGGTTGGTGCGCGGGCGCAGGTGCGCGACCTCGCGCAGGAATTCCGGCGAATGCTGCTTGGGCTGGATCGGATAGGTTTCGGGGTCGTCGACGAAGCCCAGCACTTCGATGGCTTCGGCCTGCAGTTCGAATGCCTGTCCCTTGCCCTGCGAAGCCACCAGCTTGCCACGCGCGAGGATCGCGCAACCCGCCGAGAGCTTCTGCACGTCGCTGGCGTAATTCGGCAGCGTCGCGGCCGCGACGACCTGCAGCGGCGCGAAGCACGAACCATCGCTCAAGTTCACGAACGACAAGCCCGCCTTGGAGTCGCGGCGGGTGCGGACCCATCCTCGCACTTCGACGGATGAGCCTTCCGGCGCGCTGCCGGCCAGTGCCTGTTTGACGCTCAAGGTTGCCATGCTTGAAAGGCCGTCATGCCGATGCCATGTTTCGATCAAGTGAACGCGCGATAATAACGCAGCACACACCGCAAACCGGCACCCGTATGGCCATCGAACTGACTCCGACCGCTTCCGCGCGCATGCGCGATTTCCTCGGCAAGCATCCGTCCGCGCCGGGCGTGCGCTTCGGCATCAAGCGCACGGGTTGCTCCGGCTTCGGCTATACGGTCGATCTGGCCAACGAGGTGACCGGCGACGACAAGGTGTTCGATTTCGAGGGCATCAAGCTGGTGGTCGACGCCAAGGCGCTGCCGTTCGTGGATGGCACCCGCATCGACTACGCGCGCGAAGGGATGAATGCGGCGTTCGTGTTCCACAACCCCAACGCCACCGGCGAATGCGGTTGCGGGGAAAGCTTCACCGTCGAGGCTCGCGGCTGAACGTTCGCACCACGCTGCGCCGCTTGCGGCAAAACCCTGATTGCCCTTACAATTCGCAGTCCTGCACGGTCAAATCGCTCGTGCAGGCCCTCGCCTCACCGCCGGAATACCGGGTTGGGAGGCTGCCCGCCACGGCGTTGTGCCTTGGCGACACCCATGAGGAATCACAATGCGTCACTATGAAGTCGTATTCCTGGTCCATCCGGACCAGAGCGAGCAGGTACCCGGCATGATTGAGCGCTACAAGGCGCTCATCGAAGCCGAAGGCGGCAAGGTCCATCGTCTCGAAGACTGGGGCCGCCGCCCGCTTGCCTATCCGATCCAGCATCTCGCCAAGGCCCACTATGTTCTGATGAACATTGAGTGCGGGCCCAAGGCCGTCGCCGAGCTGAAGTCGGGCTTCCGTTTCAACGATGCGGTGTTGCGCCACATGATCGTGCAGTGGCACCAGGCCGAAACCGAGCCGTCGCTGATCATGAAGGCCGGCAAGGACGAAAAACCGTCCCGCCGCCGCGATGACGACCACGACAGTGACGATCGCGACGATCGCAGCGAGGCCGCCTGATGCCTCGCCCGACCAGCAAGAAGAAGCCCGGAGACTCGAACATGTCCAAGTTCTTCCGCCGCCGCAAGTTCTGCCGTTTCAGCGCCGAGGGCGTCGAGCATATCGACTACAAGGACCTCGCCACCCTGAAGCAGTACGTCACCGAAACCGGCAAGATCGTCCCCAGCCGCATCACCGGCACCAAGGCGCGTTACCAGCGCCAGTTGTCCACGGCGGTGCAGCGCGCGCGGTTCCTGGCTTTGTTGCCGTATTCCGACAGCCACTTCGTTTGATGCGATCGTCCCTGATCGCTGCGTAACCAATCGTCGAGGCGCCTGGAACGGATTCGGCGATTGGGGGCACCGGATCGGGTTGCCCTGGCTTTTCACCAAAAGCCGCTTCGAACGAAGCGGCTGTTTTGCAACCCTTCGGACACCCGTCCATTGGCTGCGTCTCGCATGAGGCGCTAACGAATCGGAGAATCCCATGGAAGTCATCCTGCTTGAAAAAGTGAAGAACCTCGGCGCACTCGGCGAGAAGGTCCGCGTGAGGCCGGGTTACGGGCGCAATTATCTGGTGCCGCAGGGCAAGGCCGTGCCGGCTAGCAAGGCCAATCTCGAGACCTTCGAGGCGAAGCGCGCCGAATACCAGGCCAAGGCCGACAAGCTGCTGGCCGACGCCCAGGCGCGTGCCGCCAGGTTCGAGAACGCAGAGGCCACCATCAACGCCAACGCCAGTCCCGAGGGCAAGCTGTTCGGTTCGATCGGCCCGCGCGATATCGCCGAGGCCTTCACCGGGCAGGGTCTCGCGCTGGAGAAGAGCGAAGTGATCATGCCGGAAGGTGCGATCCACAACATCGGCGATTACGACGTCGAGGTGTCCTTGCATGCCGACGTCAAGGCGCCGGTCAAGGTGCATGTCGTCGCGGGAGCCTGATCGCGCGCGCGATCCACAAAATCGCAACCCGTGAATGGGCGCCTTCGGGCGCCCATTTCGTTTGGCGGTGAGACAATGTGTGTTTCGCATTCGTCGGACGGTCGATGCGACGCAATCTCGAAGAGTGGCTGGCGTACCAGCAGCAGGTCCACGCGCGCGGCATCGACATGGGCCTCAGTCGCGTGCGCGAGGTCTGGCGGCGCATGGGTGCCTCGCCGCTGGCGCCGACGGTGATCACCGTCGGCGGCACCAACGGCAAGGGCTCGGCGGTCGCCTTTCTGGAAGCGATGCTGCGCGCGGGCGGCATGCGCGTCGGCGCGTACACGTCACCGCATATCCTGCGCTACAACGAACGCGTGCGTGTCGATGGCGTCGACAGCGATGATGTGCCCTTGATCGATGCGTTCGAACGCATCGAGGCCGCGCGCAAGGACATCACGCTGACCTACTTCGAATTCGGCACGCTGGCGGCGTTCGACATCTTCGCGCGTTCCGAACTGGACATTGCACTGCTGGAAGTCGGCTTGGGCGGGCGGCTGGATGCGGTGAACATCATCGATTCCGATTGCGCAGTGGTCGTCACCGTCGACCTGGACCACATGGAATATCTGGGGCCGGATCGCGAAGCAATCGGACGCGAGAAGGCGGGTATCTTCCGCACCGGCAGGCCCGCGATCGTCGGCGAAACCGATCCACCGCAATCGTTGCTGGAGTACGCGCGCGCAATCGGCGCGCACATCGAAGTATTGGGTCGCGATTTCGGTTGGTCGCCCGAGATCGACGTGCTGACCTGGTGGCATCGGGATCCAGCGCAGCCGCGTTATGTTGCGCCGGCGGAAAGTTCGCCCGGGATCGTGCTGCGCGGCGAGTTGGCGCTGGAAGGCGCATTCCAGTACCGCAACGCGGCGACCGCGATCGCGGCGCTGCATGCGTTGGGCGGTCGCGTGCGCTGGGATGCGCGTGCACTCGAAAAATCGGAAAGTGCAAAAGCGATGCCGCCGATGCTGGCAGGACGCCTGCAGCATCTTGCCGCACGGCCCGACCTGGTGGTCGACGTCGGCCACAATCCGCAGGCCGCGCGCGAATTGGCGCGCTGGCTTGATCGACATCCGGCAGGCGGCGTCACGCGCGCCGTGTTTGGCGCGCTCGCCGACAAGGACATCGAGGGTGTGGTCGCTGCGCTGGGCGCCCGGATCGACCGCTGGTATCTCGCTGGACTCGACGGCGAATCGCCGCGCGGCGAAACCACCGCGCGGCTTGCCGCGCGCGTGCGTACCGCGTTGCCCGGGTCTGCCTGTAGCGAACACCCGGACATCCCAGCGGCGTTGGCGGCCGCCCGCGCGGAAGCCTCGCCCGAGGATCGCATCATCGCGTTCGGCAGCTTCCATGTGGTCGGCCCGGTGCTGAAGGCGTGCCGCGTATAATTCTTTCCGCCCGCGATTTGGGCGTTCGAGCTGACGCGCCTGCGGCGCACAGCCCAACGCCAAGACCTCGCATTGTGGTGTCGCTGATATGGATTCAGGCTTGAAAAAACGTCTGCTCGGCGCGGTGGTATTGATCGCGCTGGCGGTGATCTTCGTGCCGATGCTGTTGCCCGGCCATTCCAGTTCCGGGTCGCAATCGGTGAGCATGAAAATCCCGCCGGAACCCAGCGGCGAAATGCAGACCCGCGTGCTGCGGGTGGGACCGGACAGCGCCAGCGCGGGTTCCAGCACGCAGGCAACCGTCGTCGATCCCGATCACGTTGCGACGCTCGATCTGAGCGGCCATGCGGCACAAAGGGCGCAGGCCGGCACGACGGCCGTTCCGATTGCCGCAACCAACGCGCCTGCCACCTCAGCGCCGCCCGCATCCGCACGGACGTCGTCGCCGGCGGGCGCGCCCGCCCAGGCCGTGGCGACGCCCGAATCTGCACCGACCGTCGCCGGGACCGCGCCGGCATCGGCCGTGCCTACGCCCACAGTAACCAGGAGCGAACCGCTTCCGGGCGGCGCCGGTGCTGCGGCAGGCGCGATCTATACGGTGAACCTCGGCGTGTACGCCAACCACGCCAGTGCCAACAAGCTGGTAGCGCAGGCGAAGCAGCACGGCTTCACCGCGCTCGCCACGCCGGAAACCTACCAGGGCAAACCGGTGATGCGGGTGCGCGTGGGGCCGTTCCGCAGCCGTGCCGAAGCCGAAGCTGCTCGCCTGAAACTCAAGGACGTCGAGCACGTGGCGATGACGATCGAGTCCAGCGCGGCGGACCAGACGGGCGATGCGCCTTCCTCCGCGATCGCCGCCACGCAGCCGGGCGCGTGGGCCGTGCAGCTTGCCGCGTTCGGTGACGAGGCCGCGGCCGACAAGCTGCGCGACAGGCTGCGCGGGCAAGGCTTCGATGGTTACGTCGATAGCGTGAAGACATCCAAGGGCAAGTTGTGGCGCGTGCGCGCCGGCCCGTTCGCCACGCGCAACGTTGCGGAAAGCACGCGCGGACAGATTGCCGACAAGCTGAAGATCAGCGGCAATATCGTCACGGAGTAGCCAAGGAACAACCGATCAATTCCCGTCATTCGTCATCTCGGCGACGCGGGAGCGGCCATGGAAGGCCGCGTTTGAGGAGCGAGGAAAGCCGGACTCAGCGCCTTTCTGGTAACGCCCGCTGTAAAGAGACGCTGGGTCCGGTATCGCTTCGCGACTGCGTTTGCAGGATTGCAAACGCGAACGCCCCCGGATCAAATCCGGAGCAGGCTGCGGCGGCGCGTAGCGCGAGCGCCAGGGATGGCGCGACTAATTCCTGGATGATGGCGAAGTCAGGGGTCCACTGGACGGTTTTTATAGGCAGGCATCGACAGCTACCATGAACTCCGCCGATATCGCCATCCTCGCGGTCCTCGCGCTGTCGACCCTGTTCGGCCTGATGCGTGGTTTCGTCAGGGAAGTGCTGTCGCTGGTGTGCTGGCTCGCGGCGTTCTGGGTGGCATGGGCATTCGGCGACCGGATTGCCCAGCTCTACGGCGGCTGGCTGCACGAGCCGACCGCCCGCCTGCTGGCCGGATATGCCACCTGCTTCCTGGGCGTGCTGATCGTGGGTGCGCTGGTTGGCTGGGTGCTGCGCAAGCTGATGGACGTCAGCGGCCTGCGTGGTGGCGATCGTTTTCTCGGCATGCTGTTCGGCCTGGCGCGCGGCCTGCTGCTGGTCACTTTCGTGGTGCTGATGCTGGGCTTCACCGCCGCCCCACGTGAAGCCTCATGGTGGCGCCAGTCCACCCTGCTGCCGGCTTTCAGCAGCGGCGCCGGCTGGTTCGCACGGCAGCTTCCGCGCGGCGTGGGTCATTATCTCGAAATCGGCCGGCAGTCCTTGCCTGCGCTGTCGGATGTCCCCATATCGGCGGTGCAGCGTGCGGCGGGGCAGATGGTCGGTCCCGCGGCGGCCGGATCGGTCGCCACGCCCGCCCCGGCTGCTTCGAGCCGTGCGGTTGAACACGGCTCGAAACACGGTGATGTGGGACAATAGCGTTGTGGCGGTATCAATTTCAGTTCCGACCGGCATGAACGGCAGGTTTTGCGACGGGCTTTGTCAGCCCCCTTTAGTAAAGGGCGATCGAACCCGCACTTCGTGCAGGTTCGATAGGGGTTGTGGAAGCCCGCTTGGACGAAGCGCAATATTCGGGCTCTTCTCGAGGCACGACTTTCAATGTGCGGAATCATCGGCATCGTCGGCAAGACCGAAGTCGCCACCGCGTTGTATGACGCGCTGACGGTATTGCAGCACCGCGGACAGGACGCCGCCGGGATCGCGACCTACGATGGGCGCAAATTGCACATGCGGCGCGGACCGGGACTGGTGCGCGACGTGTTCGGCACGCGCGACATGCAGGAATTGCGCGGCCATGCAGGCATCGGCCATTGCCGCTATCCCACCGCGGGCGCCGAGGATTCGGAAGAGGCGCAGCCCTTCTACGTGAACTCGCCCTACGGGATCGCCTTCGCGCACAACGGCAACCTCATCAATACCGAGCAGTTGCGCCGCGAGATGTTCGAGAACGATCGCCGCCACATCAACACCGATTCCGATTCCGAGATCCTGCTGAACATCCTGGCGCACGAATTGCAGATCCAGGAACGCCACGCGCTGACGCCGGACGAACTGTTCAAGGCGGTCGCGGCGGTGCACGCGCGGGCCAAGGGCGGGTACGCCTGCGTCGCATTGATTCTCGGATATGGATTGCTGGCGTTCCGCGATCCGCACGGCATCCGTCCGCTGGTGCTGGGTGAGCGCGATACGCCCGAAGGCAAGGAATACGCCTGCGCCTCGGAATCGGTCGCGTTCGACATTCTCGGATTCAAGCGCCTGCGCGACATCGCGCCGGGCGAGGCGGTGTTCATCGGCCTCGACGGCAAGCTGTCGGCGCGGCGTTGCGCGGAAGGCGCGGTGCACGCCCCGTGCATCTTCGAGTACGTGTACCTGGCGCGGCCCGATTCGATGATCGAGGACGTGTCCGTGTACAAGGCGCGGCTGCGGATGGGCGAAAAACTCGCGGCGAAAATCCTGCGCGAGCGCCCCGACCACGACATCGACGCGGTGATCCCCATTCCCGACACCTCGCGCACCGCGGGCTCCACGCTGGCTACCGCGCTCGGCGTGCCTTTCCGCGAGGGTTTCGTCAAGAACCGCTACATTGGCCGCACCTTCATCATGCCGGGTCAGGGCCAGCGCGTTCGTTCGGTGCGCCGCAAGCTCAATCCCATCCCCCTCGAGTTCCGCAACAAGAACGTGCTGCTGGTGGACGATTCCATCGTGCGCGGCACGACGTCGCGGCAGATCGTGCAGATGGCGCGCGAAGCCGGCGCCAAGAAGGTGTATTTCGCCTCGGCCGCACCACCGGTGCGCTACCCGAACGTGTATGGCATCGACATGCCGGCGCCTGCGGAACTGGTCGCGCACGGTCGCACCATCGAGGAAATCCGCGAAACGATCGGCGCCGATTGGCTGGTCTATCAGGACCTGGACGATCTCATCGACTCGGTCGCCGAAGGCAACGAAAACCTGAAGCACTTCGACGATTCGTGCTTCTCGGGGCGTTATGTCACCGGCGTCGAACCGGAATACTTGCGCCAGTTGGAGTTCATGCGCTCGGATGAGGCGAAGGCGCAGCGTCGCAGCGCGTGAGTTGGTGTAGGGCGGGAGCAGCGAAGCGACAAATTCGTCTGGAATGAATTTGGACCGCCGCAGGCGGGCCCGAGCGCAAGCGAGGGGTGAGCACCACGATGATGCGAACAATCCCGCCATTGCGTTCGTCCAACAATGCAGAAGGATATCGAATCGTTTAGGCACTGATCGGCGGGATTCACTGCGTTGCTCCCGCCCTACGCTTGGGGAGTCTGCATGCCACGCCGCTTGATTGCGTTGTTCGACGGCACATGGAACAAGGTGCAGACCCGCACCAACGTCGAGCGCTTCTGGCGATTGATTGCACCCGCCGATGCCGCGGGCGACGAACAGATCTGCAAATACGTCGCGGGCGTCGGTGTGAAACCCGGCATCGAGCATCTGCTGGGCGGCGCGTTCGGATTGGGACTTTCCGGCAACGTCGAAGAAGGCTTCCAATGGTTGTCGAAGGCGTGGCGCGAGGGCGACGAAATCTGGCTGTTTGGTTTCAGCCGCGGCGCCTACACCGCGCGCAGCCTCGGCGGCTTGATCCGCAAATGCGGGCTGCTGAAACCCGACGACAAGGGCGAGGTGACTTCCGCTGAGGTTGATGCGGCCTACAAGCTTTATCGCAATGACCTGCATCCGGATGATCCCGCGATGCGGGCGTTCCGCGCCGCGCATTCGCGCGAGGTGCTGATCCGCTTCGTCGGGGTGTGGGACACCGTTGGCGCGCTCGGCATCCCGGGGGTGGCCTCGTGGTTTCCGTTCTCGCGCAGCCGTTATGCTTTCCACGACACGGACTTGAGCAAGATCGTGCAGTACGCGTACCAGGCGCTGGCGTTGGACGAGCACCGCTTCGATTTCAAAACCACCAAATGGACGCGGCCGCAGCAAACGCTGGCGCCGGGCGAATCGCGGGTCGCATGGAAGCCGGAACAAATCGAAGTGGAGCAGCGCTGGTTCGTGGGCGCGCATTCCGACATCGGTGGCGGCGAACAAACCGATGGCGCGGGTCACAGTCCCGATACGCTGCCGGAGGTCACGCTGGCTTGGATGCAGGCCAAGGCGAAGGGCGCGGGGCTGGCCTTCGGCGAAGATTACGCGCCGGCGGCCGGCGCCGAACTCGACGTGCCGAATGATTCCTACGGTGCGTTCATGGGAGGCATCTACAAGATGTTCAAGCAGCCATTCCAGCGCGTGATCGGGGGTGGCATCAACGAAACCATCGACCCATCGGCATGGCTGAAGTGGTACGCGCAAGAGCAGTATCGCCCGCAGTCCGTCGAAACGGCCATGTTTGCGGATCTGATCGAACTGGGATCGACGCGGGTCGCATGAGCGGATTGTTCGAAGCGGCCAAGCGTTGCATTGACTGCGCGGAACCGGAAGCCAAGCTTGCATTGACGCGTGAAACCTTCGGCGCGCTGCGCGCAGGCCATTTGTCCCTCCGCGACGACGGCGCGCAGCCTGAACCGATCGGCGCACCGGGTCGTCCGCCGAGGCCGCGCCTGGTGATGCCGCGCGACGTGCCGCAACGCGGACTGGGCAGCGACGAGGGCCGCGCGGCACTTGCGCACGCGGTCGCGCACATCGAATTCAACGCGATCAATCTTGCGTGGGATGCGGTGTATCGCTTCCGTGGCATGCCCGACGATTACTACCGCGACTGGGCATCCGTCGCACACGACGAATCGCGCCACTTCACGATGTTGTCCGCGCGGCTTGCGCAGCTCGGCCGTGCTTACGGCGACTTCGAGGCCCACAACGGCTTGTGGGAAATGGCATTGAAGACCGCGCATTCGTGCCTCGCGCGGATGGCGCTGGTGCCGCGCGTGCTGGAAGCACGCGGGCTGGATGTGACGCCCGGCATGATCGCGCGCCTGCGTTCGGTCGGCGACTACATCACCGCCGACATTCTGGAAATCATCCTGAGCGAGGAAGTGCCGCACGTGGCGGCGGGTACGCGCTGGTTCCGGTATTGCTGCGAACGCGATGCGCGGGATCCCGACGCGACCTTCGCCGAACTGCTGCGCGAATACATCCCGACCGGCTTGCGCGGCCCGTTCAACCTCGATGCGCGCCGCGCGGCGGGATTCGGCGAAGTCGAGCTCGCCGGCCTCGCCGGTGTTTGAAACACGCGATGCCTACAACGCCACGGTCATTGCCACCAGCGCCGCCACCAGCAGCACCACGGCGAGGCGGCTGAACGTCGCGATCCGGCGTTGCAACGCCGTCACCGATTGCATGGTTGCCTCGCGTTCTTCGCCGTCCGGCAGTTGCGCAACCTGTTGCGACAACTTCCCGGCGCGCTCCGCCGCGCGGCCGATTACCGCGCCACCGATCACCGCCGCCGCGATCCCGCACAGGCCGCCGATGCCGAGTGCCAGTCCCGCGCCGTGAGCCACGATGGTGCTGTCGAAGCCATGGGTGAAGACCCAGTACATCCATAGGCCGGACAGCACCGTCAGCATGGCCGCCGCGGCGATGAACCCGCCCGTCCGCCGCCGCCTCAATTCCGCCATCACAGGAGCACCGCGCGGGCCGGTCGCGCGGATCGCCGGCGTCACGTACAAGGTCAGGAACACCGCCGAACCCACCCACAACGCTGCAAACAGGATGTGCAGCACGCGCACACCCGCATACCATTCACCGATCATGGCTTGCCCCTTCGCGCGAAAGGTGGGAAGTATCCACGGGGCCTGCGGATGCGACAACCTGCTGGGGCCCACGCGTGCCGGGACGGCGAATATCAGGCGGGTGCTCGATGCCGCGCATTCGCGCGGCACCGAAGCGCGATCAATGTCCGCCTGCGTTCACGACCGCGGGCGGTGACGGCAGCACCAGTTTCAGGTACGGCGCAGGTGCTTCCTGTCCGGGCGGCACCCAGTCGTGCGCGGGCTTGCCCGCCGGGCCTAGCGAATGGATGTACGCATACATGTTGGCGAGGTCCTTGTCGGAC
>Ga0207707_10004014_pt1 | contig 13065 bp, 11 predicted proteins | sample KBSC83BmetaG_FD_184336 | JGI IMG/M metagenome (GOLD analysis project Ga0207707, IMG submission 184336) | Corn rhizosphere microbial communities from Kellogg Biological Station, Michigan, USA - KBS C8-3B metaG (SPAdes) (version 2) | ecosystem: Host-associated > Plants > Roots > Rhizosphere ... | reverse complement strand
GCTGGACACGCCCGAGCAGGCGGCTGAATTCATCATGCCGATGTGCGCGCCGGAATGGACGGAAACCGGCAAGCTCTACGACTACCGGTCGCGCAAGCTGATGGATTTCCGCGCGCCTGAATAGTGCGCTGCGCGATTGACTAAACTCCCTCCCCGCGATTGACTGCGCGGCAAGCGGCAAAAGCCGCAGCCAAAAATCATGGGAGGAATTGATGATGCCGACGCTCCTTCGCGCCCGCGCGATTGCTCGTTTCGCCAGAACCCTTGCCGCTTGTCTCGCGGCGTTGGCATTTTGCATCCTCCCCCGCACCGCCACGGCCGGAAACGTTCCCAGTTTCGCGGTCGACGCTTCCTGGCCGAAGCCGCTGCCCAACAACTGGATCATCGGCCAGGTCGGCGGCATCACCGTCGACGCCCAGGGGCACATCTGGGTGATCCAGCGCCCGCGCTCGCTCACCGACGATGAAAAGGGCGCAACGCTCAATCCGCCGCGCTCGAAATGCTGCGTGCCGGCGCCGCCGGTGCTGGAGTTCGACACCGACGGCAATCTCTTGCGCTCCTGGGGCGGGCCCGGCGAAGGCCATGAATGGGTCGGCCGCGAGCACGGCATCGAGGTCGACGACCGCGGCTTCGTCTGGATCGGCGGCAACGCCGACAATGACAACGCCATCCTCAAATTCACGCTCGACGGCAAGTTCCTCGGCCAGATCGGCAAGATCGCGCCGACCAGGGGCTCCAACGACACCACCCAGCTCGGCAAGCCGGCGGAGACCGCGATCGACAAGGACGCCAACGAAATCTACATCGCCGACGGCTACGGCAACCGCCGCGTCATCGTGTTCGACGCCACGACGCTCGCCTACAAGCGGCACTGGGGCGCCTACGGAAACGTGCCCAATGACGACAAGCAGGCCGCCTACGATCCGAAGGCGCCGGTACAGCAGCAGTTCGGCAATCCCGTGCATTGCGTGAAGATCGCCAATGACGGCCTGGTCTACGTCTGCGACCGTACGCAGGACCGCATCCAGGTGTTCAAGAAGGACGGCACCTTCGTCAAGGAATGGTTCTACGAGAAGAACACGCTCGGCAATGGCGCGGTCTGGGATCTCGCCATCTGGCCCGACCCGAAACAGACCTATCTGCTGAATGCCGACGGCGAGAACAACGAAATCCGCATTCTCAAGCGCGAGGACGGCAGCGTGGTCGGCCACTTCGGCGGCAGCGGCCGCAATGCCGGCCAATTCCACTGGATACACGCCATGGCAATCGACAAATCGGGCAACGTCTATACCGGCGAGGTCGACAACGCCAAGCGCATTCAGAAATTCAAGCTGACCAACGCGGACGCGCTGCGCTAGCGGTTCGTCGCGGCCTTGTCGCGCCGGGTCCCGTCGCGCGGCAGTGCGTTGACGAATTGTTTGACGGCCTCGATCAGGGGTTGCTGAGCGCCCGCGAAGAACCAATGATCGTCGCCGTCGAGCTCGACAAACTCGGCGCCCCTGATGTGGCTGGCCATATCGCGGCCTGCTGCGAGCCGCACGGCCTGATCGTTCCGGCGGTGCAGCACCAGCGTGGGCACGGAAAGGCGCGGCAGGAGATTTCTCACGTCGGTGTCGCGCAACGCCTGAAGCACGGCCCAGATGCCGCCGGGGCTGGAGGCCGCACGCAGCAGCCCGGCCCACCAGGCCCTCGCCTGGGGATCACGGGCAAGACTCGGCGCGAAAGTTTCGATTCCGGCGGGGCCACCCCATTCGGCCACGAGCTGCCGGCGCCAGACGTCAAATTGGCCTGCCCGCAACGCGTATGGATAGTCCGGCGCCCAACACCCCTTGGCCAACGAGCCGAACAGAATGAGGCCTGCCACGAGGCGGGGTTCATCCACCGCAAACTTGATGCATGCCGGTCCGCATTCCGACGCCCCAAACAACACCACGCGACGCGCCTGTGCCGCCCGCAGCACGGTGCCGATATCCTCGGCCGTGACTTCGACACCCGGCGCCGATCCGACCCGGTCCGACAGGCCGATGCCGCGACGATCGAACATGATGAGCCGCCCAAGCGACATCAGCGAAACCAGGAATGCCCGGCACGACGGATGCTCCCAGGCGCGCTCCACATGTGACACGAAGCCGGGCGCGATCAGGATATCAAGCTCGCCACTTCCATAGGTCTGATACGCCAGATGTACGCCGGCACCCTCCACATAGAGTGTTGTCGGAACGGCATGGATCGGCGGCACCGTCGCGGGGTCCAAGAGCGCTTCGGTCTCGGCTTCGGGCGCAACCCCAAGCTCGTCACGCAGACGCTGTGTCAGTGCCGCGTGATGCCGCTCTGCCGAACTTCGATCGCCAGCAAGCAGCAGGCTGCGGATCAAGTGCCGGCCATACACCTCGCTCAGCGGATCGAGCTCGACAAGGTGCCCCGCGTGAGCCGCCGCGGTAAAATGTTCGCCGGCGGCATTCTTGTCCTGCACCAGCCGTTCCAGCCCATGCATGAGCCGCCCCCTGAGCGCCTCGCGGCGATAGAACGCCCAATCGTCGAACTCGGGACAATCGTCCAGAGAAAAGCCTGCGAGAAAATCACCCCGATAGCCCAGGCAGGCTTCCTCGAAAGCGCCTCGGTCGCAGGCGCTCTCGAACAGATGCGAGTCGACTTTCAATTCGACCGCCGGAGACCAGCGCACGCTGGTGCGGTCGGTCTCGAAAATGCGCCGACCCGACGTCAGCTCGATGCGATGAAGCAGGCGCCGCAATCGTGCGCGAGCGGTCTCGCTGGGAGACTCAGGCCACAGCAGCGTGGCGATGACGTCCCGCGCGACGGCGCCCCGGGCCTCCGCGAGATAGATCAACAGCGCAAGACCCTTTCGCAGGTTCAGCTTGATCGGGCCGTGACCACCGTGGAGCTCCGGAAACCCCAGCGTCTGAAGCGTGAACCCGGTCATGAAATCACACTCATGTGCTCACATCCGGCCCTGTCGGCGCCCCGGGGGACGCTGAGGGGACGGTCCGGTGATAGCCGTTCGGGCCTGATCCAGCCGGCGCGCTTTCGAACGATCCAAGCGCTTGCATTTGGCACCGCTGCGGCCGGCACAATAGAGAAAAATTCATGTTCGCACGTTTCCTGATCATGTTCTACGCCATCGCAGGCTATGCCGTCTTCCTTGTTTCATCTCTCTGGGCGGTAGGTTTCGTCGGCAATTACAGTTATCTCGCGCCAAAGTCGATCGACGTCGGCGGGCGCGCGAACTTGAGCGAGGCCATCGTCGTCGATCTGCTGCTGCTCGGCCTGTTTGCAATCCAGCACAGCGTTATGGCGCGGCCGGCCTTCAAACAATGGTGGGGCAGGATCTTTCCGGTGGCCTGCGGGCGCAGCACCTACGTGCTGCTCTCCAGCCTGATCCTTCTCCTGCTGTTCTGGCAATGGCGACCGATCCCGATGCCCCTCTGGCAGATCGGCGGAATTGCGGCCTGGTTGCTGACCGGCATTTACTGGCTTGGCTGGGGCATCGTGTTTGCCTCGACCTTCATGATCGATCATTTCGATCTGTCCGGCCTGCGGCAGGCCTTCTTCGCACTGCGCGGGGCCGAGCCACCGGGTCAATCGTTCAAGACGCCCCTGCTCTACAAGATCGTGCGGCATCCGCTCATGCTGGGCTTTCTGCTCGTATTCTGGGCCACGCCCGAGATGACTGCAGGCCATTTGCTGTTCGCGGTCATGACCACCGCCTACATCCTGGTCGCTCTGCAATTCGAGGAGCGTGATTTGATCGCCGCGTTCGGCACGACCTACGAGCAATATCGCCGGCGCGTACCCATGCTGCTGCCACGCATTTTCGCACCCAACCGGGAAGGAGCCCCCCAATGAGAGCCGTCATATGCAGCGCGTTCACCGGTGCGGAAGACTTGCGCATCGGCGAGATCGACGAGCCAAAGCCGGCCAGCGACGAGATCCTGATCGACGTGCATGCGGCCTCCGTGAGTTTCATGGATCAACTGCTGGTCTCGGGCGGTTATCAGATGCGGCCATCGACGCCATTCGTGCCCGGTAGTGAAGCGGCCGGAGTCGTCATCGCAGTTGGCGGAAAGGTCACGAAATTTCAGCCAGGCGATCGCGTGGCGTGCGGAAGCTGGACCGGCGGCTACGCGGAGCGGATGATTGCCAAGGAATCGAGGAGCGTGCGGTTGCCGGACGGCGTCGCATTCGAAACGGCGGCCACGGTCTGGCACAATTACGGTACGGCGTATTACGCCCTGGTCGAGGGAGCGCGAGCCCAGCGCGGCGAAACGGTGCTTGTCACTGGCGCCGCGGGCGGGGTTGGCCTCGCCGCCGTCGACCTCGCGGGCCATTTCGGCCTGCGCGTCATTGCCGGTGTCGGCTCCGACGACAAGGCGGGTTTGCTGCGCGGCTACGGCGTATGCGATGTCATCAACTATCGTAGCGAAGACCTGCGCGAGCGGATCAAGGCGATCACCGGTGGAGAAGGCGTCGATATCTGCTTCGACAATGTCGGCGGAAAGATTTTCGAGCAAATGGCGCGGCTGATGAAGTGGGGCGGACGGCTGATGCCGATCGGCTTCACCAGCGGCGAGATTCCTTCGGTGCCGATGAACCTCCCGCTCTTGAAGAATTACTCCATTGTTGGTGTCTTTGCCGGTGCCTGGGCAGAGAAATTCCCTGAAGAGTCCGAGCGCATGAAGGACGCTCTTGCGCAATTGCTGGGTGAGGGAAAGATCCGCCCCCACATCGACCGTGTTCTTCCCCTGGAACAGGTCAAGGAAGCCATGCGCGCCTTGGCCAGTCGGACGGTTCAGGGCAGAATCGTCCTCAAGACGAGGTAGAGCCAGCCGTCGGCGGCAAGAGAGGCACGGGAGGAAGATTCGATGACATCGATCATCATCGACAAGCGTTATTGCGGTCCTCCGAATTCCGGGAACGGCGGATATGTCTGCGGCCGGCTCGCCCGGCACATCCCCGGCGGCGCGGAAGTAACGCTGCGCGCACCGCCTCCGCTGGACAAGCCGCTCGACGTTGTCGCGGCAGCCGACGGGCAATGGGAGCTTCGCGATGGTGCTGCGGTCGTCGCCACCGGACGGCCGTCAGGTCTCGAGCTTGCACGCCTGGAGACGGCCAGCTTCGAGGAGGCGCGCGCAGCCGAGCTCAAGACGCTGATCAAACCGAACGAGCATCCGCTGCCCACGTGTTTCGTGTGCGGTCCTGCAAGGACGCACGGAGACGGCCTGCGGATTTCTGCCGGCCCGCTCGGGCGTCCATCCGGCGATGCTTCGGCCGTGCTCGCGGCGAGCTGGACGCCGGATCCGACGCTCGCGGCGGAGGACGGCCTGGTCGCGCCCGAATTTCTCTGGTCGGCGCTCGATTGTCCCTCGGGCTACGCGTCCTCCTACGACCGGGAGAGCGGCGGCTTCGACCGGGTGCCGATTTTGCTTGGCCGAATGTCGGCGCGGATAGAGGCGCGGCCGCGCCCGGGAGAACGCTGCGTCATCACGGCCTGGGAGGCCGGCCGCGACGGCCGCAAGCGCGTTGCCGAGGCCGCGGCCTATGGTGAAGCCGGAACGCTGCTGGCGGTAGCTCGCGCGACGTGGATTGCAGTCGACCGCCAGGTGCAGCTCGGCCGCGCCTAGAGCCTTTTCCGTTCCGATTGAATCGGAACGGGGCTCTAGACTCTTGTTTTGACGCGTTTTCTTCACGCGAACCGGTTTCCACTTCGCTGGAAAACGCTCTAGCTCGCCTCAAAAAAATGGCGCCGGCTGTCGAAAGCGGATGTCACGCTCCAGGAGTAAACATCCTTACACCAGGACGTAGGGCCCGGGGTTCGGCCGGTGCCCGCCTGTCAGCAGGCCGAAGAAATAACGCGGTGGCTCGTAGTGCTCCTCCGCCGTGGGCGGGTCGAGAAAATGATCGCCCGCGATGGTTTCGTGCACGAAGAAAGCGTTGACGCCGCTGATGCTGCAGCCCACCAGGCGGTAACCCTTTCGCCGCCCGAGCCGCACCAGCGCTTCGAGGCTGGCACCGAAATAATTCGAGAGATCCCAGGCCTGCGTGGGATGGTAGGGCACCACGCCGGAGAATGGCGGCCGTAGCGTCGCATTGTATTCGATCGCAACAACACGCGGCTTGACCACTTCGATGGCCTGCCAGACCCAGTAGTCGTTCTGGTCGATATCGATGCTCAAAAAATCGATCTCGCCGCTAAGGCCACCCTGCTGGAACAGCGCATTGATATTTTCCGCCGTGACAAGCGACTGGATCGCCTGCAATTTGTTCTCCCGGAAAAAGGAGTCGAAGCGAGTCCGAATCTGGCCGATATTTGCCGGCGAGCCGTCGATCCAAAGACCACGCCAGCCTTCGATCAGGAGCTTGACGGTGTTGCATTCGATACCGGTCTCGACGCCGAACTCGATGAACGTACGGTGCCTGGCTCCGATCCGCCGGAAGATTTCCTGGATGATGCCGTCTTCATCGCATTGCGAATACATCTTGAAGCCGTAGCGCAGGAGACGCTTCGGATCGGCGTTGCGCGGCTTGGCCAGCTCTTCGTCCCAATACCGCAGCAACTGCATCTGCGTGGCAAGATCCGCCCGGCCCGCCTGATAGCTCCCGAGTTGAACCAGTGACTGAAGCAGATTGATATCGGACATCGGCCCGCCAAAACGAATGCATCCTGAAGGCGAAACGCTAGACGATCGGTCCGATTCGGACAACGCGGGCGCCCGGGCTGCGGGCTTGCCGGCCAGACCGGAAAAAAGAGCCCCGCCAGCGGCTTGCCGGATGCACTGCGCCGAGATGTCCCGGCCAAACCGGCCGAAAGATGGATTGCCGAAAGCCGCCGCAGCGGCTAACGGGGGATCAGATCGGGTGACGATCACACCGGTAAAATGCTCCGCCCAAGAGAGCCGCCCCGACATCGCAAATTGGAGGAGATATTCATGAAGACAACGACGTATGCGTGGCGCTCGGCCGCGCTTATCGCCCTTGCCGGGATCGGACTTGCCACTGCGGCCCAGGCTGACGACAAGGTCGTCAAGATCGGCATCCTGAACGATATGTCGAGCCTCTATGCTGACATCGGCGGGCCCAAATCGGTGATTGCGGCCAAGATGGCGGTCGAGGATTCCGGCCTCACCAAGAAGGGCTGGACGATCGATGTCATCAGCGGCGATCACCAGAACAAGCCGGATGTCGGCGTCAACATAGCCAGGCAGTGGATCGACAACGAGAAGGTCGACGTGATCGGCGACACCCCGACCTCCAGCGTCGCGCTTGCGGTCAGCAACCTCGTCAAGGAGAAGAACTCGATCCTGCTCAATTCGGGCGCGGCATCTGCCGATCTCACCGGCAAGGCCTGCACGCCCAACACGATCTCCTACACCTACGACACCTACATGCTCGCCAACGGCACCGGCAAGGCGCTGACCAAGGCCGGCGGAGACACCTGGTTCTTCCTGACCTCCGACTACGCCTTCGGCCACGCTCTGGAGCGCGACACCAGCGCGGTCGTCACCGCCAATGGCGGCAAGGTACTCGGCTCGGTCAAGCACCCGCTCAACACGCCGGACTTCTCCTCCTTCCTGCTGCAGGCGCAAGCTTCGAAAGCCAAGGTCATCGGCCTTGCGAATGCCGGCGGCGACACCACCAATGCCATCAAGCAGGCTTCCGAGTTCGGCATCGTTGCCGGCGGCCAGAAACTTGCCTCCTTGCTGCTCTTCATCACCGACGTGCACGCATTGGGCCTGAAGACGGCGCACGGCCTGACCCTGACCGAATCCTTCTACTGGGACCTCAACGACCAGACTCGCGAATGGTCCAAGCGGTTTCAAAAACTCGCACCCAAGGGTGAAATGCCGACGATGACGGTGGCGGGCGTCTATGCCGGCGTGCTGCATTATCTGAAAGCGCTGGAGGCGATGGGCGGCAATCCGCATGACGGTGCCAAGGTCGTCGCCAAGATGAAGGCCATCCCGACGGACGATCCGCTGTTCGGCAAGGGCCCGCTCCGCGCCGACGGTCGCCGTATCATCCCGGCCTATCTGTTCGAGGTGAAGAAGCCGGAAGAGTCGAAAGGTCCGTGGGACTATTACAAGCTGATCGCGACCATCTCGCCCGAAGACGCGGCCAAGCCGCTGGAAGCCAGCGAGTGCCCGCTGGTGAAGAAGTGACGGCCGAAGGCCGTCATCCCGGAATGGTGCGTTAGCACCATATCCGGGATCTCGAGATTCCGGGTCTGGTCCTTCGGACCACCCGGAATGACCCGTTACCTTGATTTTCCCGCAAGCGTCCTCGCCGCAACCACGAGTGCCAGCGCGACCAGCGCTGACGCCAGCAGGAACGGCGCGCCCGGCAGTTTGAACGGCGCGCTGTCGCCGATGAAATGGGCAAACGTCAGCGTGAACAGCAGCGGCCCGATCATTTGCGACAGGCCCTGCACGCTCGCGGTCGCCCCCTGAAGCTGGCCCTGCTGGTCGGGCGCCACCTGCCCCGTCATCAGCGCCTGTGTGGCCGCGCCCGACACGCCCCACAGCGCCATCACGGGAATGCCAAGACAGAACAACAACCCCGTCGGCGCCACGCCATAAATGAAGAAACCGGCCACGCCGAACACGAGACCCAACAGAAGCGCCTTCCGTTCGCCCAGCCGCTTCACGATCGGCCCGATCGCCGCACCCTGCACCGCCATCGAGCAGACGCCGACAATCGCCAGCATCAGGCCGACCTTTTGCACGTCCCAGCCATAGCGATAGGTCGCATACAACACGGCGGTCGAAGGCAGCACGACATGCGCGAGCTGCGAAAAGAAATTCGATAGCTGAAGTCCTGCAAGAATACGGTTCGCGCGCAGGAAGGGCAGCATTCCGATCGGATTGGCGCTCTTCCAGCGGAACGGCGCACGACGGTCCGGAGGCAGCGATTCCGGCAGGATGAACAGGCCATAGAGCGCGTTGGCAAAGCTCAGGCCGGCCGCGATCCAGAATGGCAGCCGCGGCGACATCTCCCCGAACAGGCCGCCGAGCGCGGGGCCCAGGATGAAGCCCGCGCCGAAGGCAACGCCGATCTTGCCGAAGTAGGCGGCGCGCTTCTCTGGCGGTGTGATGTCTGCGATATAGGCGAACGCCGTCGAGACGCTCGCCGAGGTGACGCCCGAGATCAGCCGGCCGACGAACAGCCAGACCAGCGACGGCGCCAGCGCCATCAGCACATAATCCGCCGCCAGGCCGAAATTCGACAGCAGCACCACGGGCCTGCGGCCGAAGCGATCCGACAATCCGCCCAAGACCGGCGAGAAGATGAACTGCATCAGCGCCCAGCCGGTGCCGAACAGGCCGAAGATGCGCGCCGCACTTGCCGTATCGTTGTCGACAAAGCCCTCGATCAGTTTCGGCAGCACCGGAATGACGACGCCGAGCGCCAGCATATCCAGGAGGATGGTGACGAAGATGAAGGCTACCGCGGACCTGCGCGGCGGCGTCGCTTCGACGGCGGCCTCCGAGGCCTCGCCGCTCATGACGGCCGCTTCCGCTTGTGCGCGAAGGGATTGGCCTTTTCACGCAGCGTGATGCGCACCGGCGTGCCCGGCAGGTCGAAGGCTTCGCGCAGCGAGTTGGTGAGGTAGCGCAAATAGGATTGCGGGACGGCGTCGGCGCGCGAGCAGAACAGCACGAAGCTCGGCGGACGCGCCTTGGTTTGCGTGATGTAGTTCAGCTTCAGCCGCCGTCCCGAAACCGCCGGCGGCGGATTGGCCGACACCGCCTGCTCGAACCAGCGATTGAGCGCGGCGGTCGGCACGCGCCGGTTCCAGATCGCATAGGCATCGACGATCGCCTGCATCAGCCGGTCGATGCCTTCGCCCATCAGGCCGGAGACGGCCACGACCGGCACGCCCGTGACCTGCGGCAGCCAGTGATCGGCATCCCTCCGCAGCATGGATATCTGGCCGGGCTTGCCCTCCATCAGATCCCATTTGTTGACGGCGATGACGAGCGCGCGGCCCTCGCGCTCGATCAGGTCGGCAATGCGCAGGTCCTGCTCCTCGAACCGGTTCTGCGCGTCCATCATCATGACCACGACTTCGGCAAAGCGCACCGCGCGCAAGGCGTCCGCAACCGACAGTTTTTCCAGCTTCTCCTCGATCCGCGAGCGGCGCCGCAGGCCGGCGGTATCGAACACGCGGAAATCGCGGCCTTTCCATTTGATCTCGACCGCGATGGAGTCGCGCGTGGTGCCGGCCTCGGGACTCGTCAGCAGCCGCTCCTCGCCGATGAGGTGGTTGATCAGGGTGGATTTACCGGCATTGGGCCGGCCGACAATGGCAACCCGGATGGGACGGGTCGCCAGGTCCTCTTCTTCATCGACCTCGCCGGCCTCCTCCTCTTCCGGCGGCGGCTCCGGCATCAGCGTGCGCAGCGCGTCGTAGAGATCGCCAAGGCCCTCGCCATGTTCGGCGGAAACCTGGATGGGATCGCCGAGCCCGAGCGCATAGGCCTCCATCGCGCCGGCATCGCCGTGCTTGCCCTCGCTCTTGTTGGCGAGCAGCAGCACCGGCTTGTCGGCGCGGCGCGCGAAGTCGGCGAAGGCGCGGTCCGCCGGCGTCAGCCCGGTGCGGGCGTCGACCACGAACATCAACGCGTCCGCGAGCTTGATGGCGGTTTCGGTCTGCTCCTGCATCCGCGCGGTCAGCGAGCCCCTGGCCCCCTCGTCGAGGCCCGCGGTGTCGATCACGGTGAACTCGAGATCGCCGAGTCTCGCCTCGCCCTCCCTGCGGTCGCGCGTGACGCCCGGCTCGTCATCGACCAGCGCGAGCTTCTGTCCAACCAGACGGTTGAACAGCGTCGACTTCCCGACATTGGGCCGGCCGATGATAGCAATCGTGAAAGGCATGAATGATCCGTGCGCTGGTTTACCAGCGCATGTCAATGAAGCATGGTTTTTAGAGCTAGCGGGTGAAGGACCCGCCCGGCAGAGGCGCCGGGAAAGGCTGCGACGATTGCTGTGCCGATTGCGCCGGAGGCTGATCCGGCGGGGGCGCGGTGGTCCGCTTGCGCACGATCTTCTTCGGCTTGGGCGGCGGTGCCGCGGGCGCCGCATCCTCCTGGCCGGCGACCGCCGCTTCTCCATCCGGCTCGGCGGTGGGCTGATCGGCGGGCGCCGCGGCGGCGGTTGCGTGCTGCTTGCCCTTGCTGCCCTTCTTGCCCGTGGCGGCCGGCGGAGGCGGCTCCGGCGGCGGGGTTGCGGCGGCCGCTGCGTGCTGGTCGAGCTGCTGCTGCTGCTGCCGCTCGACATTGTTCTTGTAGAGATCCTTCGGAACGCCCTGATCGAGGCCGGGCACGCCGTTGGGGAATACCGCCTTGCGCTCGCCCGGCAGCTTCTTCTTGGTATCAAGCCAGTCGAGCATGTCGGTCGGATCGAAGTTAGTGCCGAAACCGCTCGAGCAGCCGGCAAGCACGCCCGAGAACGCGACGAGCAGCGCGGCTGCGATCAGACGGTGCGGGCGGCGTATGGTCGGTCTCTCGGTCAAACTCACTCCTCCCGGCCGTCAGCTCTTCGCAACCGGCGGCAGCAAGGCTTGCAGTGCTTCGGCGCGCGAGCGCAGGCTCGGCGGCGTCTCGTTGTCGGCCGAGATCTGGTCGAGCCAGAGCCGGGCCGCCGTAGTGTCGTTGGCGTGGAAGGCCGACAGCGCGAGCAGCTCGCGCGCGGAGTGACGGAATGTCGCCGAAGGCACCGTGTCGGGCTCGAGCCGCTGCTTCATGTCGGCATAGGGCGCGCTGTCGACCAGCAGACCCGCGGCGCGGATGCGCGCCAGTTCCTGCTGCTCGACGCCGACAGATGAATCGGCCGCCAGATCGTCGAACATCTTCGCGCCGGCCTTGGGATCGCGGGAAGCAAGTTCGGCGGCCTGGTGGAACCGCGACAGCAAGCGATAGCCATAGGGCGCCTTCGCCGCGAGATCGGCAAACGCCTTTTCCGCGTCCTCATGCTTGCCCTGCTCGGACAGCTCGACGGCCCGGTTAAAGGCCACGCCGGCCTCCGCAGCCTTCTTGGCCTCGACATACTGATAGCCGCGCCAGCCGCCGACCGCCGCGATGATGAGAAGTGCGGCCGCGATGATGAAGATCGAGTACTTGTCCCACAGCTTCTTGAGCTGATCGCGACGGACTTCCTCGTCTACTTCGTCAAATAATTCAGACACTTAGAGGTATCCCATCCCCGGCGCGCGATAGTCATAGCGCCCGCGCAGCCCCTGCTCGCGGCGGCGTTACCCTAACGATATGGCGGTGGCAAGGCAAAGCGAGCGGGATCAAAGCGTTAACAGGGGAATGTTCCCGTGAACCTTCAAGACCTTAGTTTAGGAGCCCCTAGGCTTGTCCGGCTGGCTTGCGGACGGATTTCACTTGATTGCCGCCCCTCCACCGTCGCAGCGATCACAGCAGTAAAGATGGGCGTGTTTGGAGCGTGACGCGTGATCTGGGGTGCACCATCGTGAACACGATCTACCCCTCCGTCGGTCGGGCGCATTCGCAACGGCAAACGATGCAGGCGAGGTCGTGATAGTTGCGCGGTCTTCTTGTTCCAGGAAGCTTGGGCTTGTGGTCGAGCTAACGAATGCTCGAGGTTCCACGTCGTCGGCTCGAAGAAACTGACTGGAGCAGACCGTTGCATGGCCCGGGTTCGCCAGATGGATCCATTTGCTTTGATCGCGCAGAGTAGTCGCTTTTCTCATCGACCTTGTCTGGTGGATAGTCGTAGGCTTGGGAAACGCTCCGGCGACTGGTGTCGCTTGTTTGCAAGATGCCGCTCATCGATCGCAGAGAAAGACGGGACGAACTATGCATAGACACTTCTCGCTCGGCGCGGTCATCTTCACAGCTGCAATGCTCCTGCCAGTCTCTGCGATGTCACAAGGAGACCGCGCAGCCCCGCCCGCCGTGGGAGTTGTCAAGGCCGAGTTCAAGCCGATGGCCGAAAGCACCGAGATTAACGGCCGCATTGAAGCCCGCAATCGCGTCGATCTGATCGCGCGCGTGACTGCGTTTTTGAACGAACGCCTCTTTACGG
>Ga0207707_10004012_pt1 | contig 13065 bp, 5 predicted proteins | sample KBSC83BmetaG_FD_184336 | JGI IMG/M metagenome (GOLD analysis project Ga0207707, IMG submission 184336) | Corn rhizosphere microbial communities from Kellogg Biological Station, Michigan, USA - KBS C8-3B metaG (SPAdes) (version 2) | ecosystem: Host-associated > Plants > Roots > Rhizosphere ... | reverse complement strand
ACCGTTCCATCGGAAAGTACGCGTTCCGCACGTACTGCATCACCATGCGCTGCGTGTTGAAGAACGAGCCGTTGAGCGCAATCGCATAGCGCATGACTTTCGCGAATTCGAGCGGGGCGTTGTAGAAGAGCGGCAGGATCACCTGCTCGAGCTTCGTGTACAGGTCGTCCGCTTCCACGCTCGACTCGGGGGTGTCCGGTCCGGGACCGCCAATGGACCACCCGGTGACGCCTTCGATGTGACCCTCGATCCACCAGCCATCGAGCACGCTGAAGGACGGGACGGCGTTGAGCGCCGCTTTCATGCCGCTCGTGCCCGAGGCTTCGAGCGGCTTCATCGGGTTGTTGAGCCAGACGTCCACGCCCGACGTGAGCAGCCGCGCCAGGTCCATCTCGTAGTTCTCGAGATAGAGCACGCGCACGACGCCATCGAGCTCGTGCGCGGCATCCACGATGTGATGGATGAGCTGCTTGCCGCCTTCATCCCGGGGGTGCGCCTTCCCCCCGTAGAGGATCTGCAGTCTGCCGCCCGCCTGCGCGATGGCGCGCAGGCGATCGAGATCCGTGAAGATGAGATCCGCGCGCTTGTACGGTGTCGCGCGCCGCGCGAAGCCAATGGTGAGCACGGCGGGGTCGAGCGCGGCGCCGGTGCGGCGCCGCACTTCCTCCAGCAGCGCGGCCTTGGACCGGGCATGGGCGTCGCGGACCTTCTCGAGCGGAATGGTGATGGCATAGCGCAGGTACATGCTGTCGCGCCGCCACTCGGGAAAGTGTTCGTCGAACAGGTTGCCCATGGACTCCGATGTCCACGTGCGCGCATGCACGCCGTTGGTGATGGAGTCAATGCGGTAGGTGGGAAACATGCCCTGCGAGATCTCGCGGTGCCGCATGGCGACGCCGTTCACGTAGCGCGAGAGTCTGAGCGCCAGGAGGGTCATGTTGAGCGAACCGCTCTCGTCCAGGCAGTTCGCGAGGCGGAGGAGCCCCACGCGCCGTTCGCCCAGCACGGAGAGCACCTGCGCCTCGGGAAAGCGGTCGTGTCCCGCGGGGACAGGCGTATGCGTCGTGAAGACGCAGCGCTGGCGGATGGCTTCGATGTCCGCGTCGGTCAGATCGCCGTCGGCGCGTCCGGCGAGATGGCGTTCGAGCAGCGTGAGCGTAAGCAGCGCGGCGTGTCCCTCGTTGATGTGATAACGCAGGACGTTGTCATCGCAGCCGACGAGTTGCAGCATCGCCGCGCCGCCCATGCCGAGCACGATCTCCTGACAGAGGCGGTAGTGCGCGTCGCCGCCATACAGGGTGTCGGTGAGGGTGCGGTCCCACTCGGAATTCTCGGGAAGATCCGTGTCGAGCAGGAACACCGGAACCACGTGTCCGTTCTGTCCGTGCACCGTGTAGCGCCAGGCACGCACATAGACCGTCCGTCCGTTGATGGCGATGCAGCAGCGCGGTTCGAGCGCCGTGAGGAGGTCTTCCGGGTTCCACGCCACGGGCGACTCGATCTGCTGCCCGGATTCGTCAATGTGCTGGTGAAAGTATCCCTTGCGGTGCAGCAGGGTGACCGCGACCATGGGGACGCCCAGGTCCGCGGCGGATCGCAGCGTGTCCCCGGCCAGCACACCCAATCCGCCACTGTAGGTCGGGATGCGCTGCTCGAGGCAGATTTCCATGGAGAAGTACGCAACTGTTTCTTGAGGCAGATCGAGCATTCCTGAATCGGTTCAGTGTTCAGACGAGCAGGCGGGCGGTGCCGGCAACTGGCATATGGGCAACAATCCGGCCCGGGGAATGGGATCGTGCGGGGGTGGAACGGGGATGACCGCCGCTGCGCGTCGCGAAACGCGGCTCGGCGCGGCCGGGAGATAATCTGGCGCATCGCGCGCGCACAGTAAATCTAGCCTGTTTCACTCGCCGCGGTGGTGTCGCCGAGCGTATCCAGAGCGGTCGCCATGCGGCGTGTCCAGCTCGGGAACCGGTCGGGTGACACACCGGGCACGTTGACCGGTTCGACTTCGCCCGTGAGGTCGTCCAGCGAGAGACCGACGAGCAATGCGGGCGTGCGGCGGAGAAAGCGGTGCACCGCGATGCGCAGCGGTTCGCCGCCGTGCTCCACGGCGGCGGCGTCCGGAATCACGCCGTCGGCCGCGAGCCGCTCCGCGAGTCCGGCGCGCTCTCTGGCGCGCGCGGTGCGTGCGGCCTGCGCGGCGACATCGTTCTCGAAGAGGCCGAGTTGTTGGCGCAGCTCGAGGTCGCGCCCGCGCCACCATCCTTCCAGCGGCGCCATGTCGTGCGTATCCGCCGTCGTGAGCGAGAGCGGTTCGTACGACGCGGCGGCGCGGAAGGTGCCGTCCGGTTCATGCTGGAAGAGCATCACGCGCGACGACAGAATCCCCCACGATTTCAGCGTGCCGGGAACCTCCGGCGGAATGGTGCCGAGGTCCTCACCCACGATCACGGCGCGCTGTCTGGTGCTCTCGAGCGCGAGAATGCCCAGGAGGTCGCGCACGGGGAAGCGCACGTACGCGCCGCGGCCGCCGGCCATGCCGCGCGGAATCCAGAACTGGCGGAAGAGGCCGAGCACGTGATCCACGCGGAGCGCACCGCTGTGGCGCAGCGCCGAGCGGATGACGGTGATGAAGTAATCGTAGCGATCGTCGTGCAGGCGGCGCGGGTCAATGGGCGGAATGCCCCAGTTCTGTCCGTCCGCGGCGTAGTCGTCGGGTGGCGCACCGAGCGAGACGCCGTCGAGGAAGAGATGCTGGTGCGCCCAGACATCGGCGCCGTCATCCGCGCTGCCAATGGCGAGGTCCTGATACAGCCCGACGGACAATCCGGCATCGGCGCCGCGCTGCGCGGCGCGGGCGAGCTGCCGATCGAGCTCGAACTGGATCCACTGGTGGAAGTGGATCGCATCAGCATGCGCGGCGGCGAAGGCGGCGACGTCGGGCGACGCGGGATCGCGGAAGCCCGCAGGCCAGTTGCGCCAGGTCACGAGCGCGCCGTGTTCCGCGCTGAGGTGTTCCTCGAGCGCGCGGTGCGTGGCGACGCGCGCGAGCGGCGGACCTTCGCGCTGCACGTAGTGCGCGTAGGCGACGCCGCGCACGGTGTCGCGGCCGAGGTGCCGTGCCGCGAACGTCCGGTAGAGACTGTCGAGTATGGGGCGCGCGAGCGCGGCGATGCGCTCGTACTGCACACTGCCGCTCGCGCGCAGAGCGGCCAGCTCGGCGCGCATGCGGGGCGTGGCGAGCTGCGCGCGCGCATCGACGGATTCGGTGAGCTCGGGGATGGCCTCGATGTCGAGATAGAGCGGATTGCGATAGATGCGACTCAGCGGGCGATAGGGCGAGATGTCATGGCCGGTGTTGCGCAGCGCGTGCAACGGGTTCACGCCAACGAACGCGGCGCCCTGCCGCGCGCTCCATTCCGCGAGCGTCGCGAGGTCGCCGAACGAGCCCACGCCGAAGTCGCGCGCGCCGCGCAGCGAGTAGAGGTTCGCGATGATGCCGAATGCGCGCTGGTCGGGGACCGGGCACGATGACGGCGTGACGATGAGCCGCTGTTCGAACTCGGCGGCGCGGACCTGCAGACGCACGTCGTAGTAGCCGTACGGGAGGTCGCGCGGAAGCTCGATCGTCGCCACGTGCTCGGCGTCCGGTGTGGCGACGGCGTCCCGTTTCGTGAGCGCCCCGCTCTCGTCGCGCAGCGTGAGGGTACAGGCGACGCGTTCGGCCGCGCGGAACGACACGCTGGTTGCCCCGTGCTGCACCACGCGCACCGGATCGAGCACACGGCTCGCCTCCTGCGCGCGCAGTGCGTCCAGCGCCTGTCGCGCGGCGGCATCGCTGGACACGTCGAACCCCATGGCGGCGAGGATTGCGGCGCGGGTCTCGTCGGTCGTGACGCGCGGCTCGCCGCCGGTGAGCGGGACGTAGGCGTCGAGAATCCCGCAATGCGCCGCGAGCGCGGTGAGCGCGGTCATGCCCATCGCCGGCGGCGTCCGGGCACTGCGCTCAGTGGCTGCGCCCCGGGGTGAGCACCACGCCGCCCAGCGGAGGAAGCACCAGCCGCATGCTCTGCGGATAGCCGTGGAACGGCGCATCCTCGGTGTGCACTTCGGCGAGCGTCTGCACCTCGCTCCCGCCAAATCGCATGGCGTCGCTGGAGAGCAGTTCCACGTACGTCCCCGCCTGCGGCGCGCCAATGCGATAGTCCTCGCGCGGCACGGGCGTGAGGTTGAGCGCTACCACCACGTGCTCCTCCCCCGCGCGCCGCACCCAGGACAGCACGGAATTCGCGCGGTCCTCCACATCGATCCACTGGAAGCCCGCCGGCACGGCGTCGTCGCGCCAGAGCGGTGGCTGCGCATGATACAGCGCGCCCAGCTCGGTGAGGAACCGCGAGAACCCCGCACGCATGGGATCGCCGAGCAGCCGCCAGTCGAGGCTCACGTCGTGATTCCACTCGTCCCACGGCGCGAGCTCCGTGCCCATGAAGAGCAGCTTCTTCCCCGGCCGCGTGTACAGGTAGAGGAGCAGCAGCCTGAGGTTCGCGAACTTCTGCCAGACGTCGCCCGGCATCCGGTCGAGCAGCGACCGCTTCATGTGCACGACTTCATCGTGCGACAGTGGCATGATGAAGTGTTCGCTGTACTCGTACAGCATGGCGAAGGTGAGGTCGTTGTGGTGGAAGGACCGGTGGATGGGATCGAGCGCGAAGTACTGGAGCGTGTCGTGCATCCACCCCATGTTCCACTTGAACGTGAAGCCCAGTCCGCCGTCCGCCACGGGTTTCGTGACACCGGGCCACGCCGTGGACTCCTCGGCCACGGTGATGGCACCCGGTGATTCCGTGGCCACCGTGACGTTCATCGCGCGGAGAAAATCGATCGCGTCGAGGTTTTCCCGCCCGCCGTAGCGATTGCGCAGCCATTCACCGGGCCGCCGGCTGTAATCCAGATAGAGCATGGACGCCACCGCATCCACCCGCAGCCCGTCGAGGTGGAACTCCTCCAGCCAGTACACCGCGTTGGCGATGAGATAGTTGCGCACCTCGTTGCGACCGTAGTTGAAGATCAGCGTCCCCCAGTCGGGGTGCTCGCCGAGTCGCGGGTCTTCATGCTCGAAGAGTGCGGTGCCGTCGAAGCGGCGGAGCGCGAAATCGTCGCGCGGGAAGTGCGCGGGTACCCAGTCGAGCAGCACGCCGATGCCGGCCTGGTGACAGGTGTCCACGAAGAAGCGGAAGTCATCGGGCGTGCCGTAGCGCGCGGTGGGCGCGTAGTAGCCGGTCACCTGGTAGCCCCAGGATCCCGTGAATGGGTGCTCCATGATGGGGAGCAGTTCGATGTGCGTGAAGCCCAGCTCCTTGACGTGCTGTACGAGCCGCGGCGCGATCTCCCGATAGGTGAGCGGCCGGTTGTGCTCTTCGGGCACGCGCGCCCACGAGCCCAGGTGCGTCTCGTAAATGAGCATCGGCTCGCGCACCGGATCCCGGTGCGCGCGCGCGGTGCGCCATGCGTCGTCACCCCAGTCATACATTCCGGACGACACCACGCGCGAGGCCGTGTCGGGCGGCAGCTCCATGGCGAACGCGAAGGGATCGGTCTTGACGCGCAACGCGTGCGCAGGCGTCAGGATCTCGTACTTGTACAACGCGCCGGGACGGACGCCCGGCACGAACAGCTCGAACACGCCGGACGCGCCGAGTGAGCGCATGGGGAAGACGCGGCCGTCCCAGGCGTTGAAGTCGCCGATCACGCTCACGCGCCGCGCGTTCGGCGCCCACACTGCGAACGAGGTACCCGTCACGCCATCCATGGTGCGGGCGTGCGCGCCGAGTGCCTGATAGACGCGGCGGTGCGTGCCCTCATTGAAGAGATGCAGATCGAGCTCGCCTACCGTGGGCAGGAAGCGATACGGATCATCGCGCTCCACGGCGGCGCCGTTCGCGAAGTGCAGGCGCAGCCGGTAGTGCAGCGGGAGCGTGGCGCCCGGCAGAAACACGGCGAACACGCCCGCCGCGACGGGCTCCATGGGCGCCGTGTCGCCATTCGACAGGATGCACTCCGCGGCCACGGCATCGGGATGCATCGCGCGCACGATCGCGCCGCCGGCTCCGTTGACAGTGGCGGCATGCGCACCGAGCACGTGATGCGGATCCGTGTGCTCGCCGGCGATGAGGCGCGTGACGTCGGCGTGTGGCACGAGCGGTCCAGTCATGGCGACGGCTCCTCCGTGGGGACCGGTCGTCCCGGCTCGAGCGGCAGATAGTTCAGCAGCACGAGAGAGAACGGTGCAAGAATCACGCGCCGCACGCCGTGCGCGGTGTGCGCACCCACCGCTGTATTCACCACTTCCAGCCAGTGCCCCGGCTTCGTGAGCTCCGGCAAGGCGAACAACTGCTTCACTTCCTGCGCATTGACGAGGAGCAGGAGCGTGTTTCCCCGCACCGGTCGCCCGCGCCCATCAATCTCGTCCGACGCTTCGCCATGGATGAGCATGCCCAGCGTGTGCGCGCCGCGAGCGCCCCAGTCCGCGTCGGTCATCTCCGTGCCATCCGGGCGCAGCCAGGCGAGATCCTTCTCTTCCCCGAGCCCTGTGGCCTTGCCGCGAAAGAAGTTCCGGCGGCGCAGCACGGGATTGTCCCGGCGAATGGCCATCACCTGACGGGTGAACCGCAGGAGATGCTGCTGGCGCTCGTCCAGATCCCAGTGCACCCAGCTCGTCTCGTTGTCCTGCGTGTACGCGTTGTTGTTGCCGTGCTGGGTGCGCCCCATCTCGTCACCGTGCAGGAGCATGGGGACGCCCTGCGAGAAGGCGAGGGTCGCGAGGAAGTCGCGCTTGATGCGCTCGCGTCGCATGATGGTGCGCGGCTCGGTCGTGGGTCCCTCCACGCCCCAGTTGCGGCTGTCGTTCGCATCGGTGCCGTCCCGGTTTCCTTCCCCGTTGGCCTCGTTGCGCTTGCGCTCGTAGCTCACGAGGTCCTGCAGGGTGAACCCATCATGCGCGGTCACGAAATTGATGCTCGCGTACGGCCGGCGGTCGCTCCACTGGTAGATGTCGCTGCTCCCCGAGAGGCGCGACGCAAAGTCGGCGACCTTGCCATCTTCGCCCCGCCAGAAGCGGCGCACGTCGTCGCGATAGCGCCCGTTCCACTCCGCCCAGCCAATGGGGAAGTTCCCCACCTGGTATCCGCCCGGCCCCACATCCCACGGCTCGGCGATGAGCTTGACGCGCGAGAGAATGGGATCCTGGTGAATGATGTCGAAGAACGTGCCGAGCTTGTTCATCTCGTACAGCTCGCGCGCGAGTGCGGGGGCGAGATCGAAGCGGAACCCGTCCACGTGCATCTCGGTCACCCAGTAGCGCAGCGAGTCCATGATGAGCTGGATGGTGCGCGGGTGCTGCATGTTGAGCGAGTTGCCGGTGCCCGTGAAGTCGGTGTACAGGCGCGGATTGTCCGGATCGAGCCGGTAGTATGCCGCGTTGTCGATGCCGCGCAGCGACAGCGTGGGCCCGAGGTGGTTGCCCTCGGCCGTATGGTTGTACACGACGTCGAGAATCACCTCCATGCCCGCGGCGTGCAGCGTCTTCACCATGGACTTGAATTCGCTCACCTGCTGGCCGAGGCCGCCGCTCGCGTAGCGCGCATCCGGCGCGAAGAAGCCGATGGAATTGTAGCCCCAGTAGTTCGTGAGCTTCGCCTCGGCCAGCCTCCGGTCCACCGCGAAGTGATGGACGGGAAGCAGCTCCACTGCGGTGACGCCGAGTGACAGGAGGTGCTCGATGATGGGATCCGACGCGAGCCCCAGATACGTGCCGCGCAGATGCGGCAGCACATCGGGATGCAGCTTCGAGATGCCCTTCACGTGACACTCGTAGATCACGGTGCGATGCCAGGGGACGCGCGGCGCGCGATCGTCGCTCCAGGTGAACGCCGAATCCACGACGACGCACTTCGGCATGGCGCCCGCGCTGTCCGTCTGGCTGATCGCGAGATCCTCGCGCGGGCTGTGCACGTCGTACGCATATAGCGCGTCGCTCCAGGCGATCGTCCCGCTGATGGCCTTGGCGTACGGATCGATGAGCAACTGCGCGGGGTTGAAGCGCTGGCCCCGCTCGGGTTCATACGGCCCGTGCACGCGATAGCCGTAGAGCTGACCCGGCCGCACGTCAGGCAGGTAGCAGTGCCAGATCTGATCGTTTCGCTCGGTGAGCGGAATGCGCGCCGACTCCGCGCCGTCGGCGGGGTGCGCGAACAGGCAGAGATCCACGCCCGTGGCGTTCTCGGAGAAGATGGCGAAGTTGACACCCACGCCATCCCAGGAGGCGCCAAGTGGACATGGCTCGCCCGGCCAGACACGCACGCTAGCGATCCTCGAGCCGATAGAGGACACCACTCCACGGCAGGAGGGTGACGCGCCGTCCACCGCCGCGCCGACGGCGTGTGATGCGCGGCGTGTCGCTCGGCCCGCCGTAGCGGGCGTTCCGCGTGGAGAAGCGCAGCCGCCATGTGCCCTGCCCTTCGTCGGGCATGGCCACATCGAGCGGATCGCCGGTGAAGTTGAAGAGCGCGAGGAGCGTGCGCGCCGACGCCGGTGTGAGCTCCACGGCGAGCCACGAGCCGTCATCGTCGCACCAGGCACGCGGCGCCGCGACGCCCGGGCGCAGTGCGGGCTCGGCGCGCCGGAGCGCCAGCAGATCGCGATAGAGTGCGAGCAGGCTGCGTCCGGATGGCGTCTCGCACGCGCGGCGATCGAGGCGCGAGCACGCCATCGCGTCCGGATCCTGCGGATCGTAATCGTCGCCCTGCCACCCTTCCGCGCGATACAGCCGCGCCCGTCCCTCGCGCACCGCCTGGGCCAGGGCCGTGCCCTGATGGTCCGTGAAGAAGCGGAAGGGCGTCGTCTCGCCGTATTCCTCACCCATGAAGAGCAGCGGCACCGCCGGCGCGAGCAGCAGCACCGCCGCCGCCAGCTTGCACTGCTCGAACGTCGCGAGCGATGCGAGCCGCTCGCCCAGCGGCCGGTTGCCCACGATATCGTGATTCTGCACGTAGAACACGAAGCGGTCAGCGGCGACGTCGGGACAGGGGACACTGACGCGCTCCCCATCGCGCGAGCACATGGCGGAGCGCCGCTCGATTGCCTGCACGACCTGCGTGACACCGGCGCCGCGATGCCGCGGATCGAAGAGGGCCACGTGCATGCCGCGCGAAAAATCATCGCTCCACATGGCGTGCAGGTCGTGGCCGCCCGCGTCGCAGGATCGCACAAGCACCGGATCCATGACATCGCTCTCGGCGATGAGGTGGATGCGGCGCTCGAGCGCCGCGCTCCGCTCGCGCACCGCGTCCGACAGCTCGGCCAGGATGTGGCGAGCACTCTCGTCGCGGATCATCACCGCGGCGTCCAGACGCAGCGCATCCACGCCGTAGTCCGTGATCCACGAGAGCGCATTGTCCACCACGAAGCTCCGCACCTCCGCGCAATCGGGCCCGTCCAGATTGAAGGCGTCGCCCCAGGGCGAACGGTGCCGCGCCGAAAGGTACGGGCCGAACGCCTCCAGGTGATTCCCCTCGGGTCCCACGTGGTTGTAGACCACATCGAGCACCACGGCGATCGAGCGCGCATGCGCGGCGTTCACGAGGCGGCGCAAACCCGCCGGACCGCCATAGACTTCGCACGGTGCAAAGAGCGCGACACCATCGTAGCCCCAGTTGCGCGTGCCGGGGAACGCGGCGACGGGCATGAGCTCGATGGCGCTGACGCCGAGGTGCGCGAGCGCGTCGAGATGCTCGATCACGCTGTCGAACGTGCCCGCCGTGGTGAACGTGCCGACGTGCAACTCGTAGATCACGTAGTCGCGCAGCGCGAGTCCGCGCCATCCGCTACCGCTGTCGTCGAACATGCCGGGATCCACCACTCGCGACGCACCGTTCACCCCGTGCGGCTGCCACCGGCTGCGCGGATCCGGAAGCGGTGGGCCGCCGTCCAGGGAGAAGGCGTAATCGCTTTCGGCCGCAACGCCCGGGATGATTCCCGTGAAGACGCCGGTATCATCACGGGCGAGCGCGGCGCGCCGGGGCGCGCCTTCGCCGTAGCAGAGGACATCGAGCGTCGCGGCACGTGGTGCCCAGACCGAGAACGTCGTGGCGCCATCGGCACGAACATGCGCGCCGCGCGCGGGGTGAGTACGCGTGGCTGACCTCACGCCAGACATGGCGGCTGGGGCTGGGGCTGGGGCTGCGGGAAGCAGCGGCCCGTTGGGCCGCCTGCGGGAAGCGGTCGCCTGCGGCGCCCTGGGGGAAGCGGCCGACCGCCTGCGGCGGCGGCCTGCGGGAAGCGCCGCTGGGCCCACCGGCCCGGCGGCTGGGGAACGGCGCCCCCGTCCGCCTCCGGTACGGGATGAAGGCCCCTTCCCGCAGGGGCCATCGGCCCCGCTTCCCGCAGCCCCGCGGCCGCAGGCCGCCGGGGCGCTTCCCGCACGCGTGGCGGGCCAACGGCCCGCCACGCTGCTTCCCCGCCGTCACCCGCCTCGCACACTCTCTTCGAGAAGATTCGCATCGATGGAAAACTTGCACGCCCAGTTGAGATACTGGAACGTGCCATAGCTGCCATCGACAGGGAAGGACCCTTTCACCCCACCGCGGATATTGGGATCGGCTCCGTTCGTCACGATGCTGCGCCGGACGTACGCGTTGGCCGCGTATGCCGCATCGCGATAGCGCGTGTCCCCCGTTTCACGGAAGAGCAGAAGCCAGGAGTGGGCCATCTGCACCGAACCCGTGAGGCAGGCCCAGCTCACGCAGCCACGCCAGTTCGCGTTCAGGCGGCCGGGGAGAAAGCCCCTTGGGCTGATGGCGCTCAGCACACCATCGGCGGCGCGGCGCGCGGCGTCGAGCAGTCGGCCATCACGCGAATGGCGGAATCCTTCGAGAATGCCGCGCACCGCGTAGCCAATGGTGTGGGTGAGCGGTTGCGCGTGGTCGGTGAGACAGCAACGCTCGAACCATCCATTGGCGTGCTGCTGGCGCAGCGTCCAGTCAATGTTCGCGAGCGCCGCGTCGGCGTAGCCCGACCCGGGGTCCACCCGATGCGCCTCGAGCAGTCCCCAGGCGACGTGCGTTGCGTACGACTTCTCACCGGGTGACGCGAATGGCGTGGTGAAGCGACGCCAGGCACCATCGGCATCCTGCGCACGCACGAGCCAGTTGGCCGCACGTCGCATGGGATCCAGATACAAGTCGGAGACATCGCGGGCGCCGGCCGCCAGGCCGAGGAGGATCTGCCCCGTGTTGAACACCACGGGCACCGGATTCGGCACGCCGATGGGGCCACCCTGAAAGCCGCCGTCGGGGAACTGGATGTGCGTGAGCCAGTCGAGCATGCGGATCGCGCGCTGGCGCAGCGAGGGATCCTGGCGCGCGTGGGCCGCCTCGAGCACGGTGGGCACGATGTAGCCCGTGGTCTCGGGATACGACGCGCTCCAGCCATCGACCAGGCTGAAGTGACGCGCCACACCGCCGTCGCAGGAGATCGAGCAGTCCTGCGCGCGCGCCAGCCAGGCGAGCCCATCGTCAACCACCTTCGTGATGCCCGGATCCTGCGCCGGCAGCCCGCGGCGATCCCGCTCGCGTGCGGCGCGCGCGGTGCGCGGCAGTTGCAGCTCATTCCGGACGGTGCCCGCGAGGTGGCGCAGTTGGCTCGAAATCATCGTTCGCTGGGATTCAGAAAAGTTTGGCGACCCCGCGCAGCGGAATCCATGACCACGCCGGACGATTGTGCAATTCGTACGACAACTCGTAGAACACCTTCTCCAGCTCGAAGAGCGCGAGGAGCGCACTGCCCTGCTCCGCGCCGTACGCGGCCAGAAACGCCGACCGCGCGTCGCGTTCCCAGTGCGCGGCCCGGACTTCAACCGTCGCGTTCACACCCAGTCCGCCCGTCTCCGCCGCGGCCGTCGCGGCGGCGTACGCGAAGGAGCGCAGCATGCCGGCCACGTCGCGCAACGGACTCGCAAGCCTGCGACGTTCGGCAAGCGGCCGCAACGGCTCTCCCTCGAAGTCTATGATCATCCAATCCGCGTTCGCGGTGCGCAGGACCTGCCCCAGGTGATAGTCGCCGTGATGCCGGCTCCGCCACTCGCCCGACAGCGTGCGCCGGGCATCGGCCGCGATGTCGTCCAGTCGCGCAAGAATCGCCGCTCGCCGGCCGGCAATGGCTCGCGCCATTGGCGCCACGGCATGGTCCAGCGCGCCGAGCCGCGCCTCGAGCAGGTCCAGCGCGCTCCCGGCTGTGTCCCGCGCACGGGCCGTCCACTCCTGCACATCGCGGTCGGTAACCGGCTCGACATCAAACCCTTCCGCCGACGGATCGGATGCCAGCGCATCATGCAGCGCGCGCGTCACCGCGCCGAGCCGCCTGGCCTCGACCGTATACGCGTCCCCACCGTTCCGGCTTCCCCCCTCGCCACCCAGGTACGTTCGCGCGCGTTCCACCGTGTACGTCCATCCGTCGGTCGCATTCGGGAGAAAGCGCGTGAGCGCGCCCGACACGCACCTTGCATCATCTGCGCCAAGAATGTGCATGGTGGCATACAGCTCCGGAACGTTGCGAAATCCCGTCCGGGTGGTTAGAAACTTCGTGATTTCCACATCCGGGTTCTCCCCGGGCTCGAGCCGCCGGAACAGTTTCAGGATGGCGCGGTCGCCAAAGATGATGGACGTATTGCTCTGTTCACCGCGTAGCACGCGCGAGGGCAGTCCCACGAGCAATGGCGCCCCCTCTCCCACAGGCTCCAGCAACCAGCGCGCGCCGTCGCCCTGAAACGCGGCGGGCGCGCGCAGCGCGGCCGCCAGCCAGTCGCGAAAGCCGGCATCCCCGGTGGCATCGAGCAGCACGCCCGGCCCGTCAGCGGCGACGATGGTCGTGATGACGTTCTCCGCCGGTGGCGCATCGACGGTTGAACCGGTGTGCCGCACGATGACCGGGAGCTGGTACGTCACGCGCGGCGCATCGGCCGCCAGATGTACGGCGACGCATGCGATGGCCGCCTCGCCACCGGCCCAG
>Ga0207707_10004010_pt1 | contig 13067 bp, 12 predicted proteins | sample KBSC83BmetaG_FD_184336 | JGI IMG/M metagenome (GOLD analysis project Ga0207707, IMG submission 184336) | Corn rhizosphere microbial communities from Kellogg Biological Station, Michigan, USA - KBS C8-3B metaG (SPAdes) (version 2) | ecosystem: Host-associated > Plants > Roots > Rhizosphere ... | reverse complement strand
CGACTCTTAAGTAAGTCGACGACATTCTCGGTCAGCGAATTTCAAATTTTTGGCAGCAGCATTCCTCGCGATTAAAATGATCGGCAAGTTTGCGGTATAATCGCCCTTACCAGCACATCATTTCGCTATTTCAGGAGACAAAGATTATGTTACGACGCAAGTTATTAGGCGTACTGGCCTTGTACGCGTTCCTGCTTCCAATGCTTTCCTTCGGGCAGACGACTGCGGTCGGTTCCTCGACTACCGCAACGCCCGCAAAGGCGGTCTATGCGGCGCCGAAAGAGGTTATCGATAAGATCCGCGATGAGGGAATGAATCATTCGCAGGTCATGCAGACGCTCAGTTATTTGACGGACGTTATCGGTCAACGACTTACAGGTTCGCCTAGTCTTAGACACGCGAATGAATGGACGCGCGACACGCTGGCGAAGTGGGGATTGCAGAATGCTCACCTCGAGGCGTGGGGGCCATTCGGTCGCGGTTGGGTCCTGAAAAGCTTTTCGGCACAAGTTTCCCAGCCATACGACATTCCGCTGATCGCGTATCCGAAAGCCTGGGCGCCAGGCGCGAATCTCGTCAACGCCGACGTCGTGTATCTTGACGCAAAGGGCGAAGCCGGGCTCGAGAAATATAAGGGCCAGCTCAAAGGGAAGATCGTCCTGGTTTCGGACCCGCGCGAATTGAAGGCAGACTTTACCGGCATTGGCCGTCGCGAGACGGATGAGAGTCTGGCAAAGCTTGCGGACGCCCCCGACCCGGCCACCATCCAGCGTCCGGCGATACCCGCTCAGCCATCGCCGGAAATGCTTGCTCGACGACAGGCCGCGGCGTTTGCGGCCAGACGCCTCATGTTCGCGTTCAACGAAGGCGCGGCGATGCTTGTCGATAATAGCCGCGGCGGCGCGGGCGGCACCATCTTTGTGCAGCAAGCAAGCGTCGCTCAGCAGCAACCTGAACAGCCCGATCCGAATTTCCGACGCCTCAGCCCGTGGCAAAAGGAAGCTGAGTCGATGATCCTGCCGCAAGTGACTCTTTCGTCAGAGAACTACAACCGCTTGGTGCGAATGATCCAGCAGGGCGAAAAGTTAAAAATGACCGTTAACGTCGACGCCCAATATCTCGACGGTGACGGAATGGTGAACAACACGATCGCTGAAATACCGGGAACAGATCCCAAGCTCAAGGACCAGATCGTCATGCTCGGCGGCCATATGGACTCGTGGCACTCAGGGACGGGCGCGACGGACAATGGTGCCGGCGTCGCCGTAGCAATGGAGGCCGTTCGAATTCTGCAGGCGGCCGGCCTGAAACCACGCCGCACGATCCGTATCGCGCTTTGGACCGGCGAGGAAGAAGGCTTGCTCGGCTCACGCGCTTATGTCAAACAACATTTTGGCGAGATGAAGGGAGCACAAGCGAATTTCTTTGGACCGCCCGATCCGAACGCGCCGAAACCGGAACTTTTAAAAGGACCCGAATACGAAAAGCTGTCGGCCTATTTCAATCTCGATAACGGCACCGGCAAGATCCGCGGAGTCTATATGCAGGGCAACGGTAACGTCCGGCCGTACTTTGATTCATGGCTGACGCCTTTCAACGATCTCGGTGCTAAAACGCTGACGATGTCCAACACAGGCGGAACCGATCACCTGTCGTTCGACGCTATCGGTCTGCCGGGTTTTCAGTTCATACAGGACGAGATCGAGTACAGTACCTTAACGCACCACTCGAACCAGGACGTTTTTGATCGCATTCAGGCCGATGACATGAAGGAATCGGCCACGATCATGGCCGCGTTCGTTTATCAGACCGCGATGATAGATGAAATGATGCCCAAGAAGGGTCAAAAGTAAACGTTTCCTAAAACGTTTCCTAAAGGAAGTATAGATGGCCGCTCCGACATCGTGAGCGGCCTTCCTTCATTTTTGCTGGATGTAGTTGAGAAGGTCTAGTTCCATATAAAGCACGCCCTCATGTGGGTTATCGTAGTAAGCCGGGATGGGATGAAAGCCGTGAGACTCGTACAAGCTCACGGCTTTTGCCATTTTTGGAGGAAAGGTGTCGAGACGCATGGTGCGGTAATCTTCAGCTCGTGCTTCATTAATTAATCTGGTTATCAACTTCTCACCGATGCCGTGGCCGCGAAAGGCGTCGCGGACAAAGAGACGCTTCATCTCACAGACACCGGGGTCAAGCTTTCGCATCGCGATGCAGCCGGCGACGTTGCCGTCGAGCTTTGCGAGGAGCAAACGTCCTTCAGGTTGCGCGTATTTACCGGGCAGATCACGCAGCTCTTGTTCAAAACCCTGAAAGCATAGGTCGAGGCCGAGCCAGGATTCGTACTCGCGAAAGAGTCGGCGCGCCTCTTCGATATCTTCGTCGGCTTGAGCTTGAGTAAGGTCCATTACGCGATTTGATGCAGAAGCCCGCACGTTAGTAAGGGCGTGATCGGATGGTTGCACATTACGCCCTTCCTCACGGTCGGGCTTCTGCATTCGCTATGCTAACATTTATCCTTCATGGAACTTGCGGTTGAGAAATACAAAGTTGCCAATGAGCCTTACTATCTGCCTATCAAGCAGGAGGTCGAGCTTTTTGAGGCGGCGTATGCGGCGCGGCTGCCTGCGATGTTAAAGGGGCCGACCGGCTGCGGCAAAACGCGTTTTGTCGAGTACATGGCGTACCGTTTAGGCCGGCCGCTGATCACGGTTGCATGTCACGAAGATCTCTCATCTACCGATCTTGTCGGACGCTTTCTGCTCGAGGGCGAAGAAACCGTTTGGCACGATGGGCCGCTGACCTCGGCGGTTCGTGCAGGTGCGATCTGCTATCTCGACGAGGTTGTTGAGGCGCGTAAAGACACGGTCGTCATCATCCATCCGCTGACCGATGATCGACGGCGTTTGCCTATCGAGAAACGTGGGACGGTCCTTGATGCTCCGCCGGAGTTCATGTTGGTCGTGTCTTACAATCCCGGCTATCAATCCATTCTGAAAGACCTCAAACAATCGACGCGACAGCGTTTTGTCGCAATGGAATTCGATTATCCTCCTGCGGATGCCGAGACAGAGATCGTCGCCCGCGAAGGAGGCATCGACGCAGAAGCTGCCGCCGATCTTGTAAAGATAGGGCAAAAGGTACGCAACCTGAGAGGCCACGGTTTGGAAGAAGGCGTCTCAACGCGCCTCCTGATCTACGCCGCGCAGATGATCGCCAAAGGCATCTCGCCGGTCGAGGCAGCCGAGGTTGCCATCTGTTCACCTATAACGGACGATCGCGAACTGCAGCGCAGCATCAGAGAGATCGTTACGACGATAATCTGATCCGCCAAAACGACCTAGTGCGATTCGGGACGCATGGGTTCTCATGCTATCCTTTCCGAAACTTTGGAGGGCCCACAAAATGGATAATATACAAAAAACGACTTTTAAGAACGAAATCACTATGTTAAAGGCTTTAGCCTCAGGAATTACGGCACAGACGGCGGTGCTGAACAACCCTAGCTACCCCGTCGTAGGAACCGTGGTTATGATAACGTCGCTGCCGATGGCGGCACAGGCGCTCAATATGCAGAACGACGTGATAACGAGGCTGTTGACGCTGTTAGACAAGGTCGTTGACGCCTCGTAGCGCCTATCGTGAGGGAGGTAAAAAGGGCGGCCACCTATCGGCGCCGCCCTTTTCTGCAACTAATTCGATCGTCACCGATCATGCCTGTGCCGATGCTGATAGCGGTGGAGCGTGTACATGGCGCTTATTAAAGCGAAGCCCCTTCCGGGTCATTGACAGCAGCTCGGGATACTTTCCCTCAGTCGCAGCCGCGAGCAACAGTTCATAGTCATACCGACTGTCCGTTCGATATGAAAGCAGCGCCTCCCGCTCCTGACTTAGTAGTTTTTCGACGATCCGCGAAATTTCGGGGTCGCTGATCTTAAGGTGCGATTGCATACTACGCCTTATGCCTCCAGTTCACTTTACAAGACTGCTTGTCCGACCTCGACCTGGCCGAAATGGTTTTCTCGCTACCGAATGTTCGACAGTCTAAGACATCCGCGGCGAAAGTCAAAATATTTGGTTGTTAAATTTCTGTTACGTCGCGACCGCAAGCTTGAAACAATGAAAAAGCCCCGGCAAAACCGAGGCTCTTACTAAAAACGCGCTCAGCGAATTATTTCTCGGCCGTGACCTTATCGTCTTTCGGGTCGTAAGGCGTCGCCATATATTTCTTTATCGCATCCTGGGCGTTGTCGTAATTGTCACCCAGGGCCTCGGCACGCTTATAGGCCGCGGTCGCACGCGTTCGGTCGCCTTTGGCGTCATAGGCGTTGCCCATCTTGATCTCGGACCAAACGTAAAGCCATTCCGGTTTCGCATTGCCGGAAGATCCGAGGTCGCGGGCCGCCTTGAAATTATCGATCGACAGATCGTAATTTCGCTGTTCGAGGAAGAGAAGTCCAAGATTGTAATAGATCCAGGCGTTTGAGCGGTCGAGCTTTAGGGCCTCTTCGAATTGCTGCTGCGCCTCGACGTAATTACCCTCTTTGAACTGCTCGATTCCGCGACGCGCGATCGATGAAACCTTGAGATCAGGCGACGTGCGAAGCAGTTTATAGTCGGGATCGATAACGACCTCGAGCGGTTTACCAGTCGACTCGATGTTAAAGTCGGCACTGTTGTCTTCGACATCGACGGTCTCGGTTTTCGTGCCCTGGGCGCCCTCAGACCGAAGCTCGACGTCGACCGGCAGTTTCAGATTGTCGTAATTTTCCTTCAGCGTGCCGCGTGCGATAAACTTCCCGCCGCGTGTCCGGATGATCAGATAGTCGGACGTAAACTCGGGCACGCCGGTGCTGTCTACCCAGCGAGCGAAAAAGTAGCGCATGTTTTGCCCGGCAACGCTGTCGGCAAGCTTTTCAAAATCGCCGATCGATGCGCTCTTTCCGCGATACTGCTGAATAAACTGGCGAAGAAGCTGGTCGAATTTCTGAGCGCCGAGAGTGTCTCTCAGGAGCTTAAAGACCAACGGTCCTTTGCCATACATTATGTACTGATAGGCCGTCGATTGGTCATCGAGATTGCCCGGTGCACGTGCGAGAGACGCCGTCTGCTCAAATGTCAAAGCCTTTTCAAGCAGTTCGCGTCGGAGGTCGTCGAGCTTTGGCCCGTCCATTGTGCTTTCGCGATAGGCGAATGCGCTGTACTCGGCCAGGCCCTGCGACAGCCACGCGTCGTCAAACGATTTAAGCCCGACGGTCAGGCCCCACCATTGATACGCTGCCTCACGCTGCAGGCGCTCGAGCGTGACATCTCGGGCCTCTTCGAATGGGCGGTCGGCCACGAATAACATTCCGCGGCTCGAGTAATAATCGAGGCTGTCGTCGTCGATCTCGGCGATGATCAGACGTTTGCCGCTGTCGGGTTCGCCATAGTGCTTGGCATAAAATTCCAAGGCCTTTCCGAGTGTCTCGCCGTACTCGGAGACGCGCGCCTCGTTTCCAGGCCGCGTATAAAACTGCAGGTCCCACTCGCCATAACGCATCGTACGAGTAGCAAATTTGCCATAGGCAAAATTGCCGATCAAACCGGGTTTGCTCTGCACAAAACGCTGCTTGCCGCCGGTGCTTGTAACAGGAGCGTCGCTGTAGCCGACGACCTGCAGCCCATTCGGAATGCTGATCGAAATGTCGGCCGTTGCGGGATCGGCATCATAATCGTGGAACGGGAACCAGCGGGCCGCGTACATCAGATAGCCTTGCGAGTCGCCTACATAGGCCAGCCGCTTTGACAGCAAAGGGCCGCCGTTGGCCGTGTTGAGAACACCGCTATATTTGAACCGGAGTGTGACAGGAGCCCCTTTTGAGACGTTTTCACCGAGATCGATCCGCACATTCGGTCCGATGTCGCTGACTCCGACCTGGTCCTGTACGAAGGTTATTTCTCCCGCCGTGACCGGCGGTGTCGCGGCCGATGCAGCCGGCGTATCCGCCTTTTTGGCAACAGGCTTTACGACGGGCCGCGGTGTCGCAGGAGAACCGACACGCGTGATCGAATCGACCTTAAGCGAGCCGTTCAGCTCAAATGTCACGGTCCGCGTATCTTCAAGCGGCGTAAACGTGACGTCGGCCGTTGCGGTCAGCTTGTTCTCGACCGGGCTTAGCGCCGCGTCAATGACGTAATTTGTAACGTCGAAAGGCGTCCGCTTCACCTGCTGTCCGAAGGCGAAATTTGAGGCGAAAATCAGTAAACCAGCTACAAATAGGGCGGTTTTCACAAGGTTTTTCATTCTACTGTCCAAAAACGGAAATGCTGTTAAAAGTATGCCTCGATATGATGTTTGGGCGGCCTAAAGCGTTTGCCTGCCGTACTCTTAGTCGGTGAAATCTACCGAAACTGCGTGAAATTACCTTATCTCCTCTAAAACCCGATTTAACAGCTCCCAAACCTTAACAATATGCCGTTCCTCCACGCGGATGCTGCCGACCGAAAGGCGCAGGGTAAATTTCCCGTTTAGCTTTGTGTGAGACAGATAAGCCTCGCCGGTCGCATTCACGGCATTCATCAGCCGCTCGTTTAACTCATCGAGATCGGCAACCCCTTTCGGACTAGCCCGGAAACATACCAAGGCGAAAGGCACCGGAGCCAGCATTTCGAAATCGCTGCTCTCCTCGACCCACGACGCGAAAAGCCGAGCGAGTCGCACATGCTCGCTTAGTCGGGCGATGATGCCTTCGCGGCCGAAGTATCGAATCACAAACCAGAGCTTTAGCGACCGAAAGCGGCGGCCGAGCTGAATGCCATAATCCATTCCGTTCTTGACCGGTTGCTGCTCGCTTGTCTTGAGGTATTCCGGGACAAGCGAGAACGCCTGTTTCATCACATCCAGATCGCGGCAAAAAAGCACCGAAAGATCAAACGGCGTAAACAACCACTTGTGCGGATTAACGACGATGGAATCGGCCCGCTCCCAGCCCTTAAATAACGGCCGCATTTCAGGAATTATCGCCGTCGGCCCGGCATAGGCCGCGTCGACATGCATCCAGATCTTGTATTTTTCGCAGACGTCGGCGATAGCGTCCACCGGATCGACGCTTGACGTTGATGTCGTGCCGATCGTCGGGATCACGCAGATCGGCAGATAACCCGCCGCCAGGTCTTTCTCGATCGCCCGGTCAAGTTCGTCCGCCTTCATCTCAAATCGGTCGTTGCTCGCGATCTTTCGCAAACTGCGGGTTCCGAGACCGAGCGTTATCACTGCCTTGTCTATCGACGAATGAACGTGCTCGCTCGCGTAAACCCGCAGCAGCGGCAAGTGCGGCCTGCCGCTCATTCCCTCATCGCGGACACCAACACCGGCTCGCTCGCGCGCGGCGGCAATGGCCTGCATCGTCGAGACCGAGGCCGTGTCGTAAATGATCCCCTCAAACTCATCCGGCAATCCCATCATCTGCCGCAGCCAATCCAATGTCACATCCTCGAGCTCAGTCGACGCCGGCGACGTCCGCCAGAGCATCGCCTTCATGTCGAAGGCGGCCGCCAGCATCTCGCCGAATATCCCTACCGACGACGTCGACGTGGAAAAAAGCCCGTGAAAATTTGGATGATTCCAATGCGTCACGGCAGGCAGGATCAACTTGTCGAGATCGCCGAGAACAGCGTCGAAATCCTCACCGTTTTCAGGCGGCTTCGCAGGCAAGTTTTCCTTTAGCCAGCCCGGCTCGACCTGAGACAAGACAGGAAACTCCTCGATCCGCTCAAAATAATCAGCGATCCAGTCGACGACCTCGCGGCCAAACCGGCGAAACTCTTCCGAAGGCATGTCGCCGAGCTGTGATGGTTTTGTTGACATAGGTACGAGGAGATCGCTGTTTCGATCTCGAATTCATCCGAGCGGCGGTTGCTGATATTTAAAAAGGGAGTATAGCACTTGCCCTCGGCTCTCATTGGACCGCGCTCGAAATTGCGTTCTCTGCGCGCATAAGTGAAAATCGACGTTTATGTCTGTACGTGTCAGATTTGCGCCTTCGCCGACGGGCTACCTGCATGTCGGGGCCACCCGCGCGGCGCTATTTAACTATCTTTTTGCCCGTCAAAAGGGCGGCAAATTTCTGCTTCGGATCGAGGACACCGACCTGGCCCGTTCGACCGACGAATCGACCCGCTCGATCCTCGACGGACTATCGTGGATCGGTCTCGAACCGGACGAGCCGGTCGTCTTTCAATCGGCCAATGCCGATAAGCATCGTGCGGCTGCTAATCGTTTGCTTGAAGAGGGAAAGGCCTATCGCGATTTCACGCCAAAGGAAGATAAGAGCGATGGCAGCGTAAAGCAGGCCATCGTCGAGCGTGCCCGTGAAAAGGCAGACCGCAGCATGCGCGACAACGCGTACCGTGAGCTCTCAAAGGAAGAGTCTGACGCGCGGGCAGCAGCCGGTGAGCCGTTCGCGATCCGTCTGAAAGTTCCTGAGTCGGGAAAGACCGAGTTTGAAGACGGCGTCTTTGGCCATCAGGAGCGCGACTATTCGGATACGGAAGACCTCGTTCTCCTCCGCTCTGACGGCCATCCGCTCTATAATCTCGCCGTTGTCTGCGACGACATCGAAATGGGCATCACCGACGTCATTCGCGGCCAAGACCATCTTACAAACACGCACAAGCAGATCCTTATCTACGAAGCGCTCGACGCCACGCCGCCGAGTTTTGCGCACCTGCCACTGATACTTGCGCCCGGCGGTAAAAAGCTGAGCAAGCGCATCCATGGCGAGATCGTAAGCCTCACGACCTATCGCGACCGCGGGTTTATCGCCGCTGCATTTCGAAATTTTCTCGCGTTGCTCGGCTGGTCGGCGGGTGAAGAGAAAGAGATCTACTCGCTCGAAGAATTGATCGAGAAATTTTCCCTCGCCGATGTTCATCGGTCGAGCGCGATATTTAACTACGAACCGAATAACCCAAAACGTTGGACCGACGACAAGGCCATCTGGATGAATGCCGAATATATCCGCACGATGCCGCTCGATGAGCTGCTGCCGCTCGTAAAAGCCGAACTGAGATCAGCTAAGCTCTGGCGCGAGGAGTACGACGAGAAAAGCTCCCCTCCTTACGAAGGAGGAATGGCCGCCGCTTCGGCGGACGGGGTGGTTCTCTGTGCTCCGGAAATTGGCTCGAAGGAATGGTTCGAACGTACCGTTGACCTTATCCGACATCGGTTTTTTACGCTCAAAGATTTCTCCGGCCAGGGCCGTGCATATTTCAGCGAGGATTACGACTTCGACCCGGCTGCGGTTGATAAAAACTTGAAGAAATTTCCAGATCTCAAGCAGTGGCTGCCCGAGCTTGCCGACAGATTTGAAGCGGAATTTTCGGGCGCCGGACCGCAGGCTGCCAGCCTGCATCAGTTTAACGAAACCAATATCGAAGCGCTCATAAAATCCTTTACCGAAGAAAAAGGCACAAAGCTAGGCGTCATCATGAACGGCGCTCGCACACTCCTAACCGGCGTCGCCGTCGGCCCGTCGATGTTATCTGTGTTTGAGACGATCGGCTTGGAGCGAACGCTCCTACGATTAAGAAGTCATATCGCTTGGGCGGATTAGAGTAAATGTGCCACTACATAACTGCTACCCTGCCGCAAAAGGCTGATATTAATGAGGCTCGTGAAATCTTTCTCGCCTATAAACTAGGGTTTGAAGAGATCGAAAACCCGTCCCTTAAAGAACATATTGAGAAAGGTGATCATTATGTTCTGACAACGAGCGGAATGTGTGATTGTGGAACTTTATTAGGGTCAGAGTTTCGTGAAGAGATGGCGAGGCGGCCATCGGAAACTAATCGAGGAGTTGCCGAGCTCGAAGAATTAAGGAAAAAGGGTTGGAGTGAGACCAAGATCCTACGTTGGATGAGAGAAGCCGAGCTAACCAAACAGAAACAAGATCAAAAGGCCGATCTCGCTCACGAATCAAATCTTTCATCAGCCCACGATTGGCTTAATTTCCTCCGTGAGGTGCTAGAGTCAAAAGCCACAGATAGAATCGGCCTGTTGATTCATATGTATGAAGGCCCAATTACCGGTCGTATCAAAATCAAAGGAAAGAAAAGCATACCGGTTAAATTGCTGAATGAGGCCGTCCTGCTAAAGATGGAAGAAGATCTAATTTACAATTTCATTTCAGAATAAACGTTAAGTCAAAATCAAAGTTACCCTGCCTTCAGCTTCCCAATAAGTACTTCGGTGAAAGAGACAGCAACCGTTGTGTCGTCATTTTTGTAAATCCTTGGGCGATCTTATCCGATCCTGAGGGCAGTGTGATCGGTCCAATTTGTTGTTTGAAAAGTAGACAGACTCTTTGCACGCCGGAGCGCAGGTCGTTGAGATCGAATTTGTCCGCCGTGCTCTTGCCGAAGAACATCGGGTTGGGCTCCGGCTGGCGGGATAGGCGTCGATCTGAGCGCGGATGAGGCTGGCAAGAAAGAGACCGGCAGAGTTAGGCGCGAGGCCTGTCAGACCTATCTGATTGAAAAATTTTCCTTGTCGTTTGTCCTTCCACGCCTCGTCGATCTTGCCGCCGGTGAAAGTGTAGCTCTTGAAGAATACATTCGGAGTTCGGCCCATCGCCCGCGTCATAAATTCCGACGCGTAACGTACGCCTTCGGCCACGCAGATCAACGCCGCGACCGGATCGAGCGGCGGCCGGTCGGGCTGCGGGCCAAATGCGGCATGTCCGGCCGGAGTGTTGAACGTAATGAACTTGTCAGGAGACAAGTGGCTGTCTTTCTCGTGATGGCGATGTGCCCAAGTGTCCTGCTGAAAGTGGAAAAAAATGCCGAGGCGGATCAAACGGAGCCGTGCGTCCTTTTCAGTGACCGCTTCGTTAAAAAGCGCGTCGCGGCGGGCCAGGACACCGACGGTTCCCATCTTTCCGTCCTTGTCCAGAGCGTGCCACATCCATTCTTCAGACACGCGAGGCTTTGCGCCGTCGTGAGCGTTGGTCGCGTCAGAGTCGTCCATGCCCTGGTCGACTGCAGCGATGATCAAAGCTTCTTTTTCAGTAAAGCCGACGGCGCGGCACATGACGTAGGTCAGCAGAAAATGCGTATCTTCATCGTACGCGGACGCGCGTCCTGCCGTGAGCAAAATGATCAGCAGCAAGATGAGCAGGCAGAAGGGCTTTCGACTTATGGATCGCGGTCGCTTTTTCATAGATGTAAATCCTAAGAGAAACGCTGAGCCAGCCTAGCGTTTTAGAAATTCATCTGAATTCGCCTTCTCACGCCTCGCTAAAACGATGAACGGCAAGGCGAGAAACTGAAAGATCGCGCTGCCGATGTACGACGCCGGATAGCCATAGACATCGGCGGTTTTGCCTAAGATCGGCTGTGCGACTACGCCGCCCGCGGACGCGAGCATATTGTCGCAGGAAAGGATGGTCGCCCGCTGTTCGGATGGAAGAAGCGCGTTAATATACGACTGGCGAATTGGAATATTCGCCGCCCAAAAAACGGACCACAGCGCAAATATCGCAACGACCAAATAGAAATTTCCCAGCAGGCCGATCAGAGCCAGCGCGATCACTCCTAATGCGGTTCCGAAGATAAAAAAGCTTGTTCGTTTAGCAAAGACCCTTCCGGCATACGGGACCAAAAAACCGCCGACGATCTGCGCTCCTGCGACCACCGTTGCCGATATGCCGGCGACGGCGTAACTTGTCGATCGGCCATAGAGGTTCAACAGATGCGGCTGCATCGCGTAAAAAGCATAGATCCCGACCCCGCCCGTAAAAACTCCCGAAAGCATCATCCATCGGACAGGCGCCTTTTTAAAGCCAAACGTAACCGAGTCGGCAAAGACCGACCTCATATCTTTCAAAAGGGAGGTCTTTGCCTTTGGCTTAAAGCCCTCGTCGTGCATGAAGAGGAATGCCAGTAAAAAGGTCAGGCCTAAAGCCGCGACGCGCATAAGATATGGCACGCCAAGATCGGTCAGTTGAGCGACGAAACCGCCCGCAAGGGTTCCGGTCAGCATCGCGACGCCGTTCGCGATCGAGCCCTTGGCAAAAACGCTGTCAAGCGCGTCTTTATAACCAGCCGCTCTAAGTCCGTCGACGAGCCACGCCTCGGTCGCTCCGCTAAAAAATGTAAATCCGAGTCCGAGGAAAATAGACACAAGTGCCCACGCCCAAAATGGACCGTGGATCCGCCATAGCCAATAGTAAACGAGCGTCGATATGAGAAGCGTTGCCGCGCCGAGCAAAAAAGATCGCCGCCGGCCAGTAGTGTCAGCGACAATGCCGGTCGGTATCTCAAAGATCACCTGGCCGGCTGTAAAGAACGCGTTCGCCGTGAAGGCCTCCGTAACTGTCAATCCAGCATCGAGCAGAAACAGGGTATTGATGCCCCAAATAAACGATGAGGCGAAGGTAGAAAGAAGCGACAGGACGACGTACGTTGTCACTATCCGGCGGCTCTTTTTATTCATTTGCCGTGTGCGATCTCGATCGTCCGTTGCTTTACGGGAGACGAAAGGACGATCGTCGTGGTTGTGATCCCGTATGGCGTCAGCCGATCGATCACTTCCTGCAGGTGCTCGACCGACTCGACGACGACGCGCATTATAAATGAGTCGCCGCCCGCGCCGCGATGACATTCGAGTATCTCTTTCGACTGCTGGGCAACCTCGATGATGTGGCTGTAATCGACACCCGTAATGCTCATGCGGATAAACGCCGTGATGGGCAATCCAATTTTTGCCGGGTCGATCTCGGCATGATAACCGATGATAATGCCGGCGTCCTCGAGCTTGCGGACGCGTTCGATGACGGCTGGCGTGGTCAGACCGACGCGGCGTCCAAGCTCGGCATAGCTCAGCCGGGCGTTCACCTGAAGTTCATTGATGACCCGTCGGTCAATTTCGTCTGCCATATCGGGGTGTACCACCGTACCAGACTTATCTGAGCCAATTCTCGCCAAAACAAGTTATAAAGTAAAGCCGCCAAAAATACTGACGATTTAAAGCTAGCGGCGATGAATTCCTTAACAAACTCGTTCAAATTGAGCGGCCGCTGAATTACAAT
>Ga0207707_10004009_pt1 | contig 13068 bp, 6 predicted proteins | sample KBSC83BmetaG_FD_184336 | JGI IMG/M metagenome (GOLD analysis project Ga0207707, IMG submission 184336) | Corn rhizosphere microbial communities from Kellogg Biological Station, Michigan, USA - KBS C8-3B metaG (SPAdes) (version 2) | ecosystem: Host-associated > Plants > Roots > Rhizosphere ... | reverse complement strand
GGAAAACAAGTTCATTGCCGAGATGCCGATTCTGGACCGCCAGATCATTGCTTTGGCGTTTCTCGCTCCTGGCGTGAATGAAATGGGCGACACTACTTTCTGCGGCGGCGGAACCGGATGCACAGGCATCAACTTTCAGTCGAACGGGCAGCGCAATTCCTCGGCGGACGTGCTGCTGGACGGAGCCGTCATCGCACCTCCGGAGGCCGGCCAGGGCAGCGGGCAAAACTCCCTCTACTTCCAGCCTTCACCCGAGGGCATTGAGGAATTCAAGCTCCAGAACAACAGCTTCTCCGCCGAGTTCGGCAGCAACGGCGGGACAACGGTTTCATTTGTGACCAAATCCGGCACGAACCAATTTCACGGCAGCGGTTATCTGTTCGACCGGCGGCCGCAATTGGCGGCTAACGACTTTTACTCGAACCTGGCCGGCGTTCCGAAGACTACTGGCTATTCGCGCGATCAATACGGCGGGACGGTGGGAGGACCCATCAAGAAGGACAAGACCTTTTTCTTTTTTGCCTATGATCGCATCCATTTTCAGAGCGCCGCGCCTTTCAATGGGACCATGCCCACGGCTTTGGAGAGAACAGGCGATTTCTCGAAGAGTTCCAACCCGGACGGCACGCCGATCAACATCTTCGATCCCAACAGCTTGACCCCGGTGAAGGATTCGACAGGAGCGATCGTCGACTACCAGCGCGCTCCGTTTGCGAGCAACGTGATTCCTCCCTCGAGGCTCGATCCGGTAGCTTCAAAGATCGTTAATTTCTATCCTCTGCCCAACCGCTCGGGCAGTTTCAACAATTTCACGAAGACGGAGATTTCGACCCAGCCCGCCTGGCAAATTAACAGCAGGGTCGACCACAACATCTCCGAGAAATTGCGCCTGTCCGGTCGGTACTGGTATGGCCATTCCAACTCTAACGTGGCAAACAACGTTTACGGGAGTCCGGCAGATCCCGATTATGGCCCGACCACGGTCCGCATCAACAACGCTGCCGTGGAGTCGACCTACTCTCTAAATCCCACGACGATCCTGATGACTCGTTTCACAATCGACCGAGTGTATAACGTCCGAACGGGTGTGAAATTCGACCCTACGTCAGTGGGCTGGCCGTCATATCTGGTGGCAGGAGGGTTCGTGTCGATGCCCGTGGTTTTTCCGTCGGGTTACAGCAGCATTTACAACTTCTGTATAGATACCATCGCGAACCAGACCCTGCCATACTACGTCGCCTCGTTGAACAAAGTGAAGGGCGCACACAATCTCAAAGCCGGCGGCGAACAGAGAATTTTCTTCAACAATTTCACACAGCCTTGTACACCGTCGGGTCTATTTAACATAAGCAACGCCAAGACTGCGCAGAGCGTGTTCAATCCCGCCGCGGGGGCGTTCGGCAACTCCATTGCCAGCATGCTGGTTGGCTGGACCGATAGCGCGCAATTAACCATCCAGCCCGGTCCCGCGACCAAATCCAAAGAGACCGCCTTCTATGTTCAAGACGACTGGCGGATAAACAGCCGTCTCACGGTGAACCTCGGCCTGCGGTACGAATGGAGCACGCCCTATACGGAGCGTTACAACCACAGCGAGTTCGCGAACTTCCCGGAGGATAGCGGCATGACCATTCCCGGTCTCGGCCAGATTCACGGCGTGAGCGATTTCGCCACATCCAGCCATCGGAGCGTAAACCCGGACCGGAACAACTTCGCGCCCCGGCTGGGACTAGCGTACCGGCTCACTGCCAAGACCGTCCTTCGCGCGGGGGGCGGCGTGTATTTCAACAACAGCCCGGCGACCAGCGACTGGCTTATGGGACCGGCTTTTCGAGGCACGACAAACGCCAGCGGTTCTCAGGACGGCGGCATCACGCAGTACGGCTCTTTCGACAATCCATTTCCCAGGGGCGTAGTCTATCCGCAGGGGACAGCGTATGGGAAGCTCAACATGTGGGGGCTAGCCAATGGCACCCAGATGGGCTACAACTTTCGCAACGGGGAGATTTACCAGTGGAATGGCGGCGTACAGCGTGAGTTGAAGGGCAATATGATGCTGGAAGTGGACTACACGGCAAGCCGCAGCCACCATTTGCCGCTGGCTTACTACGCGAACAAAAACTTTGTTTCCGCAGCAGACCGGGTGAAGTACGGTTCCATCGGCCTGTCTCAACAGGTGGCGAACTCGTTCTACTCGCTGTTCCAGGGGCCGACCGCCATCTTCAATGTTCCGGCTTCCACCTACAACAGCCCGACGCTTCCGCAGATCAATCTCCTGCGGCCTTATCCTCAATTCGATGGAGGTTTCACTGACTGGGCCGCCTCCGGGGACCCGGAGGGCAACGCCCGGTACGACGCGTTGCAGGTTCGTCTGGAGAAGCGTTACTCGGATGGTTTGTATTTCCTCGGCAGCTACACGTTTTCCAGGATACTCAACGACGGTCCGGGGTCCAATACCTGGCTGGGTGACACAAGTTCGTCAAACAGCTGGGGCACGCAAGATCCTGGGAACATAAGGGGCGAGTGGTCGGTCTCTTCCGGGGATACGCCTCACCGCCTCGTCTTCAGTGCCGGTTACGAACTGCCGCTCGGCCGGGGCAAGCGCTTCGGCAAAAACATGAACCGCTGGGCGAATGGTGTGGTCGGTGGCTGGCAGCTCAACGGCATCATGGCCTGGCAGTCCGGGCAGCCGCTCAACGTTCAGCTGGCCAATCCTCGCATGGCTGACGGTGGCCAGCGGCCCAATATCACGGGTAATCCCCGCAGCAGTTTCAGCATCAAACAGGTGGTTGATGGCAAAGGCCTTTTTGCTAATACCGGTGCCTTCTCCGATCCGGGAGATCAGGTCCCCGGCAACGCGCCACGTTACGATTCGCGACTGCGCGGCGATGGAATCAACAACCTCGACGCATCCATATTCAAGAATTTCAAGGTACGTGAAAGCATGAATGTGCAATTCCGCGGGGAATTCATCAACTTCACCAACACCCCCCGCTTCAATAATCCGAACGTCGTGGTCGGGAGTCCCTCTTTCGGCACGATTTTCGGCCAATACAACACGCCGAGACGAATACAATTGGGGTTGCGCTTTACGTACTGAGCAGCGATCCGCCAGGAAGGCCAACTCCGGAAATGACAGCGGGCTAGCCGCAAGGGTGCGCTTTCTTGTAAACGCTGCTACGCTTTGAAAGTCTGGTCTAATGTCACATCTCGAGACTGAGATGCCAGCGACAACCAAACTGGCCCGACTTTGCATTGGGCTTGCCGGACGCGTCTTCATCGTCTTCCAGGTCACCCTGGCTTCGTGGACAGGGATTACGTTCAGCGCGCTGGGCGGCGTGGCCGGCACGGCTCAAGAGCACGCGGACAGGGGCTTGGAACTCGCAGGGTCTGGTGACCTAAAAGGCGCAGAAGCGGAGTTGCGGCTGGCAGTACATCTCTCGCCGAACGAGCCGGATTATCTGGCGGCCTTGGGCGGCGTACTGGGGATGCAACGCAGGCGCGAGGAAGCCGACCAGTATTTTGAAAAAGCACTGAAAATCGATCCCGGAAACCTGACGGCTCGCCGCAACCTGGCTGCAGACCAGTGGCAGACGGGCCGATTGCAGGAGGCCACCGCCAACCTCGAGCGCATCTTAAAAGCCAAGCCACACGACCCGCCCACAGTCTTGCTGCTGGGCATGGTAGCGGAAAACTCAAAACGCTTCGCACAGGCTGCCGAACTGCTGGGGTCGGTGCCGGAGCTGGTCAAACAGCGCCCGGAATCCATCGCTGCCCTGGGCCGCTCCTACTATCAAACTGGTCAGAAGCAGAAGGCGAAGGAAACGCTGGAACATCTTCTGCGCCAACCGGCGGAGCCTCAGGGTATTTATTTATTCGGCGAGATAGCGTCGGAGGCTGGCGACAGCACCACTGCCGTAGGGCTGTTTGAGTCCATTAAATCCTCATACCCGGACCGGCTGCGCCTCGACTACAAGATAGCCCTGGCTCAATACCGTGGCGCTCACTTTCCGGAAGCGGAGAGCATGCTTCTTGATCTGATCAACACCGGCCGACCGGACAGCGAGGTCTACAACTTGCTGGCCCGATGCTACTACAAACAAAATAAGTTTCAAGAAACAGTTCGCGCCATGGATCAAGCCATCGACCTGGAACCGGCCAAGGAATCGAACTACTTGGATTTGGGTCAAATGCTCCTGGACCGCCAATTGTTGACACCGGCCCACGAAGTAGCAAAGAAGGCACTAGAAAGAGTTCCTAATTGCTTTGGCTGTTACATGCTGAAGGGCCAGATCGAGACCAAGCAAGGGGCCTTTAAGGACGCAGTAGTAGCCTACCGCTGCGCGAAGGCGCTCAATCCAGATTCCGCGGAGGCAAACTACAACTTGGCGAGAATGCAATGGCTCGCAGGCATGAACGACGAAGCGCTTGCCACCTTCGAACAAGGCATCAAACATTTTCCACAGGACGCTGCCACGTATGTAGAGTACGCGACGATACTGCTAAAGCCCGCCGAAAACGGGGACGCTCCGGCGGAGGCGCGCGCTGTGTCGCTGCTGAAGCACGCCTGCGCCTTAGACAAGTCGCTTGCCGAGCCGCACTACCAAATCGGGAATCTGTGGCTGCAAAAAGGCAGAACCAGTGAAGCGCTGCCGGAGCTTCTGACCGCCGCCAGGCTCAACCCGGCGGAACCTAAGACTCATTTCGCGCTGTCACGCGCATACCGCCGTCTGGGGAGGAGTGCAGACGAAGCGAGAGAAGTTGCGGTCTACGATAAGCTGAATGCGCAGGGGAAGAAACCGGATTGAATGCCAGTGGTCGCTTGACGATCGCGGATGCAGTCATGAAGACGAGGGACCGGCGGAGGCGGACTTGCGCCGTCCTTATCGTTTCCGTCTTTGCGGCCTCGTCGGCTTTCAACCAACAATCGTCCGCCCCAAACCGGCAACCACCGCGGACAGTGGGCCCAAATAAATCCCCCACTCGCCATGATAGTGACATCTTCAGTGACGTCACGCAGGAGGCCGGAATTACCTGGACGCGCTTCAACGGCGAGTCGCCGGACACAAATCTGATCGAAACCAAAGGTGGCGGAGTCGCGTTTCTCGATTTCGATCAGGACGGATTGCTGGATATTGTACTTGTGAACGGAGGCGAGACGCCGCGAGGTCGAAGTCCAACGCCCGTGCGCAACGCGCTCTATCGTAACCTTGGTAACGGAAAATTCGAAGATGTGGCGGCGCGCGCTGGCGTCGACCGTATATCTTTCTACGGCCTTGGCGTGACTGTAGGCGATTTCGACAACGACGGTTTTCCGGACCTCTTGATTACGGGCTATTCGGACAGTGCCCTGTTTCATAACAATGGCAATGGAACATTCACTGACGTAACAGAGAAGGCCGGCCTGAAACAGTCCGGCAAATGGTCTACGGGCGCCGCCTGGTTTGACTACGATCGCGACGGGCTCCTGGACCTGATCATCTGCCACTACGCGCAGATACCATCTGCGAAGCCTCCTCACTGCGATTTCCAGGGCACACCCACGTATTGCGCACCCAGCTCCTACGGCGACGGCGACCGTCTCTCGCTTTTCCATAACAACGGAGACGGGACGTTTACCGATGTCAGTTCGCAATCGGGCGTCGATAAATCCGTTGGACGCGGCTTGGGCGTAGTAGCCGTGGACGTCAACGACGACGGCTGGCCTGACCTTTTCGTGGCGCGCGACGGCTCGAGCAACCTGCTGCTGATGAACCAGAAAAATGCAACATTTCAGGACGCGGCTATGCAAGCCGAGGTCGCCTACGACTCCAACGGGAAGGCCAAAGCGGGGATGGGAATTGACGCTGCGGATATCAACGGTGACGGTTGGCCCGATTTCGTAATGACCGCATTCGACGGCGAGTACCACTCCCTATTCGTCAATCGTGGTGTTTTTCCGTTCGACGATTGGACCATCCAATCTGGCCTGGCGCATATGACCGTACAATACGTCGGCTGGGGAACGCACTTTCTCGACTACGACAACGACGGCAGCATGGATTTGATGATCGTGTCGGGACACGTGAACAAGATCGTTGAACAGACCCGTGCCAACGTCACCTATAGGGAACGGCCGCTGCTTCTCCGCAATAACGGCAAGGGGGTTTTTCGGGACGTACAGGAGTCGGCGGGCCCCGTATTCCGTAATCGATATGACGCCCGCGGCCTTGCCGTGGGCGACTACGATAATGATGGCGACACAGACGCGATCTTCGTTTGTCTGCAAGACGCGCCCGTCCTTTTGCGTAACAATATAGGGCAAAGCAATGCCTGGATCGGCTTTCACTTGATCGGAACTCAAAGCAACCACGATGCCATCGGGTCCAAATTGATTGTTCAGCTTGGCGGGCGCAAGCTGGTGCGATGGATAACAGGCGGGGCGAGTATTTTCTCCTCGCATGACAATCGCATAATCTTTGGCTTGGGCAACAAGCCGGGACCCCAGACAGTCAGCGTTGAGATCAGGTGGCCCAATGGCCAAACACAGACCGTTACTGGTCTACGGCCCAATAAATACCATAAGATCCTCGAGCCCACGCGGAATAAGAGTTGACCCTCTCGCTCAGAGGATGTGTCGAGCATCCATCCACGTTGATCGACCTACCGCATTGGTTCCCGACTCGGGTTGGATCAAACGACGCGTCGGCCGGACCTTGGATCTCAATTTAACGAATTACATGGTGAAGCGCTATTAGGCGCCCGTTCTTGTGAGAGTGCTGTCCGATGATCGATCAAGAGATATAATCGACTAGTGGCATTTGATCGATGAGGCGAGGGCTCGTGTCTTTTCGGAGAACGTGGCCGTTGGTACTAATATCGGCGGGTTTGGCATTAGCGCAGACCGCAGATCCGCCAGCGGCGGCGGCAACCAACCCTCAGCCTCCAGCCGACGCCCACCATCCCGCGTCGCCCAGGGCAAACTCGGAGGAGTTGGGTCGCCTCACCGAAGCTGTCGCGCACAGCGTGCCATCCGCGGCTACTCGCCCTATCGCGATCAACAACTACATCGACGAATTCATTTTCGCCAAAATTCGTCGCGACCACATCCCTCACGCCGAACTCTGCTCCGACAGTGAATTTCTGCGGCGGGTGTCGCTTGACCTGACGGGCCGCCTGCCCGAAGCGGAGAAAATTCGGGAGTTCGTGCGGGACGCCAACCCGAAGAAGCGCGAGAAACTGGTTGACGCGCTCATGGTAACCAGTACCAAAGGTGTCACTGCGAAACCTTCCACGCCGTTTCTCGACCGCTGGACCTATTTCTTTTCCGACCTGTTCAGCGTGGGAAATCTGAATGGTCCCGGCAAGACGCTATCCCACCATTACCTGAATAACTTTCTCATCACCAATCAGCCGTATGACGAATTCGTACACCAGATCCTGACCGCGACGACGCGCTCCACATACGCGTCGGCTGAAGGAAACTTCCTGGAGCGGTATTACGTCGACCAGCCGGACCAGAGCACGGTCAATCACGAGGACACCTATGATGAGTGGGCCATCCGCACCGGCCGGATCTTTCTCGGGATCAATCTCGAGTGTATCTCGTGCCATGACGGCAAGAACCACCTAGAGAAAATTAACTTGTGGCTCACCGAGCATAAGCGCGCCGATCTGTGGCGACAAGCCGCGTTTTTCAGCAAAGTGAAGCTCTACCGGCCTTACGGCGATTTGGTGGACGAATTTGTTTTGAGCAACGAGGGCAAAGGCTATTACGACACTTCCAGCCACAGCGTGGCGCGCATCCAGCGCTACAGAGCGGACGTTAAGCCCACCTTCATCCTGACCGGCGAGCATCCCGAACCGGGCGAAGACCCACGCGCGGCGTTTGCGCGCATGCTCACCAATAACATCCAGTTCGCGCGCGCAACCGTGAATTTGTTCTGGGCGGAGTTGTTCGGCGCGGGTATTGTCGATCCACCCACTAGTTTCGATCTTGCGCGATACGATGAGCCGGCCGCTCAGATTCCGGCGCCATGGGGTCCGCAGACTATCCAGGCTGATCTGCTGGATGCGATGGCCAAGGATTTCCAGATGCACCATTTCGACCTCCGCTACCTGATCCGGCTCATCGTGACTTCTTCCGCGTATCAGCTTTCGAATCGCCTGGAAGGACCCTGGAAATCCGAGTACAACCAGTATTTTGCGCGCCATCTGGTGCATCGCCTGCCCGCCGAACAGATCTGGGACGCCATCTCGCAGTCCACTGGCGTCTTTGAAGAGTTCAGCGCAGGCGATTCCGCCGCCAAGGTGAAGTACGTGCAGCAGACCGTTTCGCCCGAGGATTTGCCGGGGAACCTCGCTAAGACTTTGGTGAGCTTTGGCCTCGACGATCGCGTTCTCAAACCCAGGTCGCTCGATCTATCTACACTGCAATCTTCGGTGCTCCTAAACAGCGCGCTATTGAAGGATAAACTTAAGTTGGACGCCAAAGGCAGCCTGCTGGGCGCGCTGCTGACTGCCGAGCCCCCCAAGACCAATAAAGAGATTGTCGAAGAGCTGTTTTTGGCCGCGCTGGCGCGTTTCCCGTCGCCGGAAGAATCCGCATTCGGAGAGAAGTTGCTGGCCGAGCATCATGCCAAAGGTGGCGAAGACCTGCTCTGGGCGCTGATTAATAAACCGGAATTCATACTGAATTATTAGGAGGTGAAATGTCGATCTGGCTGCCTGAAATCCCCACGCTGACGCGGCGCAGTCTGCTGAAGGTTGGCGCGGTAGCAATCTCGGGTTTCGATCTGTTGCCCTTGCTGCGCCCGCTGAATGCGACGGTGAAGGAAAAAGTCCGGCTACGCGGGACGGCAGAATACTGCCTGTTCATTTTCCTGCAGGGCGGTGCCAGCCATGTGGACAGTTTTGATCTTAAAGAGGGCAAGTGGACCCCGCCTGACTTTGAGGTCAAACAGGTCGCCCCGGGCGTGAAGATGCCGGTGGGCCTTTTTCCAAAGCTCTCGAAGAACTTCAATAAGATCGCCATCCTGCGTTCCCTCGAAACGTGGGAGACCGAGCATGAACGCGCCATTTACTACATGCACGCGGCGCACGGCTTTAGCCCGGCGCGCGTCAAAGAGATTCCGTCGGTGGGCGCCATCGTGGCCTACGAGTCTCGCGACAAGCGCAAAGGCACCGACTTTCTGCCGCCGTTCATGTCCATGAACTACGGGCATAACCAAGTGAAGCAGGGATGCCTAGAGGCGAAGTACGGCCCGCTGAATATTGATACTCGCGGAGGCGATTTGTCCTTTGTGGTTCCGGACGAAGAGAAGAATCGCTTCGAGCGCCGCGTCGCCTATCTCAACGAGTTATCAAAGCTTTCGCCCGGCGCGATAGTGCTGGGGACGGCGCCGGTGCTACAGGCTAACTCTTTCCGCGCCGACGCTCTGGGCATGATGGAATCGCCGGAGATCCCGAAAATACTCAAGCTCGAAGACGAAGAGAAGAAGCGCTACGGAAACACTGGTTTTGGCGACGCGTGCATCCTGGCACGCAATATGTTGGGGGCGGAACGGGGAACGCGCTTCGTCGCCATCAATCACGGCTTCTGGGATTTTCACACCAACATCTACGACAAAACACAAAAGTCGAATCAGTACACTCTGAGTCGCGATCTGGACACCGGTCTAAGCGAGCTGATCGACGACATGGAGAAGACCAAGACCGCGGACGGCCGCACGTTACTCGACAAGACGCTGATTGTCTGCCTGGGTGAGTTCGGTAGGACGCCAGGCGATCTGACGGTTGGAAAAGGCAGGGATCATCACCGTTTCGCCATGAGCGCTCTGTTTACGGGCGCTGGTGTAATCGGCGGCCGCGCGCTTGGCGCCACTGATGACGAAGGTGCGCATGTAATCAAGCCGGGCTGGACCAAAAAACGTTCCATGTATCCGGAGGACGTGACCGCCACCGTTTATTCGGCTCTGGGAATCGACTGGACCAAGGAGATCACCAACACGCCGTCCGGCCGCGCCTTCGAATACATCGAGTTTCAGTCCGGCACGAGTTTCCTCGACGTCGCCGAGATTGACGCTCTGTTCTCCTGAATCTTGTGCATCGGCTCACGCTGATTTTCGTTATCATTCCGCTCCTCGCTGGGCCGCGGTATCCGCTGCCCGCTTCACGGTACGCAGTCCGCGTCGAAACGAATGTACGCGTGCCCATGCGCGACGGCGTCAGGCTCGCGACGGACCTCTACTTCCCGGAAGGCGCTGGCGACAAGCTGCCGGCGATCATGATCCGTACGCCATATGACCGACGGGCCCGAACAGAGGCGCCACGCATGTTCGCCGGTCAGGGTTACGTGGTCGCGGTGCAGGATGTGCGCGGCAAGTTCGATTCGGAAGGCCGGTTCACGGTATCCGCGAACGATACCAATGACGGGTCAGACATGCTGAGTTGGATTGCGGCCCAGGCTTGGTCCACGGGCAAGATCGGCACGTATGGTTGCTCTTATCTCGGTGAAGACCAGATTGAATTGTCGAAACTCAGAAACCCGCATCACACCGCGATGATCCCCCAGGCGGGTGGCGGCGCGTATCGTTTCGCCGATTTGCTCGAAGGCGGCGCGGTGGGCCTGTCCGAAGCCGCGCCCTGGTTTTTAAAGTGGGGCAACAAGATCGAACCCAAGGCTGAAACGCCGAAAGTGGATCTCGCGCAAATGTTTCTCACTCTGCCGCTCGTTGAAATGATGAAAAAGGCAGGCGCGCCACACACCGATTTCGAAGATTTCGTCTCCCATGAGCCCGGCGACCCTTGGTGGGATCGCTTCGGCTACGTGGACAAGCGAAACCGCTTCAACACACCTGCGCTGCAAGTCTGCTCCTGGTACGACTCGGTGGTCAATGAAACATTCCTGCTAGCCAAGCTGATGCACGAGAACGCTGAGAGCGCGCTGGCGCGCGATAACCAGTTTGTAGTAATCGCGCCTACCAAGCATTGCGCTTTCGATTCCGCCACGGAGCGCACCGTGGTGGGGAAGCGCGAGCTGGGTGACGCGCAGTTTGATTATTACGGCCTCTACCTCCGCTGGTATGTCCGATGGCTAAAAGGGATTGAGAACGGGATAGCGCCGGTCCCCAAAATACAGATCTACGTAATGGGGGCCAACAAGTGGCGATCCGAAAATGAATGGCCGCTGGCCCGCACCAGGTTCACAAAATATTATCTACATAGTGGTGGACATGCCAACAGCCGCGAAGGCGATGGCGTACTGAGCACGGAGGCGCCGCGAAATGAGGCCTCCGATCAGTTTCGCTATGATCCGAAGAATCCCGTGCCGACTGTCGGTGAGGGAGCAGAAGATCAGTCCGAAGTAGAGACACGCGCTGATGTGCTGGTTTACAGCACTCCCCCGCTCACGGCGGGCGTCGAGCTGACCGGGCCGCTGGAACTTGTCTTATTCGTCGGATCGAGCGCACGCGACACTGATTTCACGGCGAAGCTCGTGGATGTCTATCCCGACGGGACCGCGTTTAACCTGCAGGACGGTGTTCTGCGCGCTCGTTATCGAGAGGGATTCAACAAGGTCTGGATGAAACCCGGTGAAGTATACCCGTTGAAAATAGATCTGCACGCGACCAGCAATTACTTCCCCGCCAGCCACCGCATCCGCCTGGAGGTCTCCAGCAGCAACTTCCCGCGGTTTGACCGCAACTTGAATACGGGCGGAAATAATTACGACGAGAGTGAAGCCGTGGTCGCGACGAATGTGGTGTGCCACTCTAGCGATCGGTCATCATATATTGTGCTGCCGGTAATCCATTGAAATGCTTCTTCTCGCACAACGCTGGTACATTTTGAGGAATCGGCGATGACTTCTGAGGATGACCGTTTCCGCCCTACCCTGATTTTGTTCTCTCCATGAGATATTTCCGCAGGCTGGCGAAAATCTCGTCGGAACATTACTGGTAGTGCGTGGAATGCGGCAGCGCCGCATTGAATGGCGGGTGTACAGTCTGTCATGTTAAAAACTTTAAGCGGCAATTTCTTCCGTGCCCAGTGCTTAAGAACAGTTGGTGTAACGTTCGTGTGATGTCCTTCCTGACGACATGTGCGAAGTCATTCATTTAAGGCGCGATTAGGTTTGACCACGGACACGGAGGTGAGCGATGCTCATTGTCCTCGCATACCGTAGCGCTACAACGGAACCTCGCGTGCTAGTGTCTCGGCAAGGAGAGGTACGATGGGAAAACTTACAACCGCAAAGAAGAAGGCGGAGCCAAACAAGGAATTCGGACTGCCAGAGCAGCGTAAGTATCCGATGCCCGATGCAAGTCACGCACGAAATGCGAAGGCTCGCGCCTCCCAGATGGAGCATCAGGGCAAACTGAGCGCGGCTGACAAAAAGAAGATCGATGCCAAGGCAGATCGCGTGTTGGGAAAGTAGCGCGGGCCTCGAGGCGAGTGAGTTGCCGCTTTGTTCTTTCGCTTTGAACAGAATCTTCGAGGTGTTGCCGGTCAGGCTGTTCGGCGGCGGGCTGCTCCGGCGCCGAATGTGCCCACCGAACTGACAACTCATCGAGCAAACAAAGCAGCTACGATACCGATCCCACCAGGCGACACATTTGCGATATTCTTTGCGAACGTTTTTCGATCGATTGCGCACGACGACTACTTACACTTCGGCGAAACGATGCTTGCGGACGCGTACGAAATGGATCGTCTTCGACGCTCTACAGGGGATACTGGAAAGTGCACCACAAGCGACGCATGAGGCGTGCGAATTCTGGGAATAGATCTCGCGGACAAGAAATCCGTCGAAGTGGTTCTCGTGTATAACACTCAAAACTATAACGTCTCGGGTACCAGGTTACTTTTTGCTGCGCACGGCCTTCCTTCGGCGAGCACCAAATCCATTTCAGGTGAATGCAATTTATTACCCGCATGTCAGCCGGTCTTTCGTTCCCCGGCCCGCACCACGATAGCGTTTTTGGGCTCGGCAGTGCTATGGTGTCTGTTTTTGAATTGATGGCACTTGGATTCTCCGTGGGTTGTCTTTAGAATCAATATGGCCAAAGGCTGCGGTAGAATCTGGGA
>Ga0207707_10004008_pt1 | contig 13068 bp, 10 predicted proteins | sample KBSC83BmetaG_FD_184336 | JGI IMG/M metagenome (GOLD analysis project Ga0207707, IMG submission 184336) | Corn rhizosphere microbial communities from Kellogg Biological Station, Michigan, USA - KBS C8-3B metaG (SPAdes) (version 2) | ecosystem: Host-associated > Plants > Roots > Rhizosphere ... | reverse complement strand
CCGCACGTAGTCGCTTCCCCCGACGAACGCCGCCGCCGTGCCGAATCCCGCCACGAGCCGAAGCGCGATCGCGAACCACGCCTGCCGCCAGCCGAGCGCGATCGTCGATGCAAGCGCCACATCGACAAGCCCGAGCGCGCCGATGCGACGAGCGCCGAACCGGTCGCAGAGCCTCCCCATCGGGACCTGCATGCCGGCGTGCGAGACGAAGAGCGCGGTCGTGAAGAGCCCGATCACGCCGAGCCCGACGTTGTACTGCCTCGCAGCGGTGTCCGCGACGGCGCCGACGTTCACGAGGTTGAACCCGGCCGTGAACGCGAGCGCCGACCCGGCGATCAGGGCACGGTCGAGACGCACCCGCGCGACACTACAACGAGGCGGTCTTGCGCCTCCGGTACGCGCGCGTCTTCCGTCGGTTACCGCAGAGCTGCATCGAGCACCACGTGCCCGAGCGATTCGGTGACTTGTCGTAGAACGACCACCGGCAGTTGCGGCACGCCTTCAGCCGTCCCCAGCTGCCGTCGAGCATCGCGCCGAGCGCGATCGCAACGACCTGGTCGAGCGCGTCGCCGTCGGTCGTCACCGTTACCGCACCGGCAGAGTCGACCTGCATCGAGACGCGCCGCGCAGCGGCGTTCACGGTTGCGACCGCTTCCTCGTCGAGTGGGACGCCGTTGTTCGCCCGCACGAGCGCGCGCAGCGCCGAGCGCAGCGCACGGGCTCGGCGCTCGGCCCGAACGAGGCCGCGCTCGGCCAGCCAGTCCGGCAGCCAGTCGACCCCGTTCTCGAGATCCTGGCTGTTCAGGAGCAACTGCACCTCACGGAGGGGAGGCGGCGCGGCATTGGGGAGGTCATACCTCGGCAACACCGGTAGACTACCGCTGGTGGTGTTGCGCAGGATCACCTTCCCGCTCCGCCTCGTCGGCGCCCGCCTCGGTGCAGGCGGCGAGCGGCTCGCGCTCGTCGCGCTCGGGATCGTCGCCGGAGCGGCCGTCCTCGCGGCCGTGCTCGCCGGACGGCTCGTCATGCAGGATCGCGCCCTCCAGCTCGCCGTCGGACAGCTGCAGCCGGGCGACCGGACGGTGCAGGTCGTCTGGAGCGGCGCTGCCACGAGCTTCGGACAGCTCGATCCGCAGGTGACGCCGAAGGTGCGCGCGCTCACCGGCGAGAAGCCGGTCGCGGCAATGCTGTTCCGTGAGGCGTCGATTCAGCAGCGCCTCGTGAACGTGCGCGCCGCCGACGACCTGAACAAGTGGGTGAAGCTCGTCTCCGGCCGGTTGCCGAAACCGTGCGTGCCCGCGCACTGCGAGGTGCTGCGACTCAAAGGCACCGGCCCGATCCCGGCAACCAAGGATCTGAACCTGATCGAGGTCGGCCGCGCGACGTTGAAGCCGGACGCGCCGTTCGGGCCGTTCGTGCTGCCGACGCCGCCGACCGAGCAGGTCGCGCGCGCCGTGCGGTACCACACACCGCAGCCCTCGCCGACCGTGATCGCGAACGGCGTCGCGGCGCTGTCGAAGACGCCGGAGCTCGAGACGTTCTACCGCGCGTACGGGTGGTTCCTGCCGGTCGGGCACGGCGAGGTTCATCCGTGGGCGATCGATGCGTTCCAACGGAAGGTCGAGCGCCTGACCGCGACCCTCGAGGCCGGCTCGGACCAGTTCCAGGTCACGGCACCGAGCGACACGCTCGGCGCGGCTGCGTCGTCCTCACGCGTCGCCGCGCGTCGCCTGCTGCTGCTCGGCGGTGAAGGCGGCGCGCTCCTGATCGCGTTCACCGTCCTCGCGGCAGCCGCGCTTCGACGCGACGTGACCGAAGCGCGCCAGCGCCTGACGTGGTTCGGCGCGCGCCGGTGGCAGGTGGAGCTCTTCACGCTCGCGGAGTCGGCCGTCGTCGCCGGCGCCGCCACCGTGGCCGGCTGGGCGCTCGGGGGCGCAGTGGCCGCCGTGATCGCGTCACGCGCGGGCTCGCCGGCCGGCGACGTGGTCGAGCACGCGCTCCTGACACGCGGGGGGATCGCCGCTGCGATTGCCGTCGCGGTCTCTGCCGCGTTGCTCCTCTACGCGACGGTGCGGGCGCCGGGCGTGCAGCTCGGTCGCCTCGCAGTGACGCCGCTCGACATGGCCGCGCTCGGTGCGATCGGCGTCGTGCTCGTCGGCTGGGCTCGCGGCTCGGTCGGCGCGCAGCAGCTGACGGGCGGGGGTGGGACGAACGCCTTCCTCCTGCTCGTCCCGGCGCTGATCGTCTTCGCGGCGGCAATCATCTCCGCGCGGCTGCTCTCACCCGCGCTGCGCGCGCTCGGCCGCACGGGCCGCCGCGGCCCCGTTGCACTGCGGCTCGCGGCCGCATCGCTGGCGCGCAACCCCGGTCACGCTGCGGTCGCAGCGACGTTCCTCGTCGCCAGCCTCGGGCTCGCGCTGTTCGCGGTCGCGTATCGCTCGACGTTGACGCAGGGCCAGCGCGACGAAGCCGCATTCGCCGTTCCAGCGAGCTACGTCCTGACCGAGGACTTCAATCAACTCGTACCGGTGCCGCACGGGGCGCAGCATCTGCGCAGGCCGTCGACACAGGTCGTTCGCCTCTCCGGCAATGTCCCATCGGGCGCGACGTTCGGCTTCCTCGCCCTCCCGCGCGAAGCGATCGAGACGGTGGGCGGCTGGCGTGGCGACTTCGCGTCCAAGACACGCGCGCAACTCGCTGCGGCGGTCGCGCCGTCTGAGACGCCGCTGAAGACGGTGGCGCTCCCGGCTGGGCGGCAGCTCACACTCTCGGCCACGGGGACGGGAGACGACATCGGCATACGCGCGTTCTTCCGCTCCGCGCTCGGCGACTACGTCGCCGTCGGGCTCGGGCATACCCGCGCCGGCCACACGGTGATCCTGCACGGTCGCGTACCGTTCCGTCACGCGACCCTCGCGCAGATCCGCTTCGACATCCTGAACAGCGGTCGCCTCTCCGCGAACGCGGGCACGGGCATCCAGCCGAGCGCGAAGGGAACGGTCTCGTTCGGGACGCTGCGCGTGAACGGCAAGGCCGTATCGCTTCCCAACTGGATCGGAACGGGCGGCATCAGCGGCAAGCCGGGCAAGCTCGGGTACGTCCTGACGGAAGACGTCGACCCGGTCTACCGGCCCGTGCAGGTGACTGACGGCCGGCCGCTGCCGGTGCTCGTGACGCCGCACATCGCGGACGCGGCAGGGCCGCACGGTGTGATCCCGATCGACGTCGAAGGCGAGCAGATCGCGGCGCGCATCGTCGGCGTCGTGCAGCGCTTCCCATCCATTCAAGGCGATGCGGTCGTCGCGGATCTTTCCCAGGCGGCGACGCGACTCGACACCCGCTCACCGGGGCTCGGCACGCCTGACGAGCTCTGGGTCTCGGGGTCGACTCCCCCGCGCGCGCCCGAGCTCGCAGTCGCTTCACGCGCCGACACGCTCGCGCAACTCCGGTCCGATCCGCTCGCGCGCGGAGCGCTTCTGACCCTCGCCGGCACAGCTGCGGTCGCGCTCCTCCTCGCACTCGTCGGGCTCGTGCTCTCCGTGGTCGGGGACGTCCGGGACGAGCGCGGCGAGCTGTTCGACCTCGAGGCGCAGGGCGCTGCGCCGGCGACGATCCGCACGCATCTCCGGCTTCGCGCAGGGCTCGTCGCAACGTTCGGCGTCGCGGGCGGCGTGATCCTGGGGACCGTCCTCTCGACGCTCGTCATCTCGCTCGTGTCGGTGACTGCCAGCGCGGCGGAGCCGGAGCCGCCGCTGCGCCTCGCGCTCGACTGGCCGCTGCTCGCCATCGCCGCGGTGGGGTACGCGGTGGCCGCCGTCCTGCTCGTCGGTGCCGCGACCCTGCTGCGGGGACGCGCGCCGTCACGTGCAGCGGAGGCGGCCGCATGAGCACGACCGCGATCGAGCTGCGCGACGTCTTCCGCGTCCACTCGACGCCCGAGGGTGATGCTGCGGCGCTGCAGGGTCTGTCGCTCAGCGTCGCCGACGGCGAAGTGCTTGCGGTGCTCGGCCCGAGCGGCTCCGGCAAGTCGACGCTGCTGCGGCTCCTCGCCGGGCTCGAGCGGCCTTCGGCGGGCGCGGTGCGCGTGTACGGCGAGGAGCTCGGGAAGCTTCCGTCGCGCGGGCTCGCACGCTACCGCTCGACGATGCTCGGCTACGCCGACCAGCACTACGGGCGAGCGCTTGCGCCGGAACTGACGGCGCGCCGGCTCGTTGCGCTGCAGCTCGGGCTGCGTGGCACGCCGCGCGACGAGCGGCTGCTCCGCGCCGACGAGCTGCTCGAGCGCGTCGGCCTTGCGGCAAAGCGCGACCGCCGCCCCGGTGAGTTGTCCGGCGGCGAGCAACAGCGCGTCGCGCTCTGCGCCGCGCTCGCGCACCGCCCGCGCGTCTTTCTCGCAGACGAGCCGACCGGCGAGCTCGACGCCGCGACCGCCGATCAGGTCTACGAGGTCCTCGGCGAGCTCGTGCGGGAGCACGGCTGCACGACGGTGATCGTGAGCCACGACCCCGAGTCGGCGCGCATCGCCGATCGCATCGTGCGCATCCGCGACGGCCGCGTGTCGGAGGAGTGGTCGCGCGCCGACGGCGACACCGACACGATCGTGGTCGGCCGCGGCGGCTGGCTGCGGTTGCCGGAGGAGCTGTTGCTGCGGGCTGGGATTGGGAGTAAGGCGACGGCGCGGTTCCACGACGGCACCGTTGTCGTCGAGCGCTCCGGCGAGGCGCACCACGTCGAGTCGGGGTCAGACCCCGTTCCGGGGTCTGACCCCGGAACCACGCGTCTCGTCGCGACGGCGCAACATCTCACCCATCGCTACGGCAACACGACCGTCTTCGAGAACATTGGGGTCGAGCTGCACGCGGGCCGCCTGCACGCGGTCACCGGCCCGTCCGGCTCCGGCAAGACGACGCTGCTGCACATTCTCGCCGGGCTCGAGCTGCCGGCCACCGGCATCGTGACCGTCGATGGCACCGAGCTGACCACGATCGACCGCGCGGCGCGTGCGCAGCTGCGCCGCGAGAAGATCGCGTACGTCGGCCAGCAGACCGGGCTCGTGCCGCACCTCTCAGCGCTCGAGAACGTCGAGCTCGCGCTCGCTCTGCGCGGCCGCCACGAGACGCGCGCGGATGCGCTCGCGGCACTCGACTCGGTCGGGCTGTCGGAGCGGGCCACGCAACGCGTCGCGCGGCTCTCGCAGGGCGAGCGGGCGCGGGTCGCGATCGCCCGCGCGGTCGCGACCAAGCCGCTAGTGCTGCTGGCTGACGAGCCGACATCCCGGCTCGACGGGGCGAACGCGATCTCGGTCGCGATCCTCCTCTCCCGCCTCTCCCGGGACACGGGTGCTGCGGTGGTGTGCGCGACCCATGATCCGCTGGTGATCGAGCAATCGGACACCTCGATATCACTTGCCCACCTCCCTCAAACGGGGGAAGACCGGTGATTACCGAAGACCGATCTTCTGTAAGCGGTGGCTACCGTCGACTTGCGCCAGTCCACGATCTTCTCGCGCCTCCGCGGATTGCTCGAAGTCACGCGGCTCGTGCGCACCAGCGACGAGCTTCCTGAGCTCCTCGCCGCGATCGCGCGCACCATCTCGGACTCGCTCGCCTTCCGGACTGTTGTCATCAACCTGTACCGGCGCGAGTGGGACGACTTCCTCGTCACGACGGTCTACGGAAGCGACGACGCGAAGGCGGCGCTGCTCGGACAGGTTCAGCCGCCGTCCGAGTGGGAGCCGCTGCTCGACGCGCGTTTCCTGCAGCGCGGCGCGTATTTCATCTCGGCCGGCGAAATCGACTGGGACGAGGTCGGCGGCACGACGTACACGCCGGATCTCATCGTCTCCGACGACCCGACCGCATGGCATCCGGACGACGCGCTCTTCACGCCGATGCGCGGACCCGACGGCGAGCTGCTCGGCATCCTCTCGGTCGACGAGCCGATCTCGGGACGTCGCCCGAGCGGCGACGAGATCGACGTTCTCGTTGCAGTCTGCGAGCACGCGGCGCTCGCCGTACAGGCCGCGCAAGAGGGAGCGCGCGCGCAGGCGAACCGCGATGCACTCGAGCGGCTGCTCGCCGTCTCGACGACGCTGAACGAGACGTCGGACACGCCGACACTGCTCGGCCAGGTCTGCGCGGCGATCTCGGAGGCGCTCAGGTTCGAGAAGGTCGCGGTCCAGCTGATCTCCGACGACGGGTTCCACCGCACCGTCGCGCAGGTCGGGTTCGCCGACGGCGAGAACATCGGTGTGCCCCTCTCGGCCGACGAGCTCGAGCTGCTGCTCCGCCCCGAGTTCGACGTTGCGGGCTGTTTCGTGATCCCGCATGCGTCAGCGCGCGCGGCGTTGCCCGAACGGCCCTCGGGCTACAACTCGCAACGCGACGGACGAGGCCCGTACGCGTGGCAGAACCACTGGCTGTTCGTCCCGCTGCAAGGACGGCGCGGAAACCGGATCGGCTACATCTGGGTCGACGACCCGACCGATCGCCTGCGGCCGGACGCGGAGCGGTTGAAGATCCTGCGCGCGTTCGCGAACCAGGCGACGACGGCCCTCGAGCAGGCCGCACAGTTCGAGGAGATCCACAACGCGTACGAACACCATCGCGCACTGATCGACGCCTCCCCCACTGCGATCGTGGACTTCGACCTCGACGGCCGCGTCCGCTCGTGGAACGGCGGCGCCGCCGAGATCTTTGGGTGGACGGCCGACGAGGCGATCGGCCGCGTGAGCCCGATCGTTCCGGAGGACGACCTACCGACGTTCTTCGAGACGCTCGAGCGCATCGCCGCCGGCGACAAGGTCCGCGACCTCGATGTGCGCCGACTCCATCGCGACGGCTCGCTGATCGACACGATGATCTCAGCGGCGCCGATCCGCGAGGCGAACGGGAAGATCGTCGGCGTGATCGCGACGATGATCGACGTCACACAGCGCAAGCGCTCCGAGCGGATGCTCGCCGCGAGCGAAGCACGCAAGGACGCGATCCTCCGCGCCGCGCTGGACGCGGTCGTGATCGTCGACCACGAGGGCTTGATCGTGGAAGTGAACACCGCGACGGAGGAGACGTTCGGCTGGACGCGGCCGGAGGCAGTCGGTCGCTCGTTCCTCGAGCTCGTCGTCGCGCCTGACGACCGCGCCTCGCTCGCCGATGTCCTGACCGCCGGCAGCCCGCTGCTCGGCGCGCGGCTCGAGATCTCCGCGCTTCGCTCCGACCGGCGCTCGTTCCCGGCCGAGCTCGCGATCACACGCGTCGACGTGCCGGGGCCGCTGCTGTTCGCGGTCTCGCTGCGCGACGTGACGAAGCGCCACCAGCACGAAGAGCGCCTCCGCCAGGCGGAGGCGAAGTACCGCACGCTCGTCGAGCAGCTTCCGCTCGCGACGTACGTCAATTCCGTCGGGCTGCCGCTACAGACGACGTACGTGAGCCCGCAGATCGAGCGGATGCTCGGCTACCCGGTGTCGAAGTGGCTCGAGCCCGGGTTCTTCATCAGCGTCTTGCACGAGGACGACCGCGAGCGCGTGTCTGCCGAGGTGATCCGCACGCATCAGACCGGCGAGACGTTCCGCATGGAGTACCGCCTCATCTCTGCCGACGGCAAGATCGTCTGGGTGCTCGACGAGACCGTCGCCGTACGCGATGCCGAGTACCACCCGATCATGCTGCAGGGCTGCCTCGTCGACGTGACCGACCGCCACGACGCCGTGCGCTCGGCGCCGCATCACTCCGCCGCGGCTTAAGCAGTGACTGCGTGGCGCTCGCGCCACGTCGACCAGCCGCCCTCGTATGAGCGCACGCCCCCGTCCGAGACCTCGAGGATGCGGTCGGCGATCCGGTCGAGGAAGTACCGGTCGTGCGACACGAAGACGGCCGTGCCCTCGAACGTCTCGAGCGCGCCTTCGAGCATCTCGACGGATTCGATGTCGAGGTGATTCGTCGGCTCGTCGAGCAGCAGGCAGTTCGCGCCTTGCAGCATCAGCAGCAGTAGCTGGAGCCGCGTCCACTCGCCGCCCGAGAGCGAATCGAGCGGGCGCCTCACCTGCTCGTAGCCGAACAGGAACTTCATCAGGCGCGAGACGGCCTCGCCTTCGGAGATCGGCACGGTTCGGCGCACGAGGTCGAGCGGCGTCGCCTTCGGGTCGTCGGGCCGCCGGTCCTGCGCGAGCCGGCCGAAGCGGATCGACGGCCCGGCCTTGCGCTCGCCGTCGTCCGGCTCGAGCTCGCCGCCGAGCAGCCGCAGGAGAACGGACTTGCCGGCGCCGTTCTCGCCGACGACGCCGACGCGCTCGCCGCGCAGCACCGTCAGGTCGACCCCCTCGAGGATCCGGGCCTCGCCGAACGACGCGCCAACATCGAGAAGCTCGACCACGCGCTCGCCGCCCCGCTTGTGCGGACGAAGCTCGAGTGCGATCTTGCGCCGCTCGAGCACGGGCCGGTCGACCTTCTCCATCCGGTCGATCTGCCGTTGCTTGTTTCGCGCCTGCTTGATGTGCCGCTCGTCGGGGACGCGGTTCGCCCAGTCCTTGAAACGGCGAATCGCCTCCTCGAGACGCGCGATCTCCTTCTGCTGCGTGACGTACAACTGCTGCTGGCGCTGCAGCTCGAGCTCGCGGGCGATCGTGTACGCGGAGTAATTGCCCGGCCACATCCGAATCGCGCCCCCGGTGAGCTCCGCGATCTCCGTGACCGTCTCGTCGAGCAGGTAGCGGTCGTGCGAGACGGCCACCAATGCACCATCGAAGGTGCGCATCAGGACCTCGAGCTGTTCGCGCGCCTCGACGTCGAGGTGCGCCTCGGGCTCGTCGAGCAGGAGCACGTCCGGATCGCGCAAAAGGCAGGCGGCGAGCCCGACGAGCTTGCGCTGACCGCCCGAGAGGACACGCGTCGGCTTGGCGAGATCGTCGTCGTCGAGACCGACGTCGGCGAGCAGCGCTCGGGCGCGGCCTTCGAAGCCGGGACCGCCGGCGCTCGTCCAGCGCGTGAGCACATCCTCCTGCCGGCGCAACAGCCGCGCGATCCGGTCGAGGTCGTCGCCCTGCTCGCCGAGCTGGCGCTCGATCTGGGCGAGCTCGTCCTCGAGTTCCGCGAGGTCGGGTCGCGCCGCGCGCAGCGTCGCCGCCGCGTCGCGATCGTCGCCCTCCGGCTGTTGCGGCAGGAACGCGATGACCAGACCGCGCCGCTGCGTCACCTCCCCCGCGTCGGCGACCTCCTCACCGGCGAAGATCCGGAGCAGCGTCGACTTGCCGCCGCCGTTCGGCCCGATCATGCCCACGCGGGCGCCCGGCTCGACGTCGAAGTCGAGCCCACTGAGGATCGAGCGCGAGCCGAAGCTCTTGCCGATGCCGCGTGCGGCAAGCAGCGCCATGTGGCAGACGGTAGCCACGCCGACCCCCGGCGTCGTCGTCCTCGCGGACGAGATCACTCAGGCAGGCGGAACGCGAGCTCGGCGAGGCGGCGGTAGCCGGCGACCGAGGGATGGTCGCCGTCCTCGTTGCACCACTCCGGCTTCATCCGCCCGGGGGCGTCCGGGTCCTCGAGCGTGTCGTGGAACCGAAGCACCGGCACCTCCAGCTCGTGAATGAGCGCGTTCAGCCCGCGGATCGCCTTCTCCTTGGCCGGCCAGCCGCCGTTCCACGGCAGCACGTCGCAGGCGGCCACGCGCAGCCCAAGGGCGAGCCCACGGTCGACCATCGCCTGCAGGTTGGCAGCGGCAGGCTCGATCGCTCGGCCCTGCGCGATGTCGTTGATCCCTCCCTGCACGATCAGCACCTCGGCGCCTTGAACGGCGCCGTCGAAGCGCGCGGCGATCTCGTCGGTCCGCTCACCCCAGATCCCGAAGTTGCGGAACTCGAGGTCGGGATGGAGCAGGCCGGCCCAGTGCTCCCACTGCCCTTCGGGGTCGCCCGCGCCGCGGCGCGAGTCCCAGTAGGGCGAGCCCTCGGTGATCGAGTCACCGAGACAGGCAACGACGATGCTCATTCGACCTTAGAAGAAGAACTGCTTCCAGGCCGACCACCAGTCGTCGGCGCGCGAGACGATCTGGCGCGGCTCGGTGATCTCGACGCCGGACCGGAAGCGGTACTGCTCGACGTGGTCGGACGTGTTGAAGTCGACGGTGATCTCGCACGGCGTGCCTGGGTCGTACGGTGCGACGGCCTTCAGGTCGCCGAGCGCGGTCTTCGCGCCGGCTTCGATCAGCTCGCGCGCCTTCGGCGCGGGGAACTGGCGGGCGCTGAAGCGTCCGAGGCCTGTCTTCACCGCAACGGTCGTCAGCCGTTCGCCGAGAAGCTCCGTCCCTTCGCGGCACGACGCCTCGTCGCCGGTGACGAGCAGCACCGGGCAGCCCCACGCGCCGCAGAGCGCCGCGTTGATCCCCGTCTCGCCGACCTCGATCCCGTTGAATCGCAGGCGCCACCACGACGACCCGCTGACGGTGTGAGCGAGCACGCCGTCGCGCGTGCCGGCCATCGCGTGCATGCCGACGAACAGCGCCGCGTCGACGCCGCTCTCGAGAAAGGTCGTGTACTCGGTCCACTCGTTCTGAACGACGAACTCACACGCAGGATCGAGCTCCTCGGGAATCAGTGAGTTGAAGGTCCATCCTTCGCCGGCGCCGTGGCAGTCCATGACGACGATCTCGGTCGCGCCCGCGGCCTTCGCACCGCGGACAGCCGCGTTGATCTCGCCGGTGTACAGGCGCCGTCCCTCCTCGTACATCGCGTGACCGCCCGACGTCTGCTGCCACTTCGTGATGCCGGAGACGCCTTCCATGTCGCTGACGATGAAAACCCTCATGAGATCGAGCCTACGACTTCCTCGCGGCTGTTGCGGACCTCGATCTCGCGGAACTCGTCGATGCCGAACACGTGAGCGAGCGCCGGCCGGAGCCCGCGGAACGCGCCGTCTTCGACCTTGAACGTCCACGCGTCGGTTCCGTCGGAGACGCAGAAGAGCCCCTCGGCGCCGCCCTTCGCGAACCAGCCGGGCCGCGCGCGCATCAGCTCTGTGTCCGCCGAGCCGATGCCGCCGACGAGCTCCGGGCGCGCCGCCATCGCGGCGCGGATCCGCGGCGGCGTCTGCAGGAACACCTCGCACATCCGCGAGAGCGGCAGTGCGAACGTCGGCACGCCGCAGCCGTCGACACCGACCTCGGCGTCGCCTACGAACGCCGCCACGCGTTGCTGCAGCGGGTGCTCGAGCGATCTGTACGGATGGAGCGGCCAGTCGTGCGCGCGGCAGGCCGCGAGCATCCCGGCGTGCTTGCCGGAACAGTTGTGGCCGACCTTCCCGTCCGGGCGTCCCTCCTGCAGCCCATTCTCGAGGTCGTCGGCGGTTGCGCCGGCGCGCGCGAGCAGCTTGCGCACCGCCTCGAGCTGTGCGGGCTCGGCCTGGTGTGAGGCGCTCGCGATCGCCAGCTCGTCGTCGCCGAGGTCGTCGTAGCCCTCGAGCAGCGGAATCGCCTGCACCGGCTTGAGCGACGAGCGGAAGAAACAGTGGAAATCGTCGCCGTAGGCGTCGCCCGCGGTCGAGCGCACGTGCACGCGGTGCACGGCCTCGACCGACCCTCCTCGCCGCACGGTTACCCTGATCGCGTCCACCGACGCCGGAGACTACTCAGGTGCCTGAGCTGCCAGAGGTCGAGGCGTGGCGCCGTCAGCTCGATCCGCTCGTCAAGCGGTCGCCGATCGAGCAGGCGGGCCCCGCACACATCGCCACGTTGAAGACGTTCGATCCGCCGCTGAAGGCGCTCGAAGGCGAAGGCCTGCGCGGCGTCGAGCGGCGCGCGAAGCGGTTTCTCCTCCCGACCGACGACGGCGAGCTGGTCCTGCTCGTGCACCTGATGAGCGCCGGCCGGCTGAAGTACGTGCCGCAGGGCGGCAAGGGCGCGAAGACGCCGGTCTTCCGGCTGCGGTTCACCGACGGCGGCGAGCTGCAGCTGACGGAAGCCGGGTCGAAGAAGCGCGCCGGCGTCTGGCTCCTGCGTCCCGGCGCCGCCGAGGCCGAGCTCGCGCACCTCGGCCCCGAGGCAAACACGCTCGGCGTCGAGGACGTCGCGCGCATCCTCGCCTCGGACTCGCGCCGGCTGCATTCGCTGCTGCGCGACCAGCGGCTCATCTCCGGCATCGGCCGGGCGTGGGCGAACGAGATTCTCTGGGTCGCGCAGCTCTCTCCGTATGCGTTGTCGAGCCAGGTATCGGGCGACGACCTCGAGCAGCTGACGGATGCGATCCGCAGCGAGATGGACCGCGGGCTCGAGCTGCGGCTCGCGGGGGCGAACGACGAGAAGACCTACCGCGTGCACGACAAGCTCGGCCGGCCGTGCGAGCGCTGCGGCACACCGATCGCGCGCGTCGACTTCGAGGAGCACACGATCTACTACTGCCCGCAGTGCCAAACAGGCGGCCGGGTTTTGAAAGACCGCCGGCTGTCGAGGCTCCTGAAGTGAACGTCGAACGCGTCACCGCGGCGACGGACGAGCTGGTCGAGGCGTTCACGCGTCTGCTTCCGCAGCTCTCGCCCGGACGTGCAGGCCCGACGCTCGGTGAGCTCGGATCAGTCGTCTCGGCACCGGGGACGAATGTGCTGGTCGCGCGCGACGGCGGCGTGATCGTCGGGACGCTGACGCTGCTCCTGTACCGCATCCCGACCGGCCCGCGCGGGTGGATCCACGATGTGGTGGTCGACGAAGCGGCCCGTGGCCAGGGCGCCGGCGCCGCACTCGTGGACGAGGCACTGCGGCTCGCGGAGGCGGCCGGTGTCGCGAGTGTCCATCTGACCGCACGGGCTCACCGGGAGGCGGCGCACCGCATGTACCGGCGGCTGGGATTCGTGGAGCACCCGTCCGAGGTGTTCGTCTGGCGGCCTGAGTAATGTCGCGCCGCATGATCCGCACGCAACCCCATTCCGGCGGCTGGCTCGAGGTCGTTTGCGGCCCGATGTTCAGCGGGAAGAGCGAGGAGCTGATCCGGCGCCTGCGCCGTGCGGAGATCGCGGGGCAGCGTGCGCTGATCGTGAAGCCGCTGATCGACGACCGCTACGACGTCGGTCATGTCGTCTCGCACGCCGG
>Ga0207707_10004007_pt1 | contig 13070 bp, 10 predicted proteins | sample KBSC83BmetaG_FD_184336 | JGI IMG/M metagenome (GOLD analysis project Ga0207707, IMG submission 184336) | Corn rhizosphere microbial communities from Kellogg Biological Station, Michigan, USA - KBS C8-3B metaG (SPAdes) (version 2) | ecosystem: Host-associated > Plants > Roots > Rhizosphere ... | reverse complement strand
TCCCGCCTGGAGCGCTGGTGCCAGTCCGGTAAGGACTCCGGCGGTCAAGGCGACGGCGGCGCAGAAGCCGAGTGTGCGCCAGTCGGTGACGACGCCGAGCAATGGTTGGCCGCGCAGGAACACCGACTCCAGGATGCGGCTGCCGCCGGCCGCGATGGCAATCCCGGCGAGGCCGCCTAACGAGCCAAGCAGGATGCTCTCGGTGAGGAGCTGAGCGAGGAGGCGGGAGCGGCGGACGCCGAGGGCGATGCGGAGCGCGATCTCGCGCCGGCGCCGGAGCGCGCGGGCGAGCATCAGATTGGCGACGTTGGCGCAGGCGATCAGGAGAACGATCAGCGAGACGCCGCTGACCCAGGTGATGATACGTCCGTCGCGGCCGGCGAGCGGACCGCGCTGGAATTGCACCGGCCCGGCGAGCGCGCGAGGACGCGAGCTCTCGAGGTGCGGCGTGGAGTGATCGAGCGCTGCTTCGGCGACGACGCTGCGACGATACGCGTTGGTGAGGTCAGCGGTGGCCGCCGCGATGGAGACCTGCGGCTTCCGTCTGACGAGCATCTGCAGCCACCCCCAACCGTAGTCCGTGTAGTACGTGTGCTGGGTCTCGCCGGCGCGAACGAGGCCGGCGAAGGTGGTGATGGGAATCCACATCGCGAGCGGAGCCCCGTCGGCGACGCCGGCGAAATCTTTGGGCGCGACGCCGATGATGGTGAAGGTCGTGCGGTCGATCTGGATCGTCTTGCCGAGAACGGCCGGGCTGCCTGCATAACGAGTTTGCCAGAAACCGTACGAGAGCACCACCACTGGAGCACCGGCGGGGATCGTGTCCTCGCTCGCCGCGAAGAAGCGGCCGAGCGCGGGAGCCGCGTCGAAGAAGCTGAAGTACGTCGCGCTGACGGCGGCGACCTGGGTCTCGCGTGCGTCCTCGCCGCTGCCGATGGCAAGCGTGCGCTGCGCAAAGGCGGCGGTCGCGTCGAACGAGGTCGTCCATCGCGTGAGGTCGCGGTAGCGGGTGTACTCGAAGCTGTTGTCGGTGGTCTCCTTGCCGCGCGTGGTGAAGGAGAGGTAGACGCGGTGCACCCGGCCGGGATCGCGGAGGAACTCGGGCGCGCGGAACATGAGCCGGTCGACGAGGCCGAACATGGCGGCATTCGCGCCCAGACCGAGGCCGAGGGTGACGACGACGGCTACCGTGAAGCCAGGTTTGGCGCGGAGCCCACGCGCCGCGTAGCGGAGGTCCTGCGCGACCGTGTCGAGGAGCGCGACGCCGCGCGCGTCGCGGGCGTCGTCCTTGATGCGCTCGACGCCGCCGAAGGAGAGGCGTGCCTGACGAGTGGCGTCGCCCTGAGACATGCCCATGCGCATGAGCTTCTCGGTCTCGCGCTCGAGGTGAAAGTGGAGCTCGTCGTCGAGCTCGCGTTCCATCGCGCCCCGACGCACGAGCGCGCGGAGTCGGTACAGGAGGTCGCTGATCATGAGGAGGCTCGTTAGGCCATCTCGAGGACGAGGCCGACGGCGGAGGTGAGCCGTTTCCACGCGTCGGTCTCAGCCTCGAGCTGTTTGCGGCCAGTGCGGGTGAGCTCGTAGTACTTGGCGCGCCGGTTGTTGTCCGACGCGCCCCACGTGGCCTTGATCCAGCCGCGTCGCTCGAGGCGATGCAGGGCGGGGTAGAGGGATCCTTGTGGGATCTGGAGGGTTGCGCGCGAGACCTGATGGATGCGCTCCGAGATCGCCCAGCCGTGCTCGGGCTTGAGCGAGACGGCTTTGAGGATCAGGAGGTCGAGGGTGCCCTGGGGGAGATCGAGCTTGTCCATCGGCCGACGATATAGTGCTTCTTGTAGAAGTGCAAGGGGTGGGGCGCGGGAAGCGGGGTGCGGGTCGCGACGTCGAGATCCTTCGTCGGGGGAGCAGTGACCGCCGGACCGAAAGACTAGTTCAGCATCCGAGTCTAAAAATCGAGCGCCCCATGCCGCACCCACGGAAGCTCCTTGCTCTCGGCGCGACCTTGTTCGCGCTGCTCGCCCCGGCCGTCGCTCCCGCCCAACTCATCACCATCAAGACGCTGCCGCTCGCGCAGGGCGACCAGTTCGGATTCCTTCCGTCGGCCAACGAGGCGATGGGTGGGGTCTCGATCGCGGTGCGGGACTCGCTCCTCGACCCGTTCGTGAATCCCGCGAAGGGCGCGCGCATCCGTGCGCTCCACTTCTTCGGCTCGCCGACCTTCTACAACATTTCGCGGAACGGTGGCGGAGGGCAGACGCTTCCGGTCGGCGGGCTCATGTCGCGCGGCGACCTCTTCGGCGGCGCGGTCGTCGCGGTGCAACAGCTCGACCCGAGCCACCGCGACGCGCAGGTCTTCACGACGCCAGGCATCGACTTCATCGCCGTTCCGCAGCCCGTGGCCTTTCCGGTGCCGCAGCAGACGCGCTCCAAGACGAATCGTTATGCATTCGCCACGCTCGGCCGACGCGTGGCAACCGGATTCTCGGTCGCAGGCAGCGTGATGTATTCCGATCTCCATCGGCTCGACGGCGTCGATCAACTCTACGCGGGCAGCCAGAGCATCGCGCAGCATGGCGGTGATCTCGACGCGCGACTCGGCGTCGTCCGCGATTGGGAGAGCGGATCGTCCGTCGAGGCGCTGCTCGTCCACGACCGGCTCGCGATGACGCACGACGTCACCTTCGCCGAGACCTACTACGATCCGAATCTCCGGACGTTCGCATCGCGGCCGCGGCCCGAGCGGAATCTCGATCGGACGAACACGTGGGGGCTCCACCTCGCGTGGCAGCGCCCCGTTGGCGATTCGGGGTGGCGCGTCGGCGCCTTCGCGACGAGCAATCTCATGTCGCACCCCAAGCTGCCGAATTATCAGGTTGTGGACGTCGTGCGGCCGGTGCCGTGGGATCCCGGCCACTCCGCGGCGTACAACGTCGGCTTCGGCGTCGCGCAGCAGCGAGGTCCGTCGACGTTCGCGCTGGACGTGGTCTACGAGCCAATCCTGAGCCATACGTGGGGCGAAGCGCCTAACGACATCGAGACGCTCGCCGGACGGACGATCCTCGCCGGGGCCAAGACGACGGAGAGCCACTTCACGTTCTCCAATGCGATCGCGCGGCTCGGGTTCGCTCAGGACCTCGTCATCGACGGCGTGGAATCGCCGCTGCACCTCCAGGGCGGGATCTCGGCGCACGCCATTCGCTACTGGCTGCGGCAGGAGGATCACGTGCTCGCGACCTCGCGACGGGAGGCGGAGCACTGGATCGAATGGGCGCCGACGTGGGGCGCGAGCATGCGCGTCGCCGGCGTCGACGTCCGCTACCTCGGCCGAGTCGTGCACGGCACGGGTCGGCCAGGCATCAGCAACGGTCCGGTATTCGACCTCGCCGCCAGCAGTGCTTCGGGCGGCCCGAGCATCCTGGCGACGCCGACGGGTCCGTTGACGTTGACTCCCGTGAGCGTCACGACGCATCAACTCTCGATCGCGGTGCCGTTGCCATGATTCACCTACGCTCATCCAAGGGGAGCTCTCGCGCCTGGGTCAACAGCGTTGGCGCGGACTTACACGGACACTGGCGAACGTTCACGAACAAAATCCTTGTCAGTGTCGATCGCCTTTGTGGTGGTCCGCGTGTGTCAGCGCCATCGCTGTACCAGCCCTGGCGAGGCTTACTTGTGGGTCTTGTGGGAATGAGCCTGGCGACGGGGTGCGGGAGTACGATGACGGACGGCGGCGGCGTCACGCCACCGCCGCCGGTGACGCTCGACGATCAGGTCCGCGCGCAGTTTGGCGTCTGGGGCGTGGTCCCGATTGGAGCCGTCGCTCAGCCTAACGCGGCGCTGGTGGATCTTGGGAGGTCGCTCTTCTTCGACAAGATCCTGAGCGGCAACCGCGACGTGTCGTGCGCGACCTGCCATAGTCCGTTATCGCATGGCGCGGATGCACTCGCGCTCTCGATCGGGACGGGGGGCACCGGCGACGGCGCGTCGCGCACGTTAGGCACAGGCAGGCAGTTCACGCCGAGGAATGCGCCGTCGCTGATCAATACGGGGCTCGGATCCTTCTATTTCTTCTGGGACGGGCGTGTCTCCGACCTTGGCGGACCATCGAACTTTCGGACGCCGGCCGGGGCAGCGCTGCCGGCCGGCCTCACGAGCGTGCTCGCGGCGCAGGCGATGTTCCCGGTGACGAACCGGAACGAGATGCGCGGCGAGGTCGGCGACCGCGACGTCCTCGGCAACGTCAACGAGCTCGCGGCGTTCGACACGACCCAGTATGGCGCCATCTGGGGCGCGCTGATGCAGCGGCTCCTGGCGATCAATGCCTATGTTGCGAAGTTCAACGCCGCGTTCCCGGGAGTGCCCGCATCGTCGTTAGGCTTCCAGCACGCGGCGAACGCGATCGCTGCTTTCGAGAAGACGGCGTTCACGTTCACCAACTCGCCGTTCGACCGCTACGTCGCTCACGACGACCAGGCGATGACGACCGAGGCGAAGCAGGGAGCGCTCCTCTTCTTCACCAAGGCGCGATGCTCGAGCTGCCACTTCGGACCCCTGCTCGGCGGCCAGAGCTTCGCGAGCGCTGGAGTGCCGCAGCTGGGACCGGGCGTGGGTAAGGACGCACCGCTCGACCTGGGCCAGGACCCGCAGTTCCAGGGACAGACGCAGCGTTTCCTCTTCCGCGTGCCGGCGCTGCGCAACGTCGAGCTCACGGCGCCGTACATGCACGACGGCGCCTTCGCGACGCTCGAGGCCGTGGTGCGGCACTACAACAAGATCGAGGAGACGCTCCGGAATTACGATGTCTCTCAACTGGACCCGCGGCTCCGCGCGCAGTACCGCGGCGACCCGGCGACGATCGACGCGATTCTCGCGGCCACGAACCCGATGATCCGCCAACCGTTAGGCCTGAGCGAGGCCGAGATCCATCAGCTGGTGGCGTTTCTGCAGTCGCTCACCGACCCGGCAGCGCGGGATCTGAGCGCGATGCGGGGCCCGGAGTGAGGGACGCGGGGCGCGGGGCGAGGGCTGCGAAGTGTTGTTCCCACATCCCGCATCCCGCGCCCCGCATCCCCCGGTCCCGCACGAGTGCCCAACGAAGCGTTTGAGCGTCCTAGTATCAGCCCTCCACTTGGACGCCATCATGCGATTCCACCGCCTTCTCGTTGCCGTTTCAGTCGTTGGTGCCGCGGCTTGCGGACCGACGTACGTCGTGCAGTCGCCACCGGGCTCCGTGCCCCAGCGCGCGCCAGAGCCACCGCGCGTGCCGCCGATGGAAGTCAGCGTCGTGCGCACGGAGGAGAATCGCGTGCTGATCCAGACGTCTCGTCAGGCGTATCTCGCCGTGTTCGAGATCGTGCCGGGCCGCGGCGTCTCGCTCGTATACCCGGCGCCGCTGCGCCCGCGCAATGTCCAGCAGACTGGGCTCACCTGGGTGAACGTCAACTGGACGCTGCGGCCGGACTACCGCTACGCGTCGTCGGACACGCGCTACATCTATGCGGTCGCGTCGGACACGCCACTCCGGCTCGACGACGACGATTACGACACGCGCCACATGCAGCGCGCCCTCGGCTCCGCGTACTGGTCGTCGAGCCCGAATGCGACGGTGCGGGCCATCTCGCGCGAGTTCGTGCGCGCGCAGCCCGACGAATGGTGGGGCGAGGACATGACCTCGATGCCACTGACGAACGGCCGGATCACCATCGCGATTCGACTCGCCCGGGTTTTCTGTCCGGATGGCAATGTCTTCGAGGTGCGCGAGGACATGGTCGATCGCGTGTGGTGCCCGGCGCGTCGCGGCGGGCCGCGGCCTGGCGAGCGTCCAGGAGCGGCTCCCCCGGATTCGGTCTATTCGTCGAGCGGGCGCCGCGTAGCGCGAAGGATGGATCCGAATGCGCGGACGCCGGTTTACCGTGTGCCGGCGGGGACGGAGGTCGGGCAGCAGCAGGGCCAGCCGACGACGCAGCCGCAGACCCCACCACGCACCATCCCGGGCTTCCCGCGCACGCAGCCCCAGACTCCAGCGGGCGGCGGCAACAACAATCCGCAGACGCCGCCGCAGACGCAGCCGCCGACGACTCCGCCGCAGAATCAGCCGCCGACGATGCCGTCGCAGGATCCGAACGCGCAGGACAAGGATCATCACGACAACGGCCGGCGTGCGCATGGCGATCCACGCGATGCCGATCCGCGCGGCAATGGCAACGGCTACGGGAACGGTGGCCGCAGCACGCCATCCACGCAGCCCCCGTCCCAAGGCAATCCGCCAGCGACTAACCCGCCGGCCACGAACCCACCGGCGAACAATCCGCCGCAATCGCAGCCGCAGCAGCAGGGGCAGCCGCAGACCCAGCCCGGCAACAATGGGCAGGGCAACGGCAACAACGGCAACCACGGCAATAGCGGGAACGCGCCTGGCAACACCGGAAATGGAAAGTCGCCAAACGACGCCAAGGCCGATCACGCCGATGCGCCCAAGACGGGGATCGGCGCGATTCTGAAGAATCGTGGCGTGCAGGTAAAGCAGGACAAGAAGCCGGCGAGCGACTCGACGTCGGACAAGAAGAAGCCCTGACCAGGGCGGTCGTTCCAGCTGGAACGGCAAAGGCCCGCGCTGAAAAGCGCGGGCCTTTTCTTATTCGAAGTGCAACGGGTCGCGCGCGTCCCGCGGCCGTCCTCCCGCGCCCCGCTAGTCGCGGTAGGGCGACTCTTCGGGCTCTTCGGGCGCCAGCGAGCGGGCGAGGTCGACGAGCATCGGGCTCAGGTGGGCGCCATATCGGAGGAGGTGCGTCGCACGGCTCCGGCGGCCGAGCAGAAACGCTATCGGCGCGAGATCTCGTTTGGCCGCATTACAGGTCTTGCATGCGAGGACGAGATTGTCGCGCCGATCGTAGGCGGTCTGGCCGCGGCGGGGGGCCACGTGGTCGAGCGTCATCGTGGATTCCGCGAACCGCTCACCACAGTAGGCACAGACGGGACCATGCTGCTGGAGGAGCCATCGCCGCGTTTCGGCGTAGGCTACGCGTCCCGTAGGGTGCGAGGTGAGCTGGAGCGGACGGTGCGATGCGCCGCGTTTGGCGCCCTGCTTTCCGCGTCCCGCGCCGCGCCGCCTTCGAGAGCGGGGGCGATCAGGAGAGGGATCGAGCACTTCATGGTGAGCCCGCACTGATCGGGGGCCACTGCCACTACTACCGGCTCGATGATGTTGATGCGACGTACTGCTCGGAGTGCTACTGGAGCGATGGTTCTGCGGGGGCCCGTCGTCGCGATAGGGCGAATCGTAAAGTTGTCGAGACAAAACGTGATGCTAGTGAAGTAAACGTGCTGCCCAGCCTGGACGTCGATCTGACGGTCCGAACACAGGAGAGGTCACCGAACGCGAGCATAAGCTCGGGGGCGGGCCAGGTCAACATCCAAATGTACCCTGGAGGGGAACCGGTGTGCCGATAATGCGAAAACTGGTCCGCCGGGCTCGTTCTACCGCTCCGGGAAGAGCAACGCGGTATCCAGCACACGCTGGAATTGCTGCTCGACGAAGCTTCGCATGGCGCGCGCGCCCTGCGTCGAACGATCCTCGCCCAGGAGCAACGCCTTGCGATGCATTGCCGGATCGTACTGTCCGGTGAGGAGCCACTCCGGATCCATCCCGGACTCGTGCACCAACGCCGAGATGACGTCGATGAGGAAGGTCGAGTCGACCGCATCATCCCTGTTCGTCATGAGCTGCTCCAGCGGCTGCGGCGAAAGCCCCAGGGTCTGGGCCACCGCGGCGACGCGATGGCCGGGCTGACGTGCTATGACGGCCCGAACACGCTCCGCCATGCCGTCGAGGAGGGGATCGCGGCGCTGGAACCCGAGAAAGAATCGCGCAACGAGCGACAGCGTCTTGCGGCCTGGAACCGTGCGTGCGCGTTGCTCGTCTGTTTTCGAAAGTTTGAACATGTGACCTGCGTCACGCCGGCGATGCGGCATGTCGGCTGCTCATCATGCAGGACGCATGCGAAGCGAGCCCAAACGGCTCGGGATCCGAGTAGTAGTCGACGATCCGCGTTAGGCAGAGAAGCGCCGTGTGTGCCGCACGTCACCGAGCTGCTGACGTTACCCGTCCACGAATCGCGCGACCTGGGGCGACGCCGGCGACGACATTCGAGTCCCGGACGACGAAGGTCCCGTTCACGAGCACGTGAACGATTCCGCCCGAGTACTGCGCCGGTCTCTCGAAGGTCGACCGATCGATCACCGTCGCGGGATCGAAGACCACGAGATCGGCGTCGGCGCCCGCCTGAACACGGCCCTTGTGCTTCATGTCTGGATCGACGCGCTCGAGGCGCTGCGCGGGAAGCAGCGTCATCTTCCGCACGGCGTCCATGAGCGAGATCACCTTGCGCTCGCGCACGAAACGGCCGAGGATGCGCGCGTGCGTGCCCGCGCTCCGCGGATGGCCGATCGGCTGGCCATTAGCAAACTGGAAACCACCGTCGCTCGCGACCATCACGTGCGCGTCGCGGTAGGCCTGATCGGCAGCGCTCTCGGGAATCATGAAGATCACGGCGAGTCCGCCCTGCTTGCGATAGCGGTCGAAGCTCTCCGCCGTCAGGCGCTCGCCAGTCGCGGTCCAGAGGATGTCCTTGTAGTCGATCCCCATCCGCTCCTGAAAGCCGGGATCGAAGATCGCGCTCTGCAGCATCGTCGCGCCGGCGGTGTAGGGATACGCCTCGGTGGTGACGTCGAGGCCGCGAGCGCGCGCGCCGTCGATGAGGTCGAGCAGCGCCGGCGTCGCGGCGAGCCCCATGCTCGTCACGTGGACGATGTGGAGCGGCGCGCCCGTCGCCGCGGCGTCGGAGAGCACCTCCTGCACGCCGGCGATCCCGCCCGCGTTCTCGACGAGACCCGCCGAGCGCAGGTGAACGAAGATCGGCGCGCGGTGCCGCGCCGCGACGCGGAAGGTGTGGAAGATCTCCTCTCGAGTGGCTGCCGGCGTGTAGTTGATTCCCATGCCGATGCCTAACGCGCCATCGTTGAGCGCGGCATCGAGCCGCTGCTCGAGCTCCGGAAGCCGTGCGGCAGCGATCGGCGTGCGCACGAACGCGCCCGTCGCACCGATGACGTCGGCACCCTCGGCAGTGGAGTCGCCGTCGAGCATCGCGCGGCGTGCGCCGGGATGGCTGGCCGAGGCGCCGAAGTTGATCAGCGACTTACCCGCGCGCTTCGCGTACCACGGTGCGATGGGGTACGTCCCGAGCTCCAGCTCGAGCGCCGTCGTGACACCGTCGCGGGCGAGGAACGCGTAATTCACCGAGTCCTGGCCGTGCGAGTGGAGATCGATGAATCCGGGCGCGACGACCAGTCCTCGGGCGTCGATCGTGTCGCGCGCGGCGGGAACCGACGTCGTGACGGAAACGATCTTGCCCGCGCGAACGCCGACAGCGCGCACCGCATCGAGGTGCGTCTCGGGGTCGAGGACGCGGCCATTCACGAGCACCACGTCGAGGGGTGTCGCGCGTTGGGCGCAAACGCCGCGCGGCGCGAACGCGGCGAACGCGAGAAGCAGGAAGCCGAGGCGGTTGGACATGGGCTCGAGAAGGAGCGGTGGGTGGGGCAAATCAACCGGATACAACATACATCCACGTCGTAATGCAACGTTATCTCTCGAGGCCTGATTCGTATTCTTTGATCGACGCCGGGCGCCGCGACTTGCCGCGTCTTGCATCGCCGCATATGCTAGCGCCGCCGACATCAATCACCCTCCGCACGGGTGCTCTCAATGCCATCGACATCCTCGATCGTCCGCCTTGGCGCCCTTGTCGCCTCGCTCCTCGGCAGCTCTGCCGCCAATGCCCAACAAGCCGGCGAGTCACCACTCGCCAAGATTCCGTGGACGCGCGGGCCAATTGTCGGGAAGCTCGGCGACGTCGCCGAGGTCAAAGTGCCGGCGAACTGCCGCTTCACCGATGCCGACGGCGCAAAGCAGTTCATGGAGGCGACGCAGAATCCTCCCTCTGGTACGGAGCAGGGAGTGCTTCTCTGCCGCGGTACGACGGCCACGGACAGCAGCTTCTGGTTCGTGGTGTTCGAGTACAACGCGAGCGGACTCGTTAGGGACGACGACAAGTCGAAGCTCGATCAGGCGGCGCTGCTGAAGACGATCCAGCGTGGCACGGAGGCAGGAAACGAGGAACGCCGGAACCGCGGTTGGGGCGAGATCGAGGTCGTGGGGTGGCAGCGCGCGCCGTACTACGACTCGCTGACGCACAATCTCACCTGGGCGACTCGCCTCCGCGACAAGGGCTCGGCTGGTGAGGAGACGATAAACCACTCCGTCCGGCTCCTCGGACGCGGCGGCGTGATGAATGTCGATCTCGTCACCGACCCTTCGCAGGCGGTGACGGCGGTCGCCGCGTTCGACAGCATCCTCACCGACTACGCGTTCATTCCTGGCCAGCGCTACTCGGAATGGAAAGCAGGCGACAAGGTCGCCGAGTATGGCCTCACCGCACTGATCGCGGGCGGTGCGGGTGCGGCGGCGCTGAAGCTCGGTCTCTTCGGCAAGCTGTGGAAGGTGATTCTGACGCTGGTGCTGGCGCTCAAGAAGCTGGTGATCATCGTCGCGGTCGCCATCGGTGGCTTCTTCAAGAAGCTGTTCGGGAAGCGCAAGGCCGACCCGGCACCGGCGCGCGCGAGCAGCCCGAGCCGCGGCGTCGCACCGCCGTCGAACGCGTTTCCGAATCAATCGGAGCGCCCATCGACGGCGAGCACTGACGGCGAGGGCCGCTCCTGAGTTAGCGAATGCTCAATTCGGTCGCGACCGCGGCCATCCTGTACGGAATCACCTTCGCCGAGGGGGTCCGGCAGCTGCCGGCGGACGCGATCGTTCTCCGGCGGCTGGCATTCGGGCGGTGGCGTTTCGTCAGGCGCGTCGAGATCGGCGCGGGCCTCCGGCTCGTCTCGTGGTGTCTGCCGGCGAGCCTGCCAGTGGTGCTGCCGCGAGCGTCGGCGGCTGCGAGCGACGCGACGATCCTGGAGCGCGTCAGCGAAATGCGTGCACGGCTCGGTGAGACGAGGCTCTCGCTCGGCCTACTCCGCGTGCTCGGACTGCTGACGCTCCTGCTGCTCGTGGCGGGCGTACCCATCGTCGTCGAGCGGAATGGCCTGTTCGGGCTCATCGCCGTGGTCATTGTGTTGCTGGAGCTGACGTTCGTTCAGGCCCTCTGGGCCGGTTGGCTTCTGCGACGATCGGGCGCGACTGGACGTTCGGCGGCGATGGCGTCGCTCAAGCTCCTCAATCCCTTCGGCGTGCAGCGGGCAGCCGAGGTCGTCTTTGCGCGCATCGTTGCCGACATCCCCGCGCTAGTCGTGGCGCACGAGCTGCTCGGCGAGGAGGACTTCGTGCGCGCCTTTCGGCCGATGCTCTACGACGCGTTGCACGGGGACGGCTTGCCGGGCCTCGGGCCCCTGTTCGACGAGAGGCGGCTGGCGTCGGTGCTGCGCGCGCCACCCCCTGGGCTCACGAGCGGCGCCTTCTGCCCGCGGTGCGAGTCTCAGTTCGCGAGCGACGCCGGCTTCTGCTCCGATTGCGACGACATCCCTCTCCTCGGGGCGGAAGCGAGTAGGGCGTTGTAAGCGTTCGGTCAATTGTGATCAGTCCCGTGGTGGATGATCGTGGTCATCTCAGATTGTCGTCATGCGACTGATCGTGGCTCTCGTGCTCTCTCTCGCTGCCGCCGGCTGCGCCGGTTTCGGTCGTGCCGCGGCGTCGGCAGAGTTGGCCGGCCCGCCCGCCGCGGGTCAGCCCGCGGTGATCTTCGCCTCCGGTATCGTCTCGACCGGCGACGTGTTCGCGTCCGCCTTCACGCCCGACGGCCGGACCGTCGTGTTTACCAAGTTCTCACCGCCGAGGATGACGTTGATGTCGTCGACGTGGGTGGATGGCGGCTGGTCGGCTCCGATGGTGCTTCCGTTCTCCGGAACGTATCGCGACCTCGATCCCTCCTTCAGTCCGGACGGCCGGCGGCTTTTCTTTTCGTCATGGCGTCCGACCGGGCCGACGGCGGCAGACACGATGAATGCCGCAGACATCTGGTACGTAGATCGAGAGGGATCGGGATGGTCGGACCCCGTCCACGTCGCCGGCGCCGTGAACGGGGACGATCACGACTACTATCCGAGCATCACGCGGCGTGGTGTGCTCTACTTCGACAGCTTCCGCTCGCGTCCGCGGCGGCGGCTCGTGTACCGCGCCGCGCCGCTGGCAGGCGGTGGCTTCGCGTCGCCCGAGCCGCTCGACGCGGTGATCAACGCCGACTCGGGCGCGTCGAATCTGTTCGTCGATCCGGACGAGCGATACGTGGTCTTCGGTGCCGTCCGTCCCGAAGGGCGAGGCGGCGTGGACCTCTACATCAGCTGGCGAAACGGCGAGTCGTGGACGCCGCCGCGCAATCTCGGCGATCTGGTCAACACGAGCGGTACCGAGTTCTGTCCGTTCGTCTCGGGCGACGGCAAGTACCTGTACTTCACGCGAGCGTCGACTGTCGAGGGCCGAACGACGCGCAACGTGTACGTGGTGCGGTTCGACGCGATCGCCAGTGCACTGCGGTAATCCGCGGCAATGAGTACAATTCAGCTGCCCGTCATCGCTCACCCTCCGGCAGCGAAGCATCGATGCACAGGTTGGCTCTTCTTGCGCTGGCGATCTGCGTCGGCAGCGGCACGACGTCGGCGCAAACGGACTCTCACCACGCGCGCGCGTCGAGCGGCGAGGCGCTGAAGCACGCTTTGTCGACGGCTGATTCGCTCATCTCGGCCGCCGTCGAGCACACGATCCCCGGCGCCGTTCTCGTCGTGTCGCAGAACGGGCGGCTCGTGCACGAGCGCGCTTTTGGCTGGGCCGAGCTCGAGGACTTTCAGGGGCGGCGCCTAACGAAGCCGCGGCCGATGCACACGTCGACGCTCTTCGACCTCGCCTCGGTGACGAAGGTGATGGCGACGACAATGTCCGTGATGCGCCTTGCGAGTGATGGCCGCATCGACGTCGACGCCCCTGTCTACCGGTATCTCCCGGATTTTCGCGGTGT
>Ga0207707_10004005_pt1 | contig 13078 bp, 8 predicted proteins | sample KBSC83BmetaG_FD_184336 | JGI IMG/M metagenome (GOLD analysis project Ga0207707, IMG submission 184336) | Corn rhizosphere microbial communities from Kellogg Biological Station, Michigan, USA - KBS C8-3B metaG (SPAdes) (version 2) | ecosystem: Host-associated > Plants > Roots > Rhizosphere ... | reverse complement strand
GATCTGCAACGAACTCGTGAGCGCGGCGGCATCAGCAGGCACTTCGAAGGGAAGCGCCGCGTTGTACATCTTGCCGCCGATCGTCACGGAAACCCGGTAAGATCCAGCAGCCACAGACGTAAACAAGAATTTGCCATCGGCGGATGTTCGCTCGGTGTACTGATGTTCTCCCGAGGAGGAGTGCATCTCGACGATCGCACCGTTGACGGATTTACCTGCAACATCCATAAGCACTCCGCTCCAGGAAGCGCCCGAGCCGGCTTTCGCGGTGGGCACGGCGATCAAAAGCGCGAGCAGGTAGAGCCAGTTAAATCGATTTTGCAGCGTCGGAGACATGAACCGGAAATTATAAGGCAACACACCCGGTTTCGCGTTTTGTGAGGCCGTTCACAAAATGTTGGATCTCTCGGCTTTCCTCTGTGCTCCTCTGTGTTCCCTGTGTTGAATGATTTACAAGACTCACCACAGGGGACACAGAGGTCGCGGTTCCGAGGCGCTCGTATGCAACTCCGTGGTAGCATTTCTCAAGACGCTCTTCCCACCCGGTGCAACATTGCTCCGCGCCCGTTCCATCCCGTCCTATCTTCTGTGGGTGGTAGTGATGCTTTGCGCGGAGTCGAAGGCCGCGAACCAGCCTGCCTGGCAGCAGATCAATTCGACTCATTTCACCGTGATCACCGATGCCGGCGATAAAAAGGGCCGCGAGATCGCTTTCCGCTTCGAGCAAATGCGCGCCGTGTTTGCCACTCTTCTGGGAAAAGACCGGCTGACCCAGTCTGTGCCGCTGACCATCCTCGCGTTAGCGAGTGATAAAGCGTACTACCAGGCCGCTCCCTTGCGGCAAGGCGAGCCCATCAACGTCTCCGGATTTTTCGTGCGCGGCGACGATCAGGACTTCATCGTTCTGAATGTTTTCGAGGCGGAACCCTGGCGGGCGGTGGCGCATGACTTCGCTCTCATGCTTCTCCGGTACAACTATCCTCCGGCCCAGGGCTGGTTTGACGAAGGACTGGCAGAATACTTCGCTTCAATTCGCCTCGATGATAAGCAGATCGAAATCGGCGGCGATCCCGATCTCGGCACGTCAAAAATCCCAGCCATGCTCACGGATCAGCGCGACTCCCGCGCAGCCAAATCGCTCACCGACCTGCTTGGCGTTGCCACGTGGATGTCTCTTCCCGACCTGTTCTCGATGAAGCATGACGCCTACGCTCGCAATGAAGGCCCTCATCAGACGCTCTACTACGCCGAGTCCTGGATAGCGATGCATTACCTCCTGCACGAGAAGAAGCTTCCCGAGACGGGCTCCTACTTTGATCTTGTGCTCAACCAGCATGTGCCCGTCGAAGAAGCCATCCAGAAAGCGTATGGCATGTCATCGACGCAACTGGAGCAGGCGGTGAAGGACTACTTCGCCATACAAAAGAAGATGCTCGCGTCAGAGGACTCCAGTCGGAAAGGTGGCTCGCCGCCGAGCGCATCCACAATGGAGCAGGCCTTCAGGTTTCCCAGTCCCATCACCCCCGGAGATTCGGCGATTACAGTGAAGCCAATCTCTGAACCGGAAGCGCGCGCTCTATATGCCGGCATTCAAGTCCGCATTCCCGAGCGCCGTGAAATAGGTCTGAAGACGCTCAATGCTCTGGCCACGACACCTACCTCCGCCGACCAGAAAGCGGAGCAGAAGCATCAGGTCAAGCGCATGGGGGAAGATGCGGAGCAACTTCCGGACAACGCCATCGGGGTTCCCGTGGCACACCGCATTCTTGCCTGGGATCATATCGAACACGGCGAATTCCAGGAGGCGTTTTCCGAATTGAGCGATGCCGCTTCTCTCAATCCGCGCGACATGTGGATTCGCTATTACTTGTGTATTGCAAAGTACCGCATGGCCCAGGCCAGGCACAGCGAGATGATGGGCTTGGCTAACATGATGATTGATCTCAAAGGCGTAATCGAGTGGTATCCGGAGATGGCAGGCGCCTACGACCTTCTGGCGTTTGCGCGAAACACCGGAGGCACCCCGTCCACCGCCCTGCAAACCGAGCGCGAGGCCATTGGCCTGAGTCCTAGAAATGAAGAGTACATTTTCCATCTTGCCGAAATCTATGTAGCGAGTAAGAAGTGGGACGCGGCGAACGCGTTGCTTGCTCGCCTGAAATCCAGCAGCGACCCGAAAATCGTTGGGCAAGCAGCCGAGTTGGGCGAACAAGCTGGCAACGAGCGCAAGTACGGGATTGCGGTCGCAGCGGATGGCAGTGCAAAACCCAAGTACGCGCCCCAGAAGTCGCCTTTTGATGTTCTTGAGGAGGAGGAAGCCAAACGCGAAGCCGCGGAAAAAAGTCATCAGGCGAACCTGCCCGCAGACGGTCGTGCCACTAAGTTTGTTACCGGCCGCCTCTTGGCTATCGACTGCTCCAATTCTCCTGCCGCTGTCTTAACCGTAAGTTCTGGAACAAGTCAACTCAAACTGCGCGCGGCAGATTACCGCACCATCGTGCTAATCGGTGCCGACGACTTCTCCTGCGAATGGCGCAATCGCGAGGTGACCGTAAATTACAAGCCCGGTCCCGGCAAAGAAGGTGATCTGGTTTCTCTGGAGATGCGTTGACAACCCCGTGCTCATTCTTGCGACGCTACTGCGAGGGCCAAATCGCGAGGTTAACCGGTGTAGTCACGGTGTACGGTGATCCCGGCGCCTGACTCGTCCCCGCTGAAGTTACAGTAAAGACGAACAACTGCCCGGCAGACTTGCTAATCGCATAAAGATGATTGCTATGGTCCCATGCGATCTGATCAATGGGAGTGTTCGTCAGCAGCCCTGTAACCTGCGTCACCGGATTGCCTCCATTGAAATTGAAAACCTGCAAACCAGTTCCCGCGACCGCCAGATAGTTCCCTGCAGGCGACATCTGCATATCGCTGACATTGCCAACCGCTACCGGGGGCATGTCGGCGGCGGTGCTGTTGGTGGAGAGATTCCCTGTGGCATCCGTCCTGTACACTGCGATCTGCGTAGGACCATCTGCCTGAAAGCTGTAAACATTCATTGCGCTAAGCGTTATCGCCACGTGATTGCTCGTATCGGTGGCCGCTAACCAGGGGCAATACGTGTCTCCAGGCGGAGGAGTCGGCATGACTGGAGAAGACCCCAGGTTGCTGACGAGAGTCAGCGACCCGTCGCTGTTTCGCCTGAAGCCGTAAATCTCCTGAATGTAGTGCCAGCAACTCGCGGAGTAGCCGTACGTATCATTCTCCAAAAAGCTGACTGGCTTGTTAAACACGGGACTGGCCGCGCTGGACAAAGCGTTAAACGTCAACGCTCCCGTAGAGCTGTCAACGCTGAAGGATCCGTATTGGTTGTTCGCGCAGTCACTCACGTAATCCAAGTCGTAAAGAGTTCTCCCCGTCCGATCGGTAAAGAGGCTTATCGGCGAGCCACAATGGTTTGGATTGCTTTGATTGGCGTTAAGCGATGAACTTTGCGTGATGCTGCCGTCGGATGCTACGGAATACGAATAAATGTTCGTTCCGTCGGTCGTAAACAGGTACTTGCCGCTCGCGGTCATAAACGCAGCATTGACCGCGAAGGGAGATCCGGTAACTGGCGACAGTTGACCAGTCGAATCGGCCCGGTAAGCGACAACCTCGTTGTTGTTGGCACTCTTGCTGCTCGCAACGTACACGAAAGTTGTGGACTGAGAACTTCCGCCGCTTCCGTTCTCGCTGCTGAAGTTTGCCGTGATCGACATGCTGCCATCCAGGGTAACGCTGCAGTTTGCGCTGCCACTGCAGGCACCTGCCCAGGAGGTGAAAGCGTCATTGTTGCCCGGGGTTTCACTAAGAGTGACCGGAGTATTCGGGGGAAAGGTGAAACGGCAAGTGGTCGGACAACTAATTCCGGCTGGACTACTGGTCACGGTACCCGCGCCGTTTCCAGCAATGGATACCGTCAGCACCTCACCGAGGGCGAAGGTAGCGCTTACCTTTTCAGTTCCGGTCATCGACACCGTACAAGGCGCGGTCCCCGAGCATGCTCCACTCCAGCCGTCAAAAAAGTAGTTGTTCGCCGGAGCAGCGCTGAGCATTACCTGAGTGCTTTGAGGAAATGTGGCTGAGCAACTCGTCGGGCAGTCTATCCCCGGCGGCGTGCTGGTCACGTTCCCAGTACCTGACGCAGGCGGTGTGACACTCAGCTGGTAATTCCGAGTTGGCGGGGGTCCTGAAAGCGCTTTTGTGCCTCCTCCGCAGCTTACGAAAGAAACGAGGGCAAGAGTGAAAAGAAGTGAAAGGAAAAAGCGCAACGAAAGGGCCTCACCTCGGGGACTACACATGGGGTGAATTTTGGATGCGGCTTCTTCAACAAAGGTAGTCTTGGGTTGCCGCTGGTAGCAAGCCTTCTGCCGGACAGCAAAAAACCCTCCCCTGGGATGGGAGGGTTCCTGGAACTGGTTCGCAGGTTTTTATGCTGCCCGGACGACGTTTGCGGCCTGAAAGCCTTTGGGGCCCTTGAGCAGATCGAACTCCACGGTCTCACCTTCGTTCAGGGTGCGGTAGCCGTTCTCCTGGATCGCGGAGAAGTGCACGAACACATCTTCCCCCGTGGAGCGTTGGATGAATCCATATCCCTTCGCCCCGTTGAACCACTTCACTGTTCCTTTCTCTCTCACGGATAAAACTCCTTTCACAATCGCGAAGAATGTTCCGCAGATTCCCGGATTCTGCTTCGGTTTTCCCGAAGCCCCCCTCAGAGAGGCTGCAGAATTTTCGGTTGCGTGTAGATGTGCAGAGGGAAGTTAATTCCAAAATAGAAAAGACTCCTCAGTTCCCGGCAGCGATAAGCCGTCGCCGCGGGAATACTCGGAGTCCGACAATTTGGCGCTTTTTCCACTACACCCAACAAACGTCAACCAGCTACTGGTCTCACCACCGGACCAACTGTCCGGTTATGAGCAACAGATCATATGCAGTATTAAATCGTTTCGCAACAAAAATTAGAAAGGATTCGAAATATGACCGAAGGTCATTCGATAGAGCACCCATAACTTTAACAAAGATAAAGAAATAGGTAGTAACTGGGCCTTGCACTTTCGTTCTCGCCGCCTCGGCGGGAATCGCAATTCCCTCTGCTACGATTAGCCTTTCTTGTGGCTAATCCTCCCACTTCGACCTCTCCACCGCCGTCGGAGACAACACCGCCTCCCCGCTCGCGAGTGCGCCGCCGGTCTCCGGGACTGGTGCTCTCCACGGTCAGGTACTTGAGTCGCACCGATGTACACACCTTCGCATTTTCGGTTGCCGCGAACGCGATCTTGTCTTTTTTTCCGTTCGTGGTGCTGATGATGACGGTGATCCGGCGCGTGTTCCACTCCCGCGTCATGTACGAAATTGTCTTGCAGTTGCTGCGCGATTACCTTCCCGCGGGACAGGATTTCGTCATTCGCAATCTCAACTCGATGGTCAACTCGCGGCAGCGCGTCCAGGTCGCTTCGCTGCTGATCCTTCTAGTCACCTCGTCCGGCATTTTCTTGCCTCTTGAAGTCGCACTCAACCGCATCTGGCGCTTCGAGAAAAACCGTTCCTACCTCGGCAACCAGTTGATCTCACTGGCACTCGCCTTTGCGTGTGGCGCTCTCGCACTGACTTCGATTGCGTTGACTGCCGGTCCGGTCTCGTTCATGGAGTTCTTGCTCCGCGGATATGGCACTACCTTCATACGCATGATGGGATTTCTCATGATGAAGCTGTTCGGGATTGCAGCCAGTATCGCAATCTTCTTTCTCATCTACTGGGTATTGCCCAACGGGAAAGTTCCCGCGCGGGTCGTGCTGCCCACGGCAATCATTATGGGATTACTTTCCGAGGCTTTGAAGTACGCCTACATTCTCGCCCTTCCCTGGCTGAATTTTCAGGAGGTTTACGGTCCCTTCGCACTCTCCGTAACCATGATGTTCTGGGCATTTTTATCGGGCCTGCTATTGCTCGCAGGCGCGCACCTCTCGGCAGAAGAGCACTTGCGAAATACGCTGTAACGCAAAAAGGCCGCCTGCCATGGCAGACGGCCTGAACTCCGATCTGACGAAACCTACTTTTTCTGCTCGCCGATCGAGAGCAACTCGACTTCAAAGATCAATGTGTCCCCGGGTCCAATGCTGGGGTCGGGTGGATTGTCGCCATAGGCGAGATCCGCCGGAATATACAACTCCCACTTGGACCCAACCGGCATCAACTGCAAGGCCTCAGTCCAGCCCTTGATCACGCCGCTCACCGGAAAGGAAACCGGCTGGCCGCGTTTGTAGGAACTGTCGAATTCTTTCCCATTCACCAGCGTGCCGCGGTAGTTGACGGTTACCGTATCGCTGGCCGTTGGCTTGGGCCCTGTGCCTTCTTTGACGACCTTGTACTGCAAGCCGTCGGGCAGAGCGGTAACACCTTCCTTGCTTTTGTTGGCGCTTAAGAACGCCTCGCCTTCTTTCCGATTGCCCTCGCCGGCGACGTGAGCCTTGGCTGCTTGCTCTTTGCCCACCTCCGCCCGCAGCTGCTGCAGGGTTGATTTCATTTCTTCTTCAGTCATCAGGGTCTTGCTGCCCGCCATAGCATCCTTCAGGCCACGAGCCACAACTGCCGGATCCACCGGAATTCCCTGCCGATGCAATCCCGTGCCGATACTCATGCCCAGCGCGTAACTGGACTTATCTTTATCAGTCTTGAGCGTATATCCCGGCGCAGCTTTTGCTGTCGTTGTGCCTGGCTTTTTCGCAGCCGTCTTCGGCTTGGGACTGGCAGATTGCGAAGAAGCGGGTTTAGAGGGGTGAGCGGCGGGAGCATCCTGCGCGGCGGCAGTCGACACCATCCCAGCCGCAAGGATTGAAGCCATGCCTGCGGTCAACAGTTTTTGCATATTCCACTATTGTCCCATCGTAGACGCGGCTGAGCAATCGAAAGCCATCTCAGTAAACTCCTTAGACGAGGATGGGCCATATCAACTATTCCGGGAGCCGGCGCAGTCTGCGACCCCTGGTGCGCATCGGGCGCAGGAAGTCACTGAGTCGGGACTTGCCCGAACAACTCGGTGTAGTGCTTCCATTTTCCTTCTACTTCGGACATAATGCGGCCGAATTCTGGCTGGGTCCGCACCGGATCCCACGTTTTGTCCCGCTGGAACCAGGGATAATTGTGATTGCCTCGCCGCACCGCCTGCTTTAGACAGGCTAGCGCCTTCTCCTTATCCCCGAGTTGTGCATACATGGTGCCCACCCACTCCGCCAGATCGCCATCAACGATTTCCTCGGGCTTCAGGCTGATTATTCGAGAATCGATCTTGTCCCGTTCACCACGTGCGGCATGCAGGATAGCCGCAAGAACGAGGGGCTCTTCGTCCGACGAGCCACGGCTGATTTGTAACGAGCGGTCGAGCGCTTGCATACCCTCGTCCGACTTTCCCTGCTGGTAGAGGAAGTAACCGAGAAACATCATGAGCTTGAATTGATTGGGAAAACGCTCCAAGGCCCGGCGCACTTCCTGTTCGGCTTCGTTTGCTTTGCCTTGATAGAGCAGCATGCGGCCATGCATCCAATAGGCTTGGGGCAAAACGGGATCGAGGTCGCGACCGCGGCGAAAGGCGGCTTCGGCAAGGTCGGTGAGCCCGGCATAGTGATATACGTATCCCAGATGCTTCCACACGATAGAGGAGTTGGGAGCCAGCATCGAAGCTTCCCGCAGCATGGGAAGCGACTCCGCGTTCTCACCTTTCTCGCCGAGCACAACTCCGAGAGCGAGGCTGGCCTCGAACGAGTGAGGATTCAGGGCAATCGCTTTGCGGGCAGCCTGCTCAGCCAGCGAGAGGTTACGGGCGCCATTCTCCTGAAAATTCGTGGCCTCGAGCGAATACGCCTGGGAAAGCAAGGCATAGGCGTCGACAAAATTCGGATCTTTCTCGATGGCTCGCAAGCATTTTTGCTGGCAATTACGCAGAGACTCTCGCTGAGAATTCACAAAATAATCGGTCCAGTAAGCACGCGCCTGCAGCAGCAGATCGTAAGCCTCGCTTGAGGTGGTAGTCGCCGTTTTGAGCGATTGCTCCTCTTGCCCGTTAAGCTGGACACTGAGTCCACCCACGACTTTTTGTGCAATGTCATCTTCAAAGCGCAGCATGTCGTGTCCCTGCAGGTCGTATCGGCCTGCCCAGCGCGCGGCACCATGGTCGATTAGTTGCACCGATACCCGCATGGTGTCCCCAACCCGCTGATAAGTTCCGGCCAGCACGGAACTGACTTCGAGTTCCTTTGCCACTTGCACCGGATCGTCTGTGGCCTTTACATATTTCAGAACGGAGTTGGTGGGACGCACTGCAAGGTTCTGCAGGGCAGCCAGACGGCTGATAATAGCGTCTGCAACTCCGATGCCCCATACTTCCTCTCCGCTCTGGCCGGAGAGATCGCGGAACGGCAGCACCGCAAGCGTTCGCACCGCGGACTGCACCGGGGTTGCGGGTGGTGTCGGTGTACTCGCCACGGGCGGCGCGGAGCGATAATGCACGAAGGCTGTGATCACGGCGGCAACCACAAGAATTCCCAGGCCGATGCCCGCAACGAATTTCCTTTTCGATGGCTTCGCCGGTTCCATGGCGCGGACTGAGTGTGCCGATTCCGTCTCGCGCTTCAGTCGCCGCAGGTCGGCTCGCATCTCGGAAGCGTGCTGGTAGCGCATCTCCCGATCCTTTTCCAGCGCCTTGTTGATGATTTCTTCCAGCCTCGCCGGCACATCAGGATTAACGCGAACGGGCGATACCGGAGCGCGTTCCAGAATCGCGTTGAAGATCAGGCCGGAAGTATCCCCACGAAAAGGCAAAAGCCCGGTAGACATCTCATAAAGCACGACTCCGAAGGAGAACAGATCGGTGCGCGCGTCCAGTTCCTGCCCTTTCACCTGCTCGGGCGACATATACGCCACTGTGCCCAGCGTGCTGCCGGGACTGGTAAGGTGCTCATCGCTCAAAGCCGTCGGGGCAGCGGCTACGACCGAAGCTCGGTCTGTTGTGACGGGGATGACCTTGGCCAGACCGAAATCGAGAATTTTCACCTGAGCGTGTTCCGTGAGAAAGATGTTGGCCGGCTTCACATCGCGATGAACAATGCCCTTCCCGTGCGCCGCGTCCAAACCATCGGCGATCTGAATTGCGAGATCGAGCAGCATCTCAGTTTCCATGGGTCGTCCCATGATCCGGTGCTTCAGAGTCATGCCATCCAAAAATTCCATGACGATGAAGGGCTGGCCCTGATGTTGCCCAATCTCGAAAATGGTGCAGATGTTGGGATGGCTCAGTCCCGAGGCAGCACGAGCTTCGCGGCGGAAACGCTCCAGCGATGCAGCGTCCCGAGCGAGATCGTCGGGCAGAAATTTCAGAGCTACAAAGCGGCCGAGTTCGAGATCTTCGGCTTTGTAGACGATTCCCATTCCGCCGCCGCCGAGTTTCTCGATGATCCGGTAATGCGAGATGGTTTGACCGATCATCTCGATTGTGAGGGTACGCCCAAGTGAAACACATATTAGGTAGGGGTGGAAACTAAGTCAAACAGCGGCAAGAGGCCGCAGGGGCAACCAAGATAAGGAAAGAAGTTCTATTTTCGTATCCAGCAAAACGAAAAGGAGACATTTGTTTCTTTAACGAAGTAGCGCGATCCACTAGACTGCGGCAATGCGTCTACGCTGCTCTCCGGAAGTCCGTAGGTTCATTCTGCGTCCGTTCTCTGGCCGGTCTGCCAGACAATGAACTGGGCGCATCCAGGTGTGCGCCATTGTCGACACCTACTCCGAGTCGATCCACCAGTTCTCCTCCAAGCCAGCCGCCAACTAAGGCCAGAGCCAGAGCGATAAAGGAGAGAGCTAAGGCGGTTGAACTCGGACTCTGTGGCGCTGAGCTTCGTAGCAACCAGCTTCCAATGAACAGAAGCACTACAACGACATTCACGGCGCCGTGCATGAGCCCGATATTCTTTGCTCGTGTGCCCGAGGGAATGGCCGCCCAGTCGATCAGACCGAAAACAGCGGCCAGCAGACCACCAATGATCCCGGCAGCAATCATCCAATAAGAAATGCCAAACCAGGAAGAATCGCTCTTCGCGAGGCCGACGATATCGAATACAACCGCGGTGGCCAACAGGCCGAGCGGAAATACGATCAACATTGGGTGAAGCGGATGTCCCAACAATTTCGCTTTGCTTTCCATATGCATTTTCTCCGACTATTCCGATGCCCCGAAGAGAGCTCTGGTTTATCCCTGCTTTGCTCTAATGCCAAATGTTCAATCCATGTAAGCGATTGCAAACCAAGCTACAGGACGTTGCCGATGACTGCATCCGCCGGCACTCAGGGTCGCGAGTGCCGGCATTGCAGCCTTCTTCGGTTCAGAACTTCAGGCTGATCAGGTACTGAATCAGATCGCTCTTCTCACTGTCGGAGAGCCCCAGATTCATGCATTTGTTGTAGTGGTTGACGACCGCGTTCAGATCCGGAAAGCGTCCGTCGTGATAGAACCCGCCTTTCAGGTGAGTCGTGAGGGCTCCAATGGGCGACGTGCGGTAGCGCATATCCGGGCCACGATCGGCCTCGAAGCTGTCAACGCAAATATCGGAGGCCGTGTGCAGGTTCCATCCTGGTTCAGTCCAGAGTGGCTCCACATGGCAATTGTTGCACCCGGCTTTACCGCTGAAGAGTTCGTCGCCACGAGCGGCCGCGGCTTTGTCGAAATGCACTGTGGGATTCGGCGCGGGCAATGAGAGTTGATATAGCTGTAAAGCAGCCAGCTTTGGCGTGATCTGATCGTCATCCGGATTGATGTGAGGCAGATCTGCAAACCCATTTGCAGCGGCAATCGGGAACTGCGCGGCATTGTTAAGCCGGGGATCGAAGAATCGTCCCTTGCCGTGCATCTCGAGGTTGGCCACAAACGCATTCCAGTGCGGGACGGAGCCCCAGCCGAGCCAGGTATGCAAGTTGACTCCTCCCAAACCGAATGCCGGAGGGATCAACGTCGCACCGGGAACGTTCGTACCTGTGACTGCGCCATCTGTCACTTGCTGTGGATTGAAGGCCTTTCCATCCATGAACAACTCGGCGTCAAATTTACCGGGACCCCAGCTGTTCAAAACCTTTCTTACAGTCGCCTGGTCCGTTTGCAACAGGTTCGCTACCACGCTAAGGTCGGGGGCGAGGGCCACGATTGCTCCAACATTCAGGTCCCGATTCGCCCACCCATCCAGCCGCCGTCCGATGCAACCGGTTCCTGGATTTGGCGTAATCTGCCCCGCACACAGCGCAGGGTTGGAATTATCAACCGTGGAGTGGCAGAGAGCGCACTGGATTCCAACCGATTTCAGCGTTCCCGAAGGGTTGAAAGTTCCGGTGAGACCGACCACGGCATTTAATTTCAGCAGCAAGAGAGTGACGGCGGGATCGTCAAGATTGACCCGGCCCTTCTCGATCTGCTCCACGAGATTTCTTGGGAGTGCGTTGATATCCACCTTGAGACCAACGGCGAGAGCGGTCTTCGGACTGACTCCAGGGCCGACTCCGCCCAGTTTGGCGCCTTCGATCGCTTGATGGAGTTTGAGCGTATCTCCCCAGAACGCCTCATCCCCAAACGTATCGAAGCGGAAGACCTGCTCTCCCATTAGCACTTTTTGCGTTGCGTTTTTAACCACCGGGTTTTTGTGATCGTCCGCGTCGTTATGGGAATTATCCGCACGAAGCGGGGTTGAGCGACTCAATGCGACCAGGCAAATCAACAACAGTGCCGCGGTCGCGGCGATGACATGCATACGGGTTCTGCGTTGCAACATAGAAGCTCCTATCCCAGAGACTGGCGAAGTGTCTGAGGGATAGAGCGACGAGAACGGCGTGAGGGTGTAAAGAGGTTGTTAGATAATTGTCACGGGACAGTGACATTTCTCGCCTGTGGAATGGGCAAGACTGGGTGCCATGGCGGCATCGGCGACTGCTGTTTAGGGCATCAACGAATCAAGCCAAATCACTTCAGGCCGTCGACTACAAAGAGGTCAGAGAGTATCCGACCGATGGAGTAGGCATAAGATTTACCGTCCGCACTGAAACGCAGGGTTGGAATCGACTGCACTCCTGCCGGATCTGCAGGCATGATTTCCTTGAACGGTTCGCGCCGTCCAGTTGCGATGTCCACGCGCGTGACCTTCACAGGAACACTAGCGGTGCGCACCAGCAGACTTTTCCCGCCATCGAAAAATCCCATGACGCGCTCGTCCGGATTGAGAACGAAGTTGAGCTTTGCCGGCTCTCCCCCAGTGATCGGGTACAGCCAGCGTGTGCGTTTCGCATCAATGGCCAGAACGAATTTGCCATCCGGTGAAGGCAATCCAGCAATCGTGCCCTCGGGCGTGAGTGGGCGCGGCGTCCCGCTCTGTGTATCGAGCAGGTAGGAGCGGGCGGGGTGGCCGGACTCGGCAGCGGAGAAGATGATCGTTTTGCTGTCCGGTAGCCAGGCAAAGTTGAAGTGGTCCGTCTTATCGTCCGTGAGTTGCTTGGGCTCCCCGACTCCTGTGGGAAGCAACACTAACTTCGCTGGAGAACCCACAGATGCAAGCACCCATTTAGCATCCGGCGAAAGAGCGCCGAAACCGCCGTCCCCCAGCCGCACCGCAGGAGATCCGTCCGTCTTTCGCACGAAGATGCTGTAATTGGCACCGACGGCTTCGCCGGTCTCAGAAAACAGAATCGTCTTGCCGTCCGAAGTCATATCCAGCAGCAGAGACCAATCGAACCAGGACAAACTCCGTTCGCGCGTTTCGCCGGGCGGCAGAGCGGAAATGCTGACGCGCGCTTTGTCGAATGTCAGCAGTACAAGTCCCGTACGGCTGATGTCGTGGATCGTCAAGCCACCAGGAGCGCGGTAAATCAAACGCTCTTTGCCGGATAAGTCCAGCGCGTAAATGGAACGCGCCGACCCGGCGGGCACTGCCGAAAACCAAACCTCTTTCCCGCTGGAAGCCCAGGCGAGACCTTCCACGCTGGAATAAAACGATGAACTGGCGCGGCGGTTCCCGTG
>Ga0207707_10004003_pt1 | contig 13084 bp, 5 predicted proteins | sample KBSC83BmetaG_FD_184336 | JGI IMG/M metagenome (GOLD analysis project Ga0207707, IMG submission 184336) | Corn rhizosphere microbial communities from Kellogg Biological Station, Michigan, USA - KBS C8-3B metaG (SPAdes) (version 2) | ecosystem: Host-associated > Plants > Roots > Rhizosphere ... | reverse complement strand
TCGTGCCGACGTCGCCGGCGATCTTGCCAATCTCGAGCACATCATCCGGAACGACGCGGTATTGCCGGCCGCCGGTTTTGATGACTGCGAACATCGTTTAATTCCTTCGTGTTCGATCCCGGCCTCGGACCAGGTCCGGGCCGGCTTTTTGGTCAGTCGTTATGGGTACGTTTTGCGCGGTCCATTGCGAATTCAGCAGCGGATTTTGCGCAAAAACAAGCGGCGCGAGAAATCCCGCGCCGGAATGGCCGGACTTATAGCGGCTCGAAGCCGCGAGTCAAGGCAAACCAGCCCGAAAACCGGCCAAAAATGAGGGGTTTGGCCCGAAAAGGAGGCGAATAGGGATTGGCGAATGGCGAGTAGGGAAACGGGCAGTGACGCCCCGCCGACCTCTCATTCACTACTCGCCATTCGCCACTCGCCCGGTTGAAACCAACGGGTTCCCCCGCCGTTGTCCTGCCAGGAACCGAGCGGGCAGGGCGATATGGCTGAAGACGTCATTACCACCACGGGCATCGCCCATCACGGCGCGAGCCGGCTGCCGTCGGTCGATGTCGACAGTTTCAATATCGAACTGAAGGACGACGAAGGATTTCTCGGCGATCGCGCCTCCAAGGGCGCGTTCCGCGAAATCTTCGACCGCTGGCGCAAGCCGCTGCGCAAGACCGGCAAGGATCCCTTCGGCGACGTGCCGTCGGAAGAGATCAGCAAGAAGGCGCTCGACGAGATGCTGATCGGCGACGACGCCGAGGCTTCCGCCGTGGTGCACAGTGCGATCGAGGAATTCGCACAGGAGCTCGCTCAGGTCACGCGCCGCTTCCTGAAGACCAAAGCCTGGGCGAAGACCGAGCGCATCGTGGTCGGCGGCGGCTTCCGTGACAGCCGGATCGGCGAGGTGGTGATCGCGCGCACCGAGATCATCCTCAAGGCCGAGGACTTCAAGATCGAGATGGTGCCGATCCGCTTCCATCCCGATGAAGCCGCGCTGATCGGCGCGCTGCATCTGGCGCCCTCCTGGATCTTCGAAGCTTATGACAGCATCCTGGCGGTCGATATCGGCGGCACCAACATCCGCTGCGGCCTGGTCGAGACGCGCTGGAAGAAGGCGGAGGACCTGTCGAAGGCGGAAGCGGGGAAGTCTCAGCTCTGGCGGCACGCGGACGACGAGCCGACCCGTGAGGGCGCGGTGAAGCGGCTGGTGAAGATGCTCAAGCTCTTGATCGATGCCGCCGACGAGGAAGGATACAAGCTCGCTCCGTTCATCGGCATCGCCTGTCCCGGCGTGATCAAGGAGGACGGCGGAATCGAGAAGGGCGCGCAAAACCTGCCGGGCAATTGGGAGAGCAGCAAGTTCAACCTGCCGGCGAGTCTCGTCGAGGCGATCCCCGCGATCGGCGACCACGACACCGCGGTGTTGATGCACAATGACGGTGTGGTGCAGGGCCTTGCCGAAGTACCGTTCATGCAGGACGTCGATCGCTGGGGCGTGCTCACCATCGGCACCGGGCTGGGAAATGCGCGCTTCACCAACCGCAAGAAAGACAACGGCAAGAGCGACAAGAAGAACGCTGATAAAAAGGACAAGAAGTAACCTTGACCGGTTAGGTTAAAAACGGCTTGGCGTTGCCGCCTTTTGCGCAATCGCTAGCGTGTCCTGGTCGCTTACACCCGCCGGCGAAGCCCCAACTTCCCGATCGGGATTTCAATGAAGCGGCACGGGACCGCCAACTCGTATCGCGTCTGGCGGTCCCACATTTTTTCATCATCATCCCGGTTTTCCGAAGAAAGCCCCGATCTCGCTCGCCGCGCGATCGGGGTCTTCCCGATGCGGGAAATGTCCGACGTCTGAAAACATCGCGAGATCGAGATTCGAAAATGTCTCGCCCAAGCGGTCGGTCCACGCATAGGGAAACAGCGGATCGTGCTGGGCCCAGCGCACGCAGGTGGGCACATCGATCGGCGCGAGCTTCGATGCGTCGCCCTGCATCATCTTGATGCGGCCGGCATGGGACGCACGGTAATGCGCAAAGCCGCCGGCGAGATTGCCGGGCTTTAAAAAGTTGTCGATGAAGGCTTCCAGCACGTCGTCGAAGGCGCTCTTGCGATACGACCAGTTCTTCAGGAAATGCCCGATATAGGTCCGGCAGCTCTCGCGTGTCGCGCCGACCAGCGCAGGCGCCATCTCCATCTGGTGGAACGACTGGTACCAGATGTGGTTGAGCCGGTCAGGCGTCCCCATGCGCCCGCCGATTCCGGGATAGACGAAGTCGAAGAAGAACAGCCCCGTGAGGCGATCGGGCGCGGTCCGCGCCAGCGGCTGCATCGCGGCGCCGCCGACATCGTGGCCGACCGCGCCGAATCGCCTGACGCCGAGCGCGTCCATCAGCGCCAGCATGTCCGCTGCATGCTGGTCGGGGCCGTAAGGTCCTTGCGGCTTGTCGCTGTCGCCGAACCCGCGCAGATCCGGCGCGATCAGGGTGTGGCGGGCGGCGAGCCGCGTCATCACCGGCTCCCAGGTGAGCCAGAATTCCGGCCAGCCATGCAGCAAAAGCAGCGGCTTGCCGGTCCCCGTCCGCGCCACGTGGAACGTGGCGCCATTGGCCTTGAGTTGGAGGTGCTCGATCATCGGCATTCCCTTCGAGGCGGTTAAATGCCCGGAGGATTTATCATTCCGCGCCTTGTCTGGTCAGCCATCCTCGCCTAGAACACGGCCCCGACCACGGGGGTTCCGCCCCCGATTTGGCGCCTTTGGAGAGGTGGCAGAGTGGTTGAATGCACCGCACTCGAAATGCGGCATAGGTGCAAGCCTATCGGGGGTTCGAATCCCTCCCTCTCCGCCAAGTAGTCCGCCTAGTTGTGCAGAGAATAGGCTGATGTGCGGATTTGGCGCGAAATACCGTGCTTTATGGGGCCTTAGATTCCAGCGAAGTAACAAGAGAGGCGATAAACAGGAGACGACCACCTGAAAAGCCCGGCCCATTCTCTAAATGCCTGTTTCACAGTGGCTTTGCAGTCGTTGGACTGAAAGTTTGTATCCTTCTCGCTCCGCCACCTTGCCTGGCCGCAAACAGCCGTTGCGGTTCGATGATCTCAAAAATCCCGCTGTTTTGCTCGGTTTTTCGCACGGGAGAATTCGAGAGGATCGGTCATATAGCGCTCAGGAGGTGCTGGAGAACGGAATTTTCTCCGGACCCTCTGTACCTGACCAGGGTGGTACGACGCGGATTACCCAATCCTGACAATGGCCCCAGGCCTTCCGATTTCGAATCCCTCACGCTCAACCGAGAAGACGAGCAGGCTTATAACCTGAAGGTCATAGGTGCGAATCCTATCCCCGCAACCGAACAACATGCTGATGTTTCAGCACAAACTTAAAAGCCGCCCCACGACAGTGAAATCGGTGATGGAGGCTGATCGAAGCGCTAATCTAGGTCTCACCTGATGCAATTGCCGACTCAAAGCGCAGCCGCGTGGAGACCGCGAGCCGACCCAGTTCAAAATGTTCCTGGATACCCCGAATGAGATCCTCCCCGTCCTCTAGCCCCTGGGATCTCAGGAGGTCGGCGAGGCCAGCCAGTTCCGGTAGCGGCACGTCGCTGTGCTCTCGACCGCCAGCCCCGCGATACGGGATCTTCCCGCACGGCGTGGCATTTTGCGGCCAGATGATCTCACGCTCCCCGTCGCGCGTCGCAGGGAAGCGCTGACGTCCGAGCGCCGCACGGATGATTCTTTGCACGTTTTCGCCCGAGCGCTGGAAGCCGTGGGCACGGGCGATACGTTCGATCAGGACATCGAAGTAGATGGGTCCCTCAATCTCGATAACATGATCGACCATGCTGCGGAGTTCGGTACGGTAATCGATATCGTAGAAGCGGTCGCGATCGGGCACGGCGACGATGCTCGGATCGGCCTTGCTGTACAATGTGGTTGCCGTTCCCGGTTCGATACTCTCGGGTCCGCGCGCATAAACCTTGTGTTCTTCAATGGGTTCGCGATCGTTCGCCGGCTTCTGGCGAAGTCGTGGAGGCTCATGTGCACCGGAAGATGCAACCTCCGCGCGTTTCGGTGGTTCATCCGCGTCTGCTGCTGCCGTCTCAGCGGCTGTCGGCGCTTCGTTATCGAGGGCTTCCTCCTCGATTTCGGCGGAAGTCCGCGCCGTGCGGTCGACGTCGAGGTCTACGGTGAGCCGCGCGTGAATCTTTTCGACGGCCGAGGAGGCATCCATCCACCAATCGGTGCTCCAGATTCTTCTGATCTTCCAGCCGAGACCGTTTAACACCATCTCGCGCAGGCGGTCGCGATCGCGCGCGGTCGCCGAGCGGTGGTAGGTGGCGCCATCGCATTCGACGCCAGCGAGATACCGTCCCGGGAAATCCGGATGCACAATGCCGAGATCGACCCGGAAGAACGATACGCCAACCTGGGGATGGATTTCCCAGCCCTTGTCCTGCAGCGCTCGCATCACGGCATCCTCGAACGGCGATTCCGTCGTGCGGCCGGTCGGCGAGAAGGCTTCGGCGATGGCGCGGGCGCCGTGCTCAGCAAATTCCAGGAAGTGTTTGAAGTCAACGACGCCCTTGGCGCTGGTCCGTCCGAGGTCAATCTGCTCGGGACGGAGCGTCGCGAAGACCAGAAGCTCGCTGCGCGCACGAGTGACCGCGACGTTGAGCCGGCGATGGCCGCCCTCGCCGTTGAGTGAGGATATCTGCGCGGTGATGCGGCCGGTTTTGTCAGGGCCGACCGCGACCGAGAATATGATAACGTCCCGCTCGTCGCCCTGGACGTTCTCGATGTTCTTGACGAGAACCGGCTCTCTGGTCTTGTTGCGGTCGAAATGCGCCTCTAGTGCCGGATCGCTACGGCGAGCTTGATCAAGCATATTCTCGATCAACCGCTGCTGGTCGCCGTTGAAGGTGACGACGCCGATCGATTGAGTCGAAGTCTTCATGCGCTTTACGACTTCCGCGACCACCGCTTCGGCTTCTTTGCGGTTCACCTTGGCACCGCCGCGTTCGTAGACGCCGCCTTCAACGTAGACGTAGCGCACCGCCGTGTCGTGGGTGACGGGAGACGGAAAGGTCATCAGTTCGCCGCGATAGTATTTTGCGTTGGAAAAGGCGATCAGGCTCTCGTGACGGCTGCGGTAGTGCCAGGACAGCCGCATGCTCGGGATGTTTGAGGCGAGGCATTCGTCAAGAATGCTTTGCTGGCTCTGCACCGTGGAGCCGTCGTCGTCCTCGTCGTCCACGCCGCGCTGCCCGACGCTGGTCGGCGGAAGCTGTTCGGGATCGCCGACGATGATCACCTGGGTGCCGCGGGCGATGGCGCCGATGGCGTCCCAGACCGGAATCTGCGAAGCTTCGTCGAAGATCACGACGTCGAAAGGTTTGGCCTCCGCCGGCAGATATTGTGCGATCGAAAGCGGGCTCATCATGACACACGGCGCGAGCTGGGTCATGACGTTCGGGATCCGCCCGAACAGTTGGCGCAAGGGCATTTGCCGCACCTTCTTGTTGATCTCGCGCGCCAATGTGCCCCATTCCGGGTCCTTGCCGAAATTGGTCTGGGTCGGGACCGAGGCGCCGATCCGCGCCTTGACAATCTGCTTGGCGAGGTCGCCGACCTTCGTGTCGGCTGCCACGAAGGCCTCGATCGCGGCCTCGTGCTTCTCGGCGAGGAAGCCACTCAGCACGTCGTCCTCGTTGACGATGGTCTCGGCCACCCATCGCGCATAGGCGTAGTCGAACGCCCCCGCGATCTCGTCGCCGTTGACGCGGCCGTCCTCGACGGCGTCGATCAACGGAGAAAGACCCGCGTCACGCGCCGCCTTCGCAGCCGCGCGCCAGATTGCCCATTGCGGAGCCCTGACGATGTTTGCCTTCCATCGCGCGGTCCGATCGAGCAATTCGCCGATCCATCCTGGCTTAAGGTGGATGATCTCTTCGGGCCGATCGAGGCCGATGCAGGCGCCCAGCTCCTTGGCTGCCTGATGCATCGCCGGGAAGGCCTGATGCATGGTCTCGAAGGCCCTGCGCACCTGGCCGCCGGAACGAAAGCGTGAGATGTCGTGAGCGAGGAGTCCCGCGACGTGGGCTAGGATGTCCTCCGAAGGCACGCCATCGACCTGGAAGGTATCGACCGCAGCATGCAAATCCCTGGCCCATTTGATCAAGGCCGCGATGCGAGACGGATCGCTTTCCCCGCCTCTCCAAAGGCGCTCCATGCCGCGGAATTGCGGTCTGAGGACTTCGAGTTCGCGCAACAAATCGGCGAGCTGGTGCAGCACGACGAGGTCGCGTCCGATCTCGTCGGGCACTTCGTCAGGGCAGTAGGGCTTAAGGTAAAGGCGGACCTTCTTCTTGCGACTGCTACGCACTAGTACGTTCGAAGCGCAGGCTTCGGTCCATTCCTGCTGCAGGGTCGGAAGGTCGAGCAGTGCAGCCTTGAGATCGTAGCGCGTCGACAGATTCAACGTCATGTCATTGATGCGCCCGGCCGTATCGGCCATCGATTTCAGTGCGCGGATGCGTTGGGGAGCCTCTTCGTTGAGAAGCAGCACGCCGTCGGCGGCGTCAGCGTTCAGCATCAGTGCGACGAGCTTGACGAGTTGTGGCAGCAGGCTGTCGTCAGCGATCTCGTTTAGCCCGAGAGAGGTCGCCAGTGCGTCGGCGGCGATCCGCATCTGCCGCAGCGCGGCCTGAAGGCGGTCGACCGTCTGCTGCAGGGCCTGAACCCAGGCAGGATTCCACCTGGTCTGTTCAATGCCCTGCAATGGATGGACGGCGGGATCGCCGATGGCCTCCAGCGCGGTGCGGATGTCCGCACAAGTGTCGCGCATCCGCGCGAGATGTTCGGCCGAATGCACGGTGCCGGCCGGCCAGGCTAGTTCGATGTCGGCGAGGCGGTCTCGGTCCGCGACCACGCGTCCAAAGGCTTCGTAGGCCGTCATGCCGTTGGCGCGTCTTCGGTGCAGCGCCGCGACCAGCCTGTTCAACTGGTCGCGTTTCCTCCTCAGGTCGCCGGCCGCAGTCGACCAATGTTCCTCGGTGACGAGATTGCGCTCGCGCCAGGCGGTCGCCAGCTGCTCCAGCACGCTCGACTTCTGTGCTTTGGTGGAGTGGACTTCGAGACAGTAGTTGCCGAGCCCGATAGCCTGCATGCGTTGCCTGACGACTTCGAGCGCCGCGGTCTTCTGCGAGACGAACAGCACCGTCTTGCCATGCGCGAGACAGTTGGTGATGGCGTTAGCGATTGTCTGGCTCTTGCCGGTGCCGGGCGGGCCAAACAGCACGTAGTCCGCGCCACGCTGGGCTGCGACAATGGCTGCGATCTGGGATGAATCTGCCGAGAGCGGCGCGAATAGGTCGATCGGATCGACGACTTGGTCGATGGTGCGCGCGTCAATGAAGCCGTTACCAGAGCCGCCGTAGGTGTGCGTCGGCGTATCGATCAGGTGGGCCACGACCGGATTGCGCTTAAGCAGTTCAGTGCGGTCGACGAGGTCCTTCCACATCAGGTATTTGGTGAAGGACAGGGTCGCGAGCGTGACCTGCTCGGTGACCTCCCAGCCTTTGATACTTTTGATGTGCTGGCGGACAGTTTTCCAAATGCCCGCGACGTCAATGCTAGAGGCGTCCCGCGGCAGTTCGACGTCGAATTCAGGCATCGACAGGTCGAAGTCCTGCTTGAGCATCTGCATCAGCGTCGGATTGAAGCGCGCCTCGTCCTCGTGCAGCGAAAGGCGAAATCCGGATCGCACGCTCTTGCGCTCGAGCTGTACGGGGATGAGGATCAACGGTGCTCGGTAGGGTCCCGCACCGTCCTGTGGCGTCCATTTCAGGAAACCGAGGCACAGATAGAGGATGTTGGCGCCGCCTTCCTCGAACGCGAGCCGGGAGGCCCGGTAGAGGTCGGTAAGGCGCCCTTCGAGTTCAGTCTCAACGACACTGGTGTGAAGATCGCCCCGCTTCATCGCGTCCAGGATGAAGTCCTTGCGCGCGTCCTCGTTCTGTCGGTCGGCGAGCAGCGTCGTATCGCGGCCATCGCTTCCGTCTAGCACGGTGGATTTGCCGAGAAGCTTGAAGCGATCGCCGTCGGAAAGCCTGTCTTCTAGCGCCGCCGGGTCCGGGCACTCGATCGCGATGGCGGATTTTGAGTCCTTGAAATTTAGAAGCCGATTCCTCAATGTGAGGTCGAGAAGGTTGCGCTTCCAGATCTCGAGCCGGTCGAGGTTTCTCTCAGGCACGGGCTCGCGGCGCTTGTCGAGGTCCTCTTCGAATTGCGGTATCTCGCCGACTTCCTGGGCGGTCACGGTGGCGGCGACAGGACGGATGGCCGGCTCGGCCGAACCGGAGAGGTCAAGCGGGCGTATCTTGGCGCTGCGCGCGCGCCGGACATCGACCGCGAGTTCGAACGGCGATGCCGCGTCTTCGGCAACCAGTTTCCGGCCGGCCTCGACGGCTTGCTTGAAGCGAGCCGGATGCGACCCGGTCAGGAGCGTGGTCTCGACCACGACCATTTCCTCGAGCTGCACGCGCTTGCGCAGCATCTGCGGGTCGTCGATCACGAGACTAGAGAAATCTTCATCCACCAGCCAGATGCCTATAAAGGAGTGGCCTTCCGTCAGCGCGATGACTGGGTTAAGGCCCGCCTGCTCGAGGCAAGCCGCGTAGAGCAGCGTGAGGTCAAGGCAAGTGCCGACTTTGCGGGAAAGGATGTCACTCGGCCCGCGGACGATTTGGCCCGACCGCTCAAAGCTCTTGGGTGGTAACACGTAGGCGATCGAATGCGAAACCAGCGCCGCCCAGATTGCGTCCGAGATCTCCCAGGCGCGGGCCTTGGTACGCTTGCGGTAACCGTCCATGGCCTCGTCGCGGCTGGCGGCGGCGAGCTTGTCGGAGGCTTCACGCAGGATGACGTCGATGCTTGGATCGGTTGGCCTGACGAAGGCGGCAATCAGCTCCGGCGCCGAGTTGACACCGCCCCAATGGGACGGCGGCAGCAGGTTGGTCTCGACGGCATGCTCTGCGAGCACGGTCCCGGCGGCCTGGACTTGGATACGCAGTTCGCCGCGACGCGACGCGTTAATACCGGCGAGAAACGCGGGATCGAGTTTTAGATCGAGGCTGCGGATATGATGGACGGTTTGGTCGGCGATGCGTTCGATGCGCCAGACGCCGGGGGTGAGAAACGGTGGTTCCGCCGTCAGATGGACAGAGATCTCGGTGAGATCGCGGCCGAGCGCGTTTTCAACCGCAAGATCGCGAATAATCGGCACGGCATTCTGATAGAAGGCGACGTTGACGTTGTCCGCCGCGATGCAGGTGATTCTCAGAGTTCCGGTCACCGTTGCCTCAAGTTACATTCGCTCGAGCAAATTCTATCCCAAAGAAATAAGCGCGATGGTGGCCGCTGGATGGACGATTACTGCGCGGACGTCCAGCGTTAGGCGTTGCGTTGGAGCCTTATGCCGAGCACGTCTTCGCCAGTTTGGCGGTCGACCTAGTCGCACAACTGAGTGTTGAACCGGCTTCTCGATGCCTTTGTTACATGATTTGCCACCAATTGTCGATTTCCATCAATATCTTGAGCGGAGCTCGGCGCCTTCAATCGCTTCGTGATTCTAGCAACGGCGTATCCAGCGTAGCAATTTCGGGCAACGCTTTGCCCGCAATGCCCTGCAGGTCGCCCCACATGCCCGTTGTCGAATCTAGGACACCTTGGATCTGGCCCTCGCGTTTGGCCCAAACGCGGTTCATGAACTTCCGCTCCTTATCCAGATCCTCCTTCAGTTCGTCGAATTTCTCAATGATGCCTTCCAAGCGCTGTCGAAAGCGTGGACCGATCAAATACTGGTAAACCAACTCTACTTTTGTTTGCTGCCCCAACTGAGCATTTCGTGAACCCGCGACTTCGATCAACGCATAGCGTAGCGCGATCGCAACTGGAATGGCGCAACGTGGATGGGCCACCCAGACGCCGTCTATTAGGTCGAACGTTTCCACATCCTTCGGCAGCGTCTGCGAAATTATTAGAGCGGTGTCGGCTTTTGCTGCCCGCTGATCCTCTCGAAGTTTAGAGAGCCAGCCGTCGCTCCAATTCTTAGTGCGCTTCAACTCCCAAAGGATGGTTCCGGCTGAAGGTCCCACAGCACCATTTACATGTTGAACGATGTCACCGCCGAACTCCCCTTTGCCAACCGGTTCCACCACATCCAAAGGAAATTTTCCGCGGAGCAATCCCTCAAGTTCTAACTCGAGCGCTTCACCTTGGATCTGCTGGGAGCCTTGCTCGGCTTTGCGCTTGAGTTCTTCTATCGTTCGATTCATGGCGGCAATCTGAGTGTCCTTTTGCGTGACCTGCGCCTTAAGAGCGTCCTCGGCTTCCTGTTTCGCTTTGATATGGATTTCGCCGAGGGAAGATTGCACACGCTTTTCGATCGTTAGCTCCAACTCTCGCTTGGCATCGTTTAACTCCCGCTGCTTTCGTAAAAGGTCCACCTGCGCCTGCTGCGCCTCACACAGTTTCCGATCCCTTTCAACAAGGATTTGCTGCAGCTCAATCACTTGCCTTTGCTGAATCTCGAGCTCATTTGCCGCAGCCTCCCGTGCTTTCTTGCTTTCGTTGGTAGCGATCGCGGCCCGCTCGCTCTTCAATCGGGCCGAAATTTTCTCTTCGATCAATTCGTGATCGCGTGCGAGCTGATCCTGTTGTGTGCGGATCGCCAGTTCCCTTTTTAGGATGTCAGCATCCTTTGCTTCCAGCTGACTCCGAAATTGCTTGCGAGTGGCTTCTATTAGGGGTGCCGCAAGCGATTCCGTCAGTTTGATCTCGTGGTTGCAGTTGGGGCAGACAATTTGGGGCTCGTTCATGCCGAGGCAACCGAAATGACGATCATTGGAGCGAGCAATACGTTTTCGACATGCTTCATGGGGTCCCCTTGCCATTCATTCGAACGCGAGTTCGTCGCGTCTATAGCAACCCACAAACAGCTACTAGGTCTCGCGTCAAGCGTTACACCACAGGAAAAGAGACTTGGGAACTAAATACAATTTATAATGGTGGATAGGCCAGCCCGCGATCGAAAATCTGCTCAATGCAAAACAGAAGGCCGCTGAGGCACGCGATACGGCCAAAGCTGCGGCAGAGGCTCTCGTCAAGAGTTCCCCTGTTCCGCAGTTGGGTGATGAAGTTTGGCGCCAGATGCTTTTGCGTGCTCGTGAGTTTGCAGCAGAAGCGTTTCCCGGACTACCGCCGCCTCAAGTCGCTACAGCGGACGTCTGCGTGTTGTGCCATCAGTCGCTCGGTGAGGAAGCGCGGGCACGTCTTGCGTCTTTCGATACATACTTGACTGGCAAGATCAACGAGGATGCTGAGAACGCCAAGGTCGAATTTGAGGCCCTTGCGAAGGCCATTTTGCTGTTGCAAATTCCGACAGCTGAAGAGCTGGAGAAACGGTGGGATCAGCTCACGGCTAATCGCGAATCACTCGATAAAGTTGCTCAAATCTACATTAGTGTGATCGACAAACTTCGAGGCAGGCACGCCTTGCTCTCTGCTGCGATCAAGTCGGGTGAATACGGAGGACTGTCGGATTCATCAGTCCTTGAACAAAATCAGCTCGATCCGCTCGACCAAGCGGCAATAACGCTTGCTGACGAGATCGCCCAGCTTCAACTCGCCGTGGATCAGGGAACGGCCCTTGAGATGCTGCGCGCCCGGTGCAAGGAACTGGAGGACCGGAAAAAATTTGCGAGTGATTTGGAGATTTTTGTATCCCGCCGCAATTCTTTGGAGTTCCTTGCCAAGATCAAGACTTGCACCGCGGCATGTGCCGGCAGCACGGTGACAACGTTCATCACGAAGACGCGCCGCAAACTGCTTACGCCAACGTTAGAGACGGCCTTCCGCGACGAGATCAAAGAATTTCGACTGCAACATTTGCCACTCAATCTGTCTGACAGGGGGGAGGTTGGAAAGAGCAAGGTGCAGATAGGTCTGGACGTCAAACAGAAGATCCAACGAAACAGCGAGATTCTCAGCGAAGGAGAGAACCGGGCGTTGGCACTTGCAGGCTTCCTTGCCGAGGCGAAGGAGTTAGGTTCGCGTCATGGCGTCATCATCGATGATCCAGTCTCTTCGCTCGACCACACTCGCATGGAGGCAGTTGCGGAGAGACTCGTCAAGGAAGCTAAAGCCGGTCGTCAAGTCATTGTTTTCACCCACAACCTCTTCTTTCATCACGCGTTAAAGGGAGCGGCGCAATCTCAAAAGGTGAAAGTTCGCGAAGAGTGGATCGCAAAGCATGTCGACGGTCGCTTCGGTATAATCGACGACGGTCAGCGGCCATGGGCTTCGATGAAGGTCAAAGCGCGGATTGCACACGTTGCGGAGCTTCTACAAAACAAGAAAAAAACCTACTCGGAAGCGGACGAGGCCATCCGGCCATTCGTTACAGAGGTCTATACAAAGATGCGCGAGACCTGGGAGCAGTCGATCGAGGAGGTTCTCTTTGCCGGCGTCATTGGCCGCTTTAGGCCAAACGTCGCAACCATGCGTCTCAGGTCTGCCCGCGTCGAGCAAGCAGATTACGAGGCAGTCTATGCCGGCATGGGCAGGTGCTCGAAGTTCTCGGGCCATGACCAATCGGCCGGTGTTCCACCGGATCTTCCACTTTTCTCAGATTTGGAGAAGGATCTGGACGCGCTGCGCACATTCTTCAACGCAGCAGACAAGCGGCGCAGAGAGCTTGAAGAGGAGGGCAAGGCCTACGAGGATGGTCCGCTAATTGCTGAGGTCCTGAGTTGATCTTGAGCCAGGCATTCAAGTGCAATCAGTTTCAAGCAGATGAGGTTTCATCCACATTGCGTCGGGCGGCCAACGGATAAGCCAAGGCATTGTGCTCATCAGTTCCGAAAGTCGCCACGAATTAAACGGATTGGTGCGGTGCCAGCCAACATTCCATAACATTCGGAGGGCGAATCCGGCCTCGCAGCGTCCCGACACCCCGGTCCTCACTTCAGAAAAAGCGCCTCCTGCCTTTCCCAGTCGATGGGAAAGGGCTTTAGCAATTCGGCGAGCTCCA
>Ga0207707_10003998_pt1 | contig 13093 bp, 12 predicted proteins | sample KBSC83BmetaG_FD_184336 | JGI IMG/M metagenome (GOLD analysis project Ga0207707, IMG submission 184336) | Corn rhizosphere microbial communities from Kellogg Biological Station, Michigan, USA - KBS C8-3B metaG (SPAdes) (version 2) | ecosystem: Host-associated > Plants > Roots > Rhizosphere ... | reverse complement strand
GGTCCCAGCTGGAAACGCCGGCCCCAGGTGGTGTGCAGCGGCAGGTCGCTGGCAAACCGGACTGTAGTGGTCTCCCAGCCATCCAGCCGTTCGCCCAGGAAGTGCGGCAGCTCGGCGGGAAAGGTGATCGTGACATCGGTATCGGCAACGCCGAGAATCTGCTCCCGCAGCCGGTCGCTGGGGCCCACCGTGCGGATCAATACCTCTGCGCTGGCGTGCTCGGGGATCACGTTGGGCGCGTTGCCACCGGAAATCACCCCGATGTTGAGCGTAGTCGGACCCAGTATCGGATCGAACGGCAGCGGCATGCGCCGCAGTCGGTCGAGAACGGTGAGCAGCCTGAGGATGGCGGATGCGCCTTCTTCCGGATAGGCCGAGTGGGCCGGTACGCCGCGCGCTTCGACCCGGGCCAGCAACGACCCCTTCTGCGCCACGCAGAGCAACTCCTCCGTCGGTTCGCCGTTGATCAGGAACTTCCCCTTGGGCTCCAGGGAAGCGGCCGCGCGTGCGCCATCGGAGCCGCGCTCCTCCCCAACGACGAACAGCAGGCCCACCCGCTGCTCGCCGGCGGCCGACAGCCGCTCGGCGGCAACGACCATCGCCGCGGCGAGACCCTTGGCGTCACACACACCGCGGCCGTGCAGCATATCGCCATCTTCCCGCCACGGCACGAACGGCGGCACGCAGTCAAGGTGGGTTGACAGCACTACGACAGGAGGCCCACGAAAGGCATACAGGTTGTCGCGGCCATCGGAGACGGGCTGCCGGACGACCTGGTAGCCGGCCTTCACCAGGAGCCCGTGCATGAACTCCACCACGCGTCCTTCGGAGAAACTGGGCGACTCGATTTCCACCAGCCGCCGGGTCAGGTCCACCACATCCATCATGCTCGCACTATCCCTTCATCGGCCAGCCGCGCGGCCCGCTGGCCTTCCGGCACATTGACGAGCAGCAGGAGCAGTGCTCCCACGATGAAGAACGCAATGATGGACAGGATGGCGTTCCGGCTCGACCCGGTCGCCGCCACGACCGCGCCGAACAGCAGCGGACCGAGAATGGCGCCGAATCGCTCGAAGACGGCATAGAACCCGAAGAATTCGCCAGACTTGTGCCGGGGTACCATGCTCGCGAACAGCGACCGGCTCAGGGCCTGGGTGCCGCCCTGCACGGTACCCACGAGAAATGCCAGCAGGAAGAAGTGCAGCGTGGTGTGCATGAAATAGCCGAGGATACTGATCCCGGCGTACACGGCGAGACCGATGAAAATCGCCTGCTTGGCGCCGATCCGCGCCGCAATGGCTCCGAACAGAAACGCGAACGGGATCCCGACGAATTGCACCATGACGATCGCCGCGATCTGCGCCTTCTGCGGAATGCCGATCTCGGTGCCGTAGACCGCCGCCATGCGGATGATGGTATTGATGCCGTCGCTGTAGATGAGTGCGGCGATCAGCAGCAGGAACGCGTGGCGGTAGCCCCGGAGTTCGCGCAGTGTTTCGGCCAGACGGCGAAGGCTCGCGCGGATGGCCGCCGAAGTGCCCAGCCGTTCGTCACGCTCGCGGGTGAGGGGCGGCTCGGGCACCCGCCGGAACAGCGGAACCGAGAAACCGGCCCACCAGACCGCGGTGGCCAGAAACGAGATCCGGGCGGGCAGCGTGCTGCTCCCCGGCCCGTCCGCAATGCCGATGAGCGAGGGCCGGAGAATGATGATGAGTGACGCCAGCAGCAGGAGCCCGCCGCCCAGGTATCCGAGTGCGTAGCCGGCGCTGGAGACCCGGTCCATCTCGGCATCCGACGCGATATGCGGCAGCAGCGAATCGTAGAACACGTAGGAGCCGTTCACGCCCACGTTGGCGACGCCGAACAGCAGCAGCCCGGGCAGCCAGTCGCCCTGGCGCACGAAGAACAGCAAGGCGGTTGTGGTGACGCCGAGCGTGAGGAAGGCGAGCAGGAACCGCTTCTTCGAGGCCCGGTAATCGGCAACGGCGCCGAGGACCGGCGACAGGACAGCAATGCACGCCAGCGAGATCGTGGTCGCATTGGCGAAATAGTACGTCGCCTGGGTCCGCGTCAGGCCCCCGGCAAGCACGGCCGCATAGTACGTCGGGAACACCGCCGTCACGACCACCGTCATGAAGGCGGAGTTGGCCCAGTCGTACATGGCCCAGGCGCGGAGTTCGGGGCGGTCGAGGCCAACGCGCGTGAGGAGGCCCCGCCGAGGCGGGGCGTCGGTTGGTGAAGGCATGGGGCAATATGGAACGGGAATCGGGCGGCGCGATAGGGGCGGGTCGTAGGGCGCACGGCCGTGCGCCCCTATCGCCCCGCCCCCGGATTCTTCCACAGCGACAGCGTCACCGACCCCGCCAGGATGACCACGATCGCGCCCAGCGAAATCGCGATGTGGGGGTGGAACCAGTAGGACACCAGCATCTTGAGTCCCACGAACACCAGCACCAGCGCGACGCCATACTTGAGGTAGTCGAATTTGTCGATCATGTCGGCCAGGACAAAGAAGAGCGCCCGCAGCCCGATGACCGCGAAAATGTTGGAGCTGTACACCAGGAACGGGTCGCGGGTCACGGCAAACACCGCGGGGATCGAGTCCACCGCGAAGATCAGGTCGGTCCACTCGATGGTGATGAGCACCAGCAGCAGTGGTGTCGCCATCAGTCCGGTGGCGGACCGGACAAAGAACTTCGATTCGGCGTACTTGTCCGTGACTGGAAGCACCTTCCGCGCCCAGCGCACCACCCGGTTGTGCTCCACATCCACCGTCGCGCCGCCCGCGCGGAACATCTTGATCCCGGTGTACACCAGGAAGGCGCCGAAGACGTAGATGATCCATTCAAAACGGGTGATCAGGTACGCCCCGGCCACGATCATGACCAGGCGCATCGCGATGGCGCCCAGAATCCCCCAGTTGAGCACCACTGGCCGGAGCCGGTCCGGCACATTGAAGAACTGGAACACCAGCAGGAAGACAAACAGGTTGTCCACGCTGAGGCTCAGTTCGATGATGTATCCGGTGTAATACTCGAGCGCGGAGACCCCGCCTTCGCGCCAGTAGATGAAGAGGCCGAACGTGAGGGCGATGCCGATGACGGTGAGGGCCCACTTGAGCGCCTCACCGCCGGAGGGCTTGTGCGAACGGCGGTTGACCACGGCGAGATCCAGAAAGAGCAACCCCGCGATGAGCGCGGTGAACCCGATCCAGACCCAGGGCCCGTGATGGCCCACTCAGCGGCCCCGTGCCAGGGCTTCGAGACGGGCAATCCGCTCCGCCGTCGGCGGGTGGGTGCTGAACAGCCTCCCGAATCCGCCGTTGACCGCCGCCAGCGGATTCACCTGTGCCAGTGGGGCGACCGCTGGCGCCACTTTCATCGGGATCTGACGCGAGAGGTTGTCCAGCCGTGCCAGGGCATGGGCCAGCGGCATGGCGTTGCCGGCAATCTGGGCGCCAACCCGGTCCGCTTCGAACTCCCGCTGCCGGGAGACGGCAAACTGCATCAGCATGGCCGCGATCGGCGCCAGCATGATGAAGACCAGCTGCAGCGCCGGGTGTCCGCCCTCGCGATCATTCCCCCCGCCGAACATGAGCATGTACGGCAGGTACGACAGGGTGCCCGCAATGCCGGCCGCGATCGTGGTGGTGAGCATGTCGTGATTCTTCACGTGCGCCAGCTCGTGGGCCAGGACGCCCTCCAGTTCCTCGGGCGGCATGTACTTGAGGATGCCCGCGGTAACGCAGACAACCGCGTGCTCCGGATTCCGCCCGGTGGCAAAGGCGTTGGGCTGCTCATGCGGCGCAATGGCCACGACGGGCATCGGCAGCCCGGCCCGCTGGCGCAGCCGGTCCACCATGCGGTACAGGTCGGGAGCGTCCGATGCTGTCACCACCTGCGCCCGGTACATCCGGAGCACCATGCGGTCGGAAAAGAAGAACATCACGAAATTCATCACGCCACCGAAAATGGCGGCCATGATGAGGCCCTGAGCACCGCCGAGCAGCTGCCCGGCAATGAGGAACAGGGCCATGAGCCCTGCCATCAGGATGAATGTCTTGGTGTACCCGCCCATCGTCGTCACTCCCTTTGCGGCTGCCGGTACCAAAAAAAGCGAGACCTTCGTCCCCCGGCGCTGGCAGCGGTGGACGAAGGTCTCGCTCTGAGTGCGGGATTTCCCGCCTCCTGGCCGGACCGTGCCCTCACGGGCAGTCCTGACGATCGGCCTTCCGCCTGGTGGCGGACGAGCTACTCCCCTTCGATGGCGGGAAACCTAGCGGGTGGTGGGGCTGGCGGTCAATCGGCCTCGGGCTGGAGCCGGGCGATGGCCCGGGCCAGGTTGGCCCGGGCGCCGGTTTCATGGGTTCGCCTGAATCCGTCGGTCTGATAGATGGAGGGCCGGGCCAGGAAACCGCTGAGCACCGCCGCGCGCGCAGCGCGGTACGCCGGTTCCGGCACAAAGGCGTACTCCCGCCGGATTGCGGCATCGTACTTGTCAAACACATCGGCCGGAGCACCGAGCACGGCGAGATCGGCATCGGCCACGAGGGCTCCGTCCAACGAGGTCGCGTGCGCGATGTGTCGGGTGTCCATGATCAATGCGCTGATCCGGGCGACGACCGGTGTGCTCACGCCGGCCTCGCCCAGATCGCGCGCGGCCAGTTCCGCGCTCGCGGCTTCGTTGTCATCTCGTTGCGGATCGTACACGGCGTCGTGATACCAGAGGGCCAGCTCGGCCTCGGCAGGGTGCTCCGGCTCGGCCCCGGCACCGCGCAGTGCATCCAGTGTGGCCAGGACATGCGCCATCGTGTGATAGTATCGGCCCTGTGCGGCATACCGCCCGGACAGCCTGGCGAAGACAGCGTCGCTGGCGGCCTGCCCCGCCACCTGCTGCCATGCCGAACGGAACCGCCGGGCCGGACTCACCGCGTCGCCTCGCCAGTCCCGGCATTCCGCCGTATGTTCACGGACTTCATTTCACCCACATTCGGCGCTGCGAGGAGCATCATGCGCATCCGTTCGCTGGACCCCCTGCTGCTGGTGATCGGGCTGTTCGGGCTGACCACTCCCATGGCCGCCCAGGGCGCTGCCGCAGGGTACGTCAAGGAATTTGGCACCATGTGGACCTTTGACGCGCCGCCGCTGAACTACTGGAAGGCCACGTATGACTTCGCCCCGCCGGCCGGCTGGCTGGACCACGTCCGCCTCGCCTCGGTGAGGCTCCCGAACTGTTCCGCGTCCTTCGTATCGAGTCAGGGACTGGTGATGACCAATCATCATTGTGCCCGCTCCTGCATCACCGCGGCTTCGCCCGCCGATACCAACTACATGGAAACCGGGTTCGTGTCCGCCGGCCTCCAGGACGAGCGGAAATGTCCCGGACTCTATGTGGACCAGCTCCAGACCATCGAGGACGTGACTGCCAAGGTCCAGCAGGCCGTGACCGCGAGTGCGCCGGAAGCACAGGCAAGTCAGCGGGCCGCGGTCTTCGACAAACTCGAAAAGGCCTGCGCTTCCGCGCCGGACCTCAATTGCCAGGTGGTGACGCTCTTCAACGGCGGCCGGTACTCCCTCTATCAGTATCGTCGTTTCAGCGACCTTCGGCTGGTGATGGCGCCGGAAGAGTCCATCAGTTTCTTCGGCGGTGATCCCGACAACTTCACCTATCCGCGCTATGACCTGGATCTCTCGCTGCTGCGCGTGTACCAGGACGACAAGCCATACCAGCCTAAGGATTTCCTCTCCTGGAGCGACTCCGGCGCCGTCGAGGGCGACCTGGTCTTTGTCATCGGCAACCCGGGTTCGACGGGCCGGCTCCTCACCGTCGCGCAGATGGAATATCTCCGGGACGTGACCTATCCGGCACAGCTCGCCGGCATTGCCCGCCAGCTCGCGGTGCTCAAGCCACTGGCCGCCTCGAGTGAAGCGGCGATGCGCACCTATGACAACACCATTTTCGGCCTGGAGAACGCCCAGAAGGCCATCAAGGGCTACCGTAGCGGCCTGCTTGATTCCACCATCATGGCGCGGAAGGCGGTCTTCGAACGGGACTTCCGGGCGCGGGTAATGGCCAAGGCGGATCTGCGACGCGAATACGGCACGGCATGGGACGCCATCGGAGCCGCCGAGACCGCACTGCGCCGTGACTCGCTGCCACTCCGCTGGTATGGCTTCGGCGGCTCCCAGCTGCTCAATCTGGCAGGCGCGCTGGTGCGGATTCCGGCCCAGGCCGCGCTGCCGGATTCGCTGAGGCTTCCCCAATATCGCGGTGCCGGCCTCGACAATGCGCGGAAGCAGGTTGGTGCGCCCGGCGCCGAGTTCGACATGAATCTGGAGCAGAAGCTGCTGGCCTCGCAGCTGACGGCAGCGGTCGCGGAACTGCCGGCCAGCGATCCGTTCCTGCGCGCGGTCCTGGCGGGCCGCACGCCCGACGCAGCGGCCTCGGCCCTGCTCACGGGCACCCGGCTGGCCGATCCCGCGGTCCGCAAGGCCCTGGTGGACGGCGGCGCTGCCGCCGTGCGCGCATCCACCGATCCGCTGATCGTCGCCGCCCGCGCCATTGACGCAGTGGCCACCCCGGTGGGCATGCGGCAGGCTCGCCAGAATGCCGCTATCGAGGCCAATGCCGCAAAGATCGGGCGAGCCATCTTCGACGCGTACGGCACCTCGCTTCCGCCGGATGCGACCTTCACACTCCGGATATCGGACGGTGTGGTGAAGGGGTTCCCGATGAACGGCACCATCGCGCCGTACCACACCAGCTTCTACGGGCTCTACGGCCGCTCCGCCGAGTTCGGTGACAAGGCGCCGTTCCACCTCCCGGAGCGCTGGAAGCAGGCCGAGGCCCGGCTCGATCTCTCGGCGCCGCTCGATTTCGTCACCACCAATGACATCATTGGCGGGAACTCCGGCAGTCCCGTGATCAGTGCGGCTGGCCAGGTGGTCGGGCTCATCTTCGATGGCAACATCGAGATGCTCCCCAACCGGTTCATCTTCACCGATGAAGTGGCGCGCTCGGTGAGCGTACATTCAGTCGCCATCACCGAAGCCCTCAGGCATGTCTATGGCGCGGATCGGATCGCCAACGAGCTGACCGGCAGGTAGGAGGCGGGAGGCCCGGCCGTCAGAAGCCGGGCCGGGCCTCGTAGACCGGATCGTCGAGCCGGAGGGCGACAGCGACGCTTCCCACCGGCGTCTCATGCTGCCCTTCCGGAATGATCAGGAGCGCATTGGCCTTGATCATGGAGGTGAGGATACCGGAGCCCTGCGGTCCGGTGAGCCGCACCTCCGGCATGCCGCCGCCGTCGTCGGACACGATCGCACGGAGAAAGTGCTGCAGCCTGGGCCGGAGTGTCACCGGCTCCGATATGGTGACTTCGATCGCGCGGCGGAATGGCAGTGCGTGCCCGCACATTTTCCGGATGGCCGGCCGAGCGAACAGCTCGAAGGTCACCATGGCACTCACCGGGTTTCCCGGGAGGCCCAGCCATGGAATTTCACCCAGCATCCCGAAGCCCACCGGCGAGCCCGGCCGCATGCGCAGCCGCCAGAACTTGAGGTCGGTGCCGAGCGCATCCAGAACCGCCCGCAGGTGATCATGCTCACCCACGCTGATGCCGGCGCTGGTGATCAGCATGTCGCAATCGAGCGCGGGCGCCAGATGAGCCCGGAGGCTTTCCGGTGTGTCGCGGGCAATCCCGAGGTTCACCGGTTCGCCCCCCGCCTGGCGCACCAGCGCACAGAGAGTGTGCGAGTTGCTGCTCGCCACCTTGCGGCCGGCCAGGATTTCCTCCGGCTGGTCCACATCCGCCATTTCGTCGCCGCTGCCGAGTATGGCAATGCGGGGACGGCGGTACACCAGCGGGTGCGCCACGGCGAGCGATGCCAGCACGCCCAACTCGGCGGGGCCCAGCGCATGACCGGCATGGAGCACCACCTCGCCCCGGCGGATGTCCTCGCCCGCCAGCCGGAAATTCACGCCGGCGTCCCGGTCCCTGGTGATGGTCACGGTGTCGCGACCCTCGTCGGTGTCCTCCTGGCGGATGACCCCGTCCGCTCCCTCGGGCAGCGGAGCCCCGGTGAAAATGCGAGCGCACTCACCCGGGCCGATCGCACGCGATGGAAAGCCGCCGGCCGCGATGCGGTCAACCACCCGAAGCTGGACCGGCGCCTGGTCACTCGCGCCCCGCACATCCTCCGCGCGAGTGGCGTACCCATCCATGGCCGAGTTGGTCCAGAACGGCACGTTGATCGGGCTGACGATATCCTGGGCCAGCACCGAATCGAGCGCATCGTCGAGCGGAACCCGCAATTCCGGCTGCGCTTCGACATGACGCAGGATGAGCAGTGCGGCCTCGCGGGCCGACAACATCGATTCAGTCACGCGTCCACCTCCAGCGCGCCCTGCCACGCCAGCTCCGCCACGCGGCCGATCCAGTCCGGCTCGGCGAGGAGCACCAGCGGGCAGGGCACGTCCAAGGACACGTCGCTGACCACACAGCGCCATGGCGACGGATCCGGTGCATCCGCGACCATCGGCGGAGTGGCCACCGTGCTTCGCCAGATCTCCACTCGAGGCAGCGTGGATCGGGAATATCCCTCCGCAATCACGATGTCGGCGCCCCGCATGTACTGCCGTGCCAGCCGGATGGGGTCATAGTCATCGGCGGCGCGCTCGAACAGAACCCGCATGTCGGGTGCGGCGATCAGGGTGCGCTCGGCGCCGCCCTCGTTGAAGTGCCGCCAGGTGTCGGTGCCTTCACGGTCAACCAGCGCGGGATGATGGCCGTGCTTGAGCGTCATGACCCGCCGGCCCTGGCGGGCCAGCGCCTGGCAGAGCGCCACCGCCAGCGTGGTCTTGCCGGCATTCTTGCGGCCTACGACGGCGACGAGACGCGCTGCCATCGGGATTCCGCCTGGGCCAGGTCATCGGCCGTGTTGATGTTGAAGAAGAGCAGCGACGGGTCTCCTGCGGGCGCGACATCAGCCAGCGGCAGAATCGCCACCCTGACCGAGTCATGAAACGCGATGGCTCTGCGGTCGCCGCGTTCCAGCGCCGTGCGAATGGCGGGTCCACAGGCAGGACCGTACGCGGCGCAGAGCGGCTCCACTCCCCGGCGGCCGTCGCTGGCGGGAAGAACCGCGTCCACATCTCCCGCCAGCGAATCGGCGAGCAATCGTACCAGCGCCGCATTCACGAATGGCATGTCCCACGCAACCACGACGACCGGCGCCGGCGCGGCGCGGACGGCGGTGTAGATGCCGCCCAGTGCACCGTAGCCGGGCAGCACGTCGGTGACGATGGTGAGGCCGGTGTTCCATGTGAGCGCATCGGGGTCGTTGGCGATCAGGATGGGCGGGGATCCGAGCGTGTGTTCCATGATGCCGGCGAGGCGATCCACCACTCGCTGCCCGCCGACGCTGGCCAGCCCCTTGGGGTAACCGCCAAAGCGGGACGCTGCACCACCGGCGAGGATGGCGCCGTTCATGGGACGAGGGACGAGGGACGAGAGACGAGCGCTCGTCCCGCGTCTCTCGTCTCTCGTCTAGTATCTCCGCCCATGCCGCCGCTCCAGTACCACGTCGAAGCCGATCTCCATGGAAAAGAGGTGGCGCACCACGTTGGAGACGACCGGCGGCGAGCCGTCCTGGACGCTGGGACCGGTCACCGTGGGCAATCGCACCATGTTGTCGCGTACTTCCCAGCGCAGCTGGTATCCGGGAGCCACCTGGGCGGTAAAGCCGGCACCGAGGGTGCCGCTGAGGTACAGTTGCGACAGCCCTTCGTCCTTGTAGATGGGCACTTCCACCAGTTCGCTGTTGGCGCCTGCGCTGTTGAAGAAGCCGCTGGTGGACAGCGTGCTGCGGCTGGCCACCGTAATCCCGATGCCGGCTCGCGCATAGGGCGAGACGGTCTTGCGGCTGGCGACGCGAAACATGGCGCCGCCACCGACTTCCACGGCGGATGCGGCCGACTCGGACTGGTCCAGCGTGCTGCACACTTCGGCGTTGCGAGTCGAGGACGTGGCGTGGCGGCGACTGCACCCGTCGTCGTACCCCAGCCCGAGCAGGAAGGCTTCCCCGAAGAATCCCAGGTTGTCGTTGTGGAAATAGATGCCGCGCGCCCCGAGCGTGAGCGTCGGGCGGGCTCTGCGGGTGATCCGGAGCGTGTCAATCAGGGTCACGCCCGCGAACTCGTCGTACAGCGGCTGATCATCCACGCGCCAGATGGTGCTGCCGCCGATGAACCCGGCGGACACGTTGAAAATGAGCCGGGCCTGGTCACGCGTCTGGGCCGTGGCTGAGGACGGCAGCACCAGGGCGGCGACCAGGAGCAGAGCCGGAATCTTCATTGTGGTCCCACCAGGTGATGGTGTTCGACCGCCAGGCAGCGATCCTGCACCACGGGGATGCCCGCGGCTTCCAGTTGGTGCACGGCGGCATCGTGCCGAACCCCTACTTGTAGCCAGACGATGCGGGGACGAATCGCCACACAGGGCGCGACCAGGTCCGGAATCGCATCGGACCGCCGAAACACATCCACGATGTCCACCGGACCCGCGGCGGCCGCCGCCTCCAGCGAGCGAAACACCGGCTCGCCCAGGGTCATGGCATCCCGCGGGTGGATCGGTGCGATGCTGTACCCCTGCTGCTGCAGATAGCGGGCGACGCCATAGGCCGGGCGTCCCGGATTATCGCCCAATCCCACGACCGCAATGCGCTTCGCGGCCAGCAGGATGGCGCGCAGCTCTTCGGGAGCTGGCGTCATCCGGATGCCTTCGGGTGCCACGCCGGGGACGCGCTCACCGCCCGGCCCACCAGCGTCATGCCGGAACGCCGGGCGATCTCGATGGCGAGCGTGGACGGCACTGAGGGTGTCGCGACCCAGGCGAGCCGGGCGCGCGCCGCCTTGAACGCCAGTTCAGCGGAAATGCGGCCGGTCACCAGCAGCCCCAGCCCTTCGACGTCGCGTCCCGCCAGCAGCGCGATCCCGATGGCCTTGTCCACGGCGTTGTGGCGCCCGATGTCCTCGGCGTGCGCAAAGAGTTCGTGCGCGTCGGTCAGCGCGGCGGCGTGGATGCCGCCAGTGTCCTTGTAGCGTTCGCCGCGAGCAAACAATTCCTTGAATCGCTGCCGGAGCGTATCACCGTCGGGTGGAACGCCACGAGGTGCTTCGGACTGAACCGTGGCGGGATCGGCGAGATAGGTGGAAACGGCGCCGCACCCCGATGCCAGCACCGGCCGCCGGCGTTCATCATGCACGGCATTCGCCAGGCCGGGCGGAACGCTGGCCCAGAAGCCAAGGTCACTGGCGCACGGGCGCAGCTGCACGTCGGCCGCCGAGTGGATGTAGCCCTCGCCGTGGAGCCAGCCGACCGCCAGTTCTTCCAGCAGGTCCGGGGTGCACATCCATGTCACCGCCGGGATGCCATTCACTTCCAGCCAGACCGGGACCTCTTCGACCGCGGCCTCCTCGGACATGCGGCCGCCACGCTTTTCAGGCCTGGCGGGCGGATGGCCGGATGTCACGCACTACCACCGGATGAGATAGCCCACTCCGATCTGCAGCGACGGCGTGAGCACCCAGTCGCTCAGGTCACCGCTTGGCCTGACCGCGTTGGAGTGCTCGTCGGTGCCCGGCTCCTCCACCGGCTCCTGCGCGAAGCTCTGCGGATAGGCAAGCTTCCAGAACATGCCGCGGACGTCGGCGCGCAGCATCAGGCTCCGGGTGATGAAGACGCGCGTGCCCACGTGCGGCGCTACATAGAACTTGCTGCCGAACTTGAAGCCGCTGGTGTCCGCGGCGGTGCTGCCGGAGAACGCCATGCCACCGGCCAGCCCCGCGAAGGGGGCGAGCCGGTGCCAGGTCTTTCCACCCGTCAGGTTGAGCTGGACGTTCAGGTCCACAAACGTGACCGGCTGCTGCACCGGACCGGTGGTGCGGTTGGCCAGCTTGACGAAGGGGTTGACGATGAGCCGGTCCAGCTTCCCGTGGGCGACGGAGAGGCCGATACCCATGCTGCGATTGGCGCGGACATCGTAGCGGCCGCCGAAGATCGTCCCGCTGTGCGGCCCGACCCCGACCGGCCCGCCGTCACCGCCCACATATCCGATGAACGGGGTGATGACGTGGCCGGACGGAATGTCCTGGAACGGGCTCTTGTCAGGCGGATGTCCAACCTGCGCCAGCGCTGTCGTGCTGGCCGCCACCAGAAGGAACAGAGTACAGGAGAGAGCGCGCATCAGGCCTCGCGAAGGTCGCGGCCGGTCATCTCGGGCGACGGTTCGATCCCCATCAGGTTGAGGATCGTGGGTGCGACATCTCCCAGCGCACCGCCGCTGCGGAGCCGGGCGGCGCCGCAGCGCACACCCACGAAGGGTACCGGATTGGTGGTGTGGGCGGTATGCGGGCCACCGGTGGCGGGGTCAATCATGAGTTCCGCATTGCCGTGATCCGCCGTAATGAATAGCGATGCATCCACTTTTTCGGCGCTGGTCAGCACTCGGCCCAGGCACCGGTCAATGGTCTCCACCGCGGTGATGACCGCCGGCATGACGCCGGTGTGGCCCACCATGTCCGCGTTGGCCAGGTTGCAGAGCATGAAGTCGTGGGTGCGGCGCTCCAGCGCATCGCAGAGCGTGTCGGTGATTCCCGCGGCGCTCATTTCGGGATCGAGGTCATAGGTGGCCACCTTGGGCGACGGCACCAGGATGCGTTCCTCGCCCGGGTACGGCGGCTCGACTCCGCCATTGAAGAAGTAGGTGACGTGCGCGTACTTCTCGGTTTCGGCGGTGCGCAACTGGGTTTGCCCATGGTCAGCCAGCACTTCGGCCATGATCCGCGCCAGGCTGAAGGGCGGGAATGCCTGGGGAATGGGAAACGTCTGGTCATACTGCGTCATGGTGACGGCGGCCAGCTCGGGCCGGTCCGGCACCGGGAAGCCGCTGAAACCATCGATCATCAGGGCGGCGACGATCTGGCGCATGCGGTCGCTGCGAAAATTGAAGCAGAGCATGGCGTCGCCATTGCGCATGGGGCAGACCGCCTGTCCGCCGGCATCCGCCATGACGATCGGTTTGACGAATTCGTC
>Ga0207707_10003997_pt1 | contig 13093 bp, 15 predicted proteins | sample KBSC83BmetaG_FD_184336 | JGI IMG/M metagenome (GOLD analysis project Ga0207707, IMG submission 184336) | Corn rhizosphere microbial communities from Kellogg Biological Station, Michigan, USA - KBS C8-3B metaG (SPAdes) (version 2) | ecosystem: Host-associated > Plants > Roots > Rhizosphere ... | reverse complement strand
CGCGTCGCCCGGCGAGATGGTCACCTGGCCCACGATCCGTCGCGCGGCACCGGCGGTGGATGCGTCCGAGCAGCCAGCCGTGACGACGATGACGCCGACGACGACGAGCGCTCGCGTTCGCGAACGAGATGTGTGGACCATGCATGCCTCGGAGTCGGCGGGGGGCGGGCGGGCGAAGAATGATCGGGCAGATCACGCGCCGGTGGTGCAGCGGGCGCGCCCGGACGCGCGAACGATGCACCGCCAACCGGCGTCAGGCAAGCAATACGCGGGCAAATCGCGCGCGTGGCGCGCGCCTTGCTTTGGAAAATGGACAAGCACCTTCGATGCATCCGTGCACGACCAACCACCACGCACGCGGGGTGAGGAACATGGCAACACGGAAGAAGAGCAGACGAAAGTACGGAAAGGCAGCGGGCAAGCGGGTCGAGAGCGCGATGAAGCGTCGCAAACGCGGCACGTTGCGGAGCGGCAAGGGTGGAAAGGGCGGAAAAGTGAAAAGCCGCAAGCAGGCGATCGCGATCGGATTGTCGGAGGCGAGAAAGAAAGGCGCGAAGGTGCCGTCCAAGCGGAAGTCGAGCGGGTCGAAGCGAAAGCGGGGTGGCCGGCGGAAGTCGGCGACGAAGCGAAAGTAGCAGTCGAGCGAGAGCGAAGCCGACGAAGGCACGAGCAGGGCCGCGACGAACCCGTCGCGGCCCTCGGCGCATCCGGCGTTGCCCCGGCGCGCCCTTCGTTCTAAATACCACGCTCCTGCTGCGCCGCATCCCCGCACGACGCCCGAATGCCCAAGCCCGCGCTCCTCTTTCTCTCGCAGACGCTTCCCTTTCCTCCCGACGGGGGCGCCGCGATACGCGTCTACAACATCCTGCGACTGCTGGCGCGGGACTACGACGTCACGGCGCTCTGCTTCTACCGCAGGGCGACCACTCCCGATCTCGATGGAAGCGTCGCCGCGCTGCGCGCGATCGCGCCTACCGTGGAGGCATTCCCCATCGAGCAGGAGCACAGCAGGGCACGCCTCGCGTGGGATCACGCGCGAAGCGTGGCGACCCGGCGCGCCTACACCGTGTACGCGTACGAGAGCGCCGCCTATCGCGCCTCGCTCGCGCGGCATCTCGCTCGCACGCGCTTCGCGCTCGTGCACATGGACAGCCTCGACTTGAGCGCGTACCTGCCGCTGCTGCGCGGCATCCCCGTAGCGCTCGGGCATCAGAACGTGGAATCGATGCTCCTCCGGCGGCGCGCCGCGGCGGAACGGCGGTGGCCGCGACGGAAGTACCTGCTGCTGCAGGCGGCGCTCACGGAACGCGAGGAGAAGACATGGGCGCCGAGTGTGGCGCTCAACGTCACCGTGTCGGATGGCGACGCGCGCGACCTGTCGCGACTCGCGCCGAGCGCGAAGGTGGCCGTGATCCCGAACGGTGTGGATGTCGACGCATTCGCCCCGGCGGCCGAGGGAGAGCGGAGCGGCGTGGTATTCGTGGGCGGGATGAGCTGGCTCCCGAACGCCGACGCGCTCGACTACTTCGCGCGCGACATCCTGCCGCTCATCCGCGCACGCGAGAAGTCCGCGCCGGTGACGTGGGTCGGTCGCGCGTCGGCGAACGACATCGCGCGATTCGCGCGGGAAGGAATTCGGCTCACCGGCCTGGTGGACGACATTCGCCCGTACGTGAACGGCGCGGCGTGCTACGTGGTGCCGCTCCGCATCGGCGGCGGCACGCGCCTCAAGATTCTCGACGCGTGGGCGCTCGGCAAGGCGATCGTGTCGACCTCCATCGGATGCGAGGGGCTCGATGCGGAGGACGGACGGAACATTCTCGTTCGCGATGATCCGCAGTCGTTCGCGGCCGCCGTGATCACGGTGATGCGCGACAGCGGGCTTCGCGCGTCGCTCGAGCGCAACGGGCGGCTCACGGCGGAGCGAACGTACAGCTGGACCGTGATCGGCGAGACGCTCCGCTCGCTCTACGACGAGGCGGCGCGAACGCGCTGAGCGGCTACCGCTCGCTACGGTTTGCCGGGAATCGAGCGCTGATTGTCCACGGTCAACGAGTGGCCGGTATCGAGATCGAACGCCATGCGCACGCGGGTCGCCACGGGCCTGCCGCCGCGCATCCCTGCGACGAAGTGCCACGCGGTGACCTCGCGTCCCCACTGTTTCGCGAGGTTCGGATCGTCGCAGTCGTACACGGTCACGCTCGACGGGACGATGTGACCTGCCGAGTCGACGACGAATCCCACCACCGCACTGCCGCGGACCATGTATTGCGGCAGCGCCGCGTAGAAGTTTTCGGTTTCGGCGCCGCGCGGCATGGAATCGACCTGCCATTCCTCGTACACCGCGTACGCGTTCGGCGGTGCGCTCTTGAGCTCGAGATCGTGCTCGGTGTCGATTCCCTTTTGGAGTGACTTCGACAGTTCCGAGAGCAGTGCGCCGGTGAGCCACGCCTGGAGGTTGAGTCGCGAGGGCTCGGCGATGAGCTGGATCGCGTAGAGCTCGCGGCCCTGGAGTTGTCCCTTGATCACGCGGAAATGCGAGGCGTCGCTGCCGCCCACCCAGGGCGTGCTGTCAGCGGCGGCGGAGCGTTCCGTGAGAGCGCGGATCTGCGGAAGCCACGCCGCGAGGGAATCGGGATGAATCCACGTGAGGGCCCAGTGGTCCGCCGAGACGGACACGTACAGCTCGACGCCCAGCGGTGCCTCCGCAGCCACGTGCACGGCGACAGGATCCCATTGAATACGTCGCACGTCGGCGCGGCGGTGCTGCGCATGCAGCGCGTGGGCGACGAGCGGGATGGCGAGGATGATCGCGAGCGTACAGCGAACGGCGCGCATGCGGTGAGGATCTCCGTGAGGGAGTGGAATTGCGCGCGCCTACAGTTGCGTTCGGTACAACGATTGTCAATCGAGAATATCCATACACCACGGAGTGGCACGAGCGGCCGGTTCGGGGCCGTGCATCCGCCGGGATGACGACGATGCGATCGGCCCCTGGCTGCGAACGTTACACTCCCGACGCTGAGGCGGCGGGCGCAACGATGCGGCGACGCGCCGCCGGAGCGACTCCGACCGGCGCGCGCCGACTCGCTCGGAGAACGTGATCAGGTCTCGGCCATGAAGAACTCGTTCCTGTCCGGATCGGTGAACCAGACGCCGAGCTTGCCCCACGGCATCATCTCGGGCTCGCCCTTGAACTTCACGCCGCGCTTCGAGAGGGTGGCATAGGTGGACTTCATGTCGTCGACGGCGAAGGCGATGCCGGTGTTGATCCCCATCTCGAGCGACGGCTTGCTGGTGTGCCAGCTCGGGAGCGACAGCGCGACGTGCGTGGCGGCGCCCTTCGGCGCGACGGTGAGCCATCGCATGCCAGGGCCCATGGGCGCGTCCTCGGTCTTCTCCCAGCCGAGGACGTTGACGTAGTAGTCGAGCGCCTTGTCCTGACTGGATACGACGATCGTGGTGGCGTGAATGTGCGTGATCATGTGGTTACTCCTGTCGGTTGCGATACAAGTGACGTCGTGAGGATACAGTGCCTCACGGAGTCGACGAATGGCTGCGGGCGAATTCGACAACGCGTCGCATCACGGATGAAGCGTTTTTTGCGAGCACCCGGTCGTCGTTGCTCTGTGCAACCTAGCATCGCACCGAACCAACCTCGCACGAAAAAAGGGCTCTCGCAGATCACGAGAGCCCTTTTCCCCTTCATCTATTTTTCAACGCTCGACACACAATGCGCCCAGTAGGAATCGAACCTACAACCTAATGATTAAGAGTCAATTCTCGGGAGTTTGAGCTAGTTCGAGCGAGATTGTGTAAGTGCAAATAGGAGAGACACTTTAAGCGACGGAGGCTCGATCTAGATCGTCTGTGTTCGAGCGCATTCTATCGATTTAGTTCCCCGCCAAGTTACCCGGACCGACTACTCTCTCGTCAGCCACGCCCGCGTGTCCATTGAGTCCGCTCACCGTTGACGATCTGGCCCTACCGTGCAACGACTCGTTAGTCGCAAGCAAGATCTCTCCCAACGCGAGGTACGTAGCCAAGAAGAGGCTTCGCGCCTCGTCCGCTGTCACATCCCCGTGAGTTCCGGCTGACTCCCGCTTATAAATATCTCTCATCGTCCGATTGAGTCGAGCCCGGCGCGATCTGCTTGGACACTTCTCGAGATACAACCTGATTCGATTCAGTACCTGGTCGGAGCCGATCGCGTATTCCTCGCTCTCTGCGTCTGCCGGCGCTTCTTTAGGCGGGCAAACGGAATCGACAAATGCTTTAATCATGCGACGGCACGAGCTGAGAGCTTGGCTTATTGCCTCAGGCTCTCCATTCATCAGGCGGTCGTAGATCGCGGGCACCTTAGTCATCGCATCGCCAGCATTGTGCGCCAGCATTGCGTCGATCTCAATCTTGTGCTTGTCGAATACACTCTCGGCCACGCTACTGAATTCCAACTCGTAGTACGTATCGGCGACGAAAGACTGCAGCATTGCCAACGCTCGCGAGCGGATGCCTTTCAACGTTGTAATGTTCGTAGTCAAGGTGATCAGTCGAAACATTACTTGAGTAGCTGCATTGGCCGCTCCTCCGCTCGCTCCAAAATCGCCGACGAATTCCTTTGGATTCGCACTAGACGGCGCGTAGTGATAGTCAGGCACACGGAGCTGCGACATTTCCGTTGTCATTGCCTGAATTGCCCCCTCGATCCCCGATAGCGGTTGATAATAGCCGGTCTTAGTAGACGCATCCGTCCAGCGACCGGATGCCTGCATGTATCGTCCAGCGATCTCGGAATTAGTGTAGCCATTCAGCTCGAACTTCAACCACTCTTCGATCGCGTCATCCTCCATGACGCGCGCTAGGCGACGCGCCTTTAGGAGCAAAGCATCGACTGGCAATCGCGAGTACTCGATATCTTCGAGCAGCTCCTTCGCTAGCGCCAGTCGATGTTCGGACAGTGACAAAGTCATCGTCTATGCGGGTTCGAGATGTTTCTCGTACTGTAGGACGAGATCAGTTCACAACCTTCCAGAAGTAGTTGCCGCGTGTATCCATAAACAAACTCCACGTATATCCGTCGTTCACATTTACTAGAAAAATATTTCGAGCACTGAGTCCCGAGACGAAGAGTTGATAGTTAACTCGGCCTAGATTGACCTGTTCTTGGGGTTGATGAGTAGGGTCAGGAATTGGTTGCCAGCGGAAACCTGAACTGTCCGCTTTCTCCACGAGCAGGAATACCGAGCCGCCAAATCGGTCAGCTAAGAATGTAAATCGAGCGGCGTAGTTAGCTTGCACAACTTCGTATCGCGCGCCCTCGGTCGACGACGACCGGTCGTGCGCGGGAAATGCCGACTCCGATTGGGCACGGGCGTTGGGCGAAGACAGGGCAAGCGCCACGGCTACAACGGCGGCGAGCTGTGGAAGCCGCATCGCTGACTCCAGCGTGAAAGGGGGATGTAAGAAAAGGCCCACCATCTAGAATGGCGAGCCTTTTCTGGGGCGGTTAAGCCGTCCACCGTTAACAAGTCAGAAGCGGCTATGCTACGAGGGCTGTCAGGCCTCACCGTTTCTGGCTTCCAAGTATCCTACATAGGAGAGACGACTTAATCAAGATATGGTGACGGTGGACGGTGTGGGAATCGAACCCACGTCTCCAGGTTGACAGCCTGGCATATTGCCCAACTATACGAACCGCCCCTTTCACTCGCGTGAATCGCCTACCAACAACCGCGCGAGTCCCTGTCGGTCGCCCGGCAGAGGCCGTCATTCGGAATGAATCTAGGGCCGGGACCGCTCGTTGCCTATCGATTTCTACGCTCTCGGCCCGGCACCACTCGAAAAAAACGGGGGCTAATCCTCCCGATCGAGTCGCAGCATCGCAATAATGTGTCTTCTGCAGGATTCTACACCAACGCCCAAGTATCTCGCAAATCATCATGGCCTCGCGCGCGCTGAGCTCTGACGGAAAAGAAGCCGTCGCGACTGTCGCAATGAATGAGATCGACACTCGCCGATTGCTTCTCCCGTCTATCACAGATTGGCTCGAGATCGCTCAAGAGCTTCAGCAACTTGTGTGGGGCGCGCTGGCTGACGCCACGACCGATGTTGACGCGAATACAGTCTCTAAGCCGCAATTAGTCGCGCACTATCTCGTAACACGACTCCATGACGAGCTGCGCGCGGTCACTTCGCTCGTGAGTAGCGGGTTCGTGATACAAGCACTTTCGCTCGATGCGGGAATGTTGGAGTTCGCATTCACCGTCGGATGGGTCGGAAAGCGGCAGGAACGTGCAATCGATTGGCTAACGTGGACAAATGAGAAGAAGACTCCAATCGACAAAGTGAGGCTGGCAATTGCGGCGACATACGAGAACGGAGGCTCCGCAAATGTCGCGGCGCTAGTCGATAACGAGTATTGGCACTATACCACGCTTTGCAAGATCAAGCACGGAAATCCGAAAGAGCGTCGCCAGTTCGGTATCGATCTGGATGACAAAGGTCAACCGGCCCGGTTCGCGGGCGATCTACTCTCACCGCAGTTCATCGACGCATCCCGCTTAGCTCTCTGGTACGCAGTCAGATATATGTGGCTCGGTGTCGGTTGCTACAACGACTTCTACGGTCGACCCGCCTTTCACGTTGCCCACGGCGAGAAGCTCCGCCTCATTCGACTACGTATTGAGAGGACTCGGCAGGCCGACGAAGATCGCACCGCTCAGCGAGCCCTAGCTGACGCCAAGTCGATCTAGCACGGCGACGACCGCTTTGCGGTCAGCCTCCGACGTGTGGCCGTAAATGTCGAGGGTCATCTTCGGCGAGCTATGCCCGACTCTCGCTGCAACCACCAGAACGCCGACTCCTTGCGCGAGTAGCATCGAGATGTGCGAGTGGCGCAACGAGTACGGACTGAGAGAAGGATCGAGACTCGCGCGCTCGACGATCACGTCGAAGTGATTCTTCGTGAGCGAGCGAAGGTCGAGAGGCGCGCCAGCGTTCGTGAAGATCAAATCGTTGTCCTCCCACTTTTCGCCGAGTCGAAGCCGCCTTTGCGCTTGCTCCTTGCGAAGAGTCTTAAGAGCCGCGAGGGTCGATGCGGGCAGCGGCACCGTTCGCGTTGAACGCGCCGTTTTCGGCGAGTCGAATCGCCACGTGTTGCCGGTGCGGATGACGGTGCGCTGGATCGTGATCGAGTCGTTGGTGAGGTCGCTCCACTTGAGCGCGAGTGCTTCTGAGGGACGAGCGCCGGTGGTGAGGAGGAGGAGCCAGAGCGGATACCATTCGTCCTCGCTTGCCGCCTCCAGGAATCTCGCCGACTGAGGAGCGTCGAGAAAAGTCCGCTCAACCTTCACGCTCTTTGGCAATGTCGCGAGCGCGCACGGGTTCCGATAGATGAGGTCGGAGCGGATTGCGCCATCGAGTGCGCTACGAAGGATCGAGTGGATGTAGCGCACCGATCGCGGCGAGAGCTTCGTCGCGCTCGTCAGGCGACCATAAAGCGCGTCCACGTGCGACAGCGTGAGGCGGTCGAGCGGGATGCTGCCGATCTCCGGGATCACGTGGAGGCGCATCATCGTCGTGTACGACTCATGAGTCTGCGGCTTCACGCGCGCCATCGCGGTCGAGTCGAGCCACCGCTTGAGATACGAGCTCACGGTCAGTTTGCTCGGCTTGACGAATGAATTGGTAGACACCTTCGTCTCGACTGACCGCGCCCACGCCTCCGCTTCGCGCTTCGTGCGAAATACCTTCGCGGCCTTCTTCTGCCGGCCGTTCTCGTCGCGCCCGAGGAACACTCGCGCGCACCAACCGCCTCTCCGCTGCTCGAACGATGCCATGGTGTCACCTATGTAAGTAGTTGCAACACAACGACTTACAAGAAATTTAGGCGCTCGGAGCTAGTGACACTAGAGTGACCCTAGCGCATCTAACTCTATGTACATCAATGACTTACAAGCTCGAAAGTGATTCATAGTCATAGGGTTAAGCCTCGATTGGAGGCCTCTAGGAGCCCTCTAGAGGCCTCCAACCCCTTTGAGCGCCCTTGGAGGCCTCCAAGCGCATACGGAGCCGGGAAAATGGGCATCCAGACCCGCGCTAGGCCTCCTCGCGATAAGGGCTAGGATCGTAAATCGTAATCGCCCTAGCGGACTCTACAATACGCCACCTCCATCGCCGCTGTCGTTCCGCGACGGCTGCGTGCAAGCTCTTGCGAGCGGCGATCATGGCCTCGTGGTAAGAACCTCGTTCGAGGCCGCGCGCGATGAGGATGTTTCGATGCTTCGCGATCGCATCGATCGGCGCATGTTGCGTGAGAGCGAACGCGAGTTGCCCTTCTCGTCTCCTCACGTCTCGATCACACGCTCGGAGACGTTCGCGCGCGCCGTCGAAAGCCCTTTGCCTCTCGTTAATGCGCCGCTGCAACTCGTGATCGTTTAGCATCCACAGATACCTGTTGTCGTCTTTCATGGCGCGAGTCCCGGCAGCTTCGCCTGCGCCGCTCGTGCACGTGCACGACGCGCCTGGATTGTTGCGTCGTCCTCGGCTGCCGGCAGGACACCGCGCCTGCGCGCGATCTCCGTCCACATCGCAGCGATCATCTCGCGCTGTTCGTCCGTTACGCCCGCCGCGACGACGGCTTCCGCAAGCTCGCGCATGAGCACCACGATATTCTCAGCCGTGACGATGTTCTCCACTTCGACATGTTGCCGCTGGCCATAGTGTTGGGGATGCCGGCGCTCGAGCTTCCACGCTGCCGCCGTCCAGCTTCCCGGCACCTCGATGTGATTCCGACACTTCTTCTCTTCGTGGAACGGCGCTCCGCACTCGCTGCACCGTCCTTCGAACGTGACCGTCGCGCGACACGGAAAGCTCTTCGACTCGATTGCGGATTCGATGTGGCCGACGAGTCGCACAACCGCATCGGCTTCTGCTTTTTGTACGGCCGCCGCGAACGCCGCGAAGGGCTTCTCTCCCGACTCTCCTCGACGAACCCACGAACGGAAACTTTCGTAGCTCACGCCCGCGAAGTGTGCGGCTGAGACGCGATCAGTACCGAGGAGGAGAGCGTTACAGATCTGCTCCTGCACGGCCGGGGTGAGAGCCGTCTTTCCCTTTCGCGTCCGTCCGGGGCGCGGGGTCATGCCGTCATCTCCTCCCTCGAGCCGATGGCATGCGGGTCGTTTTCTTTGTCGCCCTCAGGCGGAAGTCCTTGCATCGCGCGCTGTCGTGCCCGCGCCTCGGCCGCGAGTCTCCTATTGATCTGCGCGTTGAGATTCCCATTGGCGAACAGCTCCATCACGTGCACGACCTCGTGCGTCCCTGACTCGACCTCTTCAAGCACGAACGAGTCGGAGTGCGGATCGCCGAAGCGATGCACGCCGGGGATCACCTTCACGCCCAGCGCCTCCCGAAGCGCATAGTCAGCATCACGACACGCCTGCGCTCGCACCCGAAGCTCCTTGAGCATCGTCGTGATCGTCATGACCGACTCCTTCATCTCATCGACCAGCGATCGCGCGTAAGCTCCGAGCGCGGCTTTCGCGTTAGTGGCGCTCGCCTCGGCATTCACCTCACGACGCCGCTGCCGTTCGGCCTCCACGTGATCGAGCGCGTGTTGCGCGGATACGAGTGCGCCCTTGCGACCGTTGAGTTGGGCGACGCGCTTCTCGAACTCCTCCCGCATTTTCGTGATCGTCGCGATGGGCTCCTCGTTCACCTCGGCCTCCGCGAGTCGCGCGGATAGTTGGTCTACCGCCGCTCGATCCTCCGCTACGAGGATGTCCGCCTTCGCGCGCATCGCTCGCTTGCGTCCGATCAGCGCGTCAAGCTCAACGACGGATAACTGCTCCACGTTCTTGTCGTTTGCCACTGAATCCTCCTTCGGTGTGTATGGCGTGAACGGCGCCTTTGGCGTGAATGGCGCGATTGCCTATTCAGCGTCCAACTCCCACATGACCTTTGCGCCGAACCCGTCGCGATGACTCTTCACGCGTAGGCGTTGAGCGGCGCGCTCGATTCGGCGCTTCGGGATGCCCTCCGTCTTGCCCGCGTCGATTACAGCCGACGCCTCCTCCGAGCCTGCAGCGAGTCTCGCCCTCAGCCACTTCACCGTCTCCGCGAGTCGCGTACGATCTGCGGGCTCTTCGTGCATGGAGCCGATAAGATCGTCGGCGGTCTTATCCGAAGTTCCTTGCCACTCCACGCGCGCACATCCGAGTGCGGGTGCGGCGACGAGTCGATAGTCGAGCGCTGACGGGCGCGGCCCCAGGTTGCTCTTCACGAGGGCGAGGGTTACGAGCGTGGGATCGTCGCGATCCTGCGCGGCGAGGAGCGCGGTGCGAGCAGCGCCGATGATCCCGATGGAGCCTTGCCCAGCTACCACGGCATTACCGACCGGAGCCTTTTGGAGATGCCGGATCACGAGTACGGCGACATCCAGCTCCTCCGCGAGCTTCGCCAACGGCATGAGCACACGACGCACATCCGTGTTGTGATGGGCGTTCACGTTCTTCGGGAGAAATGCGTCGAGGGGATCGATGATGAGGAGCTTCGCGCCAGTTTCGATTAGCTTCGAGCGGAGGCGAGAGACATCCCCGATCGTCACGTCACACTCGGCGACGTGAACGAGAGAGAGATTCGCACCGGACGCTTCAAGTCTCGGGCGGATCGTGTCCGCGATCGCATCTTCGGCCGAGAGAATGAGAACACTCGCAGGGGCTATCTTCACGGCGCTATCGGGCATCGGCTCGCCCCGCGTCAGCCTAGCCGCGATCTCAAGCGCGAGCGTGCTTTTTCCGACGCCGGGTTGTCCTTCGAGGATGCCGAGCTTCCCAAAAGCGAAACGATTGGTCCAGAGCCAGCGCACTTCTTGGCGCTCAACATCGGCAACGCATGTACTCGCCATCTGCGCCATTCCCGCCGTACTCGCCATAGCAGAAAGAGGTGGCGAGTTTGACGGCCGCTCCTCGACTGCATCGTCGTCGTCATCGGCGTAGACGCGTTCGGCTTCGGCGAGACATTCAAGTGCTTTGGCGAGTTCGCCACGAGCGCGATGCGCTTCCGCTCGTGCCTCAAGCTCCTCTCCTCGTGTGAGTGATCGAGATGGAGGGGGCTTGTGCGCGCGTTCGTGCTCGATGATCTTCGTGGCGACCATTGCCATTGGTCTCCTTGATGTCGAGAGAGTGAGAGCGCCCGTCCCTCGCGAGAGTGACGGGCGCTCTTGCGTTCAGTACTTGCGATCGCCCGCGTTCATTTCGCCCGCGATGTACTTGTCCTGCTCCGCGCGTGCGAGTGGCCCTCGCTCGGCTCGGAGGCGCTCGACGGTCGCGACCGCGATGCGCTGCTCACCAGCGATCGTGACGACGTGGGGCATCAACTCTTCGAGTGAGAGCCCACAACGGCGCACGGCATCGATCGGGATCATGTAGAGGAGGCCGCTCATGAGTTGCCCTCCACCATCACGGTGCTGTGGGCGAGGTAAAGGATGCGTCGCGACGCGTTCGCCGCGAGCGGCAACTTATCGGGCTCGGGATCGGGCTCGGGCTGTGGCGCGAGCGCAAGCGTGTCGGCCCTCAACGAGTCGAACTTGAGCGATTCGACGATAGCGCTCGGCACCATCGGCTTGTCATCGATCGTGACCGCGTACTTCATGACCACTGCGAGTGACTGGCCGCTTTTCTTCACAGCGGCGAGAGGCGTAAGGTATTCGCTCACTTGTCCCCCCGCGTGACCGAGCCGCCACTCTGAATGAAGTGTTCGATTGCAGCTTCATCGAATTTCAGCCGACGCGCGCCAAGTCTGACGGCGGGCAGGTATCCGGACCGGACCAGCTCGTACACGCGCCACCTCGGCTCTCCGATCCGCTTTGCTACGACCTCGGCGTTTACTAGCTCCTGCATATCACTGCTCCGTTGAAGGCCTACTACAAACTCTCGCCCTTGAACGGAACCAAATACCCCATTAAACGTTATTAAACGTTACCTTTTTTTAAGAGGTAGAGGTGAGTAAGCGGTCTTGGACGATTCAGCCGTGGCACATGCCGCGCGATGTAGCGCTAGCGGGCAAGGGCGCGCGAGCGGCATTGATGACAGAGCACCACAATAGCGCCGGCGAGCAGTACATCGTCGCCGACGATGCTGTCGTGCTCGACGAATTCATCGTTCTTGCTGATGCACCAGATCGAGAGATTCTCGCTTTCGCGAAGAAATACGGAGTGCTCGGCCTATGTCAGCACGGCCTACCCTTCGGCCACCCGCCGCTTGAAGGCCAGACGGCGCTCTGCCGTTGGGCGCGACGCGAGAGACTTTCCGTCTGGCGTCTGATGGCGCGTGAGGCAGGCGCGCTACGCAACCTCGCGCGTGAGTTGCGAAGCGCAGATGAGCTACGACGCGGCGCGCGCGATGATTGGCGCAGGTTCGTAGAGGCATACGACTATCGCCGCGATCCGAGCTCTCCTGCGAATGAAATCGAGTGGCGAGTTGATCACTTTCGCGACGAAGGAGATTTCCGAAAGGCACAGTCAGCCATTCGCTCGATGCCCATCGCGAAATGGCGCGAGCGGAATTTCGCCAAGACGATGAATCGACGGTTCTCGCGCGACGATCTCCGCAGCTACGTTGCGGATCAAGTAAATCGAATGCTCGAACACGCATCCGTGCGACCCGCGCTTGAATGGGGGCCAAGATACCCAATGGCGGAGGCCTCACTCGAGGTGGGCACGGGCGTGGGAGCGATCGTCGCGCACGCTCTCATGCGTGAAGTCGCATCAAGGCGTGGCCCAGTCTTATGCGCGTGCGGGAAGATGTTGCCACCGGAGATATCGCGACGGGGGCGTCCCTCGATTTGGTGTCGTGCGTGTCGCGCCGATAATGAGGACGGAGCGGCACGGCAGCGAAGACTCAAGGCGAAGCGCAAATCACATGCTTCGTGAACGCTCGAGCGTGCGAGTTCCCCAGTTGTTCCCCAAATCAACGAAAAAGGGCTCTCGAATGATTCGAGAGCCCTTCGTCTAACCTCTATACTTTCAACATTTTACTTCTCTATGCGCCCAGTAGGAATCGAACCTACAACCTAATGATTAAGAGTCATTTGC
>Ga0207707_10003996_pt1 | contig 13095 bp, 9 predicted proteins | sample KBSC83BmetaG_FD_184336 | JGI IMG/M metagenome (GOLD analysis project Ga0207707, IMG submission 184336) | Corn rhizosphere microbial communities from Kellogg Biological Station, Michigan, USA - KBS C8-3B metaG (SPAdes) (version 2) | ecosystem: Host-associated > Plants > Roots > Rhizosphere ... | reverse complement strand
CGCGCCGCTGATGACCTGCTCGGCACGCATCCCCGTCTACACGCTGATCATCTCGGCCTTCATTCCGCCGAAGCTGATCGGGGGCTGGATCAATCTGCAGGGGCTCGTGATGTTCGGCCTCTATGCGGCCGGCATCATCAGCGCGCTCGGCATGTCCTTCCTGATCAAGTTCTTCATGTGGCGCGACTATCAGCCCGCGCCCTTCATGCTGGAATTGCCCGACTACAAGATGCCGCGGCTGCGCAGCATCGCGATCGGCATCTACACCCGCGCCAAAATGTTCCTGCAGCGCGCGGGCACCACGATCTTCTCGATGATGGTGCTGATCTGGTTCCTGGCGTCTTTCCCGCAGCCGCCCGCGGGCGCGGAAGGGCCCGCGATCGACTACAGCCTGGCTGCGATGATCGGCAAGACGCTGGAGCCGATGCTGTTGCCGATCGGCTTCAATTGGCAGATCGCGGTCGCGCTGATCCCGGGCATGGCCGCGCGCGAGGTCGCGGTGGCCGCACTCGGCACCGTCTATGCGATCGAAGGCGGCAAGGAAGCGGCCGAACAGATCGGCCAGACACTGGCCGGCAAATGGAGTCTCGCGACCGCACTGTCGCTGCTCGCCTGGTACATCTTCGCGCCGCAATGCGCTTCAACGCTCGCCGTGATCCGGCGCGAAACCGGAAGCTGGAAATACATGGCGCTGACCTTCGGCTACATGCTCGCGCTCGCTTACGCGGCGAGCCTTGCGACCTACAGCATCGCGGTCGCGCTTGGCGCGGGATAGAGCATGATCCGGAAACGCGCTCAGCGGTTTTCCGGAAAGATCATGCTTTAACGACGCTTACCTGAAATAGTGGATGACGATCTGCAGATCGGAGGGCGATGCGGGCGTGCCGCGCAAATCCGCATCGATGACCCGGCGGCAGGCCTCGACCGTCGCCCCGTCGCCGAGGTCGTTCGCGGCTTCGAGCACCTGCCAGGCCATCTCTGCCGGCGGCCGATCGGGCTGTATGTCGCCCTCGGAGCGGAGAAGAGCTGAGCTCATGGTCGTATCCCTTGCCTGTTCCGAGTTCAGTTCAAGGCAAGCCGCGCTTCGCGGCTCGGTTCTACCGGGTCTGCATCCCGGCGAGACTGGTAGAATTTGAGAATGCTCTTGGACGTCGCGAGATTGAGCCGACCGAATTCGCGTTCGAGGTCGCCCAGATCCCTCGCCGTGATCCGATGGTCCTTTGCGGCGACAAACAGCAGCGCCATGGTGGTGTCCCACGAAAAATCCAGGGCCTTGGCCAGCACCAGGAGCATCTGCTGATCCCGGTTCACCAGCACTCGCTCGATCACGTCGACCGGTAGCGCGCACAATAGCGACAGCCCGACCGTGACCTCCTCGAGCTTGTGCGCCCGGGCATAGCCGGCGATGCTGGCCTCGTTGAGATTGCCGAGGCGGTGCTGCGCCGTCACGAGCCGCTTGGCGACGAAATAGCCGCGCGACATCGGGCCGAATTTCGATTGCAGCTCGCCCGCGACGTCGACGACGGAGGCGCCAATCGTCTCCATCATCTCCGGACGCTCGCTCTCGAGCCGCTTGCGCACGTCATCGGTCGCCTTGGCGATCAACTGCTGGAACAGGTTGCGCGGGATATCCTTGCGCAGGCCCAGTTGTTCGGCGAGGATCGAGTCGCCCTCCGCCCGCTTGACCATGTGCAGCAGCCCGGGGCTGGAAAAATTCGCGCCAGTATTGCCGGCCAGCGAGCTCACCACGGCGCTGTTGCCGCGCGCGACCAGCACGTCGGTAACGGACTCCCCGAGCGACTGGCGCTTGGAGATCGCCAGCATGTGCGATTGGCTCTTGCTCGAGGCATTGGCGACGAGGGTCTCGTCGTCGAGCTGCGTCGATTGCTCGAGCACCGGCCTTGCGACCTCGATCGCGTCGTCGAATGCGAGCTTGTGGATGACATTGACCGGCGCGGCGTCGTAGTGCGCGAGCCGTTCGGAAAGCTGCGCCCGGACCTCGACCTCGATCTCGTCCGCGAGCCGCCCGATCACCTTGCCGAACGTCAGCACCTCTTCTTCACTGTAGCTGCCCGCGATCAGAAGATCGGTCGCGTGCCAGAGCGCGCGCTCGCGGCTTTCGGCCGTGCCGCGCAGGATCGCCTCGTCGAGATCCTGCAAATATGATTTCGTCAGCCCCATACTCGAACCTTCAAGCGCGACAGATTTCAAGGCAAGCGCGCGTCAGGCTTCAATCTATAACGAGTGGTTCCGATGATTCCGTAAAGTCGGGACAGGGCAATTCCTCATAATTAAGACCCGGCGTATTTACCCCCCGGTAACGCTGCATGCATCAGGCACGCCTCAATTCTCCACATTGCGGACGGACCGAGCGGCTCAGACCGTCGGATTCCGCAAACAGCGTCAGCAGATCGAGATTTCTTGCCTGCGGCGCAGGTACGAAATAGTAACCAAATGCGCAATTGTAGCGGCTCGATCGGCCGGCATCGACTTCATTCGAGGATACTTGCGATGAGCATCGACAACTTCCGGCAGCTTGCCGGCTACAATCATTGGGCCAACAGGCGGATCTACGCCGCCGCGCTCGCATTGCCGCAGGAACAATATCGACGCCAAACAGGCGTGTTCTTCGGCAGTCTGCATGGCACGCTCAATCACCTCCTGCTCACCGATTGCGTCTGGCTGAGGCGGCTGACCGGCGAAGGCGAGCACCCGAACCGCCTCGACGCCATCCTGTTCGAGGATCGCCATGAGCTTGCCCGCGCGCGGATGGCGGAGGATGCACGCCTCACGCGCGTGATCGGCGGTTATTGCGAGACCGATCTCGCCGAAGCCGTTTCCTATCAGACCATGTCAGGCGTGCCGCGGCGGCAGGTGCTCGGCGAAATCCTGCTGCATCTGTTCAACCACCAGACCCATCACCGTGGGCACGCGCATGCGAGCTGTTCGATCGTCACCGGCAAGGAGCCACCCTCGCTCGATCTGCTGCAGTTCCAGCGTGGCGTCCCCGCGCCGGAATTGCCGGATTAGCGCGATGTCAGTTTGCAGGCGCCGCGGAATGCGCGGTCGGTGCTCCAATGAATCCGATGAGAAAACGGTTACGGGATTGCAGTTTCGGCGCGGCTGAACGGCACGTCACGGGTTCGAAGGCGGGGTCAGCACCAGCGGCGGGCGCGGCGGTGGTTTTGGCTTCGGGGGAGCAGGCGCCGGCCGCACCTCGATCGGCGGCGGCAACGGAGCGGCCTGCTGGCTCACGACCGGTGGGGCCGGTGCTGCGGGCGGACGCGGCGCAACGGTCTTCGGCAGCGGACGGCGCGGCTCATGGCCGGGCAGCGGCACGTCGGACAGCGGCTGTCCGGGCCGTAACGTATTCGGCATCGCCGGCGACGGCAGGGCCGCGGTCGGCGGCGGAGCGAACGGCGTTTCGACCGGCGGCGGCTCGCCGCGCTCGATCGCATCGAGCCGCCGCGTTTCGCGATCGATGGTACGCACCGCGAGCCATGACGAGAGCGAGGTGACGTCGAGGGTCGGATTGAGCGCATCGGGCGTCCCGGCCGCGAACAACTGGATTTCCGGGCGGCTGCTCGCCGAGCCGATGGAGTTTACCGACAAACTCACCCGAATATCGGCCTGGTCGGCCAGCATGTCGTAGCCGCCGGAGACGATGACGTGGGCGTTGCCTGCATCGAGCGTGGTCGCGTCGATGCGAAGCCGCCCGTCGCGGATGTTGAAGGGAATCTGCGCGGTTGCAACCGGCAGGTTCCCCGCCGCAAGCACCGGCGCGACGATTTGCTTCAATTTGTTGTCGTCGGTGGTCTGGCCGGCGTCGCTGGCGCGGACCGCGACCTCGAACGCGCGCGGATCGAGTCCCGGGATGCTGGCGGATTCCAGTGTCACGGTGCCGCTGCCCGACAGCGCGCCCGACAGCGCCGCGACACTGCGGCCGCGGCTCATCATCGTCACCTGCAGCGAGGTACGGCCCGCGGGCATCTTCAGGCCACGATAGTGCAACGCGCTGTCGTCGACACCGGTCAGGTCGAGACGGGAATTGATGGCGATGCCGTTGGGATCGGGCCGCGCATCGATCGTGGCAGTCGCATCGCCGCCGCCGAGCTTGCCCTTCAAACCTTCCAGGGTCAGCGACTGGCCGTCGCTCTTGATGGTGCCGCTCACCGGGCGCAACTCGCCACCGCCTGGAAGCTCGCCGCGCAACGCCTGGAATGCGACGCGGCCGCGCCATCCCTTCATCAGCCCGACACCAAGCGGCTCGGCTGCATCATGGCCGGCCGCGCCGATCGCGAGCGCAAAGGCCGGCGCGAGATCGAGCGAGTCGAGGCCGACTTCGCCGTCGACGGCCTTCTCCTCGTCGAGCGTGACGGCGAGATGTCCGCGCAGGCGCGAACCGGCGGCAACACTGTCGATGTCCTCGAAGGTCAGCTTGTTGCCGGCAAGTGACGCGCGCGCGAACAGCCTGATGTTCTGCGCGAACGGGTCCGAGGCATTGAGACCGAACATCGGCGCGAGATTGACGCTGCGGACCTTCAGGTTGACGCCGGCCTCGGGCACCTGCGCCCACGGCTCGGCCGTTCCCTGCATTTCGGCATCGATGCCCGTGCCCCACATCTTGGCGCTGAGCCGCAACGGCGTACGCCATACGCCGCTTGCCGATCCCTCGAATTGCACCACGCCGTTTCCGACCGCGATCGCGCGATCGAGACCGAGCAGAGCGAGCAACGTACCGCCGCCTTCCGCGGCAAGCTTTGTCTCGACATTCACCTCGCTGCGGCCGAGCGCATTCAGATCGAAGCTTCGGAGCGCCGCGAGTTCGGGCTTCGCGCTGACGGTGGCGGTGCCTTTGAGCTGCGGCGCGTTGAGCTCGATCGCGGCGCGCGCATCGGCGAGCGTGGCCTTTGCGTCATTCTTGACGTCGAGTTGAAGTTTCAGGTGCGCCGGTCCCGGTGCGGCCGCGGCCACGTCCAGCCGCGAAGCGAGCGCCGGCGCGAGCGGGGCGATCATCGCCGTGATCTGGCCGAGCGAAGCGGCGCTCGCATTGAGTGCCAGCCGGCCGGTGGCTTCCGCGCGATCGAAATTGCCGGAGCTTTCGACCGTCACGCCGCCCGGCTGTCCGAACTTCAACTGATCCAGCATCAGCGTCTTCGGGCTGTAGCCGAATTTCGCATAGAACGGCTTGAGCTCCTGCCCCGCAGAAACGGCGCGAGCGATTTCAAGCGAGACCGCCGCTTCATCCGGCCAGTTGGCGTCCGGTCCCGCGAGCGAACGGATGAAGGCGCCAGCCGTATCCAGGTCGAGCCGTTCCGCCTTCAGTTCGGCTTCGAGGCGCGTGCCCCGGGGCGGGCGTGGTGCCGACAGCGCGACCCGGCCCTCAATCGCGCCGCCATCGATCTCGGCGTTGAGCCGATCGATGGCGATGCGCCCCTCGGTCATGCTCACGTCGCCGATCACGCGCAGCGGCTTTTGCGAACGGCGGACCACGTCGTTGCGGCCCTGCAGCCAGGCCAGCAGCGCATCGGGATCGGAACAATCGATGTTGAGCGTGCCGGCGAAGTTGGCCTGCGCCGATGATTTCGGGTTGTTGGTGAAGGAAATCTGGGTCGTGCCCGGCGCACGCATGTCCAGCCGGTCGATCGCCCAGGACGCGTCATCGCCACGCAGGGCGAACGATATATTCTGCAGCGGACGTCCGCCCAGCATGATCTGGTCGGTGCTGGCCTCGATCCTCGTCCTGATCGGCGCGCGCGGCATCCCCGCCATCGCGCCGAGCAGCGCCGAGACCATTCGCGCCGGCGCGGCGACGTTGCCGTCCTTCCCGTCATCCTTCGCATTGTCCCTGACGAGGAACTTGTCGGCATCGATCTGGCGCGCGGTCACGACGGCGCGCAGCAGCGGGGACGGGCCGAACCTGATGTCCCCGAGGCCGGCGAGCTTCATGGCGCGTTCCTCGGCCCCATAGCTCGCCTCGATCTGCTCGAGTTGCGCGGCGGCATGGTCGGCCTTGACCCTGGCCGACACCCGCCAGGGCGCGGCGGCGTTTTCCGCCCCCTTCTTCGGCGGCGCCGTCGCCAGCACCACCATCCCGTCGAACTTCGGCGCGCGCGCTTCGAAACTGAGCAGGCCTTCGAGATCGATCGACAATGGACGCTGCGCCGGATCGACGGTCAGATGAACGCGGGTGCCGTTGCCGTCCGGGCTCTGGCCGGAGGAGACGCGAAACGGATAGCGAATCCCTTCGACGGTGAAGCCGCCATCGCCGCGCACCGCGCCCGCGAGCGAACGCACGTCGCCGGAGAACGCGATGTCGTTCAGCTCCAGCGTGCCGCGGCTCGCCGCATCATGCAGCGCGATGCGGCCGGTGAGGTTGAGGCGGTCGACCGCCAGCGAAGCGAGATTGGAGCTGCCGTTCGAGAGCGGCCAGTCGATCCGGCCCTGCGGGTCGAGGCCGAGGTCGAGCGCGAGCCCCTCGACGGTGAGCTCGTTGGCGCGCCATTCGCCGCGCATCAATTCGCCGAGCGAGAACTCAACATCGAGCTTGTTGGCGCGCACTTTGCCGAGATCGTTGGCGCCGCCGACCACGACCGAGCGCAGGCGCAGCGTCGGCGTCGGCAACAGCCGCGCGTCGAGCGCGCCCGAGACCCGCACCGGGGCGCCGATCACCCTGGACGCCTCGGCCTCGAACTGCGGCCGAAACTGGTTCCAATCGATGAAAAACGGCCCGACCAGCGCGGCTATCAGCGCAAGTATGAAGGCAATCGCCAGTCCGAGCAGGGTCGTCTGCACGGGGTCTCCTCTTGGGCAACCCCCGGCGCGGACGGCCCATCCGCCACCTCGCCGCCGGAGCACGCCATATATAGAGGCAAGTATGGCGAAGTCACAGCGGCTAAAATGACAGCTTGACGCCGGTTAGGTCACCAGCTTGCAGGCAGCCGCTTCAGGCCGCGCAGCACGAAGGTCGGACGCCATTCCGGGTTTTCGGGATCGTCGAGCCGCAGGTCCGGCAGCCGGCGCAGCAGGGTCGAGATCGCGACCTCGGCCTCGATCCGAGCGAGCTGGGCGCCTAGGCAGAAATGGATGCCGCCGCCAAAGGAGAGCGGCTTGACGTTGGGCCTCGTGACGTCGAGCCGGTCCGGCCGGTCCGGATAGACGGCGGGGTCGCGGTTGGCCGAACCCAGCAGGCACAGCACGGTCTCGCCCTTCGGGATGCGTTTTCCACCGAGGTCCTCGATGTCCTCCAGCGCCACCCGCCCGGTGAGCTGCACGGAGGAGTCGTAACGCAGGAATTCCTCGATGGCGTTGGTGATCAGCGACGGATTGGCCTTCAGCAGCGCGAGCTGATCGGGGTTGCGGTGGAGCGCGAGCAGCCCGTTGCCGATCAGATTGACGGTCGTCTCGTGGCCCGCGCCGAACAGCAGGATGATGTTCGCCGTCATCTCCTCGTTGGAGAGCTTGTCGCCGGCTTCCTCGGCCTGAATCAGTTGCGAGGTCAGATCGTCGCCCGGGTTCTTGCGGCGCATCTCGAACAGCTGCTCGAAATACATCTTCGCCATCGCGTTGCTCATGTTGGCCTGCGCGATCTCCTCCGGCGTCAGCGGCACGGGATCGAGAATGCGGCCGCCGTCGCGCGAGCCCTTGTAGAAGACCTCGCGATGCTCCTCGGGAATCCCGAGCATGTCGCAGATGATGGTGACCGGCAGGCGGAACGCGAAATCCTCGATCAGGTCCATATGGCCTTTTTCGATGACCGCATCGATCGTCTGGTCGACCACCTGCTGGATGCGCCCCCGCATGTCCTCGACGCGGCGCGCGGTGAAGGCTTTCACCACGAGGCCGCGCAGGCGGGTATGGTCCGGCGGATCCTGCTGCAGCATCCAGTGGCTCATGCTGCGGAAGATCGGCTCGTCCATGATCTTGCCGCCGTAGCGGCGAACGGTGCGGTCGACATAGTCCTTGCCGAAGCGCTTGTCGCGCATCACGAGGCTGACATCGGCGTGGCGGCTGGCCACGAACGCGCCATGCGCGTTGACATGCATGGGATCGGTGGTCCGCAGCCGCTCGTAATGCGGATAGGGATCCCGAATGAAGTCCGGCGACAGCGGATTGAACAGCGGATCGCTTGCGGCGGTCTGCACATGCTCGTTCATGGTGACCTCATCCGGTTGAATGCAACTCGATACACTGTTGTATCGAGTTGCATTCTGACCTAAAATGCGCCGATGTCAAGAGTTCGGACCAGACCCACCAGAGACGAGACCTGCGACAAACTGTTCGAAGCGGCCGCGCGCGTGTTCGAGGAGCAGGGCATCGGCGGCGCCAGCATCGAGACCATCGCGGCCGCGGCCGGTTTCTCACGCGGCGCGTTCTATTCGAACTTCAAGAGCAAGGACGAGTTGATCATCGCCATGCTCGAGGACCATGTCGACCGGTCGATCCGGCGCAACCGCGACCTGCTGGCGCGACACAGCAACATCGAGGATTTCCTCGAAGCGCTGAAGAACATGGACCGCGAGCAAGACCCGCTCGGCCGCGCGCCCCTGCTCCACATGGAGATGATCCTGTATGTCGCGCGCGCCGAAAAGCGCCGACCCGAACTCGCCAAACGCCTGCGCGCGCTGCGCAAGCTGATCGCCGACATCGTGGAGACCACGTCGAAAAGCTCCGGCCGGCCCGGCGCCGTCAATTCGGCCTGGACCGGCGCGATCCTGCTCGCACTCGAGGACGGCTTCCGCCTGCACCGGCTGATCGATCCCGAGACCACGCCGGCGGACAGTTTCCTGCGCGCCGTCGGCGATCTTCGGCGGGCGATGGGCATCATCGCAACCACCTGATGCGCGCCGCCTACTCAGCAGCCGCCCGCCGCAGCTTGCCGGCAACCGCGCGCACGCGGCCGGGCGAGGCCCGCCAGATCGCGAACGCCGACAGCAGGCTCACGGCGATGCCGATCCCGAACGCAATCGTGTAGGTGCCGGTCACATCGTGCAGCAGGCCGGTGACCCATGGCCCGGCCGCGCCGCCCGCCAGCGCGGAGAGCATGATGGTGCCGAAGATGCTGCCATACTTCGCGCCCTGGAAAATCTCCAGCACCACCGCGCCCATGATCGAGGTAAGGCCGTAGCCGAGCGCGCCTTGCGTGAACACCATGAGATAGACCAGCCACAGGCTCGGGTGATATTTGAGCGCGATCAGCGCCGCGAAGCAGATCGCAAAACCGAGACACGAGATCGCCCAGATCGCCTCGCGGCCGATGCGGTCCGAGGCATGGCCAAGCACGATCTGGCCGGGAATGCCGAGCAGGCTGACGACGCCGAGCGCCCAGACGCCGACATTCGGGGAGAAGCCGATATCGAGCAGGAATTTGGTCTGGTGCACCTGCACCGCGTACCAGATGTACAGCCCGCAGAAATAACCGAGCGCGATCCACCAGAAGCGCGCCGTGCGCAACGCGCGCGGCAGCGTCCACTCGGTCGCGACCCAGACGGGATCGACGACGTTGGAGACGGGTTTTGCCGCGGAAGGATGCGGCGCGGCGTCACCATCCGGCAGCAGGCCAACATCCTCGGGGCGCTTTCGCAGCAAGAGATTGATCGGCGCGAGCACGATCAGCACCATCAGGCCCATCGCCGTGCAGGCCGTGCGCCAGCCGGTCTGCTCGATGATGTACTGCACCCAGGGCAGCAGCGTCACCGAGCCGATGCCGACACCGGCAAAGGCAATGCCCATGGCGAGCCCGCGGCGGCGGATGAACCAGTTCGGCAGGAACAGCGACTGGCCGGAATAGCCGAGGCAGACGCTACCGGCGCCGACCATGACGCCGATCGTCACATAGAGATGCCAGGGCTCGTGCGTCAGCGGCGCGAGCAACAGCCCCGCTCCCATCAGCGCGACGCCGACTTCCATCACCGCGCGCGGACCGGCGCGGTCCATCAGGCCGCCGATCAGCGGGCTGACGATGGCGGACGCGACGAAGCCAAAGGAGAAGGCGCCGGCGGTGACGCCGCGCTCCCAGCCGAACTCGGAGATGATCGGCGGGAAGAACAGCGAGAACGCGGTGCGCGCATTCACCCCGATCGCCATGGTGACGAAGGTGACGGCGACCACGACCCAGCCGTAATAGAAGGGAAGCCGTGCGGGCGATCGCGTCACGGCCGGCGCGTCCAGTGCTCGGCGTTGACGGCGCCAACCGGCGCCTCGCCCTTGATGATCGCCGCGACCTGCCGCACGGTTTCCAGCGCCTGGTGCTCGATCGCCTGCGGCGTCAGCCCGCCGATGTGCGGCGTGGCAATCACGCTGGGCAATCTGGCGAGCTCCGGCATCGGCATCTGGTCCGGCGCTCGGCCGACATCCATCGCCGCGCCCGCGATGCGGTTTTCGCGCAAGGCGCCCGCGAGCGCTGCTTCATCGACCAGATTGCCGCGCGACAAATTGATGAAGAAGGCATGCTTTTGCATCCGCGCCAGCGCCGCCTGCCCGATCAGGTTTTCGGTCTGCTCGTTGGCGATGGCGAGGCACACGACGTAATCGGCCCGGCCAAGGAGGTCGTCGAGCGAAAGATGCTGGATCATGGGATCATCGATGGTCGCGAAGGGATCGGCGACCAGCACTTCCATGCCCAGCGCCTTTGCGATCGGCGCAAGATAACGGCCGATGCTGCCATAGCCGATGATGCCGATGCGGCTGCCTGCAAGCTGCCGGCCCATCACGACATCGGGCATGCGCCCGGCACGATAATCCGCCGTCGCACGCGACACGCCGCGCGACAGGTCGACCATGAAGCCAATGGCAAGCTCCGCCACCGCCGGCACGAAGCCGGGCGAAGCGCGCGTCACCAGCACGCCGGCCTTCGACGCAGCCGCCACATCGACGTTGCGGATATCGACGGCGCAGCGGACCATCGCGCGCAGTTTCGGCAATTGCGGAAAGATCTCGCCCCTGCCCTCGGTCACGCGATCGGCGACGATGATGTCGGCATCCTGTGCGGCCCTGACGAGACCGGCGGCGTCGAGCGCGTCGGCCCCTTCATGCAGCTTGACGTCGGCGAGGTCGCGCAGGCCCTTCAGCGCGCGCTCGCCGTAATATTGCCGCCGGAAGTCAGGCGTTGGGGTCAGCAGGACTTTCAAGAATTCCTCTCGTCAATAGCCGAAAGCGCGCGGCAGGGCCGTCGAGATCTCCGGCACGAAGGCGACCACCAGCAGGCACAGGAACAGCAGGCCAAGATAGCCCATGATCGGCTTGACCGTCTGCTCGATCGGTACATTGCCGATCAGGCAGGCGCCGTAAAGCCCCAGACCCAAAGGCGGGGCAAACAGCCCGATTCCCATCGCGATCACCAGCACCACGCCGAAATGCAGGGGATCGACGCCGAGCTTGACAGCAACTGGCAGCAGCAGCGGTCCGAAAATGATCAGCGCCGCGGCGCCCTCCAGCACCGAGCCCATCACGATCAGGACCGCGATCGACAGCAGCATGAACATCCAGACGCCGTTGGTCTTCGACAGCGCCAGCATCATGTCGCCGACCATATGCGGCACCTGCTGCAGGGTCAGGATGAAGGCGAGCGACTGCGCGGCGGCGACGATGAACAGCACCAGCCCCGACCTCGTCGCGGCATGGACAAAGCATTGCGCGGCGGCTTTGAGGCCGAGCTCGCGGAACACCACGATGCCGACGACAATGGCATAGAGCGCGGCGAAGGCGGAAATTTCCGTGGCGGTCGCAAAGCCGCTCTTGAAGCCGAAGAAGATCATGAAGATCAGGCCGAAGGAGGCAATGGCACCGGTCCACAGGCCGGATACGGCCTCGCGCGGCGCGGCGTCGTCGGTTGCTGCCGGCCGCTTGCCGAAGATCACCGACACCGCGATCAGAGCCAGCGCCATCAGCCCGGCCGGGAGAAGGCCCGCGACGAACAGTCCGCCAATCGAGAGGTTGGCGACGAAGCCGAGGATGATGAGGTTGATGCAGGGCGGAATGGTCTCGGCCATCACGGCCGAAGCCGCCAGCAGCGCCACCGCGCCGCCCGGATTCTGTTTCGTCCGCCGCGCGGCGGGAATCAGCACCGAGCCGACGGCGGCGACATCGGCCATCTTCGAGCCCGAGATGCCCGAGAACAGCACCATCGACATGACCATCACGACATTGAGCCCGCCGCGAAGATGGCCGACCGCGCGCTGCAGCAGCTCGATCAGCCGCACCGACATGCCGTTGGCTTCCATGAGGTAGCCGACGAGGATGAAGAAGGGGATCGCGAGCAGCACGAAATTGTCGATGCCCCGCGCCATCTGCTGCGCGAAGATCACGCCGGGCAGCGTGCCTTCGACCCAGATGAAGGTCAGCGCCGCCAGCGCCAGCGCAAAACCGATCGGCAACCCGCCGAACAGGGTGACGAAGAAACCGATCAGCATCAGCATGCCCGACGAAGGCACCGAGTTCGGCGCGAAGGCGTCCCAGGCGAGATAGAGGCCTGCGATCAGCGCCGTGACGACGATGCCCGAGATCATGTCGCGCAACGGGCGGTCGCGGAAGATGTCGAGCGCAAAGATGGTCATGAACAGCGCACCGACGCCCATCGGATAGAACGTCAGCTCCAGCGGCAGGCCGGAGCCGGTGGTTTGTCCCGCCGTCAGGCCTCCCATCTTGAGCGCGTTGAAGGCGACGTAGCCCGCGATCACCGTCATCAGCAGCGCCGCGACGGAATCGATCGTCGCACGCAGGCGGGCCGACATCATGTCGACGAAGAACCGGACGCCGGGATTGTCGCCGCGGGCGAGCGCGCTGGCGGCGCCAAAGAAGCTCGAGCCAACCATCAGACCGCGAGCGACATCGTCCGACCACTCGACCGGCGCATTGAACCAGTAGCGCAGCCCCACCGACACGCACACGACCAGGAGGTCGGCCACGAGCAGGATCGCGGCGACGGCATCGCTGACGGCGAGCAGCGCAGCGATGGCCCAGTGGCGCCCGGCTGCAACAGGCGTGGCGCCCGATGTCATATCGCTAACCTCAGGCCTGGGTGGCGCGGATCGCGTCAACCACCGCCTTGGCCTCGGGGCGCGCCTTGATGAAATTGTCGGTCTGCGGCAGCACGCG